>Ga0187878_1000148_pt1 | contig 85641 bp, 76 predicted proteins | sample June2016WEW_17_1_FD_132979 | JGI IMG/M metagenome (GOLD analysis project Ga0187878, IMG submission 132979) | Peatland microbial communities from SPRUCE experiment site at the Marcell Experimental Forest, Minnesota, USA - June2016WEW_17_150 | ecosystem: Environmental > Terrestrial > Soil >... | reverse complement strand
CCTGTGCATGCCTGAGGCGAGAGTTTTCAGGAGAGCCGGACGTGGGAAATCCGCATCTCCGGTTCGACGAGGGGAGAGTGAGACGCAGCCATCCGGCTGTCACTCACTCTCCTACTCTACCGGTTCAGTACTTTGGCCGAACCGCGACCGTGAGGGAGCGGGGAATTCCTTCGCTGCGTACCTACGCAGTTGCAGCCGGCCGAGGGCTATTCGGGCCGGTGGAGGGGTTCGTGTACGTATGGACCGGAAGGGAGGTGCTAAAATGACTAATAAGGTACTGCTTGTGCCCGCGGCCGGTGCGGGGGCGCAGTCTCCACTTACAGACTCTGTTGCCGGTCACTTATCTCATCCAGGAAATGGTCGTGCGCCTGGGCCTACGGGGAGGTGCTCGGCCGCGGCTGCCGCCGGAATCGTATTGACGCCGGGCGCGCCGCTACCAGCGCTGGAACAACATCGTGAACTGGACCGTCATCACCGTCCTGTTCGATCGGTCTGGCCAGCGCGTTCGCGCACCACGCGCGGTGATTTACACTGGGCAGAGATATGTCCACCTTGCTGGGCCTGGAGCTCCACGAGATCGAACAGCTTCTGGGATCCGGCCAGTCCCGGTTTCGCGCCCGGCAGATCTACGGCGCCCTGTACCGCGAGCGGCACTCGGACCTGATGCAGGTCACGACCCTGCCGCTCCCCCTGCGCCGCGAGCTGGCCGCCAACCATGCGGTTGGGTTGCCTGCGGTCCAGCGGCGATTTGACTCCGCCGACGGCACGCGTCGCTACCTGCTGGCCCTGGCCGACGGCAAGACCGTCGAGGCCGTCTGGATGCCGGAAGAGGAACGGCAAACGGTCTGCATCTCGACGCAAGTCGGCTGCCCGGTGAACTGCAAGTTCTGCATGACGGCGCTGCTGGGCCTGGAGCGCAACCTGACGGCAGGGGAAATCGTGGGCCAGGTCCTGGCTATCGCCAGCGACAACCAGGTGGCCGTCGAAGGCCAGCGCCTCAACGTGGTGATGATGGGGCAGGGTGAGCCGTTGCTCAACCTGGAGAAGGTACTTAAGGCGACGCGCATTCTGCTCGACCGCGCGGGCTGCGGCCTATCGCCGCGCCGCATCACGCTCTCAACCGCGGGCATCATCCCCAAGATCGAAGAGCTGGGCCGCGAGGCGGTGCGCCCCAAGCTTGCCATCTCGCTCAACGCCTCCACCGAGGAGAGCCGCCGGGAGCTGATGCCCATCACCCGGAAATACCATTTGAAGGATCTGCTGGAAGCCTGCCGCGCCTACCCGCTCCGCCCCTGGGAGCGGCTGACCTTCGAATACGTGCTGCTCAAGGGCGTCAACGACAGCGACGCCGACGCGCGCCGCGTGCTGAAGCTGCTCGCCAATCTGAAATGCAAGGTGAACCTGATCGCGCTGAATCCGGGGCCGGAGATCCCCTTCGAAACGCCGGATGCGGAGAGGGTGCTCGCGTTTCAGCAGATCGTCCAGCGGGCGCTGCCTTGCTTTATCCGGAAGCCGCGTGGGCGCGATGTGTTCGCGGCCTGCGGGCAGTTGAGGAAGGCTGGCTTGTAGCTTGTGGCTTGTGGCCTGTGGGTTCAGACCACCATGGCTCGGCTCCGCACCTGGGGCGACAGCGGGTGCGCCGTTACGGAACCCACAGGCCACAAGCCACAAGCCTGTTGTCAGTTCTCCGGCATAGGCCGAGGCGCGGCGTCCCCGGGAATCATCCCCATCAGCCACTTGATGTGCTCGATGTACATCTTCTGGATGTCGGGGCGGTCCCAGACGGCCTCGACGTGGCCCACCCCGTCGTACATCACCCGGCCTTTGCCGTAGGTGCGGGCCCAGATCACGGCGAAGTCCTTGTCGGTGCGGTGCACCTTGGGGTTGGTGAGATCCAGCTTGCTGGCATCGAGCTTCAGCAGCACGCGGACCTTCTCGCGGGAGAACTGCTTGATCTGGTAGATCTCATCCCGCATGGTGAAGGCTTTGGGGAGGAACTGCATCCCCGGGAAGCCGGGGTCCTCGACCACCAGCGGCGCGTCGAAGGTGCCCCAGGGGTGCTCGTCGAAGTAGCCGCCCACCATATCGCCGTACTCCGGCCACTTGTAGAACGTATCGCTGCCGGCGTGGATGGCGATGAAGCCCTTGCCGTCGTCCTTCACGAATGACAGCAGATCGGCTTTCTGCGAGACGTCCATGTCCAACTCGCCCGAGGTGCAGAAGGCGACCGCGTCGAAGAAATTCAGGTTCTTGGCGTTGCCCTCGAGCTTCTTCTTGGTGACGAGCTGGCAGTCCGTCTTGATGTAGGTATCCCACAGCCCGGTCTCGCGGCCGAGCTTCCACAGTGTCCCGGCCGCGTTAGAAACGGAATCGTGCTGGTACCCTTTGGTCTGGCCGATGAACAGCAGCCTCTTCTTCGCCGGCGGCTGCGCGCCGAGCGAGCCGGCCACCGCCATGCCAAGGATCGAGATCAGTGCGAATCCAATGAGCCTCATGAAAACCTCCGCACCGCCATCTTCTCACCCAGGCATCCGGCGGCGCAACCGGCGACGTCGAGGCTGCCGGCCGCTACCTGCCGGATGTGCCCGCGCGCGCGTCTTCCGCCTCGTCGGCCTCCAGTTGGCGGATTGCCCCGAAACCTCGGCAGATGAGTATGAGAAACATCACGCCCACAAAGATGCCGGAAATCCCCATCGGGACGCCGCCTTGTGAGACGACAGCCACGGACCCAACCACCCGCCACAGCAGCAGGCCAGCCATGAGCGTGACCGTGATCGCCAGGGCGACGGCGGATCTGCGCTTCACCAAGAAGCCCAACAGCACGAACACGGCGCCCACCAGCGCGGTAGGCCAGCCGAGGATGACCGCGCTCTGGATGATCTCGGCCAGAAGACCTACCAGGAGGCTGGCGCCTCCGATGAAGAAGATGATTCCGCAGGACAGGTTCAGAATCACGACAGGATCGGTCGCCGACCCGGGCACGGCTCTGCCGTTGCGGAGCAACTCCAACTGCTTCACCAGCCGGGCGTGCAGCCGCGATCCGTCGGGCAACTGGAATTCCCGCCCCTCCCGAAGCTCGCTCTTGCCGGCGGCGGACCCCACCTCGGCGCCATCCATCGAAACCCGGAACTGCTTCCACCCCATCTTCCAGGAAACCTCGAGGCGTTTGGAACCGCCTCGATCAATCGCAAGACGCAATTTGGGCATGAGAAGCTCTCCTCCGGCGAAGTGTAACCCAGGCGGCGGCGCGGTGCAAGCGCAGTTTGTGATACTGGACAAGCCGGAGGCTTATCCTACTGGAGGACCAGGGTCACCGGTTTGCCGGAGTACTGGACGGTCTTGTCGGGCTGCGCGGTCAGGCCGATGCCGGCGCCGTGGCCCTCGCGTGCCAGGACGATCCGGAAGGTACGGGTTTCCAGCATCCCCGGGAACTTGCCTTTGCGCTCGCCGATGGTCAGAGCCGCCTTGGCATCGTCCCAGTGGATGGGGACGGTTGCGTAGACGCCTTTCTCGTAGTCGTAGTTGTCGTTCTCGTCTTCGTAAAGCGTGAAGTCGCCGTCCGCGCCCCGGTAGACGCGCAACTCGATCGGGTCGGCGGGCTTCTCGGCCGCGTACTCGACGTCGGGACCCAGGGGGATGATCGAGCCGGCGCGAACATAAAGCGGGATGCGGTCCAGCGGGGCCAGCGCGTCGATGGCGCTGCCGCCGTCCAAGACCTTTCCCGTCCAGAAATCGTGCCACCGGGTTCTCGGCAGGTACAGATGGCGGGTCGTGGCGGCCGGCTCGGTGACCGGATTGACCAGGATGGCAGGGCCGAACATGAATTGATCGCCGATGTTCATGGTCCTCGGGTCGGAGCGGAAATCCATGATCAGGGGACGCATCAGCGTGTAGCCCTCGCTCGTGATCTTCCAAGCCAGGGAATAGATGTAGGGCATCAGGCGATAGCGCAGGCGATCGAAGTTGGTCAGGATGGTCTGCGCCTGTGGGCCATAGGACCACAGCTCGTTCTGATCCGTGGTGCGCGTTCCGTGCACCCGGAAAATGGGACAGAACGTTCCGTACTGGAACCAGCGCACAAACAGCTCGCGGTAGGCCGGGGCGTCGGGGTTGCCGAGAATGAACCCGCCGATGTCGGTGGTCCAATAGGGAATGCCGGAGAGCATGAAGTTCAGGCCCGCGGGCACCTGGCGGCGCAGGTTCTCGAAATCCGCGTTGATGTCGCCCGACCAGGCGGCGATCGAGTACCTCTGGTTGCCGGCGAACGCCGAGCGCGACAGGATGAAGACCCGCTTATGGTCCGAGGCGGCGCGCTGGCCCTCGTAGACGCCCCGGGTGGTGTTGAGCGGATAGAGGTTCACGTAGCGGTCGCCACTGCCAATGGCGAGCTTGTGGCCCAATTGGATGTTCGCCTCGCGGCCCTCGGTTTCCGGCTCCACCGTGTCGAGCCACCAGGCATCCACGCCGATCTTGAAGAGGGCGTTGTTCATGAGTTGCCAGTAGTAGGCGCGGGCCTGGGGGTTCGAGGCGTCGTATACCGCCATGCCCTGGGGATGGAATCCCGCGACTTTGGTGCGATCGATGAACCAGCCGTTCTTGTCCATCTCGTCGTAGACCGCCGAGCCGCGGTCGAAGAACGGCCAGACCGAAATCATCAGGTGGAAGTGGTTCCGGTGCAGGTCGTCGACCATTCCCTTCGGATCGGGATAGTTCTGGTTGAACACGTGCTCCCCTTTCTTGTTCCACCAGAACCAGTCCTGAACGATGTTGTCGACCGGGATGTGCAGCTCGCGGTACTTGTGCGCCACCTCCAGCAGCTCCTTCTGCGTCTTGTAGCGGTTCTTGCACTGCCAGAAGCCGTAGGCCCACTTGCCGAACATGGGCGCGGCGCGGGTCAGCTCTCGATAGCCGGCGATGATCTTATCGAACTCGGGCCCGTAGAGGAAGTAGTAGTCGATGGTGTCGGCCACTTCCGAGCTGAGGTAAAGGGCGTGCACGAAACGGTTGTTGAACCTGCTAAGGGAGGCGTTGTTCCAGAAGATGCCGTATCCGTTGCTGGACAGGAAAAACGGGATCGAGATGTTGGTGTTGTCCTGGCCCAGGTCCACCGATTCGCCGTGATAATTCCAGACGCCGGCCTGGTGCTGGCCGAGCCCGTAGAAGGCTTCCATGGACCCCCAGAGTTTGATGAAGGTCTCGGACCGGTAGGTGTCCTCGCCGTTGACCTTGGCGGGGGTCATCGTCCGCGGGCCTTCGTTCACGAGATTCTTGCCCGCCAGGTCGAAGTAGGAGATCGAGCCGTCCTCGCGATTCACCGTCGCCTTGAGCCGCCCGGTGACCAGGCTCACGCTCTTATCGGTGGACTCGATGGTCCACTGCGCGGCGGGCCAACTGGTTTTGGTTACGACATAGTCCGGGGGATTCGGAATTGAGGAGGTGGGCGAATAGGTGACGCGGATGATGGAATCGGTACAGACCTCGACCCGCATGACGCCCGTCTGCATGGTGAACAGCACGCCGCCGGGTTGCTGCTGAACGCCGGTGACCGGGTTCAACGGATTCCACTGGGCATTGAGACTGGCCGCGGAGGCCAGCAACAGGAAGAGAACCGCGAATCGTAGCGATGGCATGAGAACCAAAATCTCCCGCTTCGCACCAAGGATACCCGATTCGTTCGGCCGGCGGTTTCTCCAGAGCCCAGGGCGTCGATTCTAAAGCCGCGGCTCACTCGTAGCTGAGGGCCCGCATCGGATCGAGCCGGGCGGCGCGGCGGGCGGGCAGATAGCAGGCGACGAGCGCAACCGCGGCCAACAGCCCGGCAGTCGCGAGGAGAACCGTTGGATCGCCGGGCTGCACCTCGTGCAGCAGACTCGCCAGGACGCGTCCGGCGGCGATAGCGCCGGCCATGCCAACGAGGAAGCCCAACAGAACCAGGCGCCCACCTTCCCGCAGGACTTCGCCCAGAACGCGATTTCGGCTCGCGCCGAGTGCCATGCGAACGCCGATCTCGCGGGTGCGTTGGGTTACGATGTACGAGAGCACTCCGTAAATCCCGATCGCCGCCAGGAGCGCGGCCAGCGCCGCGAAGGATCCGATGAGCAGGCTGAGGAATCGTTGACCCTGAGCGTTGTCGGCCATGACCTCGTCCATGGTGCGAACCTTGAACAACGGAATGCCGGGATCGAGTTGCTCCAGCGCGCGCCGGACGTCCGCAGTCAAGCTGGACGGCTGGACGGAGGCGTGAAGAACCAGGAAGAACCCGGAGCGGCCACCGAAGACGTCGTACGCCTCCGGGACGGGCTTCTGGGTGAGACCCCGCTGGCGGACGTCGCGCACCACCCCGATCACCTGCCGCCACGGACCGTGGAGGCCGTTGTGCGAGAACATCTGGCCGAGCGAGTTCTGGTCCGGCCAGAAAGCGCGGACCATGCTCTCGTTGATCACCACGGGATAGACGATGTCGTCGGCGAGGCCGGCGGGCGGGGGGGCGCCGGTCTCCCAGAGTTGGCGCATTCGCGCGTTCAACGCCAAAACCATCTGGACGTCGGCGGGCGTGAAGGTGCGTCCCTGGAGCAGCGGCACACCCATTACTTGGAAGTACCCGGGAGAGACGGAATGATTCTCGACGAGCGGGCCGCTCATGGGCGACGAGAGCCGCCCGCGGATCGCGATGTAGTAATTGCCCCCGCCCTCGGGCGGCATACGATCGCTCACTGCGGCCATATCCACTCCGGGGATTTGCCTGGATCGATCCAGCAGCGCCTCCGAGAAGTTGAACTGCTTCTGGCCGGCGGCGTAGTTGGCCTCGGGCAGCCGAATCGCGGCGGTCCAGACGCCTGCGGGGCGCACGCCGATGTCGAGGTTGCGCAAGCGCGCGAAATCCTTCAACAGAAGCCCGGCCGACGCCAGCAGAATTAGCGAAAGCGCAAACTCGCATACCACCAGCGCTTTGCTGGTGAAGCGGCGGCGGCGCCCCGGACTGATCGAGCTTCCGGCGCCGCCCTTCAACTCCCCGTGCAGATCGGGCCGCGACGTCCGGAGCGCTGGATAGACGCCGAACAGAACGCCGGTGGCGAGGGCCACCGCGAAGGTAAAGGCCAGCACCGTGGCATCGAGCTGGATGAGGTTGAAGCGCGGAAAGGCGACGCTCTCGGCGCGCGAGAACAGTCCGATGACGCCCCATCCGAGGAGCAGCCCGAGCGCGCCGCCCACCACCGCGAGCGCAAGGCTCTCGGTCAGCAACTGTCGCAGCAGCCGGGGCCGGCCCGCGCCCAGCGCAACGCGGACGGCCATCTCTTTCTGCCGGGAGAACGCCCGGGAGAGCAGCAGATTGGCCACGTTGGCGCAGGCGATCAGCAGCACCAGAGCCACAGCCGATAGCATCAGGAGCAACGAGTCGCGGGAGGCACCAACCAGGTCTTCGTGCAGCGATGCCACCACCGCGCCAACCTTGTGGTTCGTATCCGGGTAGCGCTGTTCGAGGCGGGAGGAGATGAGCGTCAGCTCGGCCTGGGCCGCCTGGAGGGTGACGCCGGGTTTCAACCTGCCGATGGCGTTGGCCCAGTGGTTTCCCCGTTGGCCCAGACCCCTGGTGCTCATATCCAGGGGCGTCCAGAGCTGGGCCGAGGAGGGGAAACTGAAGTCGGCCGGCATCACGCCAACGATCGTGTATGGCCGCGAGTTCAGCCGGATGGTTTGCCCGATCGCATGACGGTCTCCGGCAAAACGGCTCATCCAGAGCCCATAGCTGAGGACGGCCACTTGGTCCTTGCCAGGCTGGTCCTCGCCCGCCGCCCAGGTTCGGCCCACGATCGGATCGACCCCGAGCAGAGAGAAGAAGTTCGCCTCCGTGGGAGCGCCACGGATACGCTCTGGCCGCCCCTCGCCGCTCAGGTTGAGGTCGGCCGTCCAGCCAAACAGGGCCATATCCTGGAAGGTGCTGTTCTGGGCCTTCCAATCGATGAAATCCGGCCCGGCAAACGGGTAATGTCCAGGCGCCGATTCGGTCTCGTACAACCGCGCCAACCGATCGGGATTGCGGAACGGCAGCGGGCGTAACAGGGTGGCATCGATGACGCTGAAAATCGCCGTGTTGGCGCCAATACCGATTGCCAGCGTGAGCGCGGCAACGGAGGCGAATCCTGGCTCCTTCAGGAAACCGCGGACTGCGTGGCGCAAGTCCTGCAAGAGAGTCTGCACGCGTCCCCCTTGTCTTCCGCACAACGGAACATGATTAGACGCACCATCCCTATATACGTTAGGAACGGCGCATCGTGACGCGAAAACTCTCCGGTGATCCACCCGGCGGGGCTGCCGGCCGGGGCACGCCGGCGCCCTCCCCGATCCGCGCAGCGAATCTTGCCAACGGACCGGCGCTGTCGTACATTAAGATAACCGACATATGGCGGTTATCTGAAGCCCGATTGGAGGCACCGTGAGCAAGCCAACGGCGCTGTTGCAGGGGACTCTTTATCTGCTGATTCTCAAGATCCTCGAGCTTGAACCCAAAAGCGGCTGGGGCATCTCGCAACGCCTGCGTCAGATGTCGAACGAAACCTTGCAGGCCAGCCATGGATCGCTCTATCCGGCGCTTCACAAGCTGGAGCACGAGGGCTGGATTCGCGGCGAATGGAAGGAGTCGCATACCGGACGCCCGGCCAAGTTCTATTCGCTCACCCAAGACGGCCGGCGCCAACTTCGCCTGGAGGCGGCGAACTGGACACGGTTGTCGGCGGCCATCAACGGGATTCTGGAATCGGTCTAGGAGGAACAGTGCGTTGGCTGCAACGACTGTCGCTGAGATGGCGCGCCGCGCTGCGGCGGCCGCAGGTCGAGCGTGAGATGGAGGCCGAACTGGCCGAACATCTCGAATGCGAAACCAGCGAGCTGATGGCCCGCGGTGTACCTTCCACCGAAGCCCGTCAGCGGGCCGTTGCGACGATGGGCCGGATGGATCGAATCAAGGAGGAGTGCCGGGATTCGCGCGGCACCGCGGGTTGGGAACAACTGAAGCAGGACATCGCTTTCGGCGTTCGCCTGCTGTTGAAGAATCGGACTTTCTTCGGGGAGGCCTGTTTCTTCGTGGGCGATCTTCTTTTCTCGGTGGTCAGCGGTCTCCATAACCGCCTGCCTTTAAGCGGCTCACGGTCAGTGAATCCGGGGCGGACGCCCTCGCACCATTTTGATGCATAATGGTGTGGTGGGTACGGCAAACAAGACGGTGCGACAGAGCGTTAGCCTCCCCGCTAACCTCGCGGCACAGGTTCGTACCTTGGCGAAAACCCGACGGCTCAGCGCTAACCGGGTGCTCGTGGAACTCATCGAAAACGGGATCGAGGCGGAGAGGCGAAAACGGCGGGAGTTCTTTGAACTGGCCGATCGCTTCCGCAGCACGAAGGACCCGGAGGAAGTGAAGCGCCTCGGCGATCAACTGGGCCGGATGGTCTTCGGCGGCTGATGCCCAAGATCGAGACTTGGGACCATCTGCCGGCAGGGGTCCGGCAGCACCTGCTCGAGCGTATGCGCGACCGGTCGATCGGCATCGCCGACCCCTGGCGGGAGGGCTGGAGGCTGCGTTGCTGCCGGCCGCAGTCTCGCCTCCGGCTGCTACACCTTCTGCACCCGGCGGAGGGTGTAGAGCTCCGGGTTCACGTTGGAGGTCTCCAGGCGTTTCCAGTCGTCGTTGACGTGGATCAGCTTACCGCTGACGTGGTTGGAGCGCTCGGAGGCCAGAAACAGCGCCAACTGGATCTGCTTCTCCGGGGCGATGCCGCCGGTCACCCGCAGTTCGAGCGCTTCCTCCTGGGCCTTCCAGCCGGCCCGCTCGCCGGCGTGTAGGATCTGGTCGGTCATGTGGGTGTAGGCGGCGCCCGGCGCCATGCAGTTCACCTGCACGTTGTGGTCGCGCACCTCCTCGGCCAGCGTCTCGACCATCCGCGCCAGCGCCGCTTTGGCCGCCGCGTAGGCGGAAAAGTTCGGCCGGGGCGCGCCGGCGCCCTCCCCGCTCAGCACGATGATCTTCCCGGACCGCCGGTCGATCATTTGAGGCAGCACGGCGCGGCAACTGTACATCACCCCCAGCAGGTTGGTGTGGATGGCCTCGGCCCAAGCCTTGGGCGGGTTTTCCGCCAGCGGCCCGATCGGCCCCTGGATGGCGGCGGCCGCCACGAGTACGTGTACGCCGCCGAAGTGCACCCGCATGCGGTCCGCGGCGGCGCACATCTCGTCGAAGTCGGTGACGTCGGCGCGGATGCGCAGCGCCACCCCGCCGGCATGCTCGATCTCCAGATGCGCCAGGTCGAGTTCCGCTTTGCTCCGCGCCAGCAGGCCGACGCGCGCGCCGGCGGAGGCGAATCCCAGCGCCAGGCGCTTGCCGACGCCGCGCCCGGCTCCGGTGACCAGAACGCCCTTGTCCTTCAGAGTGTGCACAGTCATTAAGGTAGTACAAGCGGGGCGGCGAAATGCAGGGGGTGGTCAATTCGAGCGCCTGCTGCTGTATAATCGAATTACGATTGCATCCCGAATCGGCAGCGCGGAAGTGTGCGAATTGCGGGGAGCAGCCCCTCTCCTCGCATCCCCCCCTCATCCTATACCTACAGGAGGACAATGAGCAAAGAAGACAGTATTGAAGTCACCGGAACCGTAGTCGAGAAGTTTCCCAGCGGTCTGTTCAGCGTGCAACTGGATCAGGACCGGACGGTCCTGGCCCACCTGGCCGGCAAGCTGCGCCGGAACCGCATCCGCGTGCTGGCGGGCGACCGGGTCACATTGGAGCTTTCCCCCTACGATCTGACCAAGGGCCGCATCACCTACCGGCACAAGTAGACGCGCTCCGCAATTCCCGTGCCCCACAGAAAGCTCCGTACTCTGTTCGTCTTCGGGACCCGTCCCGAGGCCATCAAGCTCTGCCCCGTCGTCAACCACCTGAGAAGCCGTCCCGAGTTCGAGGTGAGTGTGTGTGTGACCGCCCAGCACCGGGCGCTCCTGGACCAGGTTCTGGCAGCTTTTGAGGTGGTTCCGGATTTCGACTTAGACCTGATGCTACCGGACCAGACCCTGTCGCAGTCCACCTCGCGGATCGTCGCGGGGCTGGAACCGGTCCTGCGGTCCGCTCGTCCGGATATCGTGCTGGTCCAGGGGGACACCACCACCACGTTTTGCGGCGCGCTGGCGAGCTTCTACCACAAGATCCCGGCCGGCCACGTCGAGGCGGGACTGCGCACCTGGGACATCTGGCAGCCATTCCCCGAGGAGATGAACCGTCTGCTGACGACCCGTCTGGCGACCCTCCACTTCGCCGCCACCGAATGGGCGGCCGGGAATCTGGCCTCCGAGGGGGTGCCCGCCGAGCGCATTGCGGTGACCGGCAACACCGGGATAGACGCCGTGCTCTACGTGCGGGACAAGCTGGAGCAGGGCAAGCTGCGCGGGCTGGACTGGCCGCAGCTCGACCCCTCCCGCAAGCTGATTGTGGTCACCGCCCATCGCCGGGAGAGCTTCGGCGAAGGCTTCGAACGGATTTGCACAGCGCTGGGGCGTCTGGCTGAGAGGCCCGATGTCCAGATTGTCTACCCGGTCCATCCGAACCCCAACGTGCAGGCGCCGGTCCGGCGTCACCTCACGGGCCGGCCGAATGTCGTGCTGGTGGACCCCCTGGAATACGTGCCGTTCGTGGATCTGATGCGCCGCGCCTGGCTGCTGATTACGGATTCCGGCGGGGTTCAGGAGGAAGGTCCCTCGCTGGGCAAGCCGATCCTGGTACTGCGGGCGAAGACCGAGCGGCCCGAAGCGGTCCAGGCCGGGACTGTGAAGCTGGTGGGAACCGATACAGAATGCATCGTCCGCGAGGCGGTTCGGCTGCTGGAGGACCGCCCGGAGTACGACCGCATGGCGCGCATTCACAACCCCTACGGGGACGGCCGCGCCAGCGGCAGAATCGCGGATCTAATTATCTCATTCCTAACAAGTTATTCCTAGCAAATATTTCGGTAAAAAACCTAAAAGCAAGGCCGGCGCAGCGCGGCATCCGGTGGCGGCGGCTATAATGGGGCCAGAAGGGGAAGCCGAGCGAATGAAACCCCCGACAACCGCCGCGAGAAGTAAGAGGCCGCCTGAAGTTCCCCCCAACGACCTGGTGGCATTGCTGTCGCAGAAGGTCATCGGGCAGCCGGCCGCCATGAAGTACATCGTCCCCTACGTCGAGATGTTCCAGGCGGGCCTTGCTCCCGAGGGCAGGCCCGTGGGAGTGTTCCTGTTGCTGGGACCGACCGGCACCGGCAAGACCAAGACCGTCGAGGCGCTCGCCGAGGTCCTGCACGGCAGCGAGAAGAACGTCCTCAAAATCGACTGCGGCGAGTACCAGATGGAGCACGAGGTCGCCAAGCTCATCGGCGCCCCGCCTGGGTACCTCGGCCACCGCGAAACCCAGCCCATGCTCACGCAGCAGAAACTCAACGTGATCACCAGCGAGAAGTGCAACCTGTCGATTGTCCTGTTCGACGAGATCGAGAAGGCCGCGCCGTCGATGACCCGCCTGCTGCTGGGCATCCTGGACCGCGCCGTCCTGCGGCTGGGCGACAACACTTCGGTAAGCTTCGACAACAGTCTCATTTTCCTCACCAGCAACCTGGGCGCCCGCGAGATGATGAAGGAGATTCATCCCGATTTTGGTTTTCAGGCCGGCGCCCTCCACGAACGGAAAGACCTCTTGGGCAAGCTGGAAAGCATCGCGCTGGGGAGTGTGCGGAAGAAGTTCTCGCCCGAATTCGTCAACCGCATCGACGCCGTGATCACATACCAGCCGCTGGACGAGGAATCGTTCGCGACGATCCTGGATCAGCAGATCACCGAGCTGCAGCGGCACGTCAACACGCGGCTCGGCGAACGGTACTTCCACATCGAGGTTCCCTTCGAGAGCCGGCAGTTTCTGCTGCGCAAGGGGACCAGCCAGGAGTACGGGGCCCGCGAGCTGAAGCGCACGATCCATCGCTACCTGACGCAGCCGCTGGCGACGCTGGTGGCCTCGGGCCGCATCGACCCCGGGGCCCGCGTCCGGGTGGACGTGGCCGAGGGCCAGGAGAGTCTTTCCATCCGCACGCTGGACCAGGCCGCGGTCCGCGCCCCGCAGCATCCCACCGTGCTGCTGGTGGACGACAACCGCGAACTGCTGCGCTTCCTGGAGCGCCTCATGGCCCAGGCCGGCTGGCGTTTGCTGACCGCCGAGAGCGCGCGCCAGGCCCAAGAAATCCTGGAGAACCAGGCGCCCAACGCGGCTTTGCTCGACTACCTGCTGCCGGACGGAAACGGCGTCGAGCTGGGCGTGCTGCTCCAGCGACGCGCGGCCAAGGCCCAGGTCATCATCATGACCGGCGCTCAGTTGTCGGCCGAGGAGGAAGCCGTGTGCCAGGAGTACGACTTCCCCGTTTTGCGGAAGCCCTTTCTGGCCAACGACATCCTGAATTTGATCCGGGCGCGCCTGTTTCGGTCATCGGCGGCCAACGTGTGAGCGGCATGACTCAGAGCGGCGGGGAGACCTCCGGGCTGGTTTCCAATATCATGCGGTTCGCGCTGCACGACGGCCCGGGCATCCGCACGACCGTGTTCCTCAAAGGCTGCCAGCTCGGCTGTTGGTGGTGCCACAATCCGGAGAGCCACGAGTTTGAACCCAGCCTGATGTACGTCGAGAGCCGCTGCCGCCTGTGCGGCGATTGCGTTGCCGCATGCCCGCACGGAGCGATCGCGATCGAGGACGGTGTGGTTCGGACATTGGTCAATTGCCGCCGCTGCGGCACGTGCGTCGAGGCCTGTGTCGCGGGTGCGCGGCAACTGCCCGGACAGCGGATGACGGTCTCGAAAGCGCTCCAGGAGATCGAGCGGGACATAGTCTTTTTTGACGAGTCCGGAGGCGGGGTAACGATTTCCGGCGGAGAGCCGCTCTCGCAGCCTGCATTCGCCGAAGCCCTGCTGTCCGGCTGCCGCCAGCGGCGCATCCACACGGTTCTGGACACCTGCGGTTTTGCGCAGCGCGACGTGGCGCTGCGGATCGGCGGGCTGGCCGATCTGGTGCTGTATGACCTGAAACTGCTCGATCCGGTTGCGCACGAGAGATACACGGGCGTGTCGAACGCTCCGATTCTGGCGAATCTGGAGGCGCTGGTCGAGGCGGGGCGCAGCATCATCGTCCGCGTTCCTCTCATCCCGGGCGTCAACGACAACCCGGAGGAAATGCGCGCACTCACCGGCTTTGTCTCCCGGCTCGGCCTGCGACGGATCGACCTGCTGCCGTACCATCAGATCGGATCGGACAAGTACAGGCGACTCGGAATGACGCGCCGTCTCGACGGCATCGAGCCGCCGCCTGCCGCCGAGGTGAGCCGGATCGCCAGCGAACTCAGCGCCCGGGGCTTTGAAGTAAGAATTGGTGGATAAGGGCGACCGAGAGAATCGCGCGAGTGGATCGCGTCGCCGGGCAGCCTCCCGTCACGGCCGCTCCCAGGCGCCTGTCTGGCCCGACCGGAAAACAGCCTCGATCACCGCCATGTTCGAGATCGAGTCCTCCAGTGGCGTAGGCACTTCAGTTCCCTCGAGGATCGCACGGGAGAACAGTTCGCCCTGAATCGCGTATTGATCGCAGACGGGGAACTCCTGCTCCGCGATGCCGCCGCCGAACACGTCGGCGCCGTCGTCCACAAGAAGGCGGCAGGGACGGTCCAGCGGTGCGTTGAAGGGGATCTCGATCTCGATGCGGCCGCGCGTCCCGAGGATCTGCATACGCTGATAGGACACGAGCTGTGTGCCGCATGTAAAGACGGCGTGTCCGGAAGGGAAATCGAGCAGGGCGGAGGTCAGCCGGTCGACGCCCAAGTCGGGATCGTATTCCACCAGGCCCAGAACGCGAACGGGCTCCTCGCCAAAGACAAACCGCGAGGTCTGGATGGGATAGCAGCCGATGTCCATCAGCGCGCCGCCGCCGAATTCCAGGATATTGCGAATGTTGTCCGGATCGCGATTGAAGAAGCTGAAAATCCCCACGATGGCCCGCAGATCGCCGACCTGGCCGGAGCGCACCAGCTCCCGCGCGCGCAGCCACTGCGGGTGGGTGCGGACCATGAACGCTTCGCCGATCTTCACCCCGGCCCGGTCGCGGGCCTCGATGAGCATGCGGCACTCGGCGACACTCATCGCGATCGGCTTTTCGCACAGCACGTGCTTGCCGGCCTCGGCCGCCCGGATGGACCACGGCACGTGCAGGTGGTTCGGCAGCGGGTTGTACACAGCGTCCACGTCCGGATCCTCGAGCAGTTCCTCGTAGGAACCGTAAGCCTTGGGAACTCCGAGTTCGACGCAGGCGCTCCGAGCCTTGAAGATGTCGCGCGAGGCCATGGCGACGACTTCCGAATGCTCGCCCCGCTGCATGGCCGGAACGACTTTCTCGGTGGCGATCCTCGCCACACCCAGGACGCCCCATCGCACTTTGTCAGGCATACTGAAAGTCTCTCACGTCTGCCGCCATCGAGGATCAGGAAACCTGCCAGTAGACGGAGTAACGCTCGCCGAACAACCTGTTGAGTGGCACCAGCGTCACGTTCCGCTCTTGTCCGGCAGTCCGAAACGCCAGCGCCTCCCCACTTCCCGGCTTGATCCAGGCCGCCGGGTCGGCGCCGGATGCGCGGAAGGCCGGCACCTCCATCGGAAGCCGCTGCACCTCGGGACCCATGTGGTCCACAATCATCTCCTTGGTCAGTCCCTCGGATCCGAGCTTCCCCGCCAGCACCAGCGGCCCATACAGAATCGCCTGCACCGACGGGTCGTCCGGCATCGCCTCGATGCGCAGCCGCATGGGAAGCTGCATCTCGACGCGGTCGCCGTTCTTCCAGAGGCGGGACAGTCTCAGGTAGCTGCCGGGACTTGAGAATGCCTCGACGGCGGCGCCGTTGATTTTCACCGAGCCGCCCGACGTCAGCCAGTACGGCACGCGGATGTGCATGGTCATGTGCACGGGTTTCGCCGCGCTCACCACCAGCGTCGTGCTCTCGTGGTCGGGGAACCTGGTTTCCTGCCGGACCCGGACGCCCTTCTCGGCCCAGTTCACTTCCGAAGGAACGAAAAGGTTCACGTAGAGGTCTTCGGCGTCGTGGAAGTAAATGCTGTCGGCCAGCTTCGAAAACTCCTCGATGCCGGTGCCCGTGCAGCACCAGAAGGAGTTGTACTCGGAGTTGAACGTCTTCCAGGCGCCCGGCGCGAGCGAGAGAAAGTAGATCGTGGCGCCCGTCCGCGGCTCAATCGCGCCGATCCGGTGATTGAGCAGCGTGCGCTCGTAATAGTCGAAGTACCGCGGATCGGCCGTCCACCCGTAGAGCTGCCGCGTCAGCTTGAGCATGTTGTAGGCGCAGCAGCACTCGGCGGTGTCCGGCCCCAGCTTGAGCTCGGCCGCGAGCCGGCCGGGGTCCACCCGCCATCCTTCGCCGTTGCTGGTTCCGCCGGTAACGTAAGCCCGCGCGCCCGTCACTTCGTACCAGAAGTAGTCCGCGACGTCGCGGAAGCGATGGTCGCTGCTGAGTTCATAACGCCGCGCCGCGCCGATCACCTGGGGAATGTGCGTGTTCACGTGCAACCCGCGCAGCTCGTCGCGCCGCAGCGCGAGCGGATTGAAGAACCGCTTCTTGGTGAACCGGTCGCCGATTCTGGCGTAGCGGTCGTCGCCGGTGGCGGCGGCGAGAAGGTACAGGATGTCGTTCATGCCGCCGTATTCGGTGTCCAAGATATCCTGCATGTGCGGCTCGGGGATCGGCGCGCTCCACGCGCCGGTCCAGTCCGCCATGCCCTGGAGCACTTCGAGCGCCTGGCGATTGCCGCAGTGCTGGTGCATGTCGAGCATGCCCGCCATGATCTTGTGGAGCGTGTAGAATGGCGCCCAGACCTTCTTCCGGGCCTTCAACCGATCGAAGAATTCCGTGGGGAACGCGCTGAGGTACCCGCCGGCGAGCTTCCGCTGGCACTTTGCGAGCTCGGCAACGATGTAGTCGCCCTTGGCTTTGATCTCCTGGTCCCCCGTGGCGGAGTACAGCAGGCCACAAGCCGACAGGAAATGGCCCGTGAAGTGGCCTCGCAGCTCGCAGTCCGGCTTCTCCCAGCCGCCCAGGGGCTGGGCCGGCGAGGGCATGCCGGCGTTGAGCCGGAAGGTGTGAATCAGGCGGTCGGCAGGCAACCGCTGGAGGACGCCGCGGTTCGCCTCCTGCGCGTCCCGGAACGGCCCGGCGGCCAGCCGAACCTGCGTCAGCGGGAACGGCTGCACCCTGGCTGGCGCGTCCTTCCGCGTGAAGGAGAGCGGCTCCCGAAACGGGGCCGCTCGCGGCTCAGTCCCTTCCCGCGGGGGCGGCGGCGCGGCGTCCTGAACCCCCGTGTTCTGTGGGATCGCCTGGGCCGGCAGCGCTCCCGAGGCGCTCCCGGCAGCGGCCAGGGCCGCAAACTGGCGCCGGCTGAGGCGCCCTGATTCCCGCAATTCACCCATGCTCGGCCTCCTGGAAACGCCTGCATCCTAGCCCGATCTTCTCACACTCCTTCGGCTGCGGCTTGCGGGAGGCCGGTATCTTCGGCGTTGCGCTCGGGGTGAGTCCTCGACGTACCGTTCAAGTACGCCTGCGGGCTCCCCCCTTCGCGCGCCTTGAATCTACCGGCCTCGCGCGGCGCCTCGCTTCGAATGGGTGTGAGAAGATCGGGCTCGCACAGGCGAGGCTGGGAGGCTCCGCGTTCCAGGCGGCTACGATGCCTCCAGCCGCGCGAGCCGTTTTTTGAGTTCCTCGACCTCCGACTCCAGCCGGGGGGCGGGCGCGGGCAGTTCCGGAGGCGCGTTGGAACTGAGGAATGGAGAGCGCGTCCACCAATCGATTCCCATTTCCCGGGCTTTGTCCACCGAGGCGATCAGCAACCGAATGTTGATGGTCAGCAGCTCGATCTCGACGAGCTTGATCTTGATGTCTCCGGCGATCACGATCCCCTTGTCGAGGACCCGCTCCAGCAGGTCGGCCAGATTCGTCGTCTCGTTCGAATGCACGATTTGTGGCATCGGCTGCGACTCCTGTTCCTACAGCAAGTTGCCGAGCGGTCCGAGGTTGATGTTGAGTTCGTCAATCTCGAACTGCTCCTGAAGCTCCTTGATCTTGTCCTCGAGCTGCATGAGGGTCGTGCCCAGCCGGTCGATCTCCGGGTCGGTCAGGGAACCCGCCTCAATCCGCCGCAGGGCTTGTTTCTCCATCAACTGCCGGATCAGTTCCACCAAGGTCAGCACCAGCTTGAGGAGGCCTTGTTCCACCTTCCCGGGCTCGATGTTAACGTGCGTTCGGGGCGCGGCGGGAGGAGCGGCGCTGGGGTCGCCGAACTCCATTACGAGCTTACACGTCTCGGGGTGGCTCATGATTCGGATCCTCGAACGCGTCCGCCGTCCCGGAGCGTTTCGACCGAACCCACCACGAGGTTAAGCCCCAGGTACAGGAGGTCCACTCCGGCGACGGAAATAACGATCTCGCCGCTGACTACCGCCCCCGTGTCGAGCACCCGATCCAGAACGTCGCAAAGCGTGACCTGGCCTCGCAAGTGGCAGGGTCGGGAGGGGAGCGGAGTCGAAGCGCGCAAGACCGGTCCTGGTGAGGCATGGTTCATTGGAGTACCTCGGCTGGCGAGAGTTCCTGGGCGTGCGTGAATCGCAGCAGCCTGACCAGGCTGTCCGTTCCCCTAAGCTCTCCGGCAAGCAGCGGGAAGATCACGATATCGAGGCCGGGGAACGAATCGCGAAGCTGCCCTAGTTCCTGGGCTTGCTGTTGAGCCGCCAGACCGCAATGGCGGCAGCTTCCCGCAGCCTCGATCACCTGGTTCACCAGCATCCGCCGGGTCCGGACTCCGGCCCGCTCGAGCGCCGAAATCAGGGGCCCGGTCTCCTCGCGCGCGGCCTGAGCGGGGATAGTGACGGCGATGGCCTCACAACGGGCCGGATCGCCGAAGACCTGCTGAATCCTCTTGATGCGTTGGGACATTTCCACCAGAGCTTCCGAAGCCTCCGGCAGGCGCACGAGCTGACGATACTTCAACAGGATGTGGAAGATCGTGCGCAGCCAGTCCCGAACCACCGTCGGGAGTTCGAGAAACCGCACCGTGTGGCCGCCGGGAGCGGTATCCAGCACGTAGAAGTCGTACGCCCCGCGCTCGATCTCATCCGCCAGTTCCGCCAGGCACATCAATTCGTCCAGGCCAGGGGGGGTGAGGTCCAGCAGGCCCGCAATCACGTCGCGGTCGAACGGGACCTCGAAGCCGCCGCGTGACGAGAAGCCGGCGAACACCGATTCGATTTCACGACTGTAGGCCCGCTTCCACGCGGCAAACAGGACCTCCGGATCGATCTCGCGAGCGAACAGGTTCCCCGCGCCGTCGATCCCCGTATCCTCCGGACCAACCCTCTGCGCCAGGCAATCGGATAGCGAGTGGGCCGGGTCGGTGGAGAAGAGCAGAACCCGGCGTTCCGGATACGTTCGGCTGAGCTGAAGTGCGAAAGCGCAGGCCAATGTGGTCTTTCCCACCCCGCCCTTGCCGCAAAACAGGAAGACCTCCCGGCCGGCCTCCGGAAGCGGAAGCGCGCTGGGCTCTGCCGGGTCGGGGTCCGGACCGGCAAGTCCCGCGGGAGGGTGATCGCCCGCGCTGGACGCGGAGTCCAGGAACGCCGCCAGTGCGGAGGCGCCCCGGATTTCCTCCGCGGTGTTCGGAAGAACCGCGATGGGGAGGTCCGGCCACCGTTCGGCCAACGCCCGAAGCAGGGTCCGCTGCGGCCGCCACCGCGAGCGGCAGAGCGGACATCGGCCCGGAGATTGGAGTAGCCTGTTGACAACCAGGCACGCCACCGCCATGCCTCTCTGGCGCAGACCCTCCAGCAAACGCTGCGTCTCGGCGATCACCACCGGCTCGGGCAGCGTCACTACCAGGAACCGGCATTGTTGCTGGTCGCGGAGCACCGCGGTCAACCGGGTAAGATCCCGGTTCAGCTTGTCGATGAACTCATCCGCCTCGTCCCGCCGGTAGCGGTGCGTGTAGACCTTGCTCATGAAGCGGTGCTTCTCGAGCATCCGGTCGAGCATCGACACCCAGGCGGCAGTCAGCGCCGGCAGCGCCAGCAGCCGGAGGGTGTGGCCGGTGGGGGCCGTATCGACAACGATCGAGTCGTAGTCGCCCGATTTCATCAGGTTGATGAGCTCGATCATGGCCATCAACTCGTCCAACCCGGGGAAGGACAGCTCCAGGAAACGGGAGATGTCCTCCTCATCCAGATAGGTGCCTCGGCCGAGGATCATCCTCAGCGCCTTGCCGTGCCTGGTCTTGAAACCGCGAAGCAGGCCCACGGCGTCGATCTCGAGGCCGAGCAGGTTGGCGGTCCCGGGTACCGGCTGGGGGACGGCCCCCAGGCTGGCGCCGAGAATGCCGGAGAGCAGGTGCGAAGGGCCGGTGGAGACCGCCAGATAGCGACGCTGTGGGAATCGCTGTGCCAGGTGGATCGCCAGCGCCGCCGCGGTGGTGGTCTTTCCCACCCCGCCTTTGCCTCCCACGAGCAGGAGCCGGATGCTCTGGTCCGCCAGGGCGCTCAGCGGCCCTGCTGCAAGATGCCCGGGCTTCCGGAACTCGTCTGGCACACTACCTCAATCCGCTCTCTCTTCCAGATCGCAGCGCCGGCGGATACGGGTCCGCTCGTAGCCGATCAGCTCCCCGGTGTGATCGAGCTGGACTTCGTAGACGCCAAGGAGATCCATGGTGTCGGGGACCGCAGCCCTCTCGACCAGTTCGAGGACGACCCTCCACCCCTGGTCGGTCCTGGAAACGCCGCTGACGCCGGAGAGCTTCAGCTTCAAGACCGCCAGCCCCTGCGTGGCCCTGTACATTGCCTCGGACAATTCCAACTTCTGGCTGAGCGCCGCCAGGCTGCCCATATCGTCACCTCATTTCCGATCGCATCCGCTCAATTGCCTCCAGGCGGCCGACGAGCTTGCGCTCGCGCCGCTCAAATTCCCGCTCGGTGATCCGTCCGGTCTCGAGCAGCATGTAGGTCTCGCGCAACTCGTGGCGGACCGCCTCGTCATCCAACAACTCCTCCCGCGCCCGTTTGCCGAGCTCCTTGAAGACGAAAAGCAGTCCCCTGGCGGGGGATAGAAGCAAGTCGTCGACCAGGAACATCGTCCTAGCCCCGTGCGGCCGCTTCCGAGGCGGCCAGCTTGAGCGTGAGCCGTACGAAGTTGTATGGCGGCCACGGACCGTTGTAATCCAGGGCGAAATTGGAGTCGAACAGGCCCGCCGCCTTGTACAGCGCTTCTTCGAATTCCTTCTCTCTCGCCCGCTCGATCAGGAAGGCCGCATTCAGCGCCATCTTCTCCTCCGCCGGAGCGTTCACCCGGAACTCGCAGGTGACCGGCCGCAGCGCCTCGATGATCTGGTTCCCGAGGCGTTCGCGCTCGCGTTTGTGCAGCTTTTCGAAGAACGCTCCCAGTTCGAGCTTGTCTTCCAGCGTCGGGCGCGACTTGCCGAACACGCGATCCCGCCGGTTCCTCAGTTCGCGATCCGCACCCACAAAGAAGTCGAAAATGTTGTCCACGTCCCAGACCAGCTTCACGCCCATCTCCGCCTTCCCCGAGAGTCTCCGCAGCTCCTCCCCGATCGCGGCGTGGTTGTCCCGAAGCACTGCCAGAATCTGCTCTTTGGTATCGGAAATGTGGCCGAAGGTGGCGGGGATGAGTGTGCTTTGGGCGCTGATTTCCCGGATGACCCGGTGGTGCGGCTCCACGTTCTTGCGGAGCAGGGAGAGCTTCTCGACGGAGTGATCGCTTACGATGGCGGCTATGTCTTCGAGTTGGATCGAGTGAACCGGGGCATCGGCCAAGCCCAGCAGTTCCCTGGTGAGTTTGAAATCCCCCGCGACGAAACCGTACAGGTACTTGCCCGACGTTGACATGGGTGTGTTGGCCATCCTCCATCTATCGGCCGGTCCGGGGCAAAACCATTAGGCCCCGGCTACGGCCGTTTCCGGTGGTTCTGAGTTCCAGCACCTGGTTTTGCCTCAATCCCAGCGCCCGGCGGATATTGGCGGGCAGCAAGATCCTTCCTTCCGCATCCAGGCGCGCCAGCGCTCTCATCGAAAGCCGAATTGGGCTCACTTGGCGGTCTCCTTTCGGGCAGCCCGCGCCGCCACTCCCGTCCGCCTCGGGGACGCCGGCGACTCCGCCCGCGCCACGCGAGGAATCCACGGCTTGGGTGCGGGCCGTCAGTACCTCACGGTCACTTCCTTGAATCCCGGCGGAAGGCCAGCCACCAGGTCCGCCGGGGTTCCCTCCTCGCTGGTGCGGGAACCGCCGGAGGGACGGGCCAGCCTCGCCAGCACGGAGAGTTTCTCCTCCATTCCGGCAATGTCTTTCAAGCGTTTCTCGATCTTCTCAATCCGTCTCGCCCAGGTGCCTCGTTCCTGTTCCAGCCGCTGCTTCTCCTGGGCGATCTGCGCCAGGACCATCATCGCTCCGTGCGGGGTCTTGGCTTGAAAGCGGCTCGCTTGATTGCGCAACGTGCGGATATGTTCCAGTCGTTTCATGGATTGTTCCCTCGCGCTCAGGCGATTCTGCGGATGAGATCCGCGACCTCTTCCGAGGCCACCGAGGCGCCGTCTTTTCGAATCTTGAGCATGTCGGTTCCCAGCACGTCCAGGCAGGTCTCCACAAAGACCGGGTCGCCGGCCCGGATTTGTCCGCCGCGAAGCCGGACCACCCGGCCCAGCATGATGCAGGCCCGGATCGTGGGCCGGTAGTTGGAGATGCCCAGTTTGCGGAACTCGCGGATCAGGTCCACGACGATTTCGGCGGACCGGCCGTCCAAGCCGGCGCGAGCCCGGGAGATCGCGATCTCGGTCTCGCGGTCGTAGTGTTCGAGCTCGATGGTGATCATGCGGTCCATCAGCGCGTTTTGCGTCTTGTGAACGCCCGCGTACTCCTCGGGGTTGCTGGTGAAGATGGCCCGGAAGTCCGGGTGCACCCGCATGTAGCTGTCGCCGCAGGAGCTCTCCGGAAGAGCCATGATGCCCTCCTCCAGGATGGTGAGCAGCGCGTTGTTGGCCTCCGGCCGGGAGCGCGAGAATTCGTCGTAAACCAGCGTGTACCCATACTTGCAGGCCGTGGTCAGACGGTTGTCCACCCATTGCGTACGGTGGCTCTCTTCGGTCTTGAGAACCGAATGGATGAAATTGTCGACCACCTTGGTGGACAGCATTCCTTTCTCGGCGCCCACCAGATCCGAGGTTCCAAACTCCTCGTTGCCGAAAATCAGCATGACCGGCCGCTTCCGCTGGCTCGCTACGTGCAGCGCCAGCGTGGTCTTTCCGGTTCCGGCCGACCCGCTGAAGTGGCACGCATACCCGGCGTCCAGGTAGGCCGTCGCGCGTTTACAGATCCCCTCGATCAGAGGGGTCATGATGAAATCGTCCCGAGGCTCCAACCGCAGAACGGTCTGTCGTTGCTCCATTGCGCTCTCCCTTTGTGAGCTCAGTCCTCGACGGGATAGTAGAGACAATCGATCTTCTCGATCGTCCCTTCCTCTAACAGACTCTTGGCGACGCCAACCAGGCTGCGCCAATCCACCCCTAGTTCGTTGCCGATATCCACCAGCCGAATCCCGTCCACGTGCCCCCGGACGATCCCCAGCACTCGTTCGCGCTTGCCCGGCTTCGATGGCCGCGCCCGTTCGCCCGCCGAAGCCTCCGCCGGCGGTGGAGCGGCCGTTAGGGTGGACTGGCAGACTGGTTCGCCGCCCAGGGCGGCCGAGGCGTGGCGCCAGAGTTCGGTGGCAGCCTGGACATCCGCGGCGATGCCACCGAGCACGGACCGCGCCGAGTGTTTCAACCGGCTCACGGCTCCACGGATCTCCGCAACCTGCCTTCGGGCGCTCCGCCTAGCCTCGCGCCCCTTGTCCCGCCGCTCCCTACGGGACCGGTCCAGCGCCGCACGGGTGGCCCAGCGAATCACGCCCAGTGCGCCGTGGCGGGCGTCGGCCGAGAACCGAACCTTTTCCACCAGGCGTTGCATGGCACTGCTCAGTTTGCCCATTGCCGGACTCCTCTTCGGCGGACTACACACACCGCGTGCAGCCGAACCGCTCCTCTCCGTCCCCGTCCTGTCCCGCGATCCGGCCCTTCGGTCCTGACGCTCTCAGTTCCCGCGCGCGGGACCTGTCCGCCACAGCCGGGTTGCCTCGGCCACATCTGCGCCAATCCCGTTCATCATGGCCTGAACACCACTTTTCAACGCGCCCACGGCGGCACGGATGCCCTCGACCTCCTCCTGCACGGATTGCCTGAATTGGCCGGCCATTCTGCCTCGTTCCTGCTGCAAGTTGTTCAAGTGGCCGCTCATCCGGGAGTGATTCTCGCGAACCGCAGTCCTTCGTCTGGCCGCGCCCCGGCCGAGACCTCGTTTCGCCTCCCGCGCCGCTTCCACGCGATCGCTGCCCTGCTGCTGCAATTTCGTTCCCAGCGCATCGGCCTGTGCCACCAGGCGCTTCGCGCGCGCGTGACGCTCCTTGCGGTCTTCCGTCAGCACCCCGTGAGTCTCATCGCGCACGTGCTTGACTCCGACACGTCGCGCGACCACCGACGACCGAACCTTGTTCACCAACTCTTCCATATCAGTCTTGATCTTCCCCATGGCACTTTTCCTTTCCTGCTCTACCGGTCACTCACCGCGCGGAGAGTAAGATCCTGCCCACGCTTCGGGATTCTCTTTCCAACCCGGGCGTCCGCTCCGAGCGCCTGCGGACTCTCGGGCAAGGCAGGCCGGTACTTCGCTCTGATTCCCGGCCTGCCCGGTTCCAGACTTAGGCCGGAGCTGCTGCCGTGGCCGTCAAACCAACCGCTTCGGCGTACTTCAGCCAAGTATCGACTGAAGCAATGACCACGCGGGCTTCAATGGACAGCAATTCGATGCCCACGAGCGAGACGCGTGCAAATGCGTCGATCACTATGCCGCGATCCAAAATGCGATCGATAACCTCGGCCAAGCTCGAAGCATCCGTTGTCTTCTGGACTGTTGCCATCGTGCACCTCCTTTCTCCAATGTTCCGACCATGCACGCGGCGAGCCATGGAGGGCATGTCACGGCAGGCTCGATTCTACGGGACTTAGCGCGGCACAGAAGCTCACGTCTCGCTCGTGGATCGGGCGGCGGCTCCCAACGTCGGGAAGCGGTTCCCAACAGGGCTCCATGCTCTTAGTCCACCCACTTACACCGCTCTGCGTATCCCCTAAGTACTGAGGATCTGTAACTAAGGTGAATACCCTGGCGCTCGGTCATGAGTCGCTCGTTTCCGGACTCAGGTTATCGGCGGACTCCCGCTCTATCTCGCGGAGGCGCGACCGCAAAGTCTTGGGATCCACGCCCAGAATGCGCGCCAGTTCCTGACGGCTCGCGTGGGTCTGTTTCTGTAACTCGAGGATCGCCTTCTTTTCCGCTTCTCTGCCGGCCCGCTCTTTGATGCTGCGCAGATTGACATGGAACGACTCGATGGGGGTACCGCCCGCCTGTGCCTGCGCAGCGGCTGCCACGCTCGCGCGCTGCCGCAGGCAGGCAGGAAGGTGCTCGGGCAAGATCCGAGGCCCGCCCAGAGCCGCGGCGGCGACCACAACCTGTTGCAGTTCACGGACGTTTCCGGGCCAGGAGTAGGAATGAAACAGGTCCAGGCATTCCGGGGAGATTTCGAGTTCCGGACATCCGTGGCGGCGGTACTGATCGAGGAAATGCTGAGTCAGAAGCTCCAGGTCGTCGTCTCTGTCACGGAGTGGCGGCAGCTCGATGGTCAATCCGTTCAGGCGGTGGTAGAGATCCCGGCGGACGGAGCCCGTCTCGATGGCATCCTGCAAGGGGACGTTGGTGGCGCTGATGAAGCGCACTTCCAGCCGCTTGATGCGAGAATCCCGCGCACCTAACGGCACAAAGCTCTGTTGTTCCACCAGGCGCAGGAGTTTGGACTGACAGCTCAACGGCAGGACCCCGATCTCATCCAGAAACAGAGTTCCTCCGTCGGCCCAGGAGACCTTTCCGGGCTTCTTCTTGACCGCGCCGGTGAAGGCCCCTTCTTCGTACCCAAACAGCTCGCTTTCGGCCAGTTGTTCGGGCAGTGTGCCGCAATCGATCGCGACGAAGGGCCCCCGCGCACGCTTCGAGGTCTCGTGCAAGGCCTGGGCGAAGAGCTCTTTGCCGGTCCCGGTCTCGCCTTGGAGCAGGATGGGGATGTCGGTCGGACCAAGCTGCTCCACCTGTTTCCAGACGCGTTTGATGGCGCGGCTTTCGCCGATGATCCGGTCGCGAATGGACGCCTTCCTGGACGCCCTGACCGCGAGGATTTGGTCGATCTCGCCCAGCAGTCTGCGCTTGTCGAACGGCTTCTCCAGGTAGTCGGCGGCGCCCGACTGAATGGCCTGGACCGCGGTGCGGATCTGGCCATAGGCGGACATCATGATGACCACGGCGTCCCGGCTCATTCGTTTCAAGCTACGGAGAACCGCCAGGCCGCTCATCTGCGGCAGCATCAGATCCAGCAGCACCAGATCCGGCTGGAGCCGTTCGCACTCCGTCAGACCTTCCTCTCCACTAAAGGCCGAATGCACGGAGAACGCCGGACTGAGCACCGAAACCAGTGTCTGGTGGATCTCCGGATCGTCGTCGATAATCAGAACGCTTGCCGTCTGGTCCATGGACGGGACCCTCGGCCGAATCCCCTATTCTGCCGCGAGATCCTCCTGTTGAACGGGAAACAACAAGGTAACCGTCGTGCCGCGCCCTTTCTGGCTGGCGAGGTGGATCTCTCCCCCGTGTTCCTCGACCACCTGACGGCAGAAGGGAAGTCCTAGCCCTGTGCCCCTGGGCTTGGTCGAATACAGTGGCCGAAAGACCTTGCGCAACTCGGCCTCCTCGATCCCCGCGCCGGTGTCCTGGATCTCGATGACCACCACGTCGCCACCGCACGGCGCCGAGTAGCCCATTCGGGTTATGACGTGGAGCTTTCCGCCGTGGGGCATGGCCTCCAGAGCATTCTTCAATATGTTGAGCAGCGCCTGCTTTACCGTCCGGGCATCCAGGTGGCAGGGCGGCAGTGCGGGCGCAAACGAGACGGCGACTTCCACCCCTTGCTCCTCGGCTTCCCTGCCCATGAACGCCAGCTTCTGGCGGAGCAGGTCGTGAACGTCCGTCGCCTGGTAGTGGGGCCGGTGCTGCACCGTAAAGTCCAACAGGCTGCGGAGCAAGTGCCGCATCTCGTCCAGGTGGTCCAGGGTGATCTCGACCGCGCCAGTCAGCGCGGGGTCCCCGCTGCCTTTCAGCTTCTCCCACACGTACTGGAGGTTGGAGCTCATGCTGCTCAGCGGGTTCGCCAGCTCGTGGGCGATCCCCGAGGCCAGTTGCCCCATGGCCACCAACTGTTCCGCCTGCACCAGCTGCTCTTCGGTCCTCGCCTTTTCGGTGACGTCTTCGAGCAGCAGCAGGCGAAAGGCGCCGCGTGGCGCGCAGGGAGGCGCGCCGGCGAGCTGCGGGCCCTCGGATGAGCAGCCGCCGGGCAATCGCACGACGGTGATCTTGAGAATCCTCGCCAGGCGAATCTCCTGCTCGGGCGAGGGATGGATCTCGATCTCCTTCACGCTCTCCTGTCCGAAATCCAGGATCATCTTGGCGACGCTCTGGTGAGGGACCAGGTCCGTGATCGGCGACCCGACCAACGCCGCGGGCGCGACCTGGAAGAGTTCGGAGGCCGCCCGGTTGGCCAGGCCCACTCGGAGATGCCGATCCAGCAGAAGGGCCGCTTGCGGGAGACACTCGAACAGCCACCCGTCGATGACCGCCGCGCCTTCGGGCCAGACCTCCACCCCCCTCTGAGCTGAGGATGATTCCCTCATCACTTTCTCCGGTTGCGCCGTCGAGGCCTGCACGTTCCTGGGCCCCCGCCTCAGCTCGGCGCAACTCTCTGGCGTGCGAGTGCAAAATGCGCCAGGCGGATCTGGAAAGCCGTCAGCGGCTGATCACTCCCCTGCGCCAGAAACTCGCGAATGGCCGCCAATCCCGCCTCACGGCAGAGGCTTTCCAGATCCGCTCCGCTAAACCCCTCGGTGGTTCGGGCCAGCTCCTCCAGGTCCACATCCGCAGTGAGCGGCTTGCCGCGGGTGTGCACCCTCAGGATTGCCAGCCGGTCGCTTTCGTCGGGCGGCCGCAGTTCCAGCAGCCGGTCGAATCGGCCTGCGCGCAGCAGGGCCGGATCCAGAATATCGATCCGGTTGGTCGCGGCGAGAACGATAATGCCTTTGAGATCCTCAATGCCATCCAGCTCGGTCAGCAATTGGCTGACCACCCGCTCGGAAACGTGCGAATCGCCGCCCCCGCCGCCGCGATGGGGGGCCAGCGCATCGATTTCGTCGAAGAAGACGATGCACGGCGACGCCTGTCTGGCCTTCTTGAACACCTCCCGGACACCTTTCTCGCTCTCGCCCACGTACTTGGACATCAGTTCCGGACCTTTCACCGCGATGAAGTTCAGGCCCGACTGCTTGGCCACAGCTTTGGCTAGCAGCGTCTTGCCGCTGCCGGGCGGGCCGTACAGCAGGATCCCTTTGGGCGGTTTCACGCGCGCGCGCTCGAACAGGGCGCCATGGTGGACGGACCACTCCACAACCTCGCGCAGCTCTTCCTTGGCCTGCTCCTGCCCGCCGACATCTTCCCAAGTGACTTCGGGCACCTCCACGAAGACCTCCCGCAGCGCCGACGGCTCCACCTCTTTCAAGGCGGAAAAAAAATCGTCCATCGGGACTTCGAGATCCTGGAGCAGCTCATAGGGGACCGCCGTCATCGCGAAATCCACGCGGGGGATGATCCGCCGCAGCTACACCATGGCCGCTTCCCGGCACAGAGCGGCAATGTCGGCCCCGGTGAATCCATGCGTGATATTGGCCAGCGTCGAGACGTCCACGTCCTTGGCCAGCGGCATTCCGCGGGTGTGGATTCCGAGGATTTCGCGCCGGGCGACGACGTCCGGGATTCCAATGACGATCTCGCGATCGAAGCGGCCGGGCCGCCGCAACGCCGGGTCCAGCAGGTTGGGCAGGTTGGTGGCGCCAATGACGATGATCTGCCCGCGGCCTTCCAGTCCGTCCATCAACGCCAGGAGCTGCGCCACCACCCGCTTTTCCACCTCGCCGACCACCTGCTCGCGCTTGGGGGCAATGGAATCCAGCTCGTCCAGAAAGACGATGCTGGGCGCCTCCTTCTTGGCCTGCTCGAAGAGCTGGCGCAGCTTGGCCTCGCTTTCCCCGTAGAACTTGTGAATGACCTCCGGGCCGCTCACGGAGAGAAATGTCGCCTCGGTCTCGTTGGCAACCGCGCGTGCCAGCAGCGTCTTGCCGCATCCCGGAGGGCCGTGCAGGAGCACCCCTTTGGGTGGGTCGATTCCCAGGCGCTCGAAGATCTCCGGATACCGGAGCGGCAGTTCGATCATCTCCCGGACCCGCTGGATGGCCTTCCCCATGCCTCCGATGTCCTCGTACGAAATGTGCCCGGAACTCGCTTTCCCCGACTCCGCCGCCTCGATGCGAACCCCGGTCTCCGGCCGGATCAGCACGATCCCACGGGGCGCCGTGTCAACCACCCGGAACTCCTGAAACCGGGAACCGAACAGGGTGGCGCGGACGCGGTCGCCCACCGTCACGGGGAGATCGCTGAGCAGCTTGCCGACGTACTCGCGGTCCCTGGGCTGGCGTGGCGCCTGGGCGCCCTCGGCCGCCAGGGTGATGCGCTGGGCCGGCACGGCTTCGACCGGCGTGAGAGTGACTCGCTCTCCAATGGCCGCGCCGGCGTTGCTTCGGGTCAAGCCGTCGATCTGCACGACCTGCTTGCCGCGAGCTTCCCGGAACGCGGGCATCAGCTTGGCGGCGGTCATTTTTTTCCCCGTGATCTGGACGATACTGCCAACCGCGGCCGAGAGGCGGCTCATATCGGCCGGGTCCAGCCGCGCCAACCCGTGGCCGACGTCTTGCGGCTGGGCTTCCGAAACCTTCAAGGCGATGCTCGCGGTTCCCGTGGTCGCGTCCATCTGCTAGATCCTCCGATCACCTGTAGGCTGGCCTCGCCGCTCCGAATAAGTAGTGGGGATGGGAGCTAATATTATCGGCCGGGCGGGGAGTTTTCTTCAGAGGGCTCTGGAGAAAAGATCCAGAACTGCCGTACTAGATTACAGACAGCTGCACGAGTGCTCCGTCCGATCCGAGCCCTGACAACCGCCGTAACTTCTCACCTCGGACGGCACGCCGGCTTGGCTGTCGAAGGAACCGAGCGCGGATGTTCGTCCGCTCAACGAGGAGACAATGGAAAAGAAAAACGAAGACAAGGATAAGCCGAGAGGCGATGTGGCATTCGGTCTGGGTGGCATCTTCAAAGGACTCGGGGACTTCCTGGAGATGGCGTCCAATCTGGCCCAGAAAGCGGAGAAGCTCCAGAGCGACACGGGCGAGGGAATGCGGGTCGGCTCCTTCGGGAGCCCGAAAGGCCTGCACGCTGTTTACGGCGTCTCGGTCCGTGTCGGCGCCGGCGGCCAACCTGTCGTGGAACGATTTGGCAACATGCGGGAGAAGCCGGGGAAAGGGCCCGTGGTCGACGAGGTGCGGGAACCCATCGCCGACCTTCTGGACGAAGACGACCATTTCCTGGTGGTGGCGGAACTGCCGGGCATGGAGGAGTCCGAGGTCCAGTGGAAGATCAAAGATGACATTCTGATCATCTCCGGCGAGAGTGGGGATCGGAAGTACTACAAGGAGTTATTGTTACCATCGCGAATCCAGGAGAACAAGGTTTCCGGGGCCTACAAGAATGGCATTCTGGAGCTGAAGTTGTGGAAACTGAGCGCCACCTAGACTGGCTCTATTTGTACGGCATCGTGCGCTGCTCCGCGATCGATCTTTCCCGAGTCGCTGGTGTGGGAGGAAGCTGCGACGTCTCGCTGGTGTGCGACGGTGAACTGGCCTGCGCCGTGAGCCCCGTTTCGCGCGCCGATTACAGCCGGGAGGCCATGGAATCCCGTGCCCAGCAGTTGGATTGGCTTGCTCCGAGGGCCATCCGCCACCAGCAGGTGGTGCTGCACTGCCTCAGACAGACGGGAGCCGTCGTCCCGCTGAGATTTGGCACGCTGTGCGCGACGGCCGGCGATGTGCGGCGGGTCCTTCAAGCGAACCAGCCACCGTTCTTGCAGTTGCTGGCGTTCTTGCAGGGCCGGGAGGAATGGGGAGTCAAGGTCTTCGCCAACCCGGATCTGGCCGTCCAGGCCGTCGAGCCGGCTGAGGGCGCCGGGGACGAGCTGGCTCCTGCATCGCCGGGGAAGGCCTACTTCATGGAAAAGAAAAGGCGGAAGCTCGCCCAGGAACGGGCAATCCTCCGTATTGCCGAACTCGAGGGCGAGATCTATGAGCGTCTGCTGCCCTGTGCCGTGGATGCCCGGAAACGCCGGTGCCAGGATGCGTCCTCGGACGCGCCGCAGCGGCCCGTGCTGAACGCTGCCTTGCTGGTGGATCGCGACAAGCTGTCTGTTCTCCAGGAGCTGGCCGGCCGGCTGGAAGCGGACTACCGGAGCGACGGCATCACGGTCGAGCTCAGCGGTCCATGGGCGCCTTATAGCTTCTGCGGAGACCTGGGCCAGGCGCCGGCGGCCGCGGATATGGCACAGGATCCCGAGCGTTGCGCAAACTGATTCACGTTCCCATCATCCACGGACCGGAGGACCTGGGCACCCAACTCGAAGCGGTCAGGAAAGCCTACCTGTCCCGGTTCGGCGCGAGGGCGTGGCTACTGCATCTGAAAAGCGTCGAACAGTTCTGGAGCGAGGTTCGCCGCCGCCTGCGCCCGCTCCGCGAGCAGGCCGGGAAGCTGCGCGTTTACCAGGACGGCCTGCCGGTGTGCGGGCGCGAAACCGAGCTGGCGCGCCAACTCTCGGCTCAGGGCAGCCAGAATCACCGGCTCCTGGTGGAGCTGGTCGAGGCTGGGGCGGAACTGGTTGGGACGGAGGACCCCGAGCTACTGCGGCAGGAGCACCAGCGCGCTGGCCGCGCCGAGAGGGTCGGCGAGCCCGCGTCGGCCGCCCGCTACGACGCCCTGATGCAGGCCCGGGACCTGTACATTGCCAGCCGCATTGACGCCACGCTGGCGGAGGCGGAGCTCGGATTGCTCTTCATGGGCGCTCTCCACCGGGTGATTGAAAAGCTCCCGAAGGACATCCAGGCGGCACGGCTTTGATCCGCCGCGGACCGTTCCGGCCAGTTGGAGCGAGGGACGGGTGAATCCCAGACCGGCGCCGCTCACTTCCCGGTGAGGTCCGCGAGGATGGATTCGGCTTCCCGGCGCTGTTCCGGGGAAGGCGCGAGGTACAGGTTGCGAGTGCTTCGAAAGGGGGCGATGAGCCACTGGCCGTGAATCGCGCGGGCCGCTTGGAGGCCCCGGTCCCTCAGCCAGGAGAGGCCGATGAGACGCCAAGTCCCGGCCGTGCCGACAATCCCCGGCCCGTACCGCCGGAGGATCCTCCGGTCGGTCCTGTGGCTTTCCTGGCACTTGCGCAGATCCGCCGGCCGCGTCTCGCGATAGAAGTAGAGCGGCTGGGGGAGCTTGGCGAACCTCGAGCGCGTGCAGGTGCGAATCCACAGCTCGCGATCCTCGGCCCTGAAATAGGACTCATCATAGGGGTTCTGCCGGAACCATTCGGTGCGGCCGGCCACGGTGGGATGGATGAACAGCCCGTGGACCAGCACGTGGCTGGGAGTCGTATCGAGAGGCTCGGCGCCAGCCAAGGCCGCGAGCCTGCCGTGCTGGTCGATGATGTAGGCGGCGGTGGCGACCAGGTCAACGCGCCCGTTTCCGCCGAGACACGCCAACTGTTTCTCCAGCCTCTTCGGGTGCATCAGATCGTCGGCGTCCATCCGCGCCAGATAGGGGGTGGTGGCGAGTGCCGCAATCTGGTTCAGCCGGTGCACCAGGCCGCGGCGTTCTCCGTCGTCGACCACGCGGATGCGCGGATCGTGGAAACTCCGAGCCAGGGCGGCCGAAGCGTCGCGGGAGCCATCGTTCACCAGCAGCAGCCGCCAATCCGCCACGGTCTGCGCGAGCACCGAGCGGATCGCAGCGCCGAGCGTGCGCTCGTTGTTCCAAAAAGGAAGGCCGATGGTGATGGACATGTTGCCGCCGATGTCAGTCCGCGGGTTGGCGCTCGCGCCGGCGGTTCAGGCCCGACTCAGCGTTGCGCAGGCTCTCCAGCCGGTCGAACGCTCCGATGCATCGGGCGGCCGCCGCGTCCCAAGTGAGCTCCTGGGTGAGCGAGAGGGCGGCAGCCCGGACCCGCGTCCGTTCCTCCGGCTTCCCGAGGAGCCAGAGAATGCGTTGCGAGACCTGAGCCGGGTCGCGGAAATCCACTAGGTGGACCCGCTCCGGTCCGATCTCGCGAAACGCCGGGATATCGTTCGCGATCACCGGCAGGCCGTGTGACAGCGCTTCGAGAACCGGCAGACCGAGGCCTTCGTAGATGCTGGGCTGCAAACAGATTTCCGCGGCATCGTAGAGCACCGCCAGGTCGGCGTCGGCGACGTAGCCCAGAATCTTGATCCGGTTGCCGGCTCGGGCCACGAGCCGGCGAACCTCCTCCGATCCCCACGCCCAGCGGCCGGCGACCGCCAGTTGTACCTCCGATCTGTCGAAGACAAGCTGCATCGCCCGAAACAGGGCGGGGTAGTTCTTCCGAGGCTCGAGAGAGCCGACTGCAAGCACGAACGGCCTGCTCAGCCCCAGGCGCGAGAGCTCCTCGTCCCGCTGCGCGGGCTCACAGGGTGGGGGCTGGGCGTCCACTCCGGCTCCGAGGTAGACGATTTCCGCTTCGGAGTGGGGGATCAGCGCCGCCAATTCGCTCTTCACGGAACGCGAGATGGTCATGATGGCCCGGGCCCGGCGCGCGGCGCGGCGGACCAACGGCGCCGCATAGCACCTGCCGAGCCACCCCATCGTGTCGCGGTAGAGCCAGGACACCGCATCGTAGACGATCATGGCGAAGGGACGCGAGAGGAAAGGGCCGGGCGGAAACGCCGGAAAAAACATCAGGTCGACGTTTGCGCGCGCCGCCGCCGCTCCGATGGTGTACTGCTCGGCCAGGAACCGTTTCACTCTGGGGCGGAGGCGCGTCTCGAGCATCGGCGGCAACCGCGGGCGCAGCTCGATGAACTGGTGGCGGGTTTTCGCGCGGCGCAGGCTGGCGCACAAGGATCTGGCGTAGCGTTCCATTCCCGTCACGGTCCTGGCGGCAAATGTGCAATCGACTCCGATCCGCACGACGTCCCCTAAGCCGGCTTCCTCAGCGTCACGACCAGGTCGTCGCCGAGAGACCAAGGCAACTGGGGCCGCAGAGAAGCGAGCAGGTTCGACGCCGACAGGACCACGAGCCGCTCCAGTGGCCGCAGCCAGTGGCAGAAGTAGGGCGGGTCCCAAAGAGCGTCTGTGCCCACCTGGAGCACCTCGAAGCCGGCCCCCTCGAACCATCCGCGCCACGTGCTTGGCCCCACCAGGCAGCGGTGGGTTGGGTCCCGGTAGGCGCTCCAATCGCGGCCTTTCAGTCTCCTGCTCAGCGAGCCCAGGTTGGGGACGGTCACCAGCGCCAGGCCGCCGGGGCGTAAGGCGTCCCGCATCGTTCGAAGTCCCCTCCGGGGATCGATGAGGTGCTCCAGCACGTCGATCGCGGTGGCGGCATCAAATGCGCCGGGACGGAAGCAGCCGGCTTCGAGCGAGGCGCAGACGCTCGGGACGCCGTTTGCAGTTGCACCTCCGGCGGCGCAGTGAGCAATGTCGCTCCCGACATTGGTGGACCAACCCTGGCAGGCTCGTGCCAGGAACCCCTGGCCGCAACCGAAGTGGACCAGCACGGGCCTGCGGCTGCCCAGGCGGTTCTTCCGGCAGAGCTTCCGCAGCATCGTACTGAGGGCTCGGTTCACCACCGGCTTGTCGCCCGCGGCGTGGAACCAACTGGCGGGGTAGAATCGGGCGTAATACGAGGCGTCGTAAACCCCGCGCGGGCCGGCACCGGTCGCTGGGAGGGATTGGGAGAGCGCAGGTTGCATGGCTAGACATCCGGGGCCAGGACCGGGGCGATCACGGCTTTTCCGGCGGCGCGCGCGCGGACCACCCTGGCGGGCAACCGCGCCAGAGCAATCAGTCTTGGCAGCCGGGAGGGCTCGCGCCAGGTGCGGTACAGCCACTCGAGGTTCGACCTCCGCATCCATAGTGGCGCTCGGGGAACGAGCCCTCCGAGGATTTCAAAGCTCCCGCCGACTGCTACCCCGGCGCGGGCGCCGCAAGCGCCGAGATTTTCCGCCAGCCACAGCTCCTGCTTCGGGGCGCCCAGCCCCACCAGCAGCACGTCGACGCCCGCCTTTCGAACCACGGCTGCGTATTCCGAATCCCGGCACGGACGCTCAGGTACTGCGATCGGCGGCCCCAGCCAGATGTCACCGCCGGGGTGCTTGACCAGCAATGCCGCGCGGGCCCGTTCGGCGCTCCCCGGCCTGCCTCCGACAAACCCGAGCCGCAGGCCCGTGCGGGCGGATTCGCGCGCCAGCAACTCGACCAGTTCGACCCCGGGAAAACGCTCCACCTTCCTGCCTGCAAACCGGCTGAGGAGCCAGGCCAGGCCGGCGCCATCGACCAGGTTGAGCGCGGCGACCTTCAGCACCGCGGCGAGCGTTGGGTCGCGCTCCGCGATCACCAGAACCTCGGGGTTAACGGGCACCACCATGGCCGGCGCGGAATCCTGGCAAAGGCCCACGATCCGAGCCAGAATCGATTCCCGGCTCCCCACAGTCACCGGAATACCGAAGACCTGGTACGTTTCCGTCCCGATCACAACCCACCTTCAGACACCGGCCGTGCCCTCCGCGGCCGCCTTCAGGACCTCGAGCACGCGGCCGAACAACGTCGCAAAGGAGTGGCTCTCGACAAACTCCGGACAAGGCTTCTTTTCGCACCCCATGTACCCTACGGCCGCTTCGGCGAGCGCCATCGGATCGCGCGAATCACAGATTGTCAGGGGCGCCCCGGAGGCGCGCATTTCGGGAGCGTCGCCAACGTCGGTGGACACAACCGGGGTGCCGCAGGCGAGCGCCTCCACCACCACCCGGGGGCTGCCCTCGAAATGGGAGGTCAACAGCAGGACGTCGGCTGCGTTGTACCAAAGCGCCAGCTCCGCCTCCGGAACGCCCTTCGAGCACAGGAGCCGGTTCGAAATCCCGTAGCACTCCAGCATCCGGAGCATCTCCGGAGCCTGGGCGCCAGACCCCAGAATGGCCCCTCGGGCATCCGGCAGCCGTGCGCACACCTGATGAAACGCGTTAGCCCATAACAGCGGGTCCTTCACCTCTTCGATCCGGCCGGCAAAAAGAACCAGGAAGACCGCCTGGTCGATGCCAAGGGCGCGCCTGGCTTCCCCGGTGCCGATCAGGCGAAACCTATTCCCATCCACCGCATTGGGGAGGACTTCGAACCGGCGCGCGTATCTCGGGTGCTGCTGGGCGTAGTACCGTCGCCCCCTTTCGCTGCAGACGAAGATGTGGCGCGCCCGCCGGATGGCGGCCTCTTCGACGAAAGGAATTGCCGCCCGCAGGAGGCGGAGCTTGCTCTCGTTGGGCAGCGAAAAGTGCTCCGCCGAACCGTGGACGTAAAGCACCAGGGGCGGCCGGTCATCGGCCAGATAGGCCAGGGCGTGATCGCTGCGGTGGAGAAAAAGGACGCTGTGGTCGTCGCAACGCGACTTGTTGCGCCAGAGCGAGAGAAGGAACCTCAGGTTCACGGGAACGAGCGAGGCCTTCCGGCCGCAGATGGGCCGGATCGCGATTCTTGCGGCGCACGGACTGGCGGGGGACCCGCCCTGTTCGCCGCTCAGCGATTTCACCTCGATGCGGCCGGGCCAATGCTGTTCCGCATAGCGCAGAAAGCAGTCCAGAGCGCTGTCGATGCCGCCCACCGATTCCGCGTACGGCGTCCAGCTATATTCGACGTGCATCGTAGGCAAGCGCTGCCTCCTGTGGGATTGTGGCCGGCGCACTCTCCACCGAGCGCCATACGAGCCGCGTGGAGGCGACCGACTCAAGACGGCAGATCACCAGAGCCGTCCAGTAATAGATGGTGACCGTGGGGGCGGCCAGCGGTTCCTCGACGATCGCTAGCACGGCAAATCCGCAGGCGATCAGAAACGCAAAGGCATTCATCGCGCGCAGCCGCTTGTCCGCCCAGTACCGGCGCAGCATTTTCAACGGCTCCGCGATCATCGCGACGAACAGCGCGACCAAGGCAGTCAGGCCCACCAGCCCGCAGTCGTGGAAGGTGGCCACGTACGCGCTGTGAGCCTTTTTTCCGCTCTCCACCTGGTTGTCGAGAATCATCGTGTCCAGGCCGTAACCCACGAGTAGGCGCTTGGTCTCCATCTCCCTGTCCAGGACTCCCCTCCACACGAGCACCCTCCAGGTGAGGCTGTTGTCCGGGGTCTGGATGTCCGCAAACCGTTGCGTGACCATCCCCGATTGAACGGCGAGTGTGATGACGAGACCAATGGACAGGACGGCGCCCAGAATCACTCGCAGCCTGGCGTTGAGGGCCGCCCACGCCACCACCATCAGCACAGCACAGACCCAGACGGCACGGGTAAACGTCAGGAAGATCATGAGGGAGGAAAAGGCCGCCCCAAGCAGGAGGGCGAGCGGCCTCTTCCGGCCCATCAGGGCGGGCGACGTGCTCAGGCCCCAGCCCGCGACCACCAGCAAATACACCGCCAGGGCGTTCGCGTTGTTGAGGGTTCCGTTCACCCTGGGGACGATCAGGTTCAATGCGCCGACCGAGGCCGCGATCGTTGCCGGCTTCCAGGCCCGGTCGCCGATGTTCAGGCCGGGCTGGTAGACCTGCATCAACGAGCAGACGCAGGGGATCACCGCGCTGGCCAGGCAGAGGTTGCGGATCCAACTGCCGCCCTTCCTTTGCCCCGTCCGCAGGATCCCCATGACGACCACGGGGTAGGTCGAGTAACGGATCACCGCCTTCCAGCTCCGGAGAGGGTCGATCGAGAACAGGGCGCTAAGCGCGCCTGCAACCACAAACAGGCTGATTGCCCAAGCGAACCATCGCCCCTCCCGCATGGCGGCCTTCGCCCCCGGGTCGATACACCACTCGATCAAGGTGCGGCACGCGACCACGGCTGTGGCCAACGATTCGACGCTCAGCAACGATTCCCCCACCCCGAACCGGTAGGCCTCCAAATTGACCACCAGGAGCAGGTAGCCGCCGATCAACAGATCGAACGGGACCAAGAACAAGGCGGCAGCCACTGCCAAGAGCAACGCCGGTTCCAGCATCTCAGTTCACCCGCGAAGACCGCGCCTTGAGCCGCAGATTGCGGCAGATGGTCAATTGCGGCGAACTGTCGAGCTCATAGTCGTAGCCGGCCAGAGCCCGGAAGAACACCTCCCGGCACTCGCTCCCATGAAGCTCGATGCAGATATTGTCTACGCGCGCGAGCCAGGTGTGTGCATTGCGGCCGAATAGCGCCAACTCGCTTCGCTCGATATCCACCTTGAGCAGGTCCGCGCGGTCCGCCCCCGCCATGTCGATCAGACTGGCTACGTCCCAGCCTTCCACTCCATCCCCGTCGTCCCCGGCCGTCCGCTCTCGCACTTGGGTGGCCCACTCCCGTCCGTCTCCATAGGCCCCTCGCGACAGAACCAGCAGCGCTCTCTCCGGCCATGCGGCGCCCAGCACCACGCGGGCTCTGGTTCCGTAAGGGGCCAGGTTCCGGCGGCAGATCGCGGCACTCTCCGGGTCGGGTTCGACGGCCACCACCCGGGCATTCGGAAATCGATTCAGGAAGTAGACGCTCGAGTACCCCACGTTGGCTCCCAGATCCAGGATCAGCTTCGGGGCCGGAAGGTCAGCCAGGCGTTCGTACGTCCCCTTCAGGAAGATCTCCCAGAAGACCGCGCCGTCGCTGCTATTCCCCGTGCGCATGGTCAGCAGATATCGGGCTTGAGCCGGCCGGAGTTGCACAGTCCGACGTGCCGGCAGACCCAGCGTTCTCCGCAACCTCAGGCCTGCCAGGGGAAGGGTCGCCCGCCAACCCACGACCTCCAGGTACTGAGCCAGGGTCCGCAGTCTGTCGATCGATCTCAGCGGCGCCATTTCCATGCTCCTTCAGTGTCTTCGGAAGCAGCCAGGGCCGGGCACGACCACCCCTGTCCGGAGCGCCGGACTACACCCCACAAACGCCCCGGACGACCCGACGGCGCCTTGGGACATTGCTCGCGCAATGAGAGTCCCAATACCCGGATCCTGCATCGAGTGACCTATCAAGTATCGGCGGCGGGGCAGACCAACTATAGGCGGACTTCGGAAACATGCGAACGCCGAAACCTGCCCCCTGCCGAACAAACCCCGCCTGGCAGAGCCGGGTTGCTCCCATTGCCCCTCGCTCGGGCTTGCCCCGGGCCAGATCGCCTCGCTAGTCCGCTTTTCTCACGGCGCCTTGCGACGGTCGCACTGGGAAGTTGGGTCTGGAGAATCCCCGCTGGCCGCTCTGTCCCGCCACCCGAATACCGAACGCAGTTTGCCCCAGTAGATCCGAACCGCCGCCGCCAGCGCCAGCAGGCCTCCGATCATGACCTGGAGCGCAATGCTGCCAGTCGCCGGATCCAGGTACAGCAACCCGGGCCCATGCAATGGAATCACTTTGACCGTCCCTCCATCTCCCGGCAGGCCTCCGCCATTGGGATTGGCCTCGGTCTGCCCTGTGCGTCGAAAAGGTACACCTGGTTGGCTGCCGCGGGTCGGACTGCGGAGCCCCGCGGATCGAATGTCTCCGACATCACCTGCAAAACGCTTGTGCACCGCCCCACGACACGGCTTTCGGTCGCCCGGGGCGCCTTGATTGCAAGCAAGGTGGAAAACCCATCGATCAGGTCGCGCACCGCTGGCGTCCCGCTTCCGTAGCGGGCGGCATAGTCTTCACTTGCCCCCTCCACACCGTTCGCGGTTTCCGTCGACCGCGCCAGCAGCCGCGACCCGTGGTCGCCGTGAACGACGATCAGGCTGGGGTCGTAAACGGGATCCGCGCGCAGCTTGCTCAAGAAACCGTCCAGTTGCGCGCTGAGGTACTCCACTTGCTCCGCGTACCGGGCGTACTGCCGGTCGTAGGCGGCCGGCTCCGCCGCCGAGCAGTCGCGGCCGTCTACCCATTCCCGGTCGTCGCGCAGCACACCGTCCCGCCGGTACACGTACGGACTGTGCGGCGTGAGCAGGTGCGCGAAGAACATCGTCTTGCGCTGCGCCTGCAATATGTCCCGCGACAAACGTCCGGGCCAGACGCCTGCCACGCTGAGCGGACCGATGCGCCAGTTTGTCCTCTGCAGCAAGTGCGGCGACAGGCTATAGGCGAGACCCCAAAGAAACATGTCGGAGAGCAGATAAGTGCTTGCGAGGTACCGGGTTTTCCGAGTCCAGGGGATGGGGAGCCGTTCCAGAACGCCGATCGTACTTGCCGCGTAGCGAGTCGTTGCGGCGCATTCCGTCCTTGTCGCGCAGAACTCCAGGTAGTCCGACTCGTAGGCGGCGATCGCGAAGCCTTCGGAGCGCAAGCGTTCGAACAGCGCGTTCCGGGTCGCGCTGTGGCCGGCCGGCGAAGTCCGGCGCGTGAACTGGCGCCTTTTTCCCTCCAGCTCGAGATTCAGGATGCTCGGAATGGAATCCAGGGTATCGACGTAGTTGCTGAACGCGTTGGGGTAAATCTCGAAGCCGTGCGTTCGCAATACGCCTTCCAGCTTGATTCGCGCCCGCCGGCACTCGGGTATCTCGTCGCGGAGTCCGGCCAGCCCGATGTGCTCGTCGAGTATCAAATAGACGATATGTCCGAGCCCGCGCTGCCGGCCTTCCTGCGCCGCCGCCTCGGTCGAACGGGTCCCGGAGGCGAGGAACTGCACAGCGCGGACGGCGAACGAGCCCAGCGCGAAGATCACCACGAGGCGAAAGAACACTTCGCGCATCCAGTACATCAGAACCAGAACGGCCAGAGCGATGCCCAGGGCGGTCCAGCGCATCCGGATGTCCAGGCCCGCGAACACGAGGCCCTGGACCGTGTTCGTCGACGACAGGACAATCAGGATCCAGCTTGCGCCGTAGAACGCGAGACCGCGGCAAACCGCTCCGATCAGGATGCAGGCCAGAGCGAGAATGCCGGCTCCGGCCAGCACCTCCGGATGGGCGGGGCTGTAACCGCTCCGCAGCACAAACCGCAGAAACGGCAGCACCAGGATGCAGAAAACTATGCTTGCCCGCCCGCCGAAGGAGCGCACGCTTGGCATCCCGGTCACCCGTGCCTCCGGAACAGGTGCAGCGATCGGAGCGTCTCCGGTATGGCCTCCGAGCGTTCCAGATCGAAATAGCGCTGAAACACCTCCGAGAAATTCGCGGCGGTATAGTCGCCATAAATGTCGGGGCGGTTCCCGACGAGCAGTTGCGCCATGGGATCTTCCAGCGGAACGTATTCAATCAGCAGCCGGTCGCCGAGCTTCGCCAGAAACCGTGCAATCCTTTCCAGGGGAACGTTCCCGGCGATGCGGAGGTGATGGAGCAATGCCAGCGCCAGCATCAGCGGCGGCCTGGCCCGGTCGAAAAAGCCCAGGCGCTCGTCCAAGTCGAACCCCATGCGCGGGCTGGGGTTCGTCAGATCCATGACTAGAGGCAGCATGTGCGCGTCCCCAGCGGCTTTGGAACGCACATAGTTCTCGTCGACGCAAAGCGGATCGAGGTCGTAACAAACCGCGTCGATTCCCTGGGCTGTCGCAAGTCTGCCGTATTCGCCGACGTTCCCGCCCAGGTCGTATACGAACTCCGGTTTGAGTTCGGACAGCACGGATCTCACCTGCTCGTGCTTGAAGTTCTCCGCGCGGCTGCTGTAGTGCGTCGAACGATCGTAGTAGCCGATCCATTCCGTCTGGACCTTTCGCAGCTTCAGCTTCGCGATCGTGCGGCTCAGCGAGTCGACGATGGCCGGCTTGGGATCGCCGCCGCGGACGGCGCTCCGCCACCCCGAGGATCCGCCGCGCGCCATCGAGTACTTCCCGATGCTGCGGGCGTGCAAGTGGAGATGCAGCAACAGGCCGGGCCGAAAACGGGTCGAGGCGGGCAGCAACCTCGAGGCGAGCGCCAGAGGAACGCCCTCCAGGGAGCTCCGCAGCAGGCAACGCAGCTCGGGCGAGACGTAAGCCATGAGGGCCAGTGGTGCCAGGAAATGCCCGCAGAACTGCCCATAGGCGGCCCAGGGTTTCGGATGATTGGCCTGGAAGGAGAGCGTGTCGATGAAGACGGGCGCGGGGCCTCGGAACTGCACGTTGTACGCCGACGCGTCTTTGAGCGTCATGCCGTGTTTCATCGCTAGGCTCTGGACTTTCAGCGTGAGCGAGGCGGCGTCCTTTAGTTGCGTAAACGACCATTCATGGCAATAGGAGATGTGCCGGATTTGCTCTGGCACAAGGACTTTGTAAATGCCCTCCGGAAGCTCCGCGCGCCGGGGCTCCTCCTCATGGGCTACCAGCAGCCCCCGTTCGACCAGGGCTTCGTACAGCCCCGACGACCGTAGCAGGTCATAGTCCGGCTTGCCCCGAAGCGTGACCGCGCGCTTGTAGATGCCCTCTTCCTGGAGCACGAAGCCCGCGGGGTCGCGGAACGAGGCGCCCACAAAGGGCAATGTCGTACTATTTACGATCCGCGCTCCCTCAAGGGACATTGCTCACGACCACCTTCCGCGTCGGGATGGGAAGCTTGCCGATCGGTCTCGCTGGCGCCATTTCCGTGCTCTTGCGTCGTTCCAGGAGGAGGCGTGGGCACGGCGCGATCCTCCCTGTCTGCGGCGCCGGACTGCACTACGCGAACTCCTTTAGGGGACGGACCGGCGCCCTTGGGCACGGCTCACGCGATGGCAGTCCCCGCACCGGTTCCTGCATCCAATGACCTGTTAAGTATCGGCGGCGGGGTGCACGAACTTTAGGTCTCCGCGGGAATCGGCGGCCTGGCGCGGCTGGGATCGGCGGGGCTATCCGTGCCAGGGCTCCGAGGGCGCTGCTCGGAATGCGATGACACGGCCGGACTCCGGACCAAGACCAGCTATCGCGATCCTCGAGTTACTAAAGGGTCCTGTCCGTCGCGAGCGGCCATTGCGCCGATCAAAACGAAAACCAACGCCGCCAGCGCGAGCTTTTGCATCGGAAAGTCGACCAGGCTGTGGAGAAAGACCGCGATCACGCCGATTCCCCAGGGCGCCTGGAACGCCTTCCTGGCCGCCGACCAGGGCCAGCATCAGGAAGATCTCCCAGAAAACTGCGCCGTCGCTGCTGCCGCCCGTGCGCATGCTCAGGGGATATCGGACTCGGCCCGGCCGGACTTGTATGGTCCGCGGCGCCGGCAGAGCCAGAGTCTGCCGGATACCGAGACCAGCCAGTTGGAGGGTGGCCCGAAAACCGACCGTTCTTAGGTACTGAGTCAGGGTCCGCAGTCTGTGGATTGGTCTGGCCAGCGTCACTACGATGCTCCTGCGCTATCCTCGGGAGCGGCGAGGGCGCGGCGCAACTCCCGGATGTTCTTGTCGCGCCATGCCATCCAGCAGCATACCGGGAGCAACACGCATGCCAGCGCCCAAGCCCGAGTGTAGTGCGTTGCCAATGCGGTCGCCACGAAGGTCGCAGCCGCCACGAACAGGGTACGAGCTTCGAGCGGCCGGGAGTGTTTTGTGATCGATCGCGCCACCACCATGGTGGCCAGCGCGGCCGTGGACTGAATGATCGCAGCCCCAATGCCCGCGCCTTTCAGCCCGAAGTGCCGGATCAACAAGTAGTCGATCATCAGGCCCGGCCCCGCGGCGAGAAGGACGACCTTGAGCAGGACCTTGGGATTCCCGCTCGCATGCAGGCTCGTTGACAAGGGACTGCTTACGAGCAGCAGAACCCGGCCGAAACACAGAAAGGGGATCAGGGGAATGACCGGCGCGTAATCGTGCTTATAGACCGAGATGAACGCCGGGAGCACCGCGCAGCCTATGAAGAACAGCGGCGCCGACAAGGCGACCGAGAGGCTGAAGAGCGCCGAGTTCACCGAGCGAAAGTGCCCCGGATTGCGTGCGCTCATCAAAGCCAGCGTAGGGAACACGGCTTGAACCGCGGCCGTGGGAAACATCGTGAGCATGAACACCAGTTGGCTGGCCAGACTGAAATACCCCGCGGCGGCGTAGCCGGACATGGCATTCAGAAAACCGACTTCCACTCTCTGGCTGATCACCATGTCGAAGACGCCCACCGTCCAGATCGTGGCGGCGTAGGCAAGCATCGCACGGACGACCGAGCGGGGGAGCGCCGTCCCAGCGGGTGCGCGGCCGGCCCCCCCCGCGAGTTGGAGCGCGCGTACCGCCTGCGTCAAGAGGTCCGCCAAAAGGAACGCCAGAATGCCGGCATAGCTCCTGAACGCGAACAGGAGCGCGACCGCGGCCATTCGTGCAGCCAGCGCCCGGCTTTCCACGCGCGTGATCCGCCCGAAGTGGCCGTACCCCTGGCAGACCGCCGTGCGTATGTTGGCATAGGCTGTCGCGAGCACAATCAGAACCGCTGTCAGACATACCCCGGGCGGCAGCGGTCTCGTGGGCTGCAGCCAGTGCGACAGCAGCAGCAGCAGGGCGAATATGAGAACGGACGCAACCGTCGCCGTCCGGGCGAGAAATGCGGCAGCGCTCTGGTCGCGACCCTCCCGTTCGAGCAGCGGGACGTACCTCTGACCGGCGTGGGTGAGACCACATTGGCCTGCCTGCATGGCAATGGATATCAGCCACACCGAATAGGCGAATGTCCCGTAATCGTTGGGCGTCAAGAAGGCCGGGGCGATGATCGCCAGCGCGCCACGCCCGACGAACTGAATCACGGAGGTCGCCACGTTGTTGGCGACATGCCGGGCCGGTATCCGTAGCGAGAGGGGGCGCGCCGCCGGAGGGCCGGCAACGACATCCGTGTGTGGACCGCTGGGCTGCGCCAGTTGAGGGCCCCAGGACGGAGCGTCGGCCAGCATCCTCGGGCTGGCGATGGCCTCGGCCTGATCCGGCGTGTCGGGTGAGCGCATCGGGGGACGCTGGTTCCTTCCGCGGTTCAGCGGAGTGAAGATCGAATCAAGACGTGGTACCGGCGCGAACGAGGCACTCGACCGCCGCCGCGTCGCTCTCAGGACAGCGGCGCCTTTGGGCATAGCTCACGCCCTGGGAGTCCCAAACCCGAGCTCCCACATCGAGCCACTTTCAAGTATCGGCGGCGGGGGACTCGAACTACAGGCCTGAGTCGAAATCGGCTCTGGGCCGGAGTTTTCACAAGGGCCCGTCCTGACCCTGGCTTGGTTCGGGATCGGGAGTTGAACCAGCGCCTTGGGTTCACCGAACTCATCGTTTTCTTGCCGGGCGATCCCGGCGGAAATCAGAACGAGGCCTGCCGTCATCGGGGTGGCGGCGCCATCGAGTGATACTGGGGATTCCAAGCGGTTACGCATGCTGAATGCCGGTCGTCTCGTTCGCAGTGCCATCCAGCCAGACGCAAGTCGGCCATGCATTGGTCCACACTGTAGGGCGCGTGGATTTCGACTTTTAGGCACCCCACCCTGGCCATCCACTGCGCGGAATGGGGCAAGACGACGCTTTCGGCGCCCTCGATATCCATCTTGAGGTAGTCAACGTGGTCGAATCCGGCCTGGTCGAGGGCTTCCGAGACAGTGATGGCTCTCGCGGTTCCCTTTTCGGATGACCTTTGAGGCGCGGAGGAGACACGGTACCCGGCCTCCGACGCGCCTCCATAGGAGACGACGCCATTCTGGTGCCACACCGCCGCGCACATCGCCTTACATCTCGGCCCTATGCTGGCGGTGTTGACGGAAAGGACCGAGTAGTTGTCGGGGTCCAGCTCGACGCCGAAGAGCCTGGCCTGCGGAAAGACGCGCGCGTAGTCGAGTAACGTCAATCCTATGTTGGACCCGAGGTCCAGGATCGAGGAGGGAGCACCGATGCCCGCTGGGGGCCTGTGATACTGTTCCAAGAGCGTATCTACCAGGACCGCCAGATCGGCCGTGTGCGATCTCACGGCAACTGGCGGAAGGTCCCGGCATTTGAGCCAAACCATGCGCGGCGCCCGCCGCGGGACAAACTTGTTTCTCAGTTTCAGGTACACGTAGAGGGCTCTGGACCCGGCGTCGGCGAATAGTGTGATGGCCCTGATGGCTTTGCCAAGGCGCGCACGGGCTCTCCTCTCCGTGCCAGGATGGCTGCCCCAGCGTGAAGGCTCATTCAAGCAGAACACCACGACCTGAATCTCCGTTTCCAACGCTGTCGCCAAGCCGCTGGGCGGCAGGAGGGCGCCCCAGGGGTTCGCCGTAGTCCGGGGGGGTTGAACGACTGAAAGGAGGCCGTCCGTGATGGAGCTGCCGCTGCCGCATCCGATGCCCCCGCCTGACTCCATGGCAAGACTCTCTATCGGAGCGAGCCCCGAATTCCTGTAGGGTCCGGGTGGTCCCGAGCGGCGAGCGCGCCCAACAAGAGGAAGACCCACGCGGCCAGCGCGAGCTTCTGCATCGGAAAGTCGACCAGGCTATGGAGGAAGACCGCGATCACGCCGATTCCCCAGGGCGCCTGGAACGCCTTCCTGGCGGCCCAGGCTGCCACAAAAGCAAGCAGCAGGAAGAACGGCATGCCGCCGTCGGCCGCCCACTCCGCCCAGTCGTTGTGAGCGTGGTTCACGGTCATCCCGATGTCGAACAGCGCGAAACTGGGATACGCCGAGTCAAACGCGCCCAGGCCGAAGCCGGTCCACGGCCTCTCCCGCACCATCGCCACCGAGGAGGCCAGCATCTCCCGCCGGAACTTGAAGGGGTCCGGGTCGTGGAACCGCTCCCAGAGCAGCCCCCACCCCACCAGCAGCGTAAAGGTGACCGCGAACGCCGAAACCTTGGCCAGGAGCCTTCCGGAGGGTTCCCCGGTCCGGTGTCCCACAACACCCGCCAGCAGCAGGAGCGTCGCCAGTTCGAGCGTCACCAGGATGGCGCCGGCCCGCGACGCCCCGGCGATCACCGAGGCAAACAGGACGCCGGCCACCAGCGCGTACGCGGTCTTGTGTCGCCGGCTCTGGATCGCCTCGAACATCGCCAAGGGCAGCACCAGCTCGATGAACGCCGCGTACTGGTCGCGGCTTACGAATGGCCCCATAACCTGGTCCCGGTAGGGCGTCGGGAAGATCCAGAAGATCTTGCCTTCCGAGGTGAACCACTGGGTGACGGAAACCACGCTCAGCGCAAAACCGAAAACCAGGAGTGCGCGCCGCAGCCAGCTCCGCATCCCGGCCGAGGCGAAGATCTGCAAAGAAAGAAGAAAGATCGCAAGGCAGGCGCCCCAGGCGAGCGCCCCCTGGCAGGTCTCGAAACGGTTGACCGTCCTCCCGGCAGCCAGTTGCCACACTCCCCACAGCGCCGCGCCCGTCAGGGGAGCCAACAAGACGCTCATGCGCCAGGCGAACGGACGGAACAGGCACAGCGCCATCCAGACCAGTCCCAGCAGGTACGTCCCGGCCTGGAAGACGTTCAGCGCCCACCCGCCGGGATACGAGATGGCCAGGACTGCGGCGAAAACCAGCCCGAGCAAGGCGAATGCCGAGGTCCGGATCAGGGCCTGCGGTGGCGCCGGCAGGCTGGCTTGGCTCTGTCTCATGGCGGGAATCCGAGGCCCAGATCCCGAAGCCAGACCGCTCCCTCGATCCTGGTGGTTCCAGGCGCGCGCTGATAGACCAGGGCGAGCCGCGCGAGCCGGAGTTCCGCCGGCGTCTCGAACGCCACGGCGCCCCTCGACCAGCCCTCACTGGAGAGGTCGGCCAAGTCCGCCAGCGGTTTCCAGCCACCCGCGATCACGCCCGAGATCCGCCACCGCAAGCCGCCTCCGGCTTCGATGCCCGAGGTCCGGTATTCGAATTCGAATCGGTGCCGCGCGCCCGGGATCAGTGGGACGTACTGCCAAAGAACCTCGCAACGCTCCGGTTGCCGGCCTGAAAACGACACCCGCAAGAAGGGATTCGCCTCGGCCCGCGAAATCGAGACGCCCTCGACGGCGGGCAGCCGCCAGTCGAACCCCCTCGAGGTGGGTGCGCTCGCGAAAGCGCGGTTGGTCAGACAGCGGCCTTGCCCCGGGGAAAGCTCGGCGGCGGCGATCAGCTTGCGCGCGCAAAGCGCGTTCCAGACAGGCAGTGACCCGCCGGCATTCTGGGAGTCGAGCAGGCGGTCGCAGGCGTCCAGGAGAACCGGGACATCCTCCGGCTCCGCGTGAGCCGCAAGCGTCGCGGCAAGGCTCGCCGCCGGCCCCAGGGCTCCCTCCTCGAGCAGAAACGCGAGGTACTGCCGCAACACCTCCGGCCGCTGCGGAATCACGCGGGACAGGATCGCCGCCGGGTCCTCGGTTGCGTTCCAGCATAGGCGGAACAGCGGCCGCATGTCGCCGCAAGCCATCTCCGCCGCTCGTTTCGCCCAGAGCCAGAACCTGTCCCGGTCGCCCCTGCGGAAATAGAAGTTGGCCAGAGCCCAGCGCGGATCGTAGGTCCTGTCCACCCCAGCCGCCTGAAGCAGGCATCGTTCGGCGCCGCCGGAATCGCCATCCATCTCCCGGCGCAGCCCGAGTGCGACCCAGGAAGCCGCGTCGCGGGGGTTAGCGGCGAGAGCGCTTTCCAGCGCGGCCGCGGCGCCGGCGTGGTCGCCCTCGGCGTCGAGCAGGACGGCCAGCCGGGCCTGGTACCGGGAACTGCCCGGCACGAGGCGGGCCGCCCGCTGCACACTCTCCCGGGCGTCCCGCCAGAACAACAAGTCGGCATAGGCAAACCCCAGGGACCAGTACAGGCCTGCGCCCAATGCCGCGACCCCGAAGGCCGCGATGAGTCGTAAAGCTGTGCGCCCGGGCATCCGATTATCCCCACAGATCCGGAAAGTACCAGAAACTCTATCGGCACACGGGCCTGCTTTGCTGTATACCGCGCGGGAGTACATCTCGTCGACCCGGCTTGACGTCATCCGGACTCTGGTCCGGTCGACCCGCAGGCTGCTTCCCGGCCGGGGTTACACACGCCGGTTCCCCAGGCTATACCGGGCGTTCACCTCGATCCTCGACCGAATAGTGCCTCGCTCGCCCTGCATTGTAGAGGTCGGCGGCCACAAGATGTACGTCGACCCGCACGACCACGGGGTCGATCAGGCCTTGATCTTCGGCGGCGACCATGAGCCGGACCAGAAACGCTTGATCCTGGAGTTCATCCGGCCGGGGATGGTGGTTTTCGAGATCGGCGCGAACATCGGCGATTACACGCTGGCGTTCGCCAGGAGGTGCGGCCCCGCGGGAAGAGTCTATTCGTTCGAGCCGTCCCCCAGGACGTTTGCCGTCTTGCGCCGGAACGTGGAACTGAACGGCTACCGGAACGTGGCGCTGGTGGACCAAGCCGTGTCCGACAAGGAGGGGTGCGTCCGTCTGTTTGAAGATTCCGAGTCCAGCGGCAACACCTCCCTGTTCTCGGGCGTGGTCCCGTCCCCGGCGGGCGGCATCGAGGTTCCCACCACCACTCTGGATGCGTTCGTGCAATCGAACGGGATCGACAGGTTCGATTTCCTCAAAGCGGATGCCCAGGGATCCGAGTACCTGATTCTATCCGGCGCGGGAGAATGCCTGCGGCGATTCCGCCCCATGCTGTGCCTCGAGTTCTGGCCGTTTGGCATTCGCAACTCCGGCGCCCAGCCGCTGGCGTTGTTGGCGCTTCTGCGCTCGCTTGGCTACACCATTTCGATCCTTCGGGACGGCGCCAGACGCACGGATCGGCTGGCGCCTTCTAGCGACGAGGAGATCCTCTCGGAATGCCATGCCTGCGGAGACGAGCGTGGGTTCTGCGACCTGCTTTCGATCCCGTCCCGTTCCCAGAGCGGCATCGAGGATCGGGATCCCGCCGCTCCGCTGCGCATGACATAGCGCACGGCCTCGATCCGCACCAGCGCGTCCGGTTGTCCGATGGCTATGCGGCCCCGTCACCTGAAGGTCGCGGCCCGCTGTAGTCATCCGCGCGCGAGCCGTTGCGCGGGTGCTATCATAGCCGGATTATGCGGCAGGTGAACGTAGGCATTGTCGGCTTGGGCAACATCGGCGGCGGTACCATGACCATCCTGGCCGAGAACGCGGAACAGATCGAGCTCAAGCTGGGGTTCCCCTTGCGGGTGAAGGCCGTTTGCGACCTGTTGATCGAGGCCAAGACGATCCCGGAGGCTCTCGGTCCGGTGTTCCGGACCGCCGACTGGCGCCAGTTGGTCGCTCGCCCGGACGTGGACATCGTGGCGGAACTGGTGGGCGGCACCACGGTCGCCGCCGAGATTATCGATGCGGCGATCTCCCAGAGGAAGTCGGTGGTGACGGCCAACAAGGAGTTGATGGGGCTGGCCGGCGCCGAGATCTGGGAGCGCGCGATCGCCGCCCGAACCAACATCGCCATGGAGGCCAGCGTGGCCGGCGGGATTCCCATCCACGCCGTGCTGCGCGAGGGGATCTCCGGCGACCGCGTGGTGGCGCTCTACGGCATCCTCAACGGCACCAGCAACTACATCCTCACCGAAATGGAGAAGCACGGCTCGACGCTGGAGACCGTGCTTGCCGAGGCGCAGCGGCTCGGGTACGCCGAAGCCAATCCGAGCGCCGACATCGACGGCTTCGACGCGCGGTCCAAGCTGGCCATTCTCTCGGCCCTGGCGTTCGGAGAGAAGATCACGCCCTCGGACATCTTCACGGAGGGCATCTGCCGCATTTCGCCGATCGATTTCCAGTACGCCCACCAGCTCGGCCACACGATTCGCCTGCTGTGCGCCGCGCGGCAGACGCACGAGGGGCTGATTCTGTCGGTCCGGCCGGCGCTGATCCCCACCTCCACGATCCTGGCCAGCGTGCAAAGCTCGTACAACGCGGTGTGGGTCAAAGGCCTCTACGGTGAAGACACCTTCTACTACGGCCGGGGAGCTGGCCCGCGGCCCACTGGCGTGGCGGTGGTAAGCGACCTGATGCGGGTGGCGCGCGAGATCGTCTGTGGCAGTCCCGAGCGCGTCTCGCCCTTCGCGCACCAGCGTCTCGGCGAATACAAGCCGATCCCCGTCACGCGCCAGAAGCGCGCGTACTATCTCAGGTTCCGCGTGGTGGACCGCCCGGGGATTCTGTCGGCGCTGGCGGGCATCCTGGCCGCGAAGCACATCAGCCTGGAAGCGGTTTTGCAGTTGCCCTGCGAGAACAAGCGCGATCTGCCCTTCGTGATTACGCTCGAGCCCACCACCGAGGACGCCGTTCGCATCGCCGTGGAGGAAATGTCGCGGCTCGATTTCCTGCTGGAGCCGCCGCTGGCGCTTCCCATGGAACCGCCGCTGTAGGATAAGGCTCCAGCCTGGTCCAGGGAGAGACAGGGCTGGAGCCCTATCCTACTGGGGGCGAGGGGCTGGAGAAGGCGGCACGGGGGCTTTCGCCCCCGTGCCGTGCTGGTGGTCAGGCTAATGCGTGATCGGAATATGTGATACGAGGCTGGTAACGGTCGGCATCCCCGTCGAAGTGACAGACACCGTGATGGGGACCGCGGAGCCAACCTGGTTTGGCACCGTGAAGCTGACCAGGAAGACGCCAATCAGGTTCTGCGCGTACTCGGCAGCCGCTCCCGGCACCACCGTGCCGTTCACGGAGAGCGCGGTAGTGAAGCCCCAGGGAACCTGCCCCGGGTAGCCGGGCTGGTTGGATACCACCCCAAGCACCCACCCGATGCCGGTAGTGTAGAGACGGATCGTCTCGCCTACCCTGGCCGGGTTGGTCGGGGACACCAGCGTGCCGTCGGGCCGCTGGGCTACGGCGATGCGAGTGGAAGGATCCGCGTTGTACTCGAAGATGCCAGGCAACGCGCCCGACACCGTGACGTCGGAGACATAGGTATCGACTTCCTGGGGTGTACCGACGAGGATCTTGACGACCGCCGTGATCGTCGCCGGGGCCAGCTCATAGGGTGCCTGGACGTCCACCTGCTCGCTCCCGTCCGCATTCACGCAGATGGAGAAAATCGGTGCGATCCGCGTGCTGAACCATACCTCCATGCCGGCCAGCCTGGTGGGCAAAGTTCTTGCGAGGTTGCCATCGGAAGTGGCGCCGAGGCAGGTCCCGGCCGCTAGGGTAAGCCCGGTCGTCAGGCCCGTGCCTTTGATGGCCACGACACCGCCGATCGGCACCCCGGGCTGGAAGCTCGCGCCGTTCAAGAACGACGCCGAGGTGAGCGTCGGCCCAGGCAGCCTGGCGGTAAGGTTGAAGGTCACGGAATGGGCGCCCGAGGAGGCGACGATGGTGATCGCGCCGGGGGTGCTGGTGGCGCTGAAAGTGGCCACGGCGATACCCAGCGAGTCGGTCGCCGCCACCACCGAAGTGGGCGAAGCGACGCCACTGGTCACGTTGAAGCTCACCGCGATGCCCGAGAGGGGATTGCCCGGAGAATCGGTGACCTTCACACTGAGCTGCGCGAAGGACTGGCCGATCAGAACGCTCTGGCCATCGCCGGAGATCTTGATCATGTTGCCGACGGTGGGTACCGCGGTCAGGTTGAAGGTGGCCGGGGTGGCAGTCCCAGCGAGCATGCGTACCACCACGGCTCCCGCGGTGGAGCCCAGAGTGATCCCGGTGGAAGCGCGGCCGTTGGCGTCCGTCACGGTGCTGGTCGGCGCGGTCAGAGTGGCCGATCCCGAGATCACCACCCAGCTCACGGTAATGCTGGGCATCGGGCTGCCCAGTTGGTCCTTCACCACCGCCACCAGCGGTGAAAGCGCCTGGCCCGTAGCGCCGGTCTGGCCGTCGCCCGAAACGGGCGTGGCGGTGGTCGGTACGCGCACCACCGGCGGGGCCGCGGTGATCACTACATTCATCTGCAAACCCGTGTTGCCGCCTTCGACCACCCACAACGGGTAGGTGCCCGGCGTGGCAGTCAGGGGCGCCACCAGGTCACAGGTCACCCATCCGTCGTTGCCGCTGAGCGGCGTCCCGCCGGAGCAGTACACCGGAGGCGGGGACGCCGCCCCATCGAAAGCGCTGGTGGAACTCATGTGAATCCCGATGTTCGGCATGCCCTGTTGGATGGAGGGGCCGCTCCGCGCGAAGATGTTTATTCTGATCGCGCCCGCCAGAGTCTGTCCCGCCTGCACCGTAACCGTGCCGCCCAGCCCGGGCGTGGTAAAAAGATATCCGGGAAGCGGGCCCGCGGCGCCGTAAGCGTTCGAGGGAACTCCGGTCTCCACGAAGGTAACGGTCTGAGTCGTGCCGTCCGAGAGAGTGGTCGAGGCCGTGACGTTGGTCTCGACCCAGGAGCCGAGCTGTTCGATTACGTCGGGAACCACCATCCTGATGGAAGCCAGGCCGTTGGCGTCGGTGGTGCAGGTGTAGGTCGCCAGCGCGACGTTGGTGCAGTCTCCGGCAATCAGCACGCCGCCGCCGGTGAGCGCGAAGGTTACGGTTGCGCCGGAAACCACGTTGCCATTGGAGTCTTTGAGGATCACCGTGAGCGGTTCGACCAGGGGGTTGCTGCCCTCGTTAACCTGTCCGTCCCCGACGTACTTCGCCAGCCCGCTTCCACCCGGGCCGGGGCCACCGCTACCGCCCCCACCCCCTCCACCGCCGCCCGACCCGCCGGCGGTGAGGTTAAACCAAACCTGCACGCCTCCCACCGTCGCCGACACCAGAAAAGCACCGGCAACGTTGGGAGCCTGGATGAGCGCCTCCGTCAGGCCGTCGCCATTGGTGGTGGTCATGGGCTGGCCTACGAAGGTCCCCGACGGCGCGGCGAAAACTACCGTGGCGCCGGAAACCGGTCGGCCCAGAGTGTCCACGGCGCGCGCCACCAATGGCAGCGAGACGGCGGTCAAGGCGACGTTCTGGTTATCGCCAAACTTGGTCAGCTCCGGCGTGGCGTGCGACACCGGAAGGAAGTACGCGGCCCCCGTGCGCGGCATGCTGAGCACCGCGGCGGTGCTGACAACGTTCGGCGTAACCGTCAGATCGATCCGGTACAGAGTCGCCGGCGCCACCACGTATAGGTACTTGCCCCCCGTGCCGCCCTCCACAGTCGGGAGCTCCTTGGAGGTGAAGGCGTCGATCACCGCGGGGATGGTGCCCACTCCGGGGAAGCTCGCCTCCACAATGCCGCTCAGATCGCTGTTGAACTGGGCCAGCTTCTGATTGCCGGTCGTGGCAAACAGCCGGTTGCCGGGCGCCCAGATCAACTTGCTGAGCGTGAGACCCCACCAGTTAGTGTGGCTGGTGATGGCGTGGGTCGCAACGTCCACTACCATCAATGCCGGCTGCGTCACCGCCGCGGCGCTCGGGTTGGCCAGCAAGATGCTTAACCCATCCGGCGAGAACACCGCCTTGGTCGGGAACGCATCCATCTCGATGGTGGCCCGAATCGTCATGGTGTGGGGATTGACTTCGTACAGCGCGCCCTGCGCATTCACGTAGAACAGGCCGTTGGGACCTCCCACGACCCCCGAGGCCGGATAGGCCACTCCGGGCAGCGCCACCGTCCCGGTCACGGCATTCAAGGCCAGGTCGACGCTGCTCAGCCCGGAGGCGGTCACCACCAGCGCGGCCGTGGAATCCACGGTCCCCGTCACTCCGGACGGGTTGCTCCCGATGGTGACAACGGCGGTCTGGGTCGCCGTGCCCAATGTGATGTCATAGATGTACAAAGACCCCGCCGAGGAGTTTCCAGCCACGACCAGCAAGCGCCTGCCGTCGGGCGTGACCGCCCCAGCCGCGATGGGCAGCCCCAACGCGATGGGCGCCTGGACCGAAGTCCCACTGGCATCCGTCATGGCCACGCTGTCGCTCGATAGGAAGAAGTATCGAGAGCCGGCCGGATTCGAGAGAACCGCAAAAACACCCGTGTTTGCGGTGATGGTGCCGGACGCCGCCAGGGGATCCTCCGAGAATACCCTCACCGTGGTGCCGCTGCTGGGGAGCAGCACGATCTTCTGCGCGTTCAAGGGAAGCACGAGCAGAAAAGCCGCCAGCGCGGCGCGCGAAAACACATTCTTAGCTGCCATGATCACCTCGTGATTCGGATACAGTCACAACACCTGACTGGTTGTGGATCGGGGACGCGGACGGGTAAACCACAGTGTAGCACCATTCCGGCTCCGCGTAAACCAAACCACCCACGCCCAACAAAAAAAAGGGAGGGGAGCTTGCTCCCCTCCCTTGAAAGTGACAGAACTGTCTGAGGTTAGTGCACCAGCATCTCGCCGGCGCCGGTGCCGCAAGAGCTGAACGGATTCGGGCCCCGCGTGCAATAACCGGCGGGGAGAATCAGAGCCAGGTAGCCTTGCGACCCCAGGCCCGGAACGTTGCGATCGCTGATGAAGGCGTAGCCGTGCCCAAACTGGAACCGGCACTTGGCGATGGCGTAGCCCTGCCAGCCGATCGGAACCGTCGTGTTGGTGACCACGCTGCCGTCCGCGCAGGTCGCGCTCGGGATGCCGCCGGAACTCATCATGCTGAAGGCGACCATCCCGCCCGGCTTAATGTCGCAGGTGTTCTGCGCCGCTGGCGGTGCGGTGGTGGCGTCGAAGTAGTACATCGTGCAGGCCCCGTGCTGGGTTTGAGTCCCAATCACCGGGGTATCCAGCGACGTGTTTATCAGAGCGACGCCAGTGTCAAACCCGGCCTTGACCGTCACGTACGGGAACAGGATGTTCGTGATGCAAGGATTCACCGAGAAAACTGTGGCGCCCTTCGGATTGTCGCGGAACCGCGGAATGGGGGCGGTACTAGCTATGGGCACCGCGTAATCGATCGTGCTGAGCGGCCCCAGCGCTCCGGTCACGCCGCCGCCCGGCGTACCCGTCAAGCCAGGCAGATCCAGCGAGGTGTTCGGAACGTAGCTGACCGAAACACCGAACGCGATGGTCTTCTGATAGTTGAACGTGGAGTCGATGGAAGTGACCACCCAACTCACCGAGCCCGCGCCGCCGCTGATCGTTACCGGAATCGCCGGCTGGTTCTGATCATAGGCTTTACCGTTGCAGGACATGGTGCCGGTTGCTGTGCCGGCAGCGACGGCCGTAATCGCCGGGGGACCCGTCGTGGTGAGCTGACTGGTACCCTTGAACACATTGGACTTCGTTACGTAAATGTTGATCCCACTGGGGATGTTGGTGAAACGGAGAACCAGGTTGGTCCCCGTGCTCGCCAGTCCAACATCGGTAACCGTGCTCCCGCCCGGAGACGTCAGAGAGGCAAAGTAATACCCGCTCTCGGATTGGAACTTGTTCCCGACGATGACCGAGGTGGCGTTGCTCACCGGCTTAAACGCCAGTGCGAAGCCCTCGATGAACTGCACGTTGAAGTTTCCGTTGGTGTAGTTCATGTTCGACGTGTCGGGGTTCACTTGGTTGCACTGCTGGAACGACAAGCTCACCGGAGTAGAGCCGTCGCACCCCATGGCCTGGAACTGCAAGGGGATCTGAACCGTCGCCACCGGAAGCTGATAGTTCGGCGTGATGACGACGTTGTTGGTGGTGATCTTCTCGAATACATCCGTGCTCCCGCTGGCCGAAACCGACGGCGCGGCAATGCGGACGTTCGAAATGCGGATGTAGGTGATCGTGCCCGCCGGAACCGGCACTCTCGGGAACAGAATCGAGTTGCGCTGGTTGGCGGGGTCGCCCGTCAGGTCCAGCCTGGACTGCAACAGGCCGATGATCGGCGTCGGGTTCCCGGCAACGCCCGGGGCCGAAGGGGCGGCTATGCTGATCCACTTCGCGACCGCTACGGCATCGGTGACGCACTTGATTCCGGTCGGGCACTCGCCGCCGGCACCGGTGTTGTTCAGCACTTTGTTGGTGACCTGAGCGTAGTTCATGAAGATCTGAATGTCGGTCTGAACGTCGACCGCGCCCACGGCCGTGTTGTCGCACGACAACGTCACGTCGCCGACTATCTCGGTAAGCCCGCCATCACGGATGATGACCGGGGATGAACTAGCGCTGCAAGTCACGGTTGGCTGATCTGCGCTAAACGCCGGCACGACCAACAGGGCCATGACCGCTAGCGCCAAAAACAACTTGCGAAAATCTGCCATTTCCTTCTCCTTGGTGAATTCTGAATTTGAATTGATGGGAGTCGTCTTCAACCTGAGCCTCTTCGCTTAGCTCGATCACAGCCTGGAGACGCCACCGAACCGCCGACGCCCAGCCTGACCACCTGATCTGGCTTCACGCGCTCTTTCTTGTTCTGACTTCTCGTGCTCGCGGGATTCAAGGCTGATTATTGCCGCCACCGACAGCGTGGCTCACACTCATTATCTCTCAACACACCCACAAGTCAAGCCTAAAGTCGCTCCTCACGCCGCTTCTTCCACGCCCTGCGGCGTTACGGAGCCACTCACGGTGAGTGTAACCAGGAGACCGAGTCCAAGTCAACAGTTTTCTGTGGGGCGGGCGTTCTTTTCCCTAAACCAAGGGCTCTACGGGCCAAAACGGCCCCTGGGCCGGCTAGGACGACGACGCGGCGTTGCCCGGCAGGCCCACCTGAGTGCGAAGGAAGGCGTCGGAGTTGGAATCCACGCCGCACCCCTGGTGGTAGTAGGAGTCCAGCAGCAGGCCGGCGTTCAACCGGGTCCCGTCGGGCAGTTCGATGGAGTGGCTGATCTGGTCTCCGTCCTGCCCCACGAAAAGGTAGGCCACGATTTTGGCGTCCGGCACGTACTGCCGCACCAGGCGCAGAGCCTCCTCGGCGCCCTCCGCGGTGGCCGAGTAGGCGGGCGCCCAGGTATAGTTGTACGGCGGGCCGACCGTGATGGTCTGGAACCACTTCTCGAATCCCTTCACGTACCCCTCCCGGGTGGGGCTGAGGGAGGTCCCGTAATACGGGTTGTAGACCGCCGGACTGGTGTAGCCCCGAGCGTCCCAGGAGGGCTCGGCGTTGAGCACGATCAGGGGCGCCCCGCTGGCCGTCACCAGGCCCGTGCCGGGCGGCTGTTCGGCATCGGCCGATCCCGCCACCGGGGCCACTGTTTGAGCGGCGACTGTGGCCGGCGACGGGGAGCTGACGGCGGCAGACACGTCGGCAGCGGCTGCGGCCGGCGACTCGGCGGTGACGGCGGCTGCCGCTTGGGAGGCCGCCGCCAGGATGCTGCTGGCAACCGAGCTGGAGGGCGTGGCGCATGCCGCGGAATCCAGGTCCTGCCGCACCAATCCGGCAAAACCGAGCTGGCCGATTTCGGAAGCCAGGCTCTGGTTCTCTGCCCGGCGTCCGGTTCGGGGCTCGACAACGTGGTTTTCAACTCTGGACACAAACATACAGCCCTTCCATCGGCCGGCTCGGCCTATTCCTGTAGGGCCCACCGTCAAACCGCCCTCTGGGAAGCAGCTACTCGCGGGTCATCATCTTGATGCGCTTGAAGCCCGACTTCACCTGGTCGCTGGCCTCGACGAGCTGGTTGGTGTCGTAGATGACGTGCGGGGTCATGAAGATCACCATCTCGGTGCGCTGCTTGCTGACCGACTTGGCGCCGAACAACGCCCCCAGGATGGGGATGCGGTGCAGCAGCGGAACGCCCGCGGAACTGTACGTGTCGCTTTCGGTAATGATCCCGCCGATGGCGATCGTATCGCCGTCCTGCATGGTGATCTGGGTGTTCACCGCGCGATGGGAGAACGAAGGCGACTGAATCGCCGCGTTGGCCGACGGCGCCACCGGCGCGCTCACGTCCTGGTTGATTATCAAAGTGATGATGCCGCTCGGGTTCACGCGCGCCAGGACGTTCAAGGTGACGCCCGAGGAGTGGCTCTGAACCGCCTGCGTGAACACCGAACTCCCGCCTGAGGTGATGCTGCCATTGACCGCCTGCGCCGTGAGCGTCGGCACTTCATCGCCCACGTTGATGCTGGCCGCGATGCTGTCGGTGGCGATCAGCCTGGGGGCGGAGACCAGTTTCGCCCGCCGGTTGTCCTCGGCCGCCGTGAGCATGGCCAGGAGCTGCCGGCTGTTGCCCACCAGCCAGCCCGCGGTTACGACGGTTCCCGCCGAGCTGGTGACGGCCCGGACGGCCTGTCCGGGACTCCACTCCGGACGCGACTGGTCCAGCGTCTGCAACGCTGCCTGAACACCCGCGGCGAACGACCCGGTCATGTTCACTTCATAGATCTTGGCCTCCACCAGGATCTGGCGGGGCGGCACGTCGAGCTGTTCCAGGAGCTTCAGGATCTGAGCGTAGTCCTGCGGGGTGGCCTGGATCAGCAGCGTATTGTCGAAGGGGTTCGGGATCACGCGTGGGATCTTGGCCCACAGCGCCCCGTAGCCGCCGGCGCCCAGGTAGGAGCCGGTCAAGTCCTGCGAGGTCGCGCCAATGCCTCCCGCGGCCGTCCCCGCTCCGGAACCGGCGCCACCCGAACCAACCCCCAGGACCTGGGCTGTGGACGACATGGGTGTGGACATGGAGCCCCCAACTCCGTAACCGGCGCCCATGCCGGAGTAGCCGCCCATTCCCATGCCGCCGTATCCGCCGCCGTACGCTCCGCCGCCATAGCCGCCCATGCCGGACCCACCGTAGCCGCCCGTACCCATGCCACCGTAACCGCCCATGCCGGAGCCGCCGTAGCCACCCATCCCCATGCCGCCGTATCCGCCCATTCCCATGCCGCCGTATCCGCCCATGCCGTACCCGCCCATTCCGGGGTAGGTCATCCCCATGTAGAGCTGCATGATCGCCCCGGCCAGCATCTGCGCCATGCCGTAGTTGACCCGGTAGACGTAGTTGTCCATGGTGCCGGCGGTGGCCTTCTGAGGGATGTCCAGTTTCTTCAGCCATTCCTCAACCTGCTTGAAGGCGCCCGGGTTGGGAGCGATGGCTACCACCGTGTTGATCCGGTCGACGGCCAGAAACTTCACCACGCCGGCCTTCTCGCCCAGGGAAATCGACCTCAGGACCGCTTCCAGCTCCTTGGCGATGTCGCTGGGCCGGCTGTGCTTGATTTCGAACAGCCGCACCCGCTGGCCCGCCAGGGTGTCGCTGTCGAAGAGCGCGATGAGATCCATGGTCCGCTTCATGTTCCGGCTGTTGTCCAGCAGCAGCAGGAGATTGGCGGGTTCGTAGGCGGTCATCTGCGCGCCCTCGCCGAGGAAAGGCAGCAAGAGCTTCGAGAGGTCCCCGACCGTGGAATACTTCAGAAAGACGAGGTTGAGCATGATCCGCTCGTCGTCGGGGAAGGTCTTGGCATCGATCTGGGGGCTCAAGGGCAACTGCGCGACGGTCGCGCCCATGGGCACGATGCGGTAGATGTCGCCCACCTGCACCATGGCCGCGCCGTTGATGCGCAAGATGGTCTCGAGCATGGCGCGAGGATTGATGGGCTTGATCTCACCGTAGGTTTGCAGGGTCACGCCCCCCTTGACGCGCGGGTCGAGGATGTAGTTGATCTTCAGGCTGCGCGCCAGGATATCGATCACTTCCACCAGCGAGGCGTTCTGGATGTTCAGCACGGGCATGTCGGAGGAGAGCTGCGCGCCGGAGCTGGCGGCCGGAGCCGCGCTCTCGGGCTTGGCGGCCTGCGTGGCTGGCGCTTCGGCGGGTTTGGCGGGCGAAGGCTCGGGCTGCGGCTGGCCCTGGCCCCAGGCCAGCGTCAAGATCGTTCCCATGAGGCTCAAACGAATCCAAGATGTCATCGTCGGTTACTCCTTGGCAGCGCTTTTTCCCTCGGCGGGCTTGGCCGGCGGCTCGGCTTTGGGGCGGTCCCGTTCCCAAACCTTCCGCTCCAGGTCGGTGAGCTGATCCTTCTTCTTGGTCCAGCGCATCCCGCCGAAGGGCGAGGGGCGCTCGAACCGGATCTCGTCGCCGACTTCCACTGCTTTCCAGCTCGGCGGAGCCTCCTCGGGGGCCGGCTTCTCATCCGGGAACCTGGCGACCCCGAACGGGGTGCTGCGATAGAGCCAGGTCTTGCCCTGCGGATCGGTGTAGCGCCAGTGGTACGGTCCGACCTTCTTGGCGCCGGCCGGCACGCCCGGCTCGGGTGAAGTCTCGGCCGCCTCCGGCGACGACTTGGGCGGCTTGTCGCCGTCCTTCTTGTCGTCGGCGGCAAGCAATATGAACGGCAGGACGATCCATGCCAGTCGAAGTCTCATGATTCCTGTTCCTTTCTTCTTCGCGGGTCTGAGACCCGCTTCCTACTTCACCGCCACCCAGTCGCAGATCTCGCCGAACGGGCCGTCTCTGACCATCTTGCGGTAGCCGTCGGCGACGGTGCCCGCCGGGGCGGTGTCCCCGCGAGCGCAAGCCCGGTGTCCACTGCCCAGATCGAAGTCCGGGCGGGCCGGTGTGGTCGGCGCGACGTTGCTGACAATGGTCGGTGGCGGCGCGGACGGCGCCGACGGCGGGCGTTCCGAGGCCGAGCCCGGCGCGCCAGCCCGCTCCACCAGTTCCTCGATCCTCCTGGTCAGTTTCTCGCCCCGCCACTCCAGCGCGATCTGGCTGCGATTGATGCCGACCAGCGTGAACTCGCCGATCTTCTGCCCGAGGCCGACTTCCTGGTGCTTGGCCCCAGGGCCCTCGCTCATGATCGCCGTGGGCCCGCCGCCCAGGATGAACAGCCCGTAAAACACCGGCAGCGCGGGCATCTTCGGGGGCGGCGTCACCTCGACGATGACCGTGGGGTTGCGGTCGGCGCTGAAAAGCATCTGCTGGGCGGCCTCGCTGTAGGCGGCAGCCGTCACCGGCGCCACCGGCGCCAGGGGCGCGTAGGGTGGGGGCGGCAACTGCTTGAGCGGCTGCCCCAGCATCACACTCTCCCGCTTGCGAGCCTCCAGCCAGGTCTGCCGCACCCGCCCCCCTAGGACGACCAGCAGCGCCAGCAGCAGCAAATTCAGCAACAGCAGCTTCTTCCGCATATTCAAAACAGGGCCTTCTTCTGCGGTACCAGGCGTTTCGGCACGACGCCCGCGATCGTCAGGCGCGCCGCGATGGTTTTCTGTCTGGCGTCCTGGGCGGAGACGCGCAGCTCGGTGGTCGCCAGCGCTTCCGGCTGCCTGGTGAGGTCGGCCAGGAAGTTCAACAGCTCATCGATGCGGCAGGTGAAGGGCACGCTGAGCTGCACCTCGCCGTAGTCCTCGCCCAGCCGGACAACCTGTTGGCTCAGCTCCACCGTTCCGAACTCCAGCGGCGGGGTCTGGGACCGGGCCACGCGCTTGACCACGTCCACCAACTGCGCCTGCGCCTGGGCGGCGGTGTCCGCCTGGATCACGCCCTTCTCGCGCTCGGCCAGTGCCGAGGAGACCTGCTGGAGCACCCGCTCCCGGCCGGAGACGCCGGCCGCCAGTTGGCGCACGCGGGCCAGCCGCCCTTCCGCGGCGGGAATCGAGCCGGCCGCGCCCACGATCCGGGGCTGCCCCCCTTCCCCGGAAACGACCAGGTAAAGCAGCAGAGCCACGCCCGCCACCGCCAACGCCGCCAGGGCCCGCTTGTCCCGCCGCTCGATCTTCACCGGGCCACCCCCTTGCGCAGCGCGCGGATGCGGAAGATCTCGTTCTTGCCGGCACGCGACAGCGGCACCGTGAATTCGGAGCCCTGGAACTGCGGCGCGCCGTCGATCAGCTTCAGCAGCGGCGCGGCCTGCTCCGCCTGGCCGCTCAGAACCGCGGAGTTTCGATTCATCTCCAACGCGGTCACCCAGGTCGGCGGTTGCAGCAACCTGGTCAGATCGGCGAGGGCATCCAGGTCCGCTTTGGTACGCTGGCGGAAACCGTCCAGCAGGCCGACGCGCGCGCGCGCCTGGTCGATGGCGCGGTCGAGTGCCCCGGCCTTCCGGGCCTGCGGCTCCCAACGGGCGATTTCGCGTTCCAGCGCCGCCTGGTACTTCCGGTCCTCGAGAGGCGTAATCGAGGCCAGCCCCAGCAGCACCAGCAGCAGCAGGAACGCCAGGACCGCGGTGGGCACGAACATCACCCGCGAGGTGGAAGTACGGTGCTCCGGCGGCAGCAGGTTCAGCGGCAGGGCCAGGCGGGGACAGGCCCCGGCCAGCGCGGCCGCGTAAGCCAGCGCTTCGCGGGATGAATCGTAACCGGCCGGGGCCGCCGTGGGCGCCGGCAGCAGCGCGGAAAGCTCCAGCGGCTGGGCGTCCGCAGGCAGCCGCAGCTCGGCGGCGGCCAGCGCCGATGCGTTGTCGCGCGGCAGCTCGAAGGCGGCCGAAAAGATCGGCCGGGCCTCGCTCTCGCCGTAGACCTCCAGGGCGTCCCCACATTCGGTCAGCGCCAGAAAACCACCCCGTGGCGGGGCGGAAAGCAGCCGCACGCCGGAATGCACCGCCGCAGCCGAGAAAGTGAACCCGGCAGTCTTGATCCCGGCTTCGGAAAACAGGGCGACGTAGCGCTCCAGGACCTCCCGCCGGATGATCGCGATCAACACGGCGCCGCGGCTGCCGATGCGGCACCAGGCGTGAGCGGCCTCGTCTTCCCCGTAAGGGTGCAGCGCATCCAACTGGAACTGGATGGCGGCGGCCAGGTCGCGGTCGGCCACGCCGGGAAGCGCCAGTTGCCGCACGATGAGATCGCGGCGCGGCAGCAGCACCGTGGCCGACAGGTAGCTTCCTCCCAGCCGCTTCAGGAACCCGGTGTACTCGGCGCCCCAATCGGCGGCCGGCCGCTCGCGGAACCGGGCGATGGACGTGGCGCCCAGAACCCGCGCGCCGGTCGGCCGTACACGCGTCATGACCACCGACAGGTCCGCCTCACCGATCTGGATGCCGACACCGGCGCCGATCGCCAGCCATTTGCGGAAATCGGGAAGGTCGGGCTTCATTGCACCCACACGTTGTCGTACCAGCGCAGGACGTGGAAAGGCTCGTCGAATCCCTTGCCCATGAGTTTCACCATGGCCGACACCGACCGCAGATCGTCGGAGAGGGCGCCGTTGGGCAGTCTCAGCCGGGCCGTTGCGCAAAGCGTGTAGATGGCGTTGCCGCCCACTCGCAGGCGGTTAAAGGCGGGCGTGCCTTGCAAGAGGCCGGCCAACTGCTCCCGGTTGCGGAACGGCATCCGGTTGCGCTGCTCCAGGATCAGCGCAATGGCCTCGGGACTCAGACCGATGGCGCCCAACACGGCCGGCTCGACCGTATTCACGTCGTAGGCGCTGCCGGCGCCGTAGACCGTGAGACAGTCTCTCAGGCCGGCGCGCGGAGCCAGCCGGCCTTCCTCATCCCGCCCGTAGCTTCCGTAGAACAATTCCGGAGTCATGCCCTGAACCAGCAGCAGTTCTTCAATCTCTTCCAAAGACGCATGGTGGGAGGGAAAAGACGGCGTCAGCGACAAATAGTGCTGGTCCAAAGGGGTCGGCACGCCGCCGGGAGCGGGAGTCCGCCAATCCAGGATGGCCAGGGTGATCTCCCGGGCCCGTTCCGGTTCCGCGCCCAGCAGTACCAGCAGGCGGTAAAGCTCCTCGGGCGGCGCCGCGTTCACGTTGATCCTGGCGGATTCCGGTGTGATCCGGACCTCGGCGTGCCCGGTCGGGAAATCGAAACTGAGCCGCGGGTCACCCCAGGTGTAGTAAGGGGAGTGGCCATCGGGCTGCACATAAAAGCGTCCCCACTCCATATAGAGCAGCGCGCGCTGGATGGCGCCGGTGGCGAGGTAGTGGCCGCGCACCGCATTCAGGGCGGCGGTGGTGCGCTCGGTCTCCCCGCGCACGGTGGTGGCCAGCGAGAAGGCGATCGCCGAAAGCGCCGCGGAAAGCCACAGCACCGCCAGCAGCGCGCCTCCCGAGGTGGGGCGGCGGGAAGACCGTACCGCCCTAATTGGAGCTGTCCGTGTACCTGACATCCAGCCTCTTGTTCACGTAGATCGGCACGGTCAGGGTGGCCAGCGGCACCCGCGACGGGTCGGGCTCCAGAGGTGCCATCTCGACGCGCACCGCCTCCGGCCAGCGCGACCGCCGCCACTCCGGAAGCCAGCTCTCGGGCAACAACGGCGGCAACTTCTCTTTGTAGAAGAAGCGGCAAAAGGCCAACCGGTCGGCCAGAACGAAGGAGTGCGGGCCGGGCTCGACGGGGCGGAATCGCGGTGCGATCCCGCCCCCCTGGACCGGGTCCGGGAACAGTCCCAGGCAGGAGGCGCCAGCCGACAGCGGGCCGGAATACAGCGTCTCGTTGACGATCAGGCGAACGCCGCGGTCCTGCTCGCCAGGAATCACCTGGAACTCGAGGATGCGCGGATAGCCGCGGGCCGCCTCCTCCAGGGAATAGGCGGAGACGAACCGCATGGATTGCGGCTGGCCCTCGAAAAACAGCACCCGAATCGGCCTGCCGCCGGGCAGGTTGGCGGGGCAGTCGGCGCCGACGGGAATCAAGCCCGCGATCTGGCTTTCGAGAATCCGCTGGGTGCTGACGGCGCGACGGTTGGCCATGAGTTTCGAGTTGGCCTTCTCCAGGGCGTTCAGGCCCACCCGCAAGGCCATCAGCATGCCCACGGAAAGCAGGCTGAGCAGCGAAATCGCGATCAGCAGCTCGATGAGCGTGACGCCGCTCGTGGCACAGGCCTTCAGCCCGACGGCGCCTGTGGCACAGGCTTTCAGCCTGTGCGCTTTGCCTGCGGGCGCGGTCATGGCGCCGCGAGCCTTCCCCGGCGGAATCCTTCCAGCGCCAGGGTGCGCCGCTTGCCGCCGCTCATCCACCAGATCTCCAGCTCGAGGCGCTCGAGAATCTCGGTGCCCGGCCGGGCGGCCGGGGGCGCCTCGAAGGGCGTGATCTGCGCCCTCCAGCCCGCCTCGGCGCCCCCGGTGAATGCGGGATCGAACCCGCCCTCCAGCGGCACGAACTTGGGCAGGTGCTGGTCCAGCAGCATCTCGTCCATTTTTTGCCGCGCCAGCAGCGCCGCGCGGTCATAGCCGGTCAGGCGCGTGGCGTTGCCCAGCGACGCGGAGATGTTCGCCAGCAGTCCGACCACCGCAATCCCCATGATCAGGGTGGCCACCAGCATCTCCAGCAGCGTGAATCCCCGCGTCCCCATCACTTCTCCACCCGCGCGACGCTGGCCACTCCGGTAATCGGGTCGAGCCGCACCACCCGGCGCGCGTTTCTGGCATTGCTGATTACGATTTCGAGCCGCGGCACGGCCCCGCCGGGGTACAGCATGAACCGCCGTGGGCCGTCCTCTGCCCCTTCCAGCGGCTGCGGCTGGATCGAGAGGATCGAGATGCCCGGCGGCAGCTCGATTTCCTTGTGGAATCCCGGCTCGGCGGATCGCAGCCGCAGAGTTCTTTCCTTCCGCGCAATGGTCAGCTCGACCACCTGCTGCCGCCGCTCGGCGCGGATCAGCGCCTCGTTGAACAGGCCCACCACGGAACTGGCCGCCGAGGTGAGCCGCAGCGAATCGATGCCCGACGACGCCGCGGGGAAGGTGATGCCGGCGAGCAGCCCGATCAGGGCCACCACGATCAACATCTCGAGCAGCGTCACCCCGCTGGTACTCTTCACTGGCTCTTCCAACTGACGATATCGGCGTTGACTCCCTCTCCCCCGGGCTGGCCGTCGGCGCCGTAGGAGATGATTTCGGGCTCATCGCCCTGCTCGCTGGGGTAGTGGTATACATACGCCCGGCCCCAGGGGTCGAGCGGGAGTTCGCGCTCCAGATAGGGGCCCTGCCAATTGTTCGCGCCCTGGGGGGCCGCTCGCAGCGACTGCAACCCCTGCTCGCCGGTCGGAAACACGCCCGTGTCCATCTTGTAGGTGTTCAGCGCGCTCATAAAAGTGTTGATCTGCGCGCGCGCCGCCGTCGACCGGGCCTTGTCGGCCTGTTTCCACATCCTTAACCCAACCAGTCCGGCGAACAGCGCGATGATGGTCACCACGACCAGCATTTCGATCAGGGTCACGCCGGCCTGGGCTGCTCTTCTGCATTTGGTTGTACTCACACTGCCACCTCGTTGATGCTGGTTATCGCCAGCAGCATGCTGAGAATCAGCGCCCCAATGAAAACACCCATCACCAGGATCACCATCGGTTCGAACAGCGCGGTGAACCGCTTGATGGCGGCGCGGGTGTCGGTTTCGTAAATGTCGGCCATGCGGCCGAACATGTGGTCCAGGTGCCCCGTCTCCTCGCCGACGCTGAGCAGGTGCGCGGCCAGCGCGGGGAACTCGCCGGTCCGGCGCAGCGGCGCGGCCAGGCCCTCGCCGCGCTTGACCCCCTGCGCCACGGACTCCAGGGAAGCGGCGATCCTGCGGTTGTTCAGAATCGCCCCGGCAATGCCGAGCGACTGCACCAGCGGCACGCTGTTGGCCACCAGCGTCTCCATGGCCCGGGCGAAGCGCGACGTTTCGGCTTTCCTCAGCGCGTCGCCGAGCAGCGGAATCCGGAGCCGGAAGGAATCCCACCACATCCTCCCCGGCACGGTCCGGATATAGGCGCGGAGGGAGGCCGCCGCGGCCACCAGGGCGCCTGCCGCCAGCCATCCGTAGGTCTTCACGATCCGGCTCGCCTCCAGCAGGATCTGGGTCGGCAGCGGCATCCGCATCCGCGATTCCTCGAACACCTGGGCGAAGCGCGGCACCACGAAATTCATGAGTACCAGGATCGAGCACAGGCCGACCGCCACCAGCAGCCCCGGGTAAATCATCGCGGAAATCATGTAGCTGCGCAGGTCGTCGCGCGTGCGCTCGAACTGCGTCAGCCGGTCGAACACCGCGCCCAACGCTCCGCTGGCCTCGCCGGCGCGGACAATGTTCACGTACAGGGTGGGGAAGTACTCGGGATGCGTGGCCAGGCTGTCGGCCAGCGAGCGGCCGCCCTTGAGCACGCGCAGCACGTCCAGCACGATGAAGCGGAAGCTGGCGCGCTCGGTCAGCTCGCTGGTGATGGTCAGCGCCCGGTCCAGCGGCACGCCGGCGTTGAGCAGCGTGGACAGCTCCTGGGTGAAAAAGAGTACGTCGCGCCGCCGGCCGCGCGTGAAGACGGGCAGCTTCAGCTCGAAGGACTTCTTGGGCTGAACGCCCACGTAGACCGGGATGAGCCCCTGGTTGCGCAGCTCGCGCGCCACCGCCTTGTCGGTCTCCCCATTGAGGCTCCCGGTGCGAATCTTCCCGTCCGGGGTCACCGCTCTGAAGAAGAAGCTGGTCATCAGAATTCCTGGGTCACGCGCAGGACTTCCTGGGCCGTGGTCAACCCCAGCGGGACCTTCATCCAGCCGTCCTCGCGCAGGTTGCGCATGCCGTTCCGGCGGGCGGCGGCGGTGAGCTGCATGGCATCCGCCTTGGCCAGGATCAGCGTGCGCAGCTCGTCGTTGAGTTCCATCAATTCGAAGATGCCGACGCGGCCGCTGAATCCCGAGCCCAGGCAGCGGTCGCAGCCCGCCCCGCGGAAGTTCCTGATCATCGTCCCGTCCGGCGTCCGGACCGGATCCACTTCCACCTTGCAGTGCCGGCAGATGACGCGCACCAGCCGCTGCGCCAGGATGGCCACCACCGTCGAGCTGATCAGGTATTCCTCGACGCCCATGTCGATGAGGCGGGTGACCGCGCTGGGGGCGTCGTTGGTGTGCAGCGTCGAGTACACGAAGTGCCCGGTCAGCGCCGCGCGGATGGCGATGTCGGCGGTCTCGCGGTCTCGGATCTCGCCCACCATGATGACGTCCGGGTCCTGGCGCACGATGTGGCGCAGGCCGCTGGCGAAGGTCAGCCCGATCTGCGGATTGACGTGGATCTGGTTGATCCCGTCCATCTGGTACTCCACCGGGTCCTCGATGGTGATGATCTTCTTGTCGGGCTGGTTGATGCGCTTGAGCGCCGAGTACAGCGTGGTGGACTTGCCGCTGCCGGTCGGCCCGGTGACCAGGAAGATGCCGTGCGGCAGCGCGGTGAAGTGCTCCATGCGGCCCAGCATGTATTCGTCGAAGCCCAGGCGCTGGAGATCGTAGAAATCGCCCGCCGAGCGGTCCAGCAGGCGCATCACCACGCTTTCCCCATACAAGGTGGGCAGCGTGGAGACGCGGAGGTCGACTTCGCGGCCCATCACCTTGATCTTGATGCGCCCGTCCTGCGGCAGGCGGCGCTCGGCGATGTTCAGCTTGGCCATCAGCTTTACCCTCGAGATGATGGCCGCCTTCAGCTCGCGCGGCGGTGCCTCCTGGTTGTAAAGCACGCCGTCGACACGGTACCGGACGCGGAATTCCTTCTCGAACGGCTCGATGTGGATGTCGCTCGAGCGCTTCTCGATGGCCTGGGCGATCATGGCGTTCACCAGCCGGATGACGGGCGCCTCGGAGGCCATGTCGCGGAGGTGTTCGAGGTCCTCGTCGGCGTGTCCTTCCCGTCCCTCCAGGCCGGTCTCTTCTTTCTCCGCCTCGCCGTAGTTGCGGTCGATGGCGTCCAGGATTTCCTGCTCGGCGGCCAGCGCCGGCTCGACCTTCAGGCCGGTGAAGCCGCGCACCGCGGCGAGGGTCTCGAAATCCAGCGGATCGGCCATCGCGATGGTGAGCGTCGAGTCGCGGATGGCCAGCGGCAGGAACCGGCACTGGCGCATGAACCGCGCGGCCAGCCCCTCCGTTTCCGGCGCGGCCGGCGGCGGGCCTTCCAGGGTGACCAGCGGCACCCCGAGCTGCTCCGAGAGCGCGATCAGCAGGTCGCGGGTGGCGATGAACCCCAGGTCCACCAGGATCTTCCCGATCTTCTCGTCGCGCTCCTTCTGGATCTCCAGCCCCCGCTCCAGGTCTTCCGGCTCGATCAGCCGGCGCGCGATCAGCATTTCCCCCAAGCGCATGGTTTACAGTTCCTGGATCCGGAGGGCCGCCTCGAGCGCGGAGCTCTTGATGCGGCCGGCTTTGTAGTCCAGCAGCGCCTGGCGCGGCGCCTGCATGACGATCTGCCCGGGCAGCCCGTCCTTGATCTCGAAGTGCCGATAGAATAGGGTTACGCCGAGCACGATCTGCTCGCTGGCGGGAACGCTGTCCAACTCCGCCGCCGCATCCACCAGCATCTGGCGCATGGACTGCTTCAGTATGGCCAGTTTCGCCAGCTTCTTCTGGTGCAGCTTCTGAATATCGGCCGGGGTCAGATCCGGGACAAACGGGGAAATGAAGGTGGCCACCAGGCTCAGCTCGGTCGTGAACACCGCCCCGTAGCCCCGCAGGTAGACGCCGCGGACGGTCCCCAGCAGTTCGTACGGGTCATTCACGTCGAGGCTGAGGATTCTGCGGTCGAGCTTCTTCTCCAGGCCGGCGAAAGCGGCCCGCGTCACGGGCGGGCTTTGCGGCAGGGGGGCGGGCAGCGCCAGCCCTCCCAAGAGCGCCAGGATGAGCGTCCGGCGTTTCATGGGCGCGCCCCCCATTCCACGCTGGCGAGCTGGAGCACGTTGTACTTCTTTTGCAGCAAGACCAGCGTTTCGGCGATCGCCACCCGGTCGGCGTCCCGCTGGAGCTCGAAGTCCTTCCGCGCCGCCGAGACCAGACCCTCGGTTTTCTTCGCCTGGCGGGCCTCGCTTTCGGCCACCGCCGCCCGCACCGCCGGCTCGATCCGCTGGGCCACTTCGGCACCGATGCGCGCCTCGATGGCGGCCGTATCGGGCGCGGGCGCAACATTGGGAGCGGGCCGCGTAACGGCGTGGACCAGGATGGCCAGGGCCAGCATGGCCGCCGAGGCGAAGCCCAGCCGCGGGCCCGATTGCCACAGCGCCCGCCACCAGCGCGGCTCGAACACACTGTCGGAGACGAAGGCGATCCGCCGCGGAGGTTCTTCCTCCCGCAGCGAGTCCAGCGCCGTTCGGGTGAGCCGCAAGCGCTCGAACTCCTCCCGGCACTCGGGACAGCCTTCGAGGTGCTCCTCCACCTGGCGGCCCTGGGCGGCCTCCAGTTCCCCGAAAAAGAAATCCTTCAGATCATAGGGCGAGCAGCTCATTGAACCCCCCGCGTTTGAATTGGAGCCAGAGTGTCTTTCAGGAGGTCGAGAGCTGTGTACAACCGCGACTTCACCGTGGAGACAGGACAGGAGAGAACTTCGGCCATTTCCTCGAACTTGAATCCCTGGTAGATCTTCAGAACGACGGCCTCGCGCTGGTCGGGGGCAAGCCGGGCCAACGCGCTCTCGACCGCCAGCGTCAGCTCGATCGGGAACATGCGGAAACTGCGCGCCTGGCCAGTGGGTTCCGGCTCGGCGTCGCCTTCCGGCTTGCGCCTGCGCAACAGCGAGAACGCTTCGTTATGGGCAATGCGGAACAGCCAGGGGCCGAACCGCCCAGCGTCCTCCAGTTTCCCGAGATTCTGATAGGCCTTCAGGAAGACCTCCTGTGAAAGATCCAAAGCGTCCTCGCGGTCGCGCACCAGCCGCAACAGGTAATTGAAGACGCGCTTCTCCCAGCGGGAGATGAGCAGGTTGTAGGCCTCGACACCTCCCCGGCGAGCTTTCGCGATCAGGTCGCGGTCCTCGACCTCCCGAAAGATCAACTCTGGGCTCCTGGTTCAAAGACGCCCGCGCCCCGAAAAAAGTCTGAGCGCCGGCGGGAACTTCCAGTGTAACCCGCCCTTCTCGCACAGGATCGTGGCGAGGAGCGGGAGAGGCCCCCCACGACCACCCTGGAATCCAAGCGCCGTCTCGCATATCATTTGGATGATGGGCATTGACGAAAGCCTGACCCAGGAGATCGTGCGGCGCATCCTCAGCGTCTCGAAGCCCGACCGCATCATCCTCTTCGGATCGGCGGCAACGGGCCGGATGACGCGCGACAGCGATATCGATCTGCTGGTGGTCGATCCCTCGCCCTCCAACACCATTGAGGAGCGAGTGAAGCTGCGCCGGTCTCTTCGCGGCCCCGGCTTTCCTTTCGACGTGTTCATCATCGCCACCGGGAGCTTCGAGGAATCGAAGAACATCTTCGGCGGCATCGCCTACCCGGCCCACAAGTATGGGCGTGTCATCTATGAGGCAGCCTGAGCAGGTTCTGCGGCAGGCTTGACGGCGCGCCGCCTCCCGCCGCGCTGCGGTGGCGCTTCTGCCCGCCTCCTTCCAAGCCGGAGGGAGACCGCCCTCAGGCGAGGGACCACGGGCGCAGGCCGGGGAGGTCCGCGAAATCGGCGCCGTTCAGGGTCCAGAGATCGGCCTGGCGGCTGATCGCGCAGGCGGCAATGGCCAGGTCCATCTCGCGCCCGCGGGGACGCCGGAGCGTTCGGTAGAGCTTCGCGCTCAAGGCCGCCTCCTGCGATCCAAACGGGACCGCGGAATCGCTCGGGAACAAAGCTTCTTGCGCGGCAACCTCCTCGGGCAACCGGGGCCCCCGCAGCTATTCGTACAGCACCAGCGTGGGCAGCAGGAGGCGCTCTCCCCGCTCAATCGCCCGGCGCAGCGCGGGCGCGAATCCGCGGGACGACTTCACGGGGTTTTCCGCGTCCCGTACCGCCTCGGCGGCGGCGTGCTGACGGTGAACCTTGATGGCCGCGACTTCGCGCGCGCCTGCGTCCGATCACTGGACTTGACATTCGGGCGCCGGCAGGGTTGACTCAGGGAGAAGGCCTCTGTGGCCTTGAGAGCGTGCTTCCCACGCCGGTGGGCAGCGCACTCCCGGCCACAAGGAGAAGAGGAATGCGGTTTCCTGTGCTGCGACCGACTCCGAAAGCGCGTGGAGTGTTTCTCAGCATCTGGTTGCTGCTTCCCGCGCTTCTTGCGTTGTTGAGTATCGTTCTGCCGAGAGTCCTTCGACGTTAGTGCTTCGGCTTTTTCTTCTCCGGGGGCCGCTCCGCCGCCAGCTTGGCGTGGATGTCCTTGACCCGGGCCTCGAGGCGGGCGGCTTCCTCGCCGCGCTCGAGCAACCGCAGCAGTTCGGCGTATTTCTGGAGGACCATCCCCAGCTCCACCGGCTCGTTCATCTTCTCGGCGATGGCCAGCGCTTGCTTGTAGAGCTGCTCGGCCTCGGGGTACTTCTTTTCGCCGGCATAGAGGGAGGCGAGCTTGTCGAAGCTGACCAGGGCGCTCTTCTCGCGAATGGAAAGCGCGCGGCGGTAGAGCGGCTCGGCCTTGTCGAACAGCTCCTCGGCGACGTAGACCCCGGCCAGGTTGTCCAGCGCGGTCGCCACCGTGGGGTGGTCGGCCCCGACCGCCTTCTCCCAGATGACCAGGGAGCGCCAGTAGAGCGGCTCGGCCTCGGGAAACTTCCGCTGGCCGTAGCAGACCCAGGCCAGGCTGTCGAGCGTCGGAACCAGGTCGGAATGCTCCGGTCCCCAGGCCTTCTCGCGGATGGCCAGCGCGCGGCGGTAGAGCGGCTCGGCCAGCGCGTACTTGCCCTGATCGCGGTACAGGCCGGCCATGGATTCCAGGGTGGTCGCCACGTTAAGGTGCTCGGGGCCCTGCGACTTCTCGCGGATGTCCAGGGCCCGGCCGTAGAACAGGGCGGCCTGCTCGAACTTGGCCGCCGAGCCGTACAACCCCGCGAGGTTCTCCAGGCTGGTGGCAACGTCCGGATGCGCATCGCCCAGCGCCTTCTCGCGGATCGTCAGGGCGCGCTGGTACGCCGATTCGGCCTCCTCGTACTGGCGCGCCGAGGCGTACACCATGCCCAGCCCATTGAGCGTGGGGACTAGGCGCAGATCCAGCGGTCCCCAGGTGCCTTCCTGGATGCCCAGCAGGCGGTGATAGTGCGGCTCGGCCAGCGCCATCTTGCCCTGGGTGCGGTACACGGTGATGATCTGCTCGAGGGTGGTGGCCAGGCGCGGGTCGCGCGGCTCGAAGCCCTCGGCCCCCTGGAGCGCTGACTTCAGTTGCTTCTCCGCCTCCTCGTAGCGCCCCTGTTCATAGGCCTTCCGGGCCGCCTCCATCACGCCCTCCCACACCACGGACTGGCTCTGGCCGAGCGCCACAGCGGACAGAACGGCCAACAGGAAGGCAGCCACAGCGGTGCGCAACGATTGGACCCTCCTCTCACGTTAGTATACAGTCATGTCCGAATTCCCTTCCGAAGAGAATGCGGCCGCCACCCTGCTGGCACTCGAGCGCGCATGAGCTACGACGAAACGGTCCGGTTACTCTTTTCACTCGGCAACGAGGTGCCCGCGGCGAAGCTCGGCCTGGAGCGGATGACGGCGCTGCTGGAGAGGCTGGGGAGCCCGCACCGGGACGGCGCCTTTGTACACGTCGCCGGCACCAATGGCAAAGGCTCCACCTGCGCCATGATCGAGTCCGGCTTGCGGGCGGCGGGCTTGCGGACCGGACTCTACACCTCTCCGCACCTCACCGAGCCGGTCGAGCGGATCCGCATCGCCGGCCAGCCGGTAGCCCGCCAGCAGTTCGCCGCCGCCTTCCAGCCGGTGCACGAGGCCGCCGAGCGGCTGATGGCCGAGGGCCTGTTCGAGGCGCATCCCACTTATTTCGAGACCGTCACGGCGATGGCGTTCCTGCTGTTTCGGGACCTGGGCGCGGGGATCGTGGTGCTCGAGGTCGGGCTGGGTGGCCGCCTGGATGCCACCAATGTGGTCGCACCCCGTCTGGCCGTCATCACCCCGATCGATTACGACCACGAGAGTCTCCTCGGGAAGGGCCTCGAGGCCATCGCGGCCGAAAAGGCGGGAATCCTGAAGCGCGGCGCGCCGGCCGTATTTGCCGCGCAGAGGCCGGAGGCCGGGACGACGATCGAGGCGCACGCGGCGGCGCTCGGCATCGAGCCTCTCCGGACCTCGCGCTGGCAGGTGCGCGATCTTGAATTGGACCAGGGAGGCAGCCGGTTCCTGGCGGCCGGACCGAAGGAACTCCGCATCGAGTGCCCGCTGGCGGGGGAGCACCAGGTGGAGAACGCGCTCACCGCGCTCACCGCGCTCGACGCCCTCGAGGTGCCGCTGGAGGCCATTCGCGGCGGCATCCGCCAGACCCGCTGGCCGGGCCGCCTGGAACGCGTGTCGGAGGCCCCCGAGATCATCCTGGACGGCGCCCACAATCCCGCGGGCGCGCGCGCCCTGGCGCGCTACATCGAGCAGTTCTTCGCCGGGCGGAGGGTGTGGCTCATCTATGCCGCGATGCGCGACAAGGCGGTGGCCGAAATGGCTGGAATCCTCTTCCCGCTGGCCCACGAGGTCATTCTGACGGCGCCCGCGCAGGCCCGCGCCGTGCGTCCCGAAATCCTTCGGGAACTGGTGGACCATCCGCGCCTGCACACTGCCCCGCGGCTGGCCGAGGCGCTCGACATCGTCCGCCAGGAGGCCGCGCCCGGGGACGCCGTCTTCATCAGCGGCTCGCTGTTCCTGGTGGGGGAGGCGCGCAGCCGGCTGGTGGGGTAGCAGCCGCCGTCCTCTTACCGCCGGTCATAGCCCATCTGCAGCGGGCTACAATAGTCCCTTCCATGCTCGGTTTTCTTCGCGCGGCGCTCCTGACGGACCCGCTGATCGTGCTGGCCACCATCGTGATGGGGACGGCGTCGCTGGCGACCTCGCTGTTCGATGCCACGGGGCGCGCCCAGCACGGCGTGGCGCGGCTCTGGGCGCGGATGCTGCTCCGAATCGGCCGGGTCCGCGTGCGCGTCGAGGGCCTGGAGCGGATCGCGCCGGAATCCAGCTACGTCTTCGTGTCCAACCATCTGAGCTACATGGACACGCCCCTGGTGATCGCGCACATTCCGTGCCAGTTCCGGTTTCTGGCCAAGCAGGGCCTCTTCAAGGTGCCGTTCATCGGCTATCACCTGAAACGCGCCGGCCACATTCCGGTGCCCCGCGGCGATGCACGCGCCTCGCTCCGGACGCTGGCCGAGTCGGCGCGCATCGTTCGCGATCGCGGGGTCTCGGTGCTGGTGTTCCCGGAGGGCGGGCGGTCGCCAGGCGCGATGCGGGAGTTCAAGCCAGGGGCGGCCTACATCGCCATCAAGGCCGGAGTGCCCGCCGTGCCGCTGGGGATCGCCGGCACGCGCCAGATCCTGCCCATGGATTCGCTGCTGGTGCGCGGCGGCCAGGTGCTGCTGCGGATCGGGGAGCCGATCCCCACCTCCGGCATGGCGATTCACGATCACCGGCAGCTCAGCCAACTGCTCCGCCAGCGCGTGCTCGAGCTGTCCACCGCTCAGCGCGACTGAAGGAAAAGCACCAGCCGCTCCAGGGCGGGCTGGAGAACCTCCCGCTCGGCCGCGTAGCAGATGCGCACCGAGCCTTCCCCTCCCGCGCCGAACGCCACTCCGGGCGCCAGGCCGACGTGGGTCTCCTCGAGCAGGCGGCGGCAGAAGTCGAACGAATCGGCCAGGCCCTCGATCCGGGGAAACAGATAGAACGCGCCATCGGGCTCGGGAATGGTCAAGCCGGGCGCTTTGCGCAGGACCGCCAGGCAGAAATCGCGGTTCTGCTTGAGGCGCACCAGCATTTTCTTCAGCTCGATCTCGCCCCAGACCAGCGCCGTCTCGCCCGCGCGCTGCGCGAAACTGGGCGCGTGGGAGACGATGAACTCGTTCAACTGTGCGGCCTTGCGCGCCAGGTCGCGCCGGGCCACCAGCCAGCCCAGGCGCCACCCGGTCATGCAGAACGTCTTCGAGAACGACTGGACCACGATCACGGCGTCCTCGCGGGTCGCCTGGCGCAGAATCGAGGGGACGGGCGTCCCCAGCGCGGGCGTGCGATAGTACAGCCGGTCGTACACTTCGTCGGCCAGCAGCCAAATCCCGTGCCGCCGCGCAAAGTCCAGGAGGCTCGCCTGCTCCTGCCCGGTCGCGACCCAGCCCAGCGGATTGGACGGCGAGGTGTAGATGAGCAGCCGGGTGCGCGGCGTCACCGCAGCCTCGAGCGCTTCGAAATCGATGCCGTAACGCCCGCCGCCGAGCGGATGCGGAACCTCGCGGGCGACGCCGTTGGCCATCGCCACATTGGAGCTCCCGTTGGGCCAGGCCGGGGTCAGCACGATGGCCTCGTCGCCCGGATCGATGACGCACCGGATAGCGACGTTGAGCGCCTGCACGCCCGAGGCGGTGACCACGATTTCGCTCTGCGGGTCCAGTTCGACGCCCTGCAATCGCCGATGGTAGTCGGCCAGCCCCTGGCGCAAGGAGGGCAGCCCGGCGTTCTCGGTGTAGAACGTGTAGCCGTCGGCCATGGCCTTGTAGGCGGCCCGGCGGATGTACTCGGGCGTCGGCAGGCTGGACTCGCCGAAGTAGAGCTTGAAGACGCCCTCCATCGACATGGCGATCTCGGCCAGCTCGCGGATGCGCGAGTACGGCACCCGCTCGGCGGAAGAGGCAACACAGGCAGGCATCGCGGAAGCCATTATAGCGTTGTGGGGCGCCCTAGCAGCGCCGCTCTTTGCTCTGCATCAACTGCTCGATGTTGACCAGCTCGGTGGGGTAGTCGCCGGTGTAGCAGGCGTAACAGAATTCGTGGCACTGGTCGTCCACTGCCTCCCTCAACGCGGCGAGCGAAAGATATCCCAGGCTGTCCGCCCCCATGAAGCGCCGGATCTCCTCCACCGTGTTGTTGGCGGCGATCAGCTCGCGCCGGGTCGGCGTATCCACCCCATAGAAGCACGGGGACCTCGTGGGCGGGCAGGAGATCCGCATGTGCACCTCGCGCGCCCCCGCCTGCCGCACCATGCGCACGATCTTGCGGCGCTCCAGAGTCTCCTTTCGCAAGATGCGCTCGGCCTCTGGCTGTACCGGGCCAGCCCCGATGTCATGGTGTGCCTTCGCGTTCAGTCACGCCGTGAGCTCCAACTCAAATTCCCGCTCAAAAACCCATTCGTCGGAACGAAGTGCTTCCCCTCGACCTGGTACGACGTATCGCGTCGCGAGCTCCTGGAGGAGGGCTGCGACAGTCGGATGCCGATTGGTCTTGATTCTCTCCAGAGCCGCTCCAGCTTCTTGAATCTCACCGAGCCCGCCGAACGCATGGATTCGAAGTACATCCGAGACCGGGGACCGCTCACCGCCAAGTGCCTCGGCGGCTGCCGGGAATTCCGAACGACGGAGTCGAGCAACGGCCAATGCCCGGCCGAAACCGGCTCGCGTCTCGTGCCAGGGACTCTTGTGCAGTCCATGCCAGAAGATGTCAATGGCCGAGGATGCATCTCCCGTCTTGAGTGATATCATGCCCCGGATGTGGTAACCGATCCAGTCGTCCACTGTCCTGGGCTCTTCTTGCGGCAGAATCTCCAGCGCCTCGTAATAGCGCGCGAGCAAGACGAGAACTGACGCCATACCATTTCGTGAGTAGCTATCGTTCGGAAACTGGCTCAAGATCTCCCTGTACTCCCGCAGCGCTTCGTCCAAACGGCCCATGGCTTTGAGAACCTCCGCCCGACCGTGGGGGGCGACCAAGTCGTGAGGAAAGTCACGGACAGCCTCCTCGTACTCCCGCAGCGCTTCGTCCAAACGGCCCAGGGCTTTGAGAACCTCCGCGCGGCCGTTGCGGGCGATCACGTCGTGAGGGAAGTCGCGGACAACCTCCTCGTACTCCCGCAGCGCTTCATCCAAACGGCCCTGGGCTTTGAGAACCTCCGCGCGACCGGTGCGGGCGACCACGTTGTGAGGAAAGTCGCGAACAACCTCCTCGTACTCCCGCAGCGCTTCATCCAGACGGCCCAGGGCTTTGAGAACCTCCGCGCGGCCGTTACGGGCGACCACGTCCTGAGGAAAGTCGCGAACGACCTCCTCGTACTCCCGCAGCGCTTCATCCAAACGGCCCAGGGCTTTGAGAACCTCCGCGCGGCCGGTGCGGGCGACCACGTCCTGAGGAAAGTCGCTGACAACCTCCTCGTACTCCCGCAGCGCTTCATCCAGACGGCCCAGGGCTTTGAGAACCTCCGCGCGACCGTTGCGCGCGACCACGTTGTGAGGAAAATCGCGGACAACCTCCTCGTACTCCCGCAGCGCTTCATCCAGACGGCCCAGGGCTTTGAGAACCTCCGCGCGACCGTTGCGGGCGACCTCCACGTTCCCGCACTCCAGAGCAGTGCGGTGAGCATCCAGCGCTTCGCTAAACCGGCCAACACAAAGGAGCGCGTCGCCGAGCTGTGCCTGGGACCAACCGTCGCTCGGCAGAATCTTGGTGGCCAGCTCCACGAGCTTCAGTTGGAGCTCGTGAGCACCGACGCTCTTGGCGTGCATCGCCAGATCGCACAAAGACTTGGCTGTGTCCTCGCGCTCACTCCGTTTGAGCTGGTACGCGACCAGATCGTCCACATATTTGGCGGCCTGAGCTGTGCGCCCCTCAGAGATTGCTTGCTTAATCGCCTCCTTCTGCTTCTTTACGTTCTCGAAAACGGCGTGGCTCCGCTTGGGTCTGGCGGCATCGGAGGTACGAGCGTATGATCTGTCGTCTTCCTCCTCTTCCTCGGAACGCTGGGCGAGCTTCCTATCAGCGCGAACCGGAGGAATCCAAGACGTCAGTACGTTCCGGAAATTCGCCAGGCGCTGGAATCGCCGGTCGGCTAGGCCCTCAACCAACACACTGTTGATTTGGCCCGGCTCCGATTGGACGACTCGGCGGAACGTCCCACTGGTCACGGCGACATAGCCAAATCCGAGCTTGGCCTGAGGCCCATCGAACAAGTCGGCCGCCAGCGCATCCCACTCTCGACGGCGGCGGCAGATCTCAGCCTGCGACTCGCCCAGATCCTCGAGCAGCGCATCCAAACGGCTGGCACTTGCGGACTCGGCAAGCAACAGGGCGCCAACCATGTCCGCCGAATCGGGCAACGGGGCCGAGTACAGGCGGTTGCACACAAAGGCCGAGACTTCCGAATCGGCAAGAAACTCCTCCAGGCACTCAACCGCAATGCGGCGCGCTTCGTCGTCGGCCTCGCGGTCGAGCAATATCAGGATGAGGTGCAAGGCGCGATCCTGGCGCCACGAAAGATCCAGCGCGGCCCCGGCTTTCTCGACAGTCGTTTCCGGCAACTCGACGACGTCGGTCGCATCGGCGAAGAGGTATGGAATATCGGCTTTCGATGTCGGTATGGGCTGAGGCGAGTCCAAGTGCAGGGAAGACACACGCCCCCCCTCAATCAAGACCGCGATACCGGCTTGCCCCGACACTAACGCTTTCACCTGTCTACCACATCGACCGAGGGTCCCAGGGGCCTCAGCACTCGCTTCAAGTCCTGGAGAATCCCTATGTCCGCTCTGCGTTTCGGTCTATCGACCGTCACCCGCGCGATGCTCTTGCGATGCAGCGGTCCGTAGATGTGTACCTCGATGAACTGGTCGTCCTCCCAGGTGGCGCCCTCCTTCATCATAACGCCGGGAAAGGCGTCCAGTTCCGTATCTGGCCGCAACTCCCCTTCCAGCTTGGCGGCCGCGAGTTGATCGCGCCGGCTCCAGGTGGCTCGGAAGCCTGCCGGTGCTCTGTGTCGCCTAGCACCGAGATCGTGCTTCTCAGCGAACAGCACCGAGTTCTCTTCGAAGACAGTCGCGCGGTCCTGGATCGCCGCCTGCTTCAGAACGACGGAGCAATTCCCGAAACGCGTGGCGCCGATGCCGTTCAGGGTGAGCGCAAGAAAGCGTATCTTGTCCTGGTAGTGCGGGAACAGGACGTCGTCGGCAACCCGACGTTGGACTTCAATTGGGGTCTCCTCCGGCCTCCGCGCACCCATGCCGACGAGATCGTAGAAGGACCCGTACAGCTCGCTGTCACTTGACACGAGGTGCATCACCACACCGAGATTCCGGCAGAGTACGGCCTCGGATGAACGTACCGCCTCGCGGAACCGGGCCAGCACGGTGCTGCATCCTCGACTTGCCGCCGCGGTCTCCGCCTTCCCTAAACGCTCCTCCAATGCCCTGATCTCGTCCGGTTTCTCGGCTGCCCGGACATTGGGATAACCGCAATCATTGTCGCAAGCTGGACAGTTCCGTTCGGAATCCCGCACCTCTTCGCCACATCTCGGACACTTGATCGCCATCGCTCCACGTCAGCCAAGGGTTTCGGTCCCGGCATCCTGGCCGGGATTCAGTATACACCTGTCCGGGTGCGTGTCGGCGCAGCTCTCGGTCGTACCTCCGTTAGGAATGCCGCTCGGTCACGCGCCAGTCGTCAGCACCGCCGCTCTTTGGACTGCATCAACTGCTCGATGTTGACCAGCTCGGTGGGGTAGTCGCCGGTGTAGCAGGCGTAACAGTACTCGTGGCGCTGGTCGTCCACCGCCTCGCGCAGCGCGGCGAGCGAGAGATAGCCCAGGCTGTCGGCGCCGATGAAGCGCCGGATCTCCTCGACCGTGTTGTTGGCGGCGATCAGCTCCCGCCGGGTCGGGGTATCCACACCGTAGAAGCACGGGGACCGGGTGGGCGGGCAGGAAATCCGCATGTGCACCTCGCGCGCCCCCGCCTGCCGCACCATGCGCACGATCTTGCGGCTGGTGGTGCCGCGCACGATCGAGTCGTCCACCAGCACTACGCGCTTGCCCTCGAGCAGGTACCGCACCGGGTTCAGCTTCAGCTTCACGCCGAAGTCCCGGATCGCCTGGCTGGGCTCAATGAACGTCCGCCCGATGTAGTGGCTGCGGATCAGTCCGTGGCGGAAGGGGATGCCGCTCTCGGCCGAGTAGCCGATGGCCGCCGTCACGCCCGAGTCGGGAACCGGCACCACCACGTCGGCCTCGACCACGTTCTCCCGTGCCATCAGCCGTCCCAGCATTTCGCGGGACTGCTGCACCGGGCGGCCGAAGACGATCGAATCCGGCCGGGAAAAATAGACGTGCTCGAAGACGCACTGCGCGCGCGGCTGTTCGGGCGTGTAGCGCTCGCGGGTCAGGCCCTCCGGCCCGGCGGTCACCATCTCGCCCGGCTCGACCTCGCTCAGGTAGACGGCGCCGATCAGGTCGAAGGCGCAGGTCTCGGAAGCGAAGACGTGACATTTCCGGCCGCCGGAAAGCTCCATCTGACCCATGGCCAGCGGACGGAATCCCTGGGGATCGCGCGCCACGATGATGCGGTCCTGGGCCAGGAAGACCAGCGAAAAAGCGCCCTCCATCTGGAGCAGCGCCTCTCTCAGCGCGCCCGCCATGGTGCGCTCGCGGGAGCGCGCCACCAGGTGCAGCACGACCTCGGTGTCGCTGGACGCCTGGAAGATGGAGCCCCCGAATTCGAGGTCGTGGCGCAGCTCGGCGGCGTTGGTGAGGTTGCCGTTGTGCGCCACCGCGATGCGCCCCTTGTTGCAGGCCACGGCGAACGGCTGGGCGTTGTTGAGATTGGTGTCGCCCGCGGTCGAGTACCGCGTATGGCCGATGGCCATCGAACCCGGCAGCTTGGCAAGCTGCTCCGGCGTGAAGACGTCGGCCACGTAGCCCATCTGCTTGATGCAGTGGATCTCGCGCCCGTCGCTGGAGGCCATTCCGGCGCTCTCCTGGCCGCGGTGCTGGAGCGCGTAGAGTCCCAGGTAGGCCAGGTTGGAGGCCTCGGGGTGGCCATAGACAGCGATCACTCCGCATTCATCGTGAAACTTGTGGGGCATGCCACCTAGCCTCTCAAGCCGGCTTCCAGCGCCCCTGCCCAGCTCTCGCGGAGGGGCTGCACTTCACAGTCTATCAGGGTTTCCCAATGGTTGAGGATAGCGATCTTGCCGGCAACGGTGAAACCGGCCCTCAGCGCCTCCACTCCGTGCTCGGCGGCGATGCGACAGACCTCGCCGGGCCACTCCGTCGAGATCAGGACGCGCGAGGGGCCTTCGTGGAAGAGCAGGAACTCCGGCCGCAACTCGCTCTGGAATGAGAGCTCCGCGCCGATGCCCGCGGGGCCGAACGAGGCCTCGGCCAGAGCCACCGCCAGGCCGCCGTCGCTCAAGTCGTGCGCCGACGCCGCCAGCCCCCGGTCCACGATCTCGCGCATGGCCGCCTGCACCCGCTTCTCGTAATCCATATCCAGCGCGGGGGGCAGGCCCCAGAGGCGATGGAGGACGACCTTGGCGTACTCGGTGCCGCCGAAGCGGGTCTCGTCGCAGCCGCCGAGGCCGCCCAGCAGGATCACGATCTGGTCCGGCTGCTTGAAGTCGATGGTCACGGGCGCGCCGGTTTTCATCAGGCCCACGATCCCCAGCACCGGCGTGGGAAAGACCGGGTCGCCGAGGGTCTCGTTGTAGAGGCTCACGTTGCCGCCGGTGATGGGCGTCTCGAAGTGCCGGCAGGCCTCGCCCATGCCCTCGATGGCCTCCACAAGCTGCGCCATGATCTCGGGCCGCTCCGGGTTGCCGAAATTCAGGCAGTTGGTGGCGGCGACCGGAAGCGCGCCCACCACCGAGAGATTGCGGCAGCACTCGGCCACGGCCAGCCACGCACCCTCCCGCGGGGAGAGGTGGGCGTAGCGCCCGTTGCCGTCCAGCGCCATGGCCACCGAGGAGCCGGTCTCCTTCACCCGCACGATGGCCGCGTCGCCTCCGGGAACCTGGATGGTGTTGGTGCGAACCATGTGGTCGTACTGCTCCCAGATCCAGCGCTTCGAGCACAGGTCGGGGGAGGAAACGAGCGCGGCGAGATCGGCCGCCAGGTTCTGGCTGCGGAACTCGGGCGCCTCCATGGGCGCGTCGCGGCGGGGCGTGGTATGCGGGCGGTCGTAGAGGGGCGCTTCGTCGGCCAGCGCCCGGTTCGGAATCTCGGCAACCGTCCCACCGTGGTCCTTGACGCGCAACATGCCGTCGCCGGTCACTACGCCGATGATGACCGCGTCCAGGCCCCACTTCTTGTAGACCCGCACCACTTCCTCTTCGCGCCCCTTCTCGACCACCAGCAGCATGCGCTCCTGGGATTCCGAGAGCATGATCTCGTAAGGGGTCATGCCGGTTTCGCGTTGCGGCACCAGCTTCAGATCGATCTCGATGCCGGTGCCGCCGCGGCTGCCCATCTCGCAGGTCGAGCAGGTGAGGCCCGCCGCGCCCATGTCCTGAATGCCGACGATGGCGCCGGTCTGCATCGCCTCCAGGCAGGCCTCCAGCAGCAGCTTCTCCATGAACGGGTCGCCCACCTGCACGTTGGGGCGCTTCTGCGAGGACTCCTCGGAGAACTCGGCCGAGGCCATCGAGGCGCCGTGAATGCCGTCGCGGCCGGTCTTGGCGCCGACGTAGATGACCGGATTGCCCACCCCGCTGGCCCGCGCGTAGAAGATCTCGTTCTTTTTGAACACGCCCAATGCGAACACGTTCACCAGCGGGTTGCCGTTGTATGCGGGCTCGAATATGCACTCGCCGCCGACCGTGGGCACGCCGAAGCAGTTGCCGTAGTGCGCGATGCCCGCGACCACGCCCGCCAGGATGCGGCGGTTGCGCGGGCCCACCTGCGGGTCGTCGAGCGGGCCGAAGCGCAACGAATCCATCACCGCGATCGGCCGCGCGCCCATCGTGAAGATGTCCCGCAAGATGCCGCCCACCCCCGTCGCCGCGCCCTGGAACGGCTCGATGAAGCTGGGGTGATTGTGCGATTCGATCTTGAAGGCGATGGCGTAACCGCCGCCGATGTCGATGATGCCGGCGTTCTCCCCCGGGCCCTGCACCACCAGCTCGCTGCGCGTCGGCAGTTTCTTCAGGTGCAGGCGGGAGCTCTTGTAGGAGCAGTGCTCGCTCCACATCACGCTGAAAATGCCCAGTTCGGTATAGGTGGGCTCTCGGTCGAGGAGGGAAACGATTCTCGCGTACTCCTCCTGCGAGAGTTGGTGGGATGCGATCAGCTCGGGAGTAATCATATAACCAGCGCGGCTGCCATGGACTGCAACACCAGCAGGCCGTCGCTGGAACCCATCAGCGGCTCGCTCGCACGCTCGGGGTGCGGCATCATGCCCAGCACGTTGCGGCCCTCGTTCACAATCCCGGCGATGTCGCGCAGCGATCCGTTGGGGTTGTCGAGGTACCGGAAGACGACGCGGTCTTCCGCCTCCAGTCGGTCGAGCGTGCGGTCGTCCGCGTAGTAACAACCCTCGCCGTGGGCGATGGGCATCGTCAGGACCTGGCCTTCGGCCGCGGCGGAAGTGAACGGGCAGGCCGTGGTTTCGGTCCGCAGCCTCACCGGGCGGCAAATGAACTTCAGCCCGCGGTTGCGAATCAGCGCGCCGGGCAGCAGGCCGCTCTCGACCAGGATCTGGAAGCCGTTGCAGATGCCGAGCACCAGCCCGCCCTGCCGCGCGAACTCCTTCACCGCCCCCATCACCGGCGAGAACTTCGCGATCGCGCCGCAGCGGAGGTAGTCGCCGTAGGCGAACCCACCGGGCAGAATGACGGCGTCGCAGTCCCCGACGCTGGCCGAGTCGTGCCACAGAAGCTCCGCCGGCTGGCCCAAGATGGCAGACACGGCGTACCAGGCGTCGTGATCGCAGTTGCTTCCAGGAAACACCACCACCCCGAATTTCATTGGAGAGTTTAGTTTAGCATCAGTGGCAGGGCAACTTCGCCCGCCCATCCGCCGGAGGCGGCCTGCCGCGCGGTTAGCGCCTTCATTCCACGACGAGCGCCTGTCCGCCGGAGGCGGCCTGCCGCGCGGTTAGCGCCTTCATTCCACGACGAGCGCCTGTCCGCCGGAGG
>Ga0187878_1000146_pt1 | contig 85842 bp, 69 predicted proteins | sample June2016WEW_17_1_FD_132979 | JGI IMG/M metagenome (GOLD analysis project Ga0187878, IMG submission 132979) | Peatland microbial communities from SPRUCE experiment site at the Marcell Experimental Forest, Minnesota, USA - June2016WEW_17_150 | ecosystem: Environmental > Terrestrial > Soil >... | reverse complement strand
TCCCCGCATCAAGGCGCCGGCCATGTCCAACGAGGAGGTCGCCTTGGAAATGTAGTGCAGACCTAAGGTATCGGTTCGTTGAAAACAAAGGATCTTGTGCCCGCAACTGCGAAAGTCAGGCTAGACGATCTGGCCGTCCAGCATGTGCACGATGCGGTGGCCGTAGGCGGCCACGTTGAGATCGTGAGTGATCATGAGCACGGTCTGGCCGAGCCGCTCGTTCAGATCGCGCAAAACGCCCAGCACCGCTCCCGAGTTCTTCGAATCCAGGTTGCCGGTGGGCTCGTCGGCCAGCAGGATGGCAGGATGGTTGACGATGGCGCGGGCGATGGCCACGCGCTGCTGCTCGCCCCCGGAGAGCGCCCGCGGCTTGTGATTCAAGCGGTGGCCGATGCCCAGCAGCTCGAGCACTTCGCGAAATTTCGGGTCCTCGGCCAGGCTCTTGCCCGCAATGTAGCGGGCGATGGCGATGTTGTCGGCGGCGCTGAGCGTGGGCAGCAGGTTGTACTTCTGGAACACGAACCCGACCATGCGCTTGCGCAATTCGGTCCGCTCGGCGTCGGAGAGCCGGGAAAGGTCGCGTCCGTCGATGAGCACCTGGCCGGAGGTAGGCGGCGTCAGTCCGCCCAGGATGTGGAACAGAGTGGATTTGCCCGAGCCCGACGGTCCCACCACGCAGAGAAGCTCGCCGGCCTCCACGGTCAGGTTCACGCCGCGCAGCGCGTGGACGTCCACCTCGCCCACGTGGTAGATCTTGCGCAGGTCGCGGACTTCGATGATCGGCTTACTCATAGGACAGCGCCTCGATCGGATCCTGCCGGGCCGCGCGCCAGCCCGGGTAAGCCGCGCCCAACAGCGCGCCGGCCAGCGCGATTGCGCCGGCGATCGGCCACCAGCCGGGCACGATGAGTTGCGATAGCGACGCCGGCACCAGCGTCATGATGAGCCAGCGCGTGCCGTAGGAGAACCCGATGCCCAGGGCCGAGCCGAAAAACGCCAGCACGAGCGTCTCGCGGAACAGAATGTCCAGCACGAAAACCGGCGAAGCGCCCAGCGCCTTCAGAATCCCGATCTCGCGCGTGCGCTCCAGCACCGCCGTGTACATCGAAAGAAAGACCACCAGGAATCCCACCGCCACCGAAAGCCCGATGATTACCACGATGAACTCGCGCAGCCCCGGAACCTTGTCCACCGCGAACAGGGAGACGAACTCCTCGGTCGAGTAGATGGGATAGCCTACCAGCTTGGACTTCAGGTCCGCGATGACGTCTTCGATATTCTCGGGGTCGTCCACCTTGGCGAAGATCTGGCTGATCTTGCCGGTGTTCCCGGACAAGTCCTGGAGTACCGGCAGCGGCATCACCAGCCGTGCCAGCTTGCCTTGCTCGATAATGCCGCTGACACGCCAGCCGCGGTTCCACAAGTTCACGATCGAGCCGACCCGCAGCTTGTTTTGCCGGGCGTAGTAAGTGTCGACCAGGATCTCGTTGGGCTGCCGGGGCGGATTGCCCGCCTGGTAGCGGAATCCTCCGCTCATGCGCGTGAAGCGTTCCAGGTCGATGCCGGTCATCAGGGTAAGACCGCTTACCGGGTGGGTAATCGCTCCGACCGCCATGCTGACGTGCGGTTGCTGTTCGACCCAGTCCACCAGTTTTTGGGGCAGTGGCGCCGAGCTGAGGCTTAAGGCCGAACTGCCGGGCGGCCGGATAATGATGTCGGCGCCGACACCCCGCGCCCGCTGCTGCGAGTCGGCCAGCATGCCCTCGCTCAGCCCCACGATGGTCAGCATCATGGTGACTTCCAAGCCGATGGCGATGACGCTCAGCGCGGTGCGAACGGGCCGGAACTTCAGGTTCTCGATGACGAGTTTGTTGACCAACCCTCTATTTTATTCGATGGGGCGGGGCTACAGCCACAGGCTGCGCCGCTTGGAGCGCAGGAGCCCGATGAAGAACGGCCCGCCCAGCAGCGCCGTCACCACTCCTACCGGCACTTCGGTCGGCGCCAGAACCGTGCGGGCCAGGGTGTCGCAGACCGCCAGGAACGCCGCGCCGAGCAGGAACGAGCAGGGAATCAGCACGCGGTGGTCCGCCCCGAGCCGCAGGCGCAAAGCGTGCGGGACGATCAGCCGGACCTGGTTTTCAAGCCGGCCCAGTACCCACAACCACTTCCGTCCGAGCGGAAGGTCCGCAACGCAGAACTCGCAGTGTTCCCCACGTGCATTTCGAGCAGCGCCTCAATGGGGTATGGTGCTCTGGCGCGTCGGCGGCACTGTGGAGATAGACTTCGAATATGGATCTCTATTCCTACGTCGTCACACACGACACCGGGTTTTCGCCGAACCCGTTCTTGGGCTGCTGCACGCTCGCCTGCTGCAAACCCGCCATCAGACGGAAGGCGCAGAAGGGCGATTGGATCGTCGGCTTGACGCCGAAGCGAGATGGGAACCGGGTCGTCTACTTCATGAAAGTGGAGGAAAGCATGGGATTCGATGCGTATTGGCGAGACCCACGGTTCAGCCAGAAGAAGCCCAAGTTGCACGCTGGCATCGACCGAAAGAACGGCGACAACATCTACGAACCGCAAGCCGGTGGTGGGTACCGCCAACTTCCTTCTAGACATTCAAACCCGCCGTTCGGGAAGCGCGAGGACCGCAGAATGAAGGAACGCGATCTCGGGGGAGAACGGGTTTTGGTCTCTCAGAGATTCGCCTACTTCGGCTCAAAGCCGTCGCGCCTGCCGCGCGAACTCGAGTGTCTCATCGTCGGGAGGGGCCACAGGTGCCGCTTCTCAGACAAAACGAAGGCCCACTTCCGCCGCTTCGTAGGCAGACGGAAATTGCGAGTACACGCGCCGCCCCGGCACTGGCCCCCAGGTGACGAGTCTTGGAAGGGTGCCGCCCATTGCAGCGTATGAAGCTCATTCTTAGCAGGAAGGGATTCGATTCCGGGGCTGGCGGAAGGCCAAGCCCGATTTTCCCAGACGGCGGATTGCTTTCGCTGCCGATCCCCGACAAATCATCGACCATCGCTTACAAAGACATCGCAGCGGATCACTGTGAGTGCGTGGGAGAACTGGTGCAGGACTTGGCGGGTATTCCGCCGACGCACCGTGCTCACTTGGACCCGGACCTGTCAGCCCGTTCCATACCAAGACTGCGAGGATGGCGACCGCTCTTCGGACAAGTTGGCGCAGCCGAGAAGCACCTTGAGAATAACGGAGTCGGCTCGGGAGACGTCTTTCTGTTCTTTGGGCTTTTCCGGCGAGTCGAAAGGTCCCTGCTGAAATGGCGGTATGTTCGTGGCTCCCGGCCCATGCACGTCATTTTTGGCTGGCTTCAGGTAGCCGAACGAGCAGCTGTCTCGGATTGGCCCCCGCGCGACCGCTGGGCGCTTTACCATCCTCACTTCACACGAGGGACAGAGCCGTCAAACGTCGTGTATGTCGCTACTGAACGGCTCTCGTTACCGGGCGTGACCCGGTCCGGCATCGCTGGTGCGGGACGCTTCACGTGTTTTTCGCAAAAACTGCGGCTCACTGAGCCGGACTGTCGCACTCCAAGCCGCTGGCTGCTGCCTGGGTGGTTCCATCCCGGGGGGCGTGCTTCCGCCCTCACCTATCATGGCAAGCCATCCCGCTGGCGAATGTCCAGGGCGGGAGTGAGGCTCACGTCTGTGTCACGGGGGCAGGAATTCGTTCTGGATTGTGACGATTATCCAGAGGCGATCAACTGGCTGCATGAACTCCTGTCGTAGGTGGCTTTGAGAGATATTTTGCGTGGTGGAGAAGAAATGAATATCACGAAAAGCAGTCGACACGCCAAGATCACAGGGGATTTCGGAGAGAGGCTGGTGCTTTATTGGCTCTCGAAGTACGGATTTGAGTGTGCTCTTGTCGATCACACTGGAATCGATATCATCGCCCGAAATCCATACAATGCGGAGGTAATGGGGATCTCGGTCAAGAGTCGGAGTCGGAGGGAAGGGACCGAACAAGAGTACGTCACCATTCCTGGCGGGAACTTCAGGAAAGCGAAAGCAGCGTGCACGGCTTTCCGCTGTGCTCCGTACTTCGCGATTGTGGTCGACGCAGGAGACACTATACGAGGATTCATCCTCTCCATGGATCACCTTCTTGAGTGTTTTCCCCCAGCCAAGACCGACGTAGGATGGAAGATGACGGACGACTATCTCAGGCGGTACGCTGAGGACCCGGCGATCAAGACCTTCGAGTTCAAGACAACAACTGCCCGATGGTGGGGGAGCGCCAACAGCGCGATCCAGCCAACCATGAGGGGGTGAATCGTTTGATCGAGTAAGGGGCTCTCTTTCCTTCAGGAATGTCCGATTGTTAGAAGGGAGGCGGGGCTACAGCCACAGGCTGCGCCGCTTGGAGCGCAGCAGCCCGATGAAGAACGGCCCACCCAGCAGCGCCGTCACCACCCCCACCGGCACCTCGGTCGGCGCGAGGACCGTGCGGGCCAACGTGTCGCAGACCGCCAGGAACGCCGCGCCGAGCAGGAACGAGCAGGGAATCAGCACGCGGTGGTCCGCGCCGAGCCGCAGGCGCAAAGCGTGCGGGACGATCAGCCCGACGAAGCCGATCGGTCCGGTGAGCGCGGTCACCGAGCCGGTCACGAACGAGCCCAGCAGGTACCCGGTGAGGATCAGCCGCGGGACGTTGACGCCGCGGGCGGCGGCCCAGTCCTCGCCCACCGCCATCAGGTTCCAATCACGCGCCTTCAGGAAGATGAGCGTCACCGCGGGCAGCGCGGCTGCGGCCAGCCAGGCAAGCGTCGAATACTCGACCGCGTCGATGCCGCCCATCATCCACCGGACAATGGCGAAGGTCTGGCCGAAATTGGCGATGTATTGGAGGAACAGGATCGCCGCCAGGCAGATGGTGTTGATCGAGATGCCGGCCAGCAGCAGCGTGAACGACGACATCCGCCGGCCCTCGGAGGCGATCCCGAGCACCACCAGGAGCACCAGCGCGGCCCCGGCGAAGGAGCAGATCCAGACGGCGGAAAGGCCCGCCACCTCGCGCCAGCCCAGGCAGATCGCGATCACCGCGCCGAGCGATGCGCCGCTCGAGATGCCCAGGGTATAGGGCGTCGCCAGCGCATCGCGCAGCAGCGCCTGAAAAAGCACGCCCGCGACGCCCAAGGTTCCCCCCGCGAGCAATGCCAGCAGCACGCGCGGCAGCCGCGTGTAGAACAGGATCTCCTTGTCGGGCGATTGCCCGGCGAAGGCGCGCGCGTAGTCGATCGAAGCCGAGCCGATCAGCGGCGCGACACACAAGGTCGCAACCGCCACCGCGGCGCAAATGGCGACCGCCAGCCAGACGCGCCTACTCCCCATAGACGATCCAAGGCTTGCCGCCCGGCCCCCGTTGAATGGCCGATTCCACGCCGAATACTCGGCGGATCGTTTCCGCAGTCAGCACCTCGGCAGGCGCGGCGTCGGCGGCCACGCGTCCGGCGTCGAGGACTACCACGCGATCGGTGAAACTCGCGGCCAGGTTCAAATCGTGAGTGACGGCGATCACCAGCAGCCCCTGGCGGCTCAGATCGCGCAGCAGGCGGTAAATCGCCACCTGGTGTTTCAAATCGAGAAAGGTGGTGGGCTCATCGAGCAGCAGGGTCTTGGGCTGCTGCGCCACCGCCGAGGCCAGGATCACGCGCTGGCGCTCGCCCCCACTCAGCGTCCGGAAATCGCGGCCGCGAAACTCGAGCGCGTCGGTGGTGGCCATGGCCCGCTCGACCGCGCTCCAGTCCTCCGGCGACTCGAACAGGCCGTCGCAGTGCGGCGTGCGGCCCATCAGCACCACCTGCTCGGCGGTGAACGGAAACTCCATCTTAAGGCTCTGCGGAATGAAGCAGACCTGGCGCGCGAAGGCGCGGCGCCCCCAGCGCGCCACCTCGGTGCCGGCGTATTCGCAGCGGCCGGAATACTTCGGGCGCAGCCCCGCCATGATCCCCAGCAGCGTGGACTTGCCGGCTCCGTTCGGGCCGACGACCGCGACAAACTGCGCCGTCGTGAAATCCAGGTTCGCGCCACGCAGCACCTCCGCGCCGTCGTAGCGCATGCCCACCTCCCGCAGCGAGAACAGACTCACCAGCCCGCCTCCGGATGGAACATCCTGGCAAACTCGCGGGCCGCGTCCACCACCCGCGGGCCGGGCACCATGAAGAAGTCCGAGGCCACGGCGAACACGCGCCGCCGCTTGACCGCGGCCAGCGCCGGGAAGCGGTTCCACAGCGCCACCACAGCGCGCTTGTCCCGCTCGGTGACGCCGGCAGTCTGCGCCATCTCCCCCATGTCCACGATGACCTCGGGATCGCGCGCCAGCAATTCCTCGAGCGTCACCTTCGGGTATGGGGCGATGGTGTCGCGAAAGATGTTGTTGCCGCCGGCGATGGCCATCACCTCGTCCAGGTAGGAGGACTTGCCGGCCACCACCAGCTCCTCGAGGCGCCCGGGCGCGCGGCCCACCACGAACACCACGCGCGGCGGCGCCAGCCTCGCCGTGCGCTCGTGGATCTCGCCGAGCGCGCCGCGCAGGCGCGAGACCAGCGTGCCGGCCGCCTCGGGCACGCCGGCGGAGCGGCCGATGCGCTGGATCGAATCGTAGATGCCCGCGACGGTCGAGTCATCCACCTCGATCACGTTCAGCTTGAGCGAGGAGAGATGCTCGGAGCGGCGCACCCCACTGACTTCGGCCACCACCAGGTCCGGCCGCAACGCCACAATGGTCTCCAGGTTGGGTTGCAGGTAATTGCCGATCTTCGGCTTGCGGGCGGCCTCGGGCGGGTAGTGGCAGAACGTGGTGACGCCTACGACGCGCGGGCCCAGTCCCAGCGCGTACAGCATCTCGGTGATGCTCGGCGAGGTGGAGACAATGCGCCCCGGTCCGCCGGCGCCGAGCGCCGCCGAGGCGCACAAGACAGAGACGAGCAACCTCACCATTCCACTCGCAATCCTCCATGCACGCTGCGGGAGAGCGCCGGGTAGCCCAGGATCTCCTGGTAGCGGCTGTCGAGCAGGTTCTCGACGCGCAGGAACGGGACCACGTTGCGATTCAAGCGCAGCGACCCGGCGGCGTAAACGTTCTGGTAGCCGCGGCTGCGCGTCACCCCGAACAGGTCCTGGTCCTGCCGCTCGCCCACCAGCACGGCGCCCGTCTGGAGCCACCAGCGCTTCCGCGTGAGCGAGAGCGAAACTGAGCCGGAGTTGCCCGGCCGCCGCGCCAGCTCCTGTCCCGTACCGTTGAACAGCGAATCCGGCGAGTTCGAGCGGGTGATGCGCGTCCACATCCGGGTGTAGTTCCCGGCCAGCGAAAGCCAGGAGGCGGGCTTCCCCTGCGCCGAAAACTCGAGCCCGCGCGCGCGGCTGGCCTCGATATTCTGCCAGGTCGAGGGCATTTGAGCGAACACGAATGTGATCAGGTCCTTGAAGGAGTTGGCGAACGCCGAAACCTCCGCGCGCAGCCTCCGGCCGAGCGCCTCCTGGACCAGGCCCGCCTCGTAGCTGGTTGTTTTTTCCGGGCGCAGGTTTGGGTTGCCGACCGACCATACGTCGCGCGAGAAATTCTGGATCAGGCTGGGTTCGGTGATGCCGATGCCGGCGCTGGCCCGCAGGTAGGTGGAACCAGCCAGGCGGTAACTGGCCGCCCCGCGCAATGTCACCTTCGTTCCGAACGCGCTGTTCCGCTCGAGGCGCACGCCGCCCGAAAGAAACAGCCGGCGCGCCACCGCCAGTTGCTCGTGCAGGAAGAATCCGTGGTTCCAGCGGTCCACCTGGCGCCCGCTGACCTCCGCGTCCTGCCGCTCGTATTCATAGCCGAAGACCGCCGCCCCGCCGGTGTGCGTCAGCGTGCCCTGGTAGGCGACGTCCTTGCGTGAGCTGAGGCTGAGGTAGGGATCGTAAGGCCACAGCGTCACCGATTCCGTCACCAGTCGCAGGCCCGGCGGAACCGGCGCCGACGGATCGGCGAGCCGCTCGAAGTAGACCCGCGGCACGGGCTGCGTCACGTCGCGCACCAGCGCGGCGACATTGTACGGGCCGTCCGCCTGGCTATCCACGGAGAGATCGCGCGAGCGGTGATAGTTGAACCAAACGCTCTGAACGTAGTTGCGCCCGCGCACGTCGTCCAGGCGGATGCCGGCCGCCGTGTCCCGCGTCGCTTCGTTCGCGTCGAGATCGTAGAGGCCGTAGGCCACCTGGTTCGGAACCCCCAGCATGGAGTCGAAACTGCGAAAGATCCCGCGGATCTGCGTGGCCGGCGAAAGCCGGAATCCGAGGTTCGCGGTGCCGCTCGAATTCCGGAAGTAGTCGTTGGGATACTCCCCCACCGTGTGGAACTGCTCGGCGCCAAGCGCGTAATCGAAGCGTGCGCCGGAGCCGCCCGTGAGGCTGGCCGCCCAGTGATCGGTCTGGAAACTGCCGCGCTCCCAGGACACCGAGCCGTGCGGGCGCGTGCTTTCGGGATCGCCCCGCCGCGTGAAGATCTGGATCACGGCGGAGGAGGCCTCCGCGCCGAACAGCGCGCTCTCCGGGCCGCGCACCACCTCGACGTGGTCCAGCGCGCCGGTGGTGAAACCCGCCAGGTTGATTTCGCCGCCGGGATCGTTCATCGGGATGCCGTCGACCAGCACCAGCGCGCCCGTGCGCTGGCCGCCGCGGGCAAACACCTGGGTCAGGCTGCCCGGGCGCCCGTAGCGGACGACCTCGAGCCCGGGCACGTCCCGCAGCGCATCGGTGAGCGACGGCGACTGGCGGCGCTCGAGATCGGCGCCGCTGACGATGGTTGCGGCGACGCCCGCTTCTTCCGCCGTGGTCTCGCGCCGAGTGGCCGAGACCACCACCAGCTCGGACAGCCCGGCGATCGTAAGCTGGATGCGCGCCTCCGAGCCCGAGACAATTTCCATTCGCGCTGTCTCAAAGCCCGGGGCCGAAACGACCGCCTGGCAGCGATCGGTTTGGGGGAATGAGAATCGGCCGTCAGGCCCCGTGGTGGCGGACTTGCCCGCGCACTCCACCAGGGCGCTCTGAACCGGCCGTCCGGAAGGATCGACCACGACGCCGTCGGCGCCCCAGGCCGTGCCTGCCGATAACAGAAGGGAGGGTACAGCAAGAAGAAAGGAACCTGCGTGATGCATGAGACGTTCTCCCGCGGAACGACGTTCTCATCCACGAGGAATCGGTCTCCTGACTCGCGACACGGCTTGGTCCCTGAGGGTGGGTTGCCCGGCCTTCCCGCTTTCGCAGTGACCGGCGCAGCCGTTACCTGTCGCTCACAGTTGCGGGGCAGTGGCGGATTCGCACCGCCTTCCCGTGCATTCCTCGCTGATCGGTGAGGGTTGCCCTCCTGGCAACCAGGTCGAGTATAGCAGACAGGGCGCCCGCCGGGCTCGTTGACCGAATCTCTTTGCCGCATACTTCGTGTGTCAACCTACCTGCAATCAAGAAGTTGGCTGCTCACCAAAAACTCACCGAAAGCCGCATTGACACCTGGGCGGGGCTGCGCGAAGGTAAGCTGGCAAAGCAGCGAGAATCGCCGCTAGAGCGGCTGCGGGAGGGCCCGCGCGAGTCTCGCGCAATGAACAAAGGAGGATGGTATGAAACGGAGTGGTTTTGCGATGCTTCTGGTCCTGTCGCTGGTTGTGTCTCTTCCGGCGTGGGCCAAGGACACCCCCAAATTATCACCGATGTTCGTCGTCTGCGAACCCGTCAGCGGAGTGCTGATGACGAACATCAATGCGATCGCGCTCCCGAGCGCGACCAACGGGACCAACTTGGGCCCGGTGTTCGGCGATCTCCACGGCGCAGTGGCCGCGACAATCCTCGGCGGAAGCATGTCAGCCGGCTTCGATGTCCAGCACTGCTGGGTCACTACCGAGGGCGACACGATCAAGTTCAAGCCGGCCCACCTGAAGCCCAGCTCGGTGTTTCCCCCCGGGACGTCCGCACCGGCGGCCGATGTCGTGGCCGTGCAATGGGGGGACTACATAGCCGAGATCGACGGCGGAACCGGCAGGTTCGCGAATGCAACGGGCAGTATTGACTGCTTCGGGCTGGCGGATTTCACCAACCTTACCCTGGTGTTGCGCTACCGTGGCGAGGTCTGCTACGCGAAGTAACCTCACCCCAGGCAGGACGGGCGCACACGCCCGTCCTGCAAGGGTTCCCAGTGGTCACTGCTCCAGTCCCATGCGGCGCAGCAGGTCGTGGAAGCGGGGATCGGAGCGCACGCAGTCGAGTTCGGGAGAGCTTTTTGCGTTGAGGTACCAGTCGAGTCCCTTGTCGCGGAACGCTTGATCCAACCATTCCAGCACTTTGCCCTTATCCCCGACGACCCCGTATTGAAGGGCGATTTCGAACGCACTGTAAGCGCCTTTATCGCCTTTCTCCTTGAGCTGTGCGAACTTCACCTGCGCAGCGTGAACGCCCGATCTGGCGAAAGCCGCGGCGACCGCGTCCAGGTCGCGCAGCCGGGCCGGAAAGTGCGCCAGGGTCGCAGCGTTTCGTTCTTCGGCTAGGGCATCCGGGACTCTGCCCTGAATCCAGTAGATGCGGGCCAGCCAAGTATGGGGACTAGAAGACTGCGGGCCAATTACCGCCTCGGTCTCAGCCTGCTCTACCGCCCGATCATACTCGTGCAGGCCTACAAGGGCACACACGCGCATATCGTTGACCGCAAGTGAGAATGGATCCAGTTGCCGCGCCCGCTCGTTCTCTGCCAGCGACTCCTCCAGGCGGCCGAAGCATGCCAAGTGGAGAGACCACCAGTGGTGGGCCATCACATAGTTGTGGTTCAAATCGAGCGCTCGTCTTAGCTCCTTCTCGCCATCGGCGAATCTGAACTGGTAGGTATAGACGATTCCGAGCGATGCGTGGGCCTCGGCCAGGTCCGGCTCGAGCGCCAGCGCCTTCTGGGCGTACTTTTCCGCCAGGGGCAAGTTCATCTTTGACCACCAGCCGGCTACATAGCAATCGGCGAGGCCGGAATAAGCGAGTGCGAAATGGGGATCCTCCCGCAGCGCCTGCTCGAAGTACCCGACTGCCGCCGTGACGGGCTCCTCAGTTCTTTGGCCAAAAAAGTAACGGCCGCGGAGGTAGGCGTCGTACGCTCGCGGATTGGTTGTTCGGCTGCGGGCCAGGCGCGTCTCTTGGGCGGGGCTCAGCCGCCCAGTGACTTCGTGGGCAATCGCCACGGCCATTTGCCTCTCCAGTCGTATGACGTCTTCGAAGTCGCGCTCATAGGTCTCTGCCCACAGGTGCCTGTCGGTCCGCGCTTGAAGTAACTGCGCGGTGATTCGTACCCGACTGCCGGAGCGCAGCACCGTGCCTTCCACGGCGGCGTCCACATTCAACTCCCGGGCAATTTCCGGCAGCGGCTTCTTGGCTCCCTTGTATTGCATCACCGAGGTCCGCGAGATCACGCGCAGGGTGCTTATTTGGCCCAGGTCGGTGATCAGGGCATCGGTCAGGCCGTCGGCGAAGTATTCCTGCTCGGGATCGCGCGACAGATTCTCGAGGGGTAGGACGGCGATGGATTCAATTCCGGGCGGGTTCACCGCGCCCTCCAGGTGGAGGGCCGCCAGCAAGCGGTCGCGCAGGCTCCCCACGTTGAGGGCGACCAGAACAGCCGCGATGGCCACTACGGCGCCAGAGACCGCCGCGACGATCCACCGGCGCTGTAGCGGCGCCCCTCCGTTTGGAGCGAGGACGGGTACGGGGCCCGCCACCTCCACCGGTGCGATGAACCGATAGCCGCGGCGCGGCAGGGTCTCGATGTAACGAGGCGTTTCAGCGTCGTCGCCAAGCGTATCCCGGATCTTCTTGATGGCGAAGTTGAGACTGTGTTCAAAATCTACAAAAGTGTCAGTGCCCCAGACTTGGCTCCGGATTTCCTCCCGCGTGACGAGTTCGGCCGGGCGGCTGGCGAGCAGGGCGAGAATTTTGAACGGCTGCGGGGGCAAGTGGAGGAGGACACCGGACTTGCGCAGTTCACCCGCTTGGAGGTCCAGCTCGAAGACCCCGAAGCGTACTCGGGAGTGTGCCGGAGCCCGGTCAGCCATAAGGCGCCCCCAGGGGACGATTGGCAGCTACATTACCATATCCACGATTTCCATTCTTGCCTTCCCCTCCGAGAGGCATACTGGCGGCCGCGGCCGCGCGGTGGGATCATACTTCTGCGGGAGGGATTCCGCGAATGAAGACTCTGATCGGGACGGTCTTGCCGGCTCTCCTGCCTTTCGTGCTGACGGCGCAAGGTCCATGGCAGAGGATCACCGTGCCATCGATCCGCGAAACGGCTGCCGCGTTTCAGACGCCGCCGCCGGAGTACGGCGTGGTCCACTGGGCCATTTGGGGCGGGGAGCTCACGGAGGCCAGGATCGTTCGGGAACTCGACCAGCTCAAGGCCAACGGCATCTCCGTGATTGTCATCGGCCCGGCGCGCGGCATCAGTCCCAGGTACCTCTCGCCCGAATACTTCGAGCGCATCCGCTTTGCGGTCGAAGAGCTGCGCCGCCGCGGAATGAAGGCCTGGATCGCGGACGAAGGCACCTACCCGAGCGGCTTCGCGGGCGGCAAGATCTCCAGCGACTATCCCGCGCTCCGCATGAAGGGTCTGGCTGCCGCCGAGCGGATCGAGGTCCCCGCCGGCCAGACGCTATCGCGAAAGCTGTCTCCGCAAACCCTAGGGGCGCTGGCCGTGAACCGTTCCGACGACCGCAGCCTGGTTCTGGACACTGGTTCGGGCGAACTCCAGTGGACGGCGCCGGAAGGGCAGTGGGACGTGCTGCTGGTCGAGCCCCAGTTCCGCACCTCACCCACCCGCTATGTGCACCACCCCACCGGCGGCAAGGACACCGCCAGCTCGCTCATCGACTACCTGGATCCCGAGGCGACGCGCGCTTTCCTGAAGACCACCCACGAGGAGTACAAGAAGTACTTCGGTTCCGAGTTCGGCACGACGGTCCTAGGCTTCTTCGGCGACGAGCCGGACTTCAGCGACTTCATCCCCTGGACCCCCAGGATGCTGGCCGAATTCCAGCAACGCAAGGGCTACGACATCCGGCCCTACCTGCCCTGGTTTTTCGCCGCCCGGATGCCGGAGGAGGCCGAGCGGGCCAAAGCCGACTACTGGGACGTCTGGAGCGACCTGTTCCGCGACAATTTCTTCAAGGTCCAGGCCGAATGGTGCGCCCAGAACCACATGGAATACCTGGTGCACCTGAATCACGAAGAACTCATGATGTGGCTGGTTCGCTCCGAGGGGGATTTCTTCAAGTGCATGCGGTATGTACAAGTGCCTGGGGTCGACAACTTAAACCAGACCGGGCCGGGCATCGTGGCCGACTTCCCCAAGCTGGCCGGCTCGGCGGCGCACCTGTTCGGCAGGCCGCGCGCCTGGACCGAGGAAGGCGCAGGCTTCGGCCGCGCCGGGTCGCCCGAGCGGGGCAAGTGGGTGTTCGACCACCAGCTCGTGCGTGGCATCAATCTTCTGTGGATCCGGGGCTTGACGACTTCCGGCCCGGAGCAACTGGTGGCCTTCATTCGCTACGGGAACCGCGCCTCCTACCTGATGTCGATCGGGCGGCCGGCCGCGCAGATCGCCCTGTACCACCCCACCACCAGCATGTGGCTCGGCGACGAGGATGCGAACCGGAGCACGCTGGAGGTGACGCAGCAACTCATGGAGCGGCAGCGCGATTTCGACTTCGTCGACGAGCAGTCGCTGGCCTCGGTGATGTCGCTCGCCGACGGCGCGTTCAAGAATCTCAGCGGCCAGTCTTACCGTGCCGTCGTGATTCCCTCTTCGAGCGCGATCTCGCAGGACGCCCTCGAGCTTCTGCGCGTGTTCGCGAACCTGGGTGGCCGGGTCATCTTCCTCGGGCGCACGCCGTCCCTGGTGGTGGAGAAAACGTTCCTGAAGGCCAAGGCGCCGCCGGATCTGAGCTGGGCGGCGCGGGAGCCGTCGGGGCAGGTGACGCCGCGCGTGCTCGAGGCGCTGCCCCGGCCGGACGTCGCCCTGGATCGCCCCTGCCCCGCGCTGAAGTACATGCACCGGAGCTGGCGCGACGCCGACCTATACTTCTTCTTCAACGAGAGCGGCGAGAAGCAGTCGCGCACGGCACTCATGGCCGGGCGCGGGCGCGCGCAACTCTGGGACGCGGCCAGCGGCCGCATCGAAGCCCTGGCCGGCGCTCCCGCGGCGAACGGCAGTCTGCAAGTGCCGCTGGTGTTCGAGCCCTACGAGTCGAAGTTCATCGTCATCGGACCGCTGCCGTCCGGCCGTGTAAGGTAGGCCCGCCGCCCGGGGCGTCTCAGCTCGCGGAACGTTCGCTGCAACCCACCGCCTCGAGGATCGCCTTGCGCAGATCCTCCGCGGTGACGGGCTTGGAAACGTAACCGTCCATGCCGGCCTCCAGGCAACGCTCGCGGTCGCCCTTCATCGCGTGAGCGGTCATGGCGATGATCGGAATGCGGTGTCCCGTGCCGGCCTCGAGGTGGCGGATGGCCTGGGTAGCTTCGAATCCATCCATCTCCGGCATCTGGACGTCCATGAGAATCACATCGAAGCCGCCGTCGCGGAACCGATCCACGCCTTGCCTGCCGTTCTCGGCCGTCGTGACGTGATGCCCATGGCCCTCGAGCATCCGCGTTGCGATCTTCTGGTTGATGCGGTTGTCCTCCACGAGCAGAATTCGCAGGCTGGGCGCAGGCGGGGACGTGCCGGCCAATTCGGCGGCTGTGTCTGCGCTCCGCGCAATCTCCCCCGCCTCCACCGGTGTGAACTCAGCCGTGAAGTGGAAAACGCTGCCCCGGCCGGGCTCGCTCTCGACCCAGATCCGCCCGCCCATCATGCGGACAAGCTGGGCGCAAATGGGCAGCCCCAGTCCGCTGCCGCCGTACCTGCGGGTCATCGAGCCGTCGGCCTGCCGGAACGGCTCGAAGATCAGGCGCTGCTTCTCCTTCGCGATTCCAATGCCGGTGTCGCTTACGGAGAAATGAACGCCCGCGCCGTGCGGCGAGTCGGGCAGCGGCTCGGCGCTCATGGAAACATCGCCCCGGTCGGTGAACTTCACCGCGTTACCCAGCAGGTTGATGAGGACCTGCCGCAGGCGGACCGGATCTCCGCCGGCCCATTCCGAAGTGCCAGCGTGCCAGTGGACCGTGAGAGCCAGTTCCTTCTCCGCCGCCCTGGGGGCAATGGCTCTCCGGGCCTCCTCCAGGACCTCGCGCAGCGAAAAGGGCACCTGCTCCAACTCCATCCGGCCGGCTTCGACGCGCGAGAGATCCAGGACGTCGTTCAACAGGTCCATCAGCGAGCGCGCCGAGGCCAGTGCGTCGCCGAGACAATCGCGCTGGTCCGCGGGCGAGTCGGTTTCGAAGGCCAGGGACAGCATCCCGATCACGCCGTTCATGGGGGTGCGGATCTCGTGGCTCATGTTGGCGACGAACTCGCTTTTGGCCCGGCTCGCCGCCTGCGCCTGCTCCTTGAGAACCTCTTCCTCCGCGAGCTTCTTCTCGATCACCGCGGTCTGCCGGCGAAGGCGGCGGCGCAGGACGAAGACCCAGGCCGACGTCACCAGGAAAGAAACCGCCATGACGCCGAGCACTTGGGCGCCGGTCCGCGTGGTCCACCACGCAGCGTTGTGCAGGATGGTCAAGTCGGCCGGCGATCGCATGTACAACCGGAAGGCCCTCGGCAAAGCCACCACTCGCCCCTCATCCACCTGGACCGAGCAGACGCCGGTGAGCCGCGCCAGCGCCCCGTTTCTGGGCCAGGAGAGGTGCCCCAGCGCCTGGTCGAGATAGGCGTGGAACATCGTGTTCCCAGCCTGGAGAATAAGGATCTGGTCGGTGGAGGTCGTCATGTGGTCCACGACCACCCCGTCCACCTCGACCAGACGCGAGTCGTACTGGCCCTCCAGAGCTTCGGCTGCCGTCAGGTGGGAGGGCTGGACCCGGCCATCGGACCTGGCCAGCCGCAACTCGGCGCGGTCGAGCACGGGCGTGAGCTGGCCGAGGGCGGCAAACCCGACGGCATCCACCACGTCTCCGGGTTCAGCGCGCTGAGGGCCGGCCAGGCGCACCTCCGCGGCCCCGGTTCCATCCTCAACATAAACCGAGCCGCTTATCTGCCGCAGTGTCACTACGCCGCGGATGTGGACGCGGTGCCCAGCCGACTCCGGAGAGAACTGCATGAGCGTGCTGAGGCTCCGAGCCGGCAGAGCGAAGGGATCCCGTGCTCCCAGCTCGAGCACGCTCACATGGTCCCGGCCGGGAACGTGCAACTGGATCCCGAACAGTTGGCGCTTCTCATTGAACAGCGCGCCGCAGGCGCCGTGGACCCGCACCCGCGCGTCGACCAGATCCATCAGCGCGGATGGTGGCACGAGGACCTGAGCCCTGAACCTGTGCGCGCCCTCGACAATCCCCAGCACGGCGTGGCCGCTCTCCTCTCCGATCGACTGCACCACACCGGTTGCTTCCACCCACCGGCTGTCGTACTGCCCCCCGAGCAAACCGTCGATGCCAGGATTATCGGGCTGCGGCAGGCCCTCCGGCCCCAGGACGGCGATGCGCGACGCCCTGATGACGGGCGCGAAGTCGCCGGGCCCGCTGGCGCCTTCGATTTGAACCTCCTCACCGGCCTCGAGACGCGGGGCCGATTTGCCGCGCAGATCGACGTAGATGCCGGCCGTGCGGTCCTGCACGAAGAGCGTCCTCTGGACCGGATCGTAGTAGGTGACGGTGGCGCGCAGCTTGACCGGATACCCCGCCCCCGCCTGCTCCAGCGGCAGAGCGCGGACTTCCGCAGTCGTGGTGAGGACGCGAAGCTGCCGTCTCTGTGGTTCCACGCCCCGCCGCACCACAGCATCCTCGATGACCAAAGCACCCGAGCGGACGGCTGGGAATCCGATCACCACGGCCTCACTTCCCAGATAGGCGGGCCCGCCGGGCGGAGTGACGACTTCTGCCTCCCCGGTAGCATCGGTGAAGCGGAGTCCACGCCCTGCTCCCAGCGCCGAGAGAACCCCGCGCAGCAGCACGCGGTGCCGCGACTGGCTGGCCAGCACCGAGCGCTTCAGTTCGCCAGCCGAGATTCTGGGCAGCGCCTCCACCTGCGGCGCGGGCTTCTCAATCGTGATGAGGCGAAAGTCCGGCGTCCAGAAGTGGGTGCCCACCCGCCTGCCGTCCACATCCGAGCTGGTCGTGAGCACGCCCCGGAGCCGAACTACCGCGTCCGGGAGATCTGCATAGGGCCCCCCCCAAAACCCTCCACGTGGGCTCGCAGCCGCCGGCCGTCCACGTCGATGTCCATGCCCAGCCGGCTGGTGCGCTCGATGACAGCAGTCCGAATCACGCCTCGCACTTCCGCCCAAACCCCTTCCAGGCGGTCTGTGGCAAGGTCCGCCACGCCGGCGGGCGCCGGGCGGGGCATCCCCAGTGCGCTCAACACGGTGAACCTGGGCTGCACCAGCGTGAGAGTCTGTTCCCCGGGCCCGGCCAGAGCGCAAATCTCCGCCTGTTGGCCCCAACGCAGCGCCAGTTCGCTCCCGCGAATGTCCACCCGAACCCCGGCGCCATCCTGCTGCATGTACAGGAATCCGTTGATGTCGTCGGCGTAGGTGATGGTGCCGCGAACACACACCGGAGTGCCCGGGGGAAACCGGCGCCGGGTTTTGAGCGCCTCGATGGCCACCACTGGGGACGTGGAGTTGCCGCCCGCAAGCGATGGCCCGGCGGTTGCGATCAGCGTGCAGCAGCCCAGCAGCGCGGCTGCCAGACGGCTGCTCAGTGTCGACGCAAGTGGCACGCAGAGTCCCAACGCTTCTTATCGGCATGAACCTGCGATCCCTGACGGGCTGGTGGGCCGGCCCCGGCCAGATGATATCATCTCTGTTGCAGCCTGCTTCGCGGAGTTGACCTATGTTCACTGACCACAACCTGAGACGAGATTTTCTGAAACTGACGGGCGCGGCCATCGCAGGCACCGGATTGGTCCGGGCCGGGCAGGGCAGCGCCCAGACAGCCGGGCCGGACCCACCGGCGGGCGTGTTTGACCTGAAAGCGTTCGGGGCCGCGGGCGACGGCAAAACGCTCGACACCGCCGCCGTCAACAAAGCCATTGAAGCGACCGCCGGCGCGGGAGGCGGAACGGTGCGCTTTCCGGCCGGGAGCTACCTGTGCTATTCCATCCGGCTCAAGAGCAACGTGGCGCTGTACCTCTGCCACGGCGCCCGGATCGTGGCCGCCGATCCGCCGCCGAAAGGCGAGAGCGGCGGGTACGACCCGCCGGAGCCGAACCAGTGGGACAAGTTCCAGGACTTCGGCCACAGCCACTGGCGCAACAGCCTGATCTGGGGCGAAGGGCTCGAGAATGTCTCGATCCTGGGCCCCGGACTCATCTGGGGCAAGGGCCTCAGCAAGGGCTACGGGCCGGGACCCAGAGCGGAAGTTCCAGGGGTGGGCAACAAGGCCATCTCCCTGAAGAACTGCCGCAACGTGGTCCTGCGCGACTTCGCCATCCTGCATGGCGGGCATTTCGGGATTCTGGCAACCGGGGTGGACAACTTCACCGTCGACAACCTCCAGATCGATACCAACCGCGACGGGATCGATATCGACTGCTGCCGCAATGTGCGGGTGTCGAATTGCGCCGTCAACTCGCCGTGGGACGACGGGATCTGCCTGAAAAGTTCCTATGGGCTCGGCTGGGCCAAGCCGACCGAGATGGTCGCCATCACCAACTGTTACGTCGCCGGCTGCTTCGAAGAGGGCACACTGCTCGACGCCACCTACAAGCGCTTCGCGCCCGGCGTCCGGGTTCCCCACACCGGGCGGATCAAGTTCGGCACCGAATCCAACGGCGGCTTCCGGAACATTACCATCTCCAATTGCGTTTTCGAGGGCTGCCAGGGGCTGGCGCTCGAGACCGTGGACGGCGCGCTGCTCGAAGACGTGGCCATCACCAACATCTCGATGCGGGACATCGTCAGCGCGCCCATCTTCCTCCGGCTGGGCAGCCGCATGCGCGGTCCCGAAGGCGCCCCGGTGGGCACACTGCGGCGCGTGACCATCAGCAACCTGGTCTGCTCGAACGCGGTTCCACGATTTGGCTCGATCGTCAGCGGCATCCCCGGCCATCCCATTGAGGGCGTGAAGCTGAGCAACATCCAGGTCCTGCACCAGGGCGGCGGCACCAAGGAGGACGCAGCGATCAAGCCGCCGGAGCGGGAGAATGCCTATCCCGAGCCCACGATGTTCGGCACCATGCCCTCCCACGGTTTCTTCATTCGCCATGTGAAGGGCATCGAGCTGAGCCATGTCGAAATCGGTTGCGTGAAGGAAGATGCCCGGCCGGCGTTCGTCCTCGAGGACGTCCAGGGCGCGGACTTCTCCCACATCAAAGCCCCGCATCCCCCGGATGTGCCGACCTTCACGCTGCACAACGTCCAGGACTTCGACGTCCACCAGAGCCGGCCCGTGCCCAGCCAGTACCTGGACCGCGTCGAGCAGACGACGCTCTAATCGCTTTCACTCCTCGCGTATCACCGCCCGCGCGGCGCCTCCGGCTGTTCGCTGGCGAACCACTCGGTGGGCCCGCGGTCCAGGTCGCTGGCGGTGTGCACCAGGATGGTGGGGTCGACGCCGTAGCGGCCCATGCCTTCGCCGTAGACTGAGAGGCCGTGGGTGGCTTCCAGGCGCACGGTGACCTCCGGCAGCGCTTGCGCGGGCGCCGCCACTCGCGTCCAATACCCGTAGCTGCCGGGGTGCACCCCGGCGATGTGCGAGAGGACGCCGCGGACGTCCGCCGGATCGTCCGGAAGCTGGACCTGGCCGGCATCCGCGCCGCCGATCTGGATGCGCACCATGCCTGGGAACTTGCACGTGTCGGTCTGCGGGTAGTCGAGCTCCGATGCCTGGGGCCGCGTCCAGTCCACCTTGGCCTGCCCGGCGTGGGTGGCAAGCTCCGCCAGCAACTCGAACTTCACCGGGCCGGCCTTCCGGACGAAATCCGGCAGCGGCACCCGGTATTCGACCGCCGCCTCGTTCGCGGCCCACAGCTTGCCCGGCAGGATTCCGCCATCGATGGGTTTGCCGGCGACCGCCGTGGGAGCGAATCGCAACGCCACCAGGCGCGGCCCCAGCACTTCGACGCGCGCCTCCGTCGAAGGGCCGGTTCGCCCCGCGGGGGCGCTCTTGGCAACGATCGGGACGAAATTCGCCGCGATGCGCTGGCCGGATTCATCGAGCAGCTCGAGCGCCACCGCGCCCACGAAGGGCCGTTCGCCCGGTAGCGGCACTTCCAGGTCCGGCTGCTTGACCACGCGGTAGGCGCTCCATCGCACCGTCCGCGTTTGTGGCTTCGTATCGACCCGGGCGCCGAGGTCGTCCGTGCCGGTGACCCACCAGCGCAGCACCGGCGTCTGGGTGCGCTTCGAGAAGTGGCTGACGAAGATCGGCAATCCAATCTCGTATCCCGCGGCGCCCCGGATCGGGAACCGGCCCTCGTACCCGATGAAGTCTTCGCCCTGGAGATCGCGCACGGTCATGCCCGGCACGAAGGCGTCGTAGCCGAACTCCTTGGGCGTGCGGTCGTAGTTGAACAGGCCGTTGTGCTCCCACTCGACATCGGTCAGCTCGGTGTAGACGTAGCCCTGGATCTTCTCGTACCGGCGCAGCTCGGTGGTGAGGAATGCAAAGCCCCAGGAGACGTCGCGGTCGCCCCCGCCGGCGGCCACGGCGCCGTACTCGGAGTTGATGAGCGGCGCGCTCCCCTGCGCCCGGCCCGGCACATAGTTGAAGGGCGAGCCGGGGAACGTCTTTGCGACCACCTCCGCGATGTGTGCCTGGGCCTTGGCGTAGTCCCCGATGTAGAAGTGCCACGAGTTCAGGTCGGTCTCGACATGGTCGCGCTTGTTCGGCGAGTTGTCCTCCACCAGCCGCGAGGGATCGCTCTCCTTCATGGTCTTCCACATCCGCAGCACCCACTCCTGCGTCTCGCGGTTCTCCGCGTAAGGCGGGATCCCCTTGCCTGTAAGCCCCCAGGTCTCGTTGAACGCCACCCAGGCGATGATGGACGGGTGGTTGCGGTCCCGCTCGATCACGGCGCGCATGGTGTTCTCCCAGGCCTCGCGGGAGCGCGGGCTGTGCTCGGAGTTGCTGGGCATGTCCTGCATGAGGAGGATGCCCAGCCGGTCGGCCCAGTACAGGCGTCGGGGCTCGTCCGCCTTGATGTGAATCCGGAGCAAGTTCAGCCCGGCCGACTTGGCCAGCTCGATATCCCGGCGCAGGAAGGCATCGCTCGGCGCGGTGTAGATCCCCAGCGGGTTGAACGACTGGTCCAGCGCGCCCCGCAGATAGACCGGTTCGCCGTTGAGCAGCACCGATTCGTGCGGCAGATCTCCATAGCGGCCGCGGCCGATGGTTCGCAGCCCGAAGTAGGTCTCGACGGCGTCCTCGCCCAGACGCAGAGTGAGGCCGTAGAGGTGAGGCGCATCCGGGGTCCAGAGCTTCGGATTCCGAACCTCCAGGCTGGCTCTGGCCCCGCCGTGTTCGACGCCGATTTCGCGGGCCTCGATCCCGGCCTCCGGCGAGCTGACGCCGAGCGGCTCGGAACTTTGCGGGCCGCCCACCTCCGCCGCCAGATCGACGAACCATCGCTCCTCCATACGCCGGGCCGTTAGCGTGAACCGCGAAATGTAGCGCGCCGGCCGCGACTCCAGCCAGACCGTCTGCCAGATGCCGCTGGTGTAGGTGTACCACTCCGGCGTCTGTTTGCCGCGCGGCAGCTCCGGGTCGGTGGCGTCGAAGGCACGCACCACCACGGTGGCTTCCTCCCCAGGTTCGGCCGCGCCCGCCAGGTCGAATTCGAACGGCGTGTAGCCGCCTTCGTGCGCGCCCAACTCCTTCCCGTTCACCCAGACGCGCGCCTCCCAATCCACCGCATCGAACCGCAGCCAGGCGTGGTTGCCGCGCCAGGCCGCGGGGATCGAAAACCTGCGCCGGTACCAGCCGATCTTCAGGCCGCCCTTCACGTTGACGCCGGACAGGGAGCTTTCCCAGCAGAACGGCACGCTGATCTTCCGGGCGCCGAGGTCCCTGCCAGGCTCCCACCAACGCTCCCGGATTCCCACGTCCTCGGGATCGAAGCGGAAATCCCAAGAGCCATTCAGACTGAGCCAGTTGGCGCGCTGGAAATCGGGGCGGGGATGCTCGGGGCGCGGTCCCGCCTGCGCCAACAGCAGGGCCGGCGCCAGCCAGCAGGACGCCGCCAGGAAGCCGGCCAGGGCCGTGGATCGCATGGAGGTCCTCCCTTGTCGGAACGATTACAATAGCACACTCGTTGGAATTGGGGCCTACAGTCCAGGCCCTCCAGCGCCGATACATGATCCGGCGCGCATCTGATTCCCGAGCCCGGCCTTGGGACTCCGGAAGCGTGAGCCATGCCCGGACGCGCCGCCTGCGAGTCCGCCCTACCACCTGGCGCGAGCCGGATACTCGCCCCGCTGTTGAACCCGTGTTCTCGATACTGCTCGTACTGGCCGTTTCGTTCCTGATCTCCCTGATTGCGACACCCGTTTGCCGGGATGTCTGCCTCCGGCATGGGTGGGTCGACCGACCCGACGCCAACCGCAAGGTGCACACGCGCGCCGCGCCGCGCACCGGCGGGGTGGCGATCATGATCTCGTTCGCGGCTGCTCTGTCGCTGTTGATCGCCTCTCCATTGAGCGGCGGAGCCATTGTGAAACAGGGCTTTCCGCTGGTTTGGCGCCTGCTGCCGGCCTCCGCGCTGGTTTTCGCCGCCGGCCTCGTCGACGACCTGCTTGGTCTGAAGCCGTGGCAGAAGCTGGCGGCGCAAATCGCGGGAGCTGGCCTGGCCTGCTGGGGAGGGATCGGAATCCAGGCCGTGGGCGGGCATGCGCTCCCGAATTGGTCCACCATACCGATCACCGTGCTGTGGCTGGTTGCGTGCACCAACGCCTTCAATCTGATCGACGGACTGGACGGCCTGGCCGCCGGGCTGGGCCTGTTCGCCACCCTTACCACCTGCGTCGGGGCGCTGCTCCAACACAACTTTGCACTGGCCGTTTTGACGGTTCCGCTGGCCGGCGCTTTGCTCGGCTTCCTGCGATACAACTTCAGCCCCGCCACCATATTCCTCGGCGATTGCGGAAGCCAGGCGATCGGTTTCCTGCTGGGCTGCTACGGCGTGGTCTGGAGTCAGAAGGCCACCACCCTGCTGGGCATGACGGCGCCCGTGATGGCTCTGTCGGTCCCGCTGCTCGATGTGGCGCTTTCCGTTCTCCGGCGTCTGTTGAGGGCCCGGCCGGTCTTCGGCGCGGACCGCGGGCACATTCACCACCGGCTGCTGGACCGCGGCCTCACTCCGCGGCGCGCCACACTGATCCTGTATGCTGGCTCCGGGATTGGCGCCACGCTTGCGGTGCTTCAAAGCGTGGTCCACCGCCAGTACACCGGTCTGGTCATCCTCCTGTTCTGCGCCGCGGCCTGGGCGGGGATTCAGCGCCTCGGCTACGTCGAGTTCGACGAGGCGCGCCGGATCGTTTTCGGCGGCCTGTTCCGCCACCTGCTCAGTGCCCGGCTCTCGATGCGCCAGTTCGAGGAACGCCTCTCCAGGGCCGGCACCGTGGAGGAGAGCTGGGATCTGATTCGCACCGCCAGCACCGAACTGGGCTTTACCCATTCGTTGCTCCGGCTGGACGGAAAGGCCTGGGAGTGCCAGTCGAGCGACGCTGCCGCCAGCGAGTGCTGGGAACTGCGAATCCCCTTGGAAGGATCCGGCTACGCCCGGTTTCTGGTCCCGTTCCATACGCCGATCCAGACCATGACGCTCACCTCCTTCGCCGAAGCCATCCGGCGCGACTTGAAGTCACGGCCCCGGCCTCCCGCCAGGACCGCCTCCATCGCGGACGGGCGGGGTGTGCTTCAGCGCTCCGCCAGTGGCAACGATTAGGAGCAGGCGGTCTCAGAAGCGCCGTCGCGGCAACCCGCCTCCGGTGTGCCAGGGCTGCGGCCATTTTGGGCGTCTCACCGGCGTGCTGGATCGGCGCGCCGGATTCACTGCGTCGGCGGCGGGACGGGCACGCAAGGCCGACTGGGCAAGAATGAGTCGCATCCCGCCGCACAGTCACCCGGCGCGGGCAAGCCCGCAAGAATCAGAAGCTGCGGCAGCGTCACCTCGACCGAACCGCTCCGCTGTTCCACCACGTCGTTCCCCGAGGAGATGTACGGGCCGGTGGCATTCCCTTCCAGGTAGGCCATCGCGACCACGTTCACGGTGGCCGCCGCCGAATTGCTGACCCCGTAACGCTGTGTTTTGACGGCCTGCGTGTCGGTAGCGACAACGGACTTGACCACGTTCCCCGTGGCGCCCTCCAAAAACCTTAGCCCGTCGCTCACGTTGGCCTCCCTCTGCGAGTTGTTTACAGTAACCAAAGACAGAGTATTCCCCTCGCCGGAAGCGACCCGGACGCCATCCCTCTCATTGGCGGCAGCCACCACCGAGGAAAGCGCGTTGCAGCTTCCTCCGAGGTACACGCCGACGCCACCGATGCCTCCGTCGACGGAGCCGGTTGCCACCACCGACTCAAAGCTGTTGTAGTCGCTGTTGCACTCCAGGCCATTGCCGGTATTGCTCTGCGCACGGATGAGGCGAAAGCGATTGTGGCCCGAGCCGGCTTCCAGGAACGCGCCATTGTCTCCGTTGGACTCGAGAAAGGACTCCGTGAACGAGTTGTATGTGGAATTGTGACCGAGCGCCAGGCCCTTTCCGCCCCCGGATCGCAGCTCTAACAACCCGAATTGATTGCGAGTGCTGCTATCGAGGTGAACGCCATTGCCGGCGGCGCCCTCTCCATAGATTGCATAGAACTTGTTATCGGCGGCTCCACCCAGGTACAGATACGCGCCTTGGTAGTTCAACGCGATCCCAGCGCCGCCTGGATCAGTCACTTTCAAGGACCCAAAAGTATTCTCGTTGGAGGCGCTAATCGCAACGCCGTACTCCATCGGATTGACGACTTCCACGTACTCGAAGCAATTCGCGGAGCTGGCGGCGGAGAGTATCATACCGCCACCTTGAGGGAGTGTCTGCGCCGACTTGTTGCCATCGATCTTCAACACCCCGGCGAAGCGCACATTCGTTGCGCCAGTCAGTGTAAAGGCATATGCATTCGAGCCGGCGGCGAGTTTGATCGTCGTTCCGTCAAAGAGCAGTGTGCGATTACTCGGCACCCAGATCCCTGTAACTACGTACGTCAGCCGGGGAAAGACGACAACGGTGCCGGCAGCCAGGGCTCTGACGATGGCGGCCGTGTCGTCGGCAGCGCCATCTCCCCGGGCGCCAAAATCCGCCACGTTGACCGAGTGGGGGTCCGTGGCGCTCCCGGAGAGCGAGGCGTTGGAAGTCTGCGGGCAGCCACCGCAGGCGGTGGAAGCGCAGTAGCAGGTGTTGGACTGCGACGGCGGAGCGCTGGAGCCGGCTTGACAGTCTACGCTCGCAAACGCCGCTGGAGCGATCCACCAAGCGGACAGGAGTAGACTCAGAGTTCTCACGGGACGGATTCCTTTCCAGCCTCGGCCGGCGCTCTTTGGTGCGTGGCCCGCGGTTGCGGGCTGTAGCCAGGCAAACAACAGCGAAACCGCCGAACTCTGCGCTCGAACGGGAACTCAGGGGCAGCGGCGCTTCAATCTGATAGTAAGGGTCGCCGACGCCCCTGGAAATGGTCCCGAGGTTGGATTACGGAGCGGTTTGGTACCGGTACCGCGGACGGAGTGGGGCTTGTTCGATCGCGCCATGTCTGCCGTTTCACCCGGCCCCCGATCGCGGATACTGAGATGAGGCAGCCTCATCGCCAGGACCGGCATCATGGAAGCGCTCCATAAGCTCCGGCAGCATCTGCTCACCGGCGTCTCTTTCGCCATTCCGCTCATCGCCTGCGGTGGCATCCTGATCGCCTTCGCGATCGCCTTCACGCCCATGACGCCCGCGGGACCGGACTTCTCACGGGTTCCGAAGCTGAAGCTGGTCCTGGATATCGGGTCGGCGGCGTTCTCCCTGTTCCTGCCGGTGCTGGCCGGCTACATCGCGTATTCCATGGCCGGAAAGCCGGGCCTGGCGCCGGGCTTCGTCGGCGGGTTCCTTGCGGGGGAGGTCAAAGCCGGCTTCCTGGGGGCGCTGTTGGCGGGGCTGCTGGCCGGCTACGTGGTGCAGAACATCAAGAGGATCCCGGTCTCCAAGTACCTCCGGCCGATCATGCCGATCCTGATCATCCCCATTCTCTCCTCGCTCATCGTGGGCGGGGTCATGTTGAAGCTGCTGGGTCCGCCCATCGCCAACCTGATGGTGTTCCTCGGCGCATGGCTCAAGGGCATGAACGCGGGAAACGCCGTGGTGCTCGGGATGCTGGTGGGCGGCATGATCGCTTTCGACATGGGCGGGCCGGTCAACAAGACGGCGTTCTTCTTCGGAGCCGCCATGATCAAGGAAGGCAACTACGCCGTCATGGGCGCCTGCGCCGCGGCGATCTGAACCCGCCGCTGGGCCTGGGGCTGGCGACGTTGCTGCGCCGGAGACTCTGGAACGAAGAGGAGCGCGAGGCGGGCTTGGCCGGCCTGGCGATGGGCACGATCGGCATCACCGAGGGCGCGATCCCCTTCGCGGCCGCCGATCCTCTGCGGGTCATCCCTTGCATCATGGGCGGCTCGATGGTGGCATCGGTCGTTGCCGTGCTCGGTGGAGTGGGGGACCACGCGCCCCACGGCGGCCCGATCGTCCTGCCGGTGGTGGACCATCGGCTGGCCTATGTCGTCGCAATCCTCGCCGGGACGCTCGCGACGGCCCTGGCCATCAACGTAGTGAAGTCCTGGTCCAGGTCGAAGACGGAGGCGGTATGAGAATCGTTGCGGTCACCGCGTGCCCGACGGGCATCGCCCACACCTACATGGCAGCCGAGCGACTGGAAAAGACGGCCAAGGCCCTGGGGCACCAGATCCAGGTCGAGACGCAGGGCGCCATGGGCATCGAGAACGAGCTCTCGGACACGGAAATCCGCCAGGCCGAGATCGCCATCTTCGCCGTGGATATCGAAGTCGAAAAGCAGGAGCGGCTCGACGGCGTCAAGATCGTCCAGGTTCCCGTGCAAGAGGCCATCCGGAACCCCAAAGCGGTTTTCGAGAAGATCCGGCCCTGAACCTTCGATGCCTCTGGAGTTCAGTTTCGCCTTTCCGCTCGCGAACGGGCTGCACGCCAGACCCGCTAGCCACCTGGCCGAGGCTGCCAAGCGCTTCGCATCGGACTGCGCCCTGACCAACCAGCGCAGCGGGGCCGTCGCCAGCCTCAGGAGCGTGCTGGCCCTGGTCGCCGCCGACGTGAGGCCGGGCGACGCCTGCCGTGTCGAGGTGAGTGGCGTGGACGAGGAAACGGCCTGCGACGCTCTGCGCGAGTTCATTGAGCGGCGCCTGGCGGACGAGATTGTGGCACAGCCGGTTGCGGAGAGCCGAGCCGGGAGGCTGCCCCGAGCTCTGCGCAATGCCGGGGTGGGATGGCATCCGGGGATCGCGGTCAGCCCGGGCATCGGCCAAGGCCGCGTGGTCGTCATCGGACGCAACACCCTGCCGGAGGAGCTGAGGCGAGAGGTGGCGGCGGATCCCCGGCGCGAGCGTCACTTGCTTCAAGGGGCCGTTGCCGCCGTCCGCGCCCGCATCCAGGCGGCGCTCGAACGGGAATCGTCCCCCACGGCGGCAGCGGTTCTCGAAGCGCACCTGGCCATCGCTCAGGACGATTCGCTGGCGGACAAGCTGGATGAGGGAATCGCGCAGGGGCGCTCCGCCGGCCAGGCCGTGATCGAGGCTCGCGACTTCTTCGCCGGCCGCCTGAGGGGCGCGGAAAGCCAGTACATCCGCGAGCGGGCCGCCGACGTTGAGGACATCTGCCAGCAGTTGCTCGAAGAGATCTACGGCCCGGCATTGCCGCAAGCCGGCGTTGAGCTGACGGAGCCTTCGGTCGCGGTGGCCGAGAGCCTGGCGCCGCGGCAACTGCTGGCGCTGGACCGGCGATGGCTGCAAGGCCTGGTGCTCGGGTGGGTGGGAACTACCTCGCACGTGGTCATTCTCGCCCGTTCGCTGGGGATTCCGGCTCTGACCGAGGTGCAGGATACGCCGCGCCTCCTGGCGTCCGGCCAGGAGGTTGTGGTCGACGCCAATCGCGGCCTGGTGGTGACCGGGTGGACCGCGGCGGTGCAGCAGTTCTACGAACGGGAGCGGAACCGGTTCTTGCGCCGACAGGCGGGCATGGCTCGCTGCGGGCGTCTCCCCGCGATCACTGCCGACGGCTGGAGGTTGGAAGTGGCGGCCAACGTTTCCTCCGCCGAGGAACTCCTCCCGGCGTTTGAGATGGGTGCCGAGGGCATCGGCGTGTTCCGGACGGAGATGCTGTTCATGAACCGGGAGCGCCCTCCATCGGAAGAGGAGCAATCCGCCGTCTACGTCGAAGCGGCCCGCGCCGCCGCCGGCCGGCCGGTGGTCATCCACACGCTCGATATCGGCGGCGACAAGCCGCTGCCCTATCTCCATCTGCCGCGCGAAGCCAATCCCTTCCTGGGATGCCGGGGAATGCGCCTCTATGCCGAGCACGCGGAGCTTTTCGGCGCGCAACTTCGCGCCATCGTCCGGGCTTCGGCGTTCGGCCCGATCCAGGTAATGGCGCCGATGGTCTCCTCCCTGGCGGAAACCCGCTGGTTCAAGGCGCGCGTCGCCGCAACCCAGCGCGAGCTGAAGGCCCAGGGCATCGGGTTCGATCCCGCCATGCCGGTGGGAATCATGGTCGAGATCCCCGCGCTGGCGTTCATTTTGGATCAGTTGTGCCCGGAGGTCGATTCCTTCAGCATTGGGACCAACGATCTGGCGCAGTACTTCTTCGCCGCGGACCGCGGCAATCCCAGGGTGACGGGCCTGGCGAGCGTGCGGCATCCGAGCTTCCTCCGGTTGCTCAAGCAGATCGTGGACCAGGTCCACAAGGGCGGAAAACGGGTGTGCGTGTGCGGCGAAATGGCTGGCGACGTCCGTAACTTGCCGCTGACCGTGGCCCTCGGGCTGGATGAGATCAGCGTCGCCGCCCCCGATATCCCGGCGTTGAAAGCTGCGATGTCCCGGCTTTCCGCCGCCGGGTGCCGGCAACTCCTCTCGCGGGCGCTGGCCTGCCGCGAGGTCGAAGACGTCGACGCGCTGCTGGAATCGGAACAGCAGCGCCGGCCGGCGCCGCCCCTGCTGGACCTTCCAATGGTCCTCCTCGACAGCCCGAGCCAGACCAAGGAGGAGGCGATCCAGGAGCTCGTCGACGCATTCTACGTGGCGGGACGGACCGACGATCCGGAACAACTGGAAGAGGCGGCGTGGGCCCGCGAGGCGGCCTACTCGACCGGCCTGGGCCACGGCTTCGCCATCCCGCACTGCAAGACCGACGCCGTGAGGTTCGGTTCCATCGGCGTCCTCAAGCCGAAAGAGCCGATCGAATGGGGATCGCTGGATGGCGCCCCCGTCCGCGTGGTGATTCTGCTGGCCACCCGCCAATCCGGCGCCGATACCGCGCACATGTAGGTCTTCGCCAAGCTGGCGCGAAAGCTGATGCACGAAGACTTCCGCGACCAACTCCTGCGCGCCACCAGCGCCGAAGCGATATTAGGGGCCGATATGCTTGATACGCGCAGCTAACGCGCCCGGGTTAGTGGGGCGGCTGCTCCTTGGTTTTGTCCTCGGGCAGCGGTTCCGGGGTGTCGTACTTGATCTCGGCTTCGGCGGTGAACTTGCGGTAGAGCCGAAACTCCACGTCGTTCTTGGTCAGAAGTTTTGCCTGGCGCATCCGCATCACGGCTTTCAACGGAAGCATGAATTCCTGCGTGCCGATGGGGGCGAGGTCGTAGTCCAGCGTATCGGTCACCTGCTGGATGGGGAAGTCACCCGGAAGCTCTGCTTCGAAGACGATGCGCAGCACCATGTCGGTGGCCGGGTCGATGTAGACCAGCCCGTGATAGCCCGGGACGATGTCGTCGGTGCTCTCGTAGGTGACGTGCCACTTCGAGCGGGCCTTCTCGACCCGGTAGGCGTACACGTGCGCGACGCGACCGCGGAGCTTGCCCCAGCGCTCCCAGCGGAAGTCCGCCTTGGCCTCCGGCTCGAACATCTCTTTCAACATGCTGCCGAATTCGCCGGTGGAGATGGAGCCGCCCACCGACTGGTAGGGCACGTCGGTGGTGATGGCGCGATTGTTCACCAGCACCAGCTTGTAGTTCTCCTTCTGCTCGAAGAAGCTGAGCCGGGCGGTGAGAACATCCCGCTGTTGCCAGTACTCCAGGCCGCTGGGGTCGACGTAGCGGCGGGTCACCTGGGTGCAGATGTAGTTGGGGAGGTTCTTGGTGTAGCCGAGCGCGAACTCGCGGGCCTGGTCGATCACCCTGCGCTGCTCCGCCGGGCTGGGCGGGGGAAACGGGGCCGGGGCGGGCGTCTCCGGCGCCACGACGACCGGCGGCGGCGCGGGCAGATCCTTCGAGGCGTCCCGCAGCGCGTTCAGGGCTTCCACGGTTTTCGGCCCGGCGCCCAGGCCTTGCAATTCCTCGATGGTGCGGTCGTCCAGGCGCTGGCTGAGCGCCAGCTTCCGCACGTAGTTCGCCACCTCTTTGTCGGAGTGCTTGAGCTGGATGGAGGAACGGATCATCCCGACCAGTTTGTCGACGGTCACTTTGGTCTGCGCCGGGAGCCAGAAGCAGAGTCCCAGGAGCAGAAGTGCGAACCTGACTCGCATACTCCTATTCTGGCACGGGAACGCACCGCTCGATCAGGGCTGCGGCGCGGAAGTCCGGCGGTGGAACCATCCGCGCTTTTGAGGAGCCGCTGGCATGGCTTTGTCGATCGCCGCCAGAGCGATCGGGGACATGAGGCGGTAGCCGGCGCTGTTGGGGTGCAGGCCGTCGTCGGCCAGGCTGGCTCCGAGAAAACCCGCCTGGTCGACGAGGACGGAGAAGTAGTCCACGTAAGCGTAGTTCCGCTCCCGGCAGAAGCTCTGAATCCAGGCGTTCAGCGCGCGGATGGCCTCCGGGGGACGCCGCCGGCTCACTTCCCAGGCCGGATTCTCGGCCTTGTGGTAATCGCTGACCGGCAGCACGGACGCCAGCAACGGAGCGATGTGGTGCGCCTGCGCCAGCTCGGCGATGATGGCGAGGTTGTTCTCGATCGCAGCCAGGGGGATGCCGCGCGCGATGTCGTTGGTGCCCGCCAGCACCAGCACCGCCGTGGGCTTCAAGTCGAGAACGTCGGCCTTCAGCCGGCCCAGCATCTGGCCCGTGATCTGGCCCCGGATGCCGCGGTTCACGAAATCGCGATCCGGGAAGTACTCGTTCAGGCGCCAGAAGTCGGTGATCGAGTCGCCCAGGAAGACCACGCGCGGCTTGGCGGGCTGCGGCGGCGGGAGCTTGCTGTTGGCATCGGCGTAACGGGAGAGGCGGTCGCGATCGGGATCGGCGAGATCCTTCTCCCGTTGGTCGAGCAGGTCGCGGAAATTGGCCTCGATGCGGTTCAGCCCATCGCGCAATTCGGTGAATTGCCGGGCGGCTTCCTCCGGAAACGGGGAGGGCTTGGGGACGAGGTCGGCCAGCGTCACATACGCCCGCACGTTGGCGAGAAGCGTGTAGGTGAGGCCGGTGTGCTGCCGGTCCAGGGCGCGCATCGTGAGGAGCGCCTGCCGGGCGTTCTCGGCGATCGGAGCGCCGGCGCGCGCCAGTTCCGGAACGGCCACCGCGGTCGACTCCATCAACTGTACGGTGCGCCCATAGAGCTCGAACGCCTCTTTGTTCGAAAGCGTGCGCCCCTGCGCCAGGGGCGTGAGCGCCAGCCACAGCGCCAATCCGAATCCAGCGCGGATCATTTACGGCCTCCCTCCCTTTTGAAGCTGGAGCGTTACGGTGCCGATGTAAAACGGCATGCGTACCCGGATCTGAACAGGCAGCCTCCGCGGGTCGTCGGTGAGCCAGACAAAGACCCTGGCCTGGCGGCGATACAGCACGCCGTTGAACAGGAAGGCTTCGTAACGGATGGTCTTGTAGGCGCCGCTGTCGGTCTTCACGGTCTCGCGTTCCTGCGCCTCCACTCGGGCCAGCACGGCCTTCTTGCCGTCGCTGACCGGGATCTGGGCGGACTGGCCCGGCTCCAGGTTCATCGCGCGCAACTGGTAGAGTGCCCCGACCACGTCGTGCTCGCAGGGGAGGATATCGATCGCCTGGCTGACGACGGTGTTCCTGACCAGGTCGCGCTCCAGGAGACTGGCCTTCTTGCGCTCCCCGTCGAAGCTCACGCGGGTCTCGCGGCGCTTCGATCCCTCACTGGCCTTCAGCAGAATGCTCGCGACGCAGAGAGTGCCGTTGAGCATCGAGGAATACTCGTTGTTGACCTTGTAGAGCCGCGAGACCAGGCCGACGGATTGGACCGACAGGTTGGCCTGCCAGCCCGAGGCGTCGCCGGCGGCCCAGGTGAGACGCGCGTTGCCGGCGTGGATCAGGCGCCACTCGATGGCATAGGAGAGCGTTTCGCTCGCCGGCACGAGCCGGGCAAGAGCGCGGGCCTCTTCGGAGGAGGCGTTCTGGGCCGGGGCGCTGGATACGACCAGGACAGCCACCGCCAGCAGCCTGAGCGGAAACGACCTCATGAACTCACCTAAGACTGGCCGCTTGCCTGCCGCCGGGCTTCCCGGTACTTGTCCCGAACCTCCCGGATCTGCCGCGCGTGCCCCTCCGCGTGCGCGGCATTGACCTCCAGCAGGTCGAGCAACGTCATGGGGCCGCGCTGGCTGTGCGTGCCCGTGCGGGAGAACAGCGCTTCGGGGATCTCTCGGAGCAGCTCGTGGTTCTCGGCGCGCAGACGGCGGAAGGTCTCGAGCGACTCCGACGTCTTGCGGCGCGCGTAGTTCAGGTTGGCGGCCCAGGCGTCCTGGTCGAACCACATCAGCGTGGGATTCTCCTCGGCGATCACGCGCCGGAAGCGGTCCGAGCCGACGATCTCGGAATCGGCCAGGTGGGCCAGGATCTGCCGCACGGTCCATCTGCCGGGGCCGGACACGAAATCCAGCTCCGGTCCCGCCGCGCCGGTCAGGTGCGACGCGACCAGCTCGGGCCCCCGGCGAAAACGCTCGAGCAATTCGGAGACTTCGCTCATGATGCTACCATCATAGCCGAGCGCGCCTCGACGCATGTCCACCACGCCGCTATTCGACGATCGCGAGCCGTTCGACCGCGGCAGGCTGGCCGAGGCCCTCCGCCGCCTGGCCGAACAACGGGTCTGGATCGGCACGAGCTCGTGGAAATACGAGGGCTGGCTGGGGCAGATTTACAGCCGCGAGCGCTACCTCTCTCGCGGCGGCTTCTCGAAGAAACGGTTCGAGGCGGAGTGCCTGCGGGAGTACGCCCAGACCTTTCCCATCGTCTGCGGCGATTTCTCCTTCTACCAGTTCCCCTCGGACCAGTACTGGCGGCGGCTGTTCCTCTCGGCCCCGAATACGCTGCGGTTCGCCTTCAAAGTGCCGGAACAAATCACGGCGAAAGTGTTCCCGTCGCACCCGCGCTACGGCGCGCAGGGCGGGCTTGCCAACCCCTCGTTTCTGGATGCCGCGCTGTTCGAGGAGCTGTTCCTCAACCCGCTTGCTACGTATCGCGAGCAGATCGCTGTACTGATCTTCGAGTTCGGAACGTTCTCCCGAACAGCCTACCCCGGCGTGCGCGAGTTCGTGCGGGACCTGGACCGGTTCCTGGCGGCGATCCCGCGCCAGATGCGCTACTCGGTCGAGGTCCGCAACCCGGAGTACCTCGGCGCGGATTACTTCGGTTGCCTGCGCAGCCACGGCGTGGCGCACGTCTTCAACGCCTGGACCAGAATGCCCGAGCTGGGCGCGCAACTCAAGCTGGCGGACGCCTTCACGGCCGGCTACTCGGTGTGCCGCGCGCTGCTGCGCCGGGGCCGGAACTACGAGCAAGCCGTCGAGCTGTTCTCGCCCTACGAGGAGATCAAAGACCCGAACCCGGAGGGCCGGCAGGCGCTGCGCGATCTCATCGAGCGCGCGCGCGGTTACGGCGAGGCGGCATTCATCTTCGTCAACAACCGCTTCGAAGGCAGCGCGCCGCGCAGCATCGAGGGGATTGTCGGGGATTACTGAGAACGGCCGCCTCAACAGGAGATCAGCCGCGCGCACCGGGCCGGTGGACTTCAGCGCCGAGGGCCGGTCTCTACCGCGGACGGGACCTGGGTCCACCGGCTCAGCACTTGTTGCAAGCGGAGCAGGCTGAGCGGCTTGGTCACAAAGTCATCCATGCCGGCCTCAAAGCACATCTTGCGTTGCTCCTCCATGGCCGCGGCGGTGAGGGCGACGATGGGCAGGGCGCCCTTTCCGTGCCGGGCGCGCAGGGTGCGTGTCGCTTCGTAGCCGTCCATTTCGGGCATCTGACAGTCCATCAGCACCAGGGCGTAATCGCCGAGGCTCACCTTCTCCACGGCTTCCAGGCCGTTGGAGACGACGTCCGGAGAACACCCCAGTCTCTCCAGCATCCTCGCGATCACCTTCTGATTGACGGGATTGTCCTCCGCCACCAGAACCCTTGCTCCACGGAAAGAGCCGTCGCGGCGCGGGATCGTTTCCCGCTCCGGGTCCGTCGCCCGGGGGGCCTGTACATGCGAGGCGCTCAGCGCGGCGCGCAACCGGGAGATGGTGACAGGCTTCCTCAACCAGGTCCAGCCTTCGGGCATCGGCTCGGATGCCGGAACGTTTCCCAGCAGAGTCACTTTTGACTTGGGGGCCACCTGGCGCAATTCGCCGATGGGTTGCTCGTCCGCGATAATCGTATCCGGCGGATCGCTGCCATGCAGTATGGCCGCGGCCTCCTCGAGGCCGCCTGCCGCCCGGACCGGGATGGACCAATGCGCAACCTGTTCCGAGAGAATCCGCCGCAGCATCTCGCTCGCGCTGAGGACTAACGCGCTCATCTCTGGAACGGGCGGCAACGGGGAACTGGGAATCCCGCTCTCCTCCAGCGGGATCTCAAACCAGAAGCACGAGCCACCCTCCGGGCGGCGCTGAACCCCGATCGTGCCTCCCATCAGCTCCACAAGCTGGCTCGAGATAGAGAGGCCCAGCCCGGTGCCGCCATAGATTCGCGTGGTGGAAGCGTCCGCCTGAGTGAACTTCTCGAACAGGCGCGGCAGCGCCTCGGGCGCAACTCCGATCCCGGTGTCTTCGACCTCCACCCGCACCCAACAATCCGGGCCGCGATCCCGGCGCGAGAGACTCAGCGCCACGTATCCCCGGTCCGTGAATTTGACGGCGTTGCCGAGCAGGTTCAGCACCACCTGGCGGATGCGGCCGGCGTCGCCGAGGAAGGTCCGCGCCAACTCGGGGTCGAATCGAAGAAGCACATCGATGCCCTTCTCCCTGGCGCGCAGTCCCAGCACGTCCATCACGCTCTCGGCCACGTTCAGCAGGTCCACGCTGACACGCTCCAGCTCCAGCTTGCCGACCGAAAGCCTGGAGGAATCCAGGATGTCGTTGAGGATGGTCAGCAGGGCGGCCCGCCGAGTCGCGGATCATCTCCGCGTACTCGATCTGCTCGCGGTTGAGCGGGGTCTCCAACAACAACTCACTGGTTCCCAGGATTCCGTTCATCGGGGTCCGGATCTCGTGGCTCATGTTGGCGAGAAACTCGGACTTTGCGGCGGCGGCGCGCTCGGCCTGGCAGCGCGCCCGTTCGGCCACCCTCCGCGCGTGGCGAATCCGCAGATTCTGCCAGACGATCACGCACAACACCAGAATCAGGACGGCCATGCCCGCCGTGAGCAGGTAAACCCGCGTGCGGGCCAGCTCGTATTCGTTGATGACCAGCATCTCGTTCGCCGAAGGGATCGACCACTTCAGGTGAATGGCCGCCAGCGTGCCATCCAGGGCCAGGTTGCGGATCTCCGCGCGGATGGCGTCGGCCGCTTTCGGCGCCAGCGGATTCTTCAGGCTCGCCGCCGTGCCAAACGGGATGGTGCCGTTGGGAATGGGATCGTGGATCAGCCTGACGGAGTCGCACTCGCGAGGCCGGAGATTGTCCACCGGGAGCGAAGTGCCTTCGGGCACGATGCCGATGTCGGCCTTGCCGGTGCACACCGCCGCCAGGATGGCGGGCGTTGTCTTCCTGAACAGGAGTTTCATCCCCGGAAAACGCACGGGGGCGATTCGCTGCGGCGAGCCCGTGGCGAGGGCCAGAACGTTGGTCTTGCCTGGCCCTCCCTCCGGCCTCACGGTCCAGTAACGAATCGTTCGCCACGGCGCCGTGATGTGCATGTACGCTCTGCGTTCGGGGTGATCGCCGACGACCCCCCAGAGGTCCACGATGCCTTCGCGCAGTGCCCTATCCGGGCCCTCGGGAATGTTAATCCACTGCAAGCGGATTCCGCGGCGCCTGGCGGCCTCGGCGACAACTTCGACCCCCGGTCCTATCGGCTTTCCGTCCGGCCCCACGAACTGGCTGACCTGCGATTGGTTGAACCCAACCCGGAATGTGCGGCTTTGGAGGCTCGGGCTGGCGCCCCACCATCGCGCCGTGAATCCAGCCGCCGCCAGAAGCGCCAGGGCGCCCCCGAGCCAAGCCACGCGGCGGATGCTCAGCCGGTGCATGTCCCCCACACTGTCGTATCGGCCGCCGGATGAGGGTTGTTAGGCCGGCTGGTCCACCTCTTCCATGCAAGGAAGGAAGAATCAATCACACACAGACACCGGCGCCAGTTGCATCCGCCCGGCCCCGGCGCTATTCTCCCAACAGTGCCGGACGGAGTCTGACATGAAAGCCGCCTTGTTGTTCGTGCTCCTCGTTTTGCTCGTGTTGGTCGCGGCGAGCCGCTATCGCCTTGTCTCGAGCCGCGGCGGGCAGGACGCCGCCGCGCTGTTCCGCGTGATCGAAGCTCTCATCCGGCAAAGGCCGTTCACGGTGGGCGCGGTGAGCCGGATTACCCAGACGACCCTGCGGGCACTCGATTCCAACCAATACTTCGCGACGTTCGTGTCCGATCGTGCAGCCGGGGCGCCAGTACGAGAGGTCGAGCTGCGAATCCCGACCTCGGCCAGTTCCAAGAAGGACGGATTGGCGATCCTCTCCGTTGACGCCGCGGCGCGGATCACGCCGGAGGCAGTCACCAAGCATTTCGGATCCCGGCCCGACTTCAGCGTGCCGGAACCCGCCGCCCCGTACGAGTTCGCCTACAGGTACAAGCAGGCCTGGGGCGACCTGAGCTTCGAGTTCGCTCGCGGAACCCGTTACTTGATCGCGGTGGCCATCGACGCGATCGAGTCGCAGCCAGCCGCGAGCACGGAGTCGGCCCCAGCGACCGAGCAGGGCACGGCGCCGTCCCCGCCCAGGGAAGGGGGAGAGTGGCTGGACGTTTTCGCCGCCTATCCGGGAGCGCGGGAGCTTTGTTCGCAACACGTGAGCGGCAACCTGATGCACATCCTATGGCACGCTTATGTGACTCGTGACATCCCGGAGAAAGTAATCGCCTTCTACGTGCAAGCGGAAGGCCAGGAGCACCTCGAACGGGAAGAGAACTCAGTCAGGCTCCGCCACGGCGACAAGGTCTTGTCCATCCACAGCGCCTCGGCGAAGGACTACCCCGACTGCGGGAAGGCGCCGGGCCCGGAGGAGAAGACCGTCATTATCGTGTCACAGGCCATCCGGCCTTCGAAGTGAGGAAATTCTCCCGCGCGGGGCACTTCAGGAGATCAGCCCGGCGATGCCGAAGGCGGCCGCGGCGGCCAGGCCGCCGATGACCACCGTGCGCAGGCCGCCGCGTAGGGGCCGGATGCCGGTGAGCCGCCCCTTTCCGTAGCCGAACACGAACAGCGCCGCCAGCGTCAGCGCTGCAGAAACCCAGAGCCCGCCGAGCACGGTGTGGCTGAGCATGTAGGGGCAAAGCGGAATCAGCCCGCCGACGACGTAGGAGAAGCCGATGGTGAGCGCGCTGCGCAGGGCGCGGCCTGCTCCGCGGTGAGGCCGTAGCCGTGGAACACCGCCGCGACCTCCTTTTCCTCCTCTTCGGGGAGTTCGCGGATCTCGCGGTATTCGCGCTCGAGCTCGGCGTTGTAGTGCTCGAAATCGGTTCGGGCGGCGAGATACCCGCCCAGGCCCATGGCGATCGATCCGGCGGCGATCTCGGCCAAGCCGGCAATCACCACGAGCCGCCCCTCCGCTGTGCCGCGCGCGGTTCCGGAAGGGCCGGAGCCATGAGGAAGCCGTCGAGCTCTTGTCGCCCCGCGAGGAGATCAAGGACACGAAGCCGGGGGACACATAGACCCTCAGCCAGGCCGCCACTCACCGTCCCCAAGCTCGCGGCGGATCGGTGGTGCGAAGGGCCGACAGCTATCAGTGGCGTTGTCTGGGCACTTAAGATGTGCTGTAATTCCCGTAGCCGAGCGCTCCAGAGGACCGCCGTGGATTTATGGTTGGGCCAGGGATTAGCGGCCTGTTTCCCGGCGGCCGCTGCGCTTGTGCGTTAGCCCGTAGGTTGACTGGTCAGAAGGTGCACACCGAGAAAGGAGATATGGCCATGGGAACAAGCGGCAGGGAGGTCGAGAACAAGGGCATTGTTAATCTCAACGGTCAGGCGATCAACACTCGAGACCGGCTACTGCTGGAACAGACGATGGCGCCCAATTTGATCCGCCACTGCCAAGCCACGCCAGAAGTGCAGGTCCGATGCCTGGATGACTTCTGGAACTTTCTTCAGAGCGATTGGGCGACGTTTCCGGACGCGAAGATCGTGCCCCAGCAACTCGTCGCGGAAGGAGATCGCGTCGCGGTCTTTGCCAGGTACGAGGGTACCCAGTTGGGACCGATGGGCCCGTTCCCGCCGAGTGGAAAGCGGTTGTCTCTCGACTTTGCGGCATTCTCTCGCATTGAAGGCGGCAAGATTGCGGAGATGTGGGTGACCTGGGACAACATGGCGGCATTGTCTCAGCTTGGTCACTTTCCACCTGCTGAGCCTCCCGCTGGCTAGTAACGCGTTGCAGCGGACCGGTCCACGCAGGATAAATGCTTGCCTTCGTGGGCAGCCCCCTGCTGCCCGCTGCACTGCGGGGTTGCCCGGCCGCTGGGCTTAAGCATCTGGGCTGGGACCTTGAGAAACAGCCGTTTGCAGCAGAAATCATATAGCTGTCGCGAAATCCCCTTGCCACTCGCAGTCCCGACTCGCCGCCTGAGCGCACGCGGGCGGGCGGTTTGGGCTGCCGGGCTGTTACGAGATCAGCCGGGCGATGCCGAAGGCGGCCGCGGCGGCCAGGCCGCCGATGACCACGGTGCGGAGGCCGCCGCGGAGGGGCCGGATGCCGGTGAGCCGCCCCTTTCCGTAGCCGAACACGAACAGGGCCGCCAGCGTCAGCACGACGGAAACCCGGAGCCCGCCGAGCACGGTGTGGCTGAGCATGTAGGGTGACAGGGGAATCAGCCCGCCGACGATGTAGGAGAAACCGATGGTGAGCGCGCTGCGCAGGGCGCGCCGCGGGTCGGGCGCCTCCAGGCCGAGCTCGTAGCGCATCATGAAATCCACCCAGCGTTTCGGGTCGGAGCGGATGGCGGCGACCACCGGGGCGGCCTGCTCCGCGGTGAGGCCGTAGCCGTGGAACACCGCCGCGACCTCCTTTTCCTCCTCTTCGGGGAGTTCGCGGATCTCGCGGTATTCGCGCTCCAGCTCGGCGTTGTAGTGCTCGAAATCGGTTCGGGCGGCGAGGTACCCGCCCAGGCCCATGGCGATCGATCCGGCCGCAATCTCGGCCAGGCCGGCAATCACCACCAGGCTGGTCTTGTCGACGGCGCCGGACAGGCCCGCGGCCAGCGCAAAGGGAACCGTGAGGCCGTCCGACATCCCGATGACTACGTCGCGAACCGCCTCGGTGGCGGTGAAGTGCTGTTCCATGTGAGGAGTGGCAGGCATTTGACTTCAGTGTAGGGCAGGCGCAACCAGCGCCGGGAAGGAATGGAGCGACAATAGCCTTTCGGATCCGGAACAGGAGGTCGGATGCACCCGTGGCATGAAGACGACGAATTCTGGGCGGCGCTGGAGGCGCAGCTCTTCGATGAGGCCCGCCTCCAGGTGGCGGCCGCCGAGGTGACACACGCGACAGGCCTGCTCGGTCTGGGCGCGGGCGCGAGAGTTCTGGACCTGTGCTGCGGGCTGGGGCGGCACTCGCTGGAACTGGCGCGGTGGGGCTGCGAGGTCACCGGTGTGGACCGTACGGCCCTTTACCTGGGCAGGGCGCGGGAGCTCGCCGCGGCGGAGAACCTGCCCATCGAGTTCATCCAGGCGGACATGCGCGCTTTCCGGCGCGAGGGCGCCTTCGACGGCGCCATCAGTCTTTTCACGTCGTTCGGGTATTTTGAAAACCCGGACGAGGACTTGCAGGTGCTGCGGAACCTCCACGCCTCACTCCGCCCCGGGGGGCGCCTGGCGATGCAGATGGCGGGCAAAGAGGTTCTGGCCCGCTGCTTCGCCCCCAAGGATTGGATCGAGTACCCGGACGGCTCGTATTTTCTCGTGGAACGCGAGGTGGCGGCCTCCTGGTCGGGGATCCACAATCGGTGGATCGTGATCCGCGGGGCGGAGCGGAAGGTTTTCGACTTCACCCACCGTATCTACTCGGCCGCGGAGCTGAAGGGGGTGCTGGGCGAGGCCGGCTTCTCCGCCGTGGATGTGTTGGGGGACCTCGACGGAAGGCCGTACGATCGCGAGGCCAAGTGCCTCGTCGCGGTGGCGGCTAAGTAGGCGTACCCGCCTCGTGTTAGAATGGCTGTGGGAGGGGTTTGAGTTTCGCGGGGTGAACAATGAGAGTGAGGATCCGCCTGCGGGTGGGCCCAAGATTCGGGAGGAGTCTGGCCCGTAACCGCGAATTCGCCTCGGTAGCGGCAGCGCTGTTGACGCCCGCGGCAGTCATGGCGCTGGCGTTGGGAGTGTGGCGGCTCAGCTCGGACCTGAACTGGACCGGCGAGTTCGCCATATCCCGCGGTCTGTTCTCGCACTGGCAGGTGTGGATCGCGGTGGCCGGCCTGCTTCAAACCTGCGCTTCGATCCTGAACCGCTACGGTCGCGGCGGCGGGGAAGCCGTGTCGTAGCCGGCGCCCGGCGCCATCCCATGGCCGGCCCAGGTCTGCACTGGCAGTATGGGACACCAGGCCGGTGTGAGAAATGTCGCGCGCTGCACGCACTCCCTTAGATACATCATGACGATTCGCATTAAGGTGAAGAGGGGGAGAGCTGACCGGCGACTGGAGCGGTTCCAGGAGGTCCTGCTGGCGGCATGGCATACGGAGTACTATCGGTCACGGCTGGAAACGGCGCGCCTGGCTACTCCCATAGAGGTAGCGAGCCTGCGGGAGATCGAGGAGGGGCTGGCGCGGCTGCCCGCCGTCAATTTGCGTGCCTTTCTCGAACGCCCGGAGAGCTTCCGCAACCGGAGGGCGCGCGCGCTCCCGGAGCCGGAAACCGCGCGGGTGGAAGTAACCCCCGGGGGATGGCGGCGCACGCTGCGCCTCTCGCCGCGCTCGGTCGCCGGCTCGTTCAGCGCGCTGGAAAGTCTGGCTGGCGACATACGGTCCGGGCGGGCGCCAATGATTCGGACATTGCGTCGGGTCACGGTCCACAGCCGCCTGGATCGGGGGCTGCTTGGGGATGTGGACCGCGACGCCCTGTGGCGAGCCTTCGAGATCCCCGTCTTCGAGCAGATGCGCGGTTTCGACGGCGAGCTGCTGGCCTGGGAGTGCGAAGCCCACACGGGGCTGCACGTCAGCGCGGAGTGCGCCGTCGTGGAGACGTCGGGGAACGGGGGAGGCGGGGAACTGGTGCTGACCTCTCTGGCAGGCCTGCGCTATCCCATGCTGCGCATCCTCACGGGGTGGATCGGGCGTTACGCGGAGGGCCTGTGCGAGTGCGGGGAGGCATCCGGCCGCGTCATCCTTCCATCCCGCGTTCTCAAGGCGCCGGCCATGGAACGCGCCGGATTTGACTTTGTGTCCCAGGGTGCTTTAGCACGGTAGTGTGGCCCTCGATCCCGCGCCTGAGCGCTCGCCGTTTGCCGGCATCTCGCGCAACGTGTTCCTCCTCGGCGTAGTCAGTTTCTGCACCGACGCCTCGAGTGAGATGATCTACCCGCTGATCCCGCTGTTCCTGACGCAGACATTGGGAGCGTCCATGGCGGTGTTGGGGGTGATCGAGGGGCTGGCGGAGGCAACCGCGAGCGTTCTCAAAGGGGTTTCCGGGTGGGTTTCGGACCGCGTGGGGCGGCGCTGGCCGCTGGTGGCCGGGGGCTACGGGCTGGCGGCGGTGGCCAAGCCGCTTCTGGCGCTCGCGGCCGGCTGGCCGCTGGTACTGGCGGCGCGCGTGCTCGACCGCTTCGGCAAGGGTGTCCGCGGGACGCCCCGGGATGCGCTGATCGCTGATTCCACCGAACCGGCCCGGCGCGGGCGCGCGTTCGGTTTCCACCGCAGCGCGGACCAAGCGGGTGCGGTCCTGGGCCCGCTCGTGGCGTTGCCCCTGCTGGGCCTCTTCCATCAGGATTTCCGCGCCGTCTTCGTGGTGGCGTTCCTCCCCGCCGCCCTGGGTGTGGCGGCGCTGTTCGCGGTGCGCGAAACGGGGCGGCGACGAACCGTCGCGCGCCCGTTGGCCTTCCGCCTCGGCCAAACCCAGCCGGCGTTCCGAAGGTTTCTGGGTGCGATGCTGGTGTTCGCGCTGGGGAACTCCTCGGATGTCTTCCTGATCGTGCGGGCGCGCCAGGTGGGGCTGACGCCCCAACAGATCGTGCTGCTGTTTGCGGCCTTCAACCTGACCTACGTTCTGTCGGCTTATCCGGCCGGGGCGCTCTCGGACCGCATCGGCCGGCGGCGCGTGCTGGTGGCGGGTTTGGGCGTATTCGCGTTCGTGTACCTGGGCTTCGGAGTGGTGGCCGCGCCCTTCTGGGTGTGCGTTCTGTTCCTGGTCTATGGCCTATACCAAGGCCTGACCGATGGGACCAGCCGCGCGTTCATCGTGGACCTGGTCCCGCCCGAGCGCCGCGCCACCGCGCTGGGAATCTATTCGACGGCGACCGGGTTGGCCACCTTGCTGGCCAGCGCCGCCGGGGGTCTGCTGTGGCAGTGGCGCGGCGCTCGGGCCACGTTCCTCTACGGGGCCGTTCTGGCGGCTGCCGCGGCGCTGATACTGGCGCCAGAGGGTGCAGCGGCGGGGCGGGCCGTTCGGTCAAAGGCCCTATAGTTGTTGCGCCAAAGACCTTAGGTTCCAGTGAGTATCTCCCCCCGCATTTCTCTCTGAGAGGAGTACTTCTTCAAACCTACTACCCAAGTGAACGCTTAGCGCCACGAAGAGGGAGCGACTCCCGAGACGGCGAGGATGCAGCGGTGTCGGCCCTTCGCAGCGGCGGGAGGTGAGGCATATGGGAGAGTTTCAAATGTTCAAGAGATGGTTTCAGTCGCGCTCAGCCGCGCACCGGAGGACGCTGGCCGAGTCGGGTCGCAACGGCTCGACGGATCATGGGGCTGCGGGGGAGGAGTCGTTCCAGCATGCCGACTCCCGCGTGTTGTCCGGCAATTCCACTCTGAAGACCACCGGCAACGGCGATCTCGGCATGTGTGCAGACTTCGAGGAGATCTACCGGCACGGCACCGTCAAGATGCCGGAGGCGGCGTACAACATTCTGAAGGTCAGCGAGATGATCGACAGCCCGCACCTTGCAGGCATGTCCGCGGAGGCCAAGCGCTGTGCGCTGTTGATGGCCTTCGAGGCCGCCGGGATCGAGCTCGAGGTCCTGATCAAGGACGCCATGCTGCGCCAGCGCGCCCTCAACGATTACGAAGAGGAACAGCGGGGCAGGCTCAAAGAGTTCGAAGCGGCCAAGGCCAACGAGAACCGCGCGATCCAGACGGAACTGGACCGCATCGCGGCCGAGTACATGCGGCGGGTTCAGGCCAACACCGACGAAGTGGCACGGTGTCAAGACGAGTTCGAGGCCTGGCAGAAACGAAAGCAGCAGGAGTCGCAACGCATCGAGGATGCAGCGGCACTGTGCGCTCGTCAAGGCGGCGTGGTCAGCGCCACCAACATAACGACACCGCGCGAGCGAGCCGCGGTGTCGGGCCGCTAGCAGGTGCGCCGTGGTGATGGGCGGCCTCATCGCCATCCTTCTGCTCGTGGCCGGGTGCCGGCTGGCGAGGAGACATCAGCCGCTGGAACGGCAGGAACTGAACCGGCTGCGGCGGCTGTGCGAGGTGGAGCGGCGCGATTCGGCCCTGCCGTTCGAATAGCCCGCCAGCAAGCCTTCCCTGCCGCCGTCGCGGCGCACCGCGCCTTCCCCCCGTCCTGCCCAACCTGTCAAAATGTGAGTCACACATGCGCTACCGGAAACTTGGCAGGACCAATTGGGCAGTCAGCGAGATCGGATACGGCGCCTGGGGGATCGGCGGCACTCAGTGGCGCGGCGGCAGCGACGACGAGGCGCTGGCGGCGCTGCGCCAGGCCATCGAACTCGGGCTGAACTTCATCGACACGGCGCTGGCCTACGGCGACGGCCACAGCGAGGCGCTGGTGGGGCAGGTGGTCCGGGAGGCGGGCCAGAAGATCTACGTCGCCAGCAAGGTCCCGCCCATGAACCACCTCTGGCCGGCGCGCCGGGGCATCGGCATCGACCAGGTCTTCCCCAGTCACTACATTCTCGAATCGACCCACCGGAGCCTGAAGCATCTGGGCCTGGAGCAGATCGACCTCCAGCAACTGCACGTCTGGAACCCGGAATGGGTCGACAGCGACGAGTGGCGGCGCGCCGTGGAGGACCTGAAGCGAAGCGGCAAGATCCGCGCGTTCGGGGTATCGATCAACGATCACGACCCGGACTCCGCGCTGGGGCTCATTGAGACCGGTCTGGTCGACGCCGTGCAGGTGATCTACAACATCTTCGACCAGTCGGCGGAGCGGAACCTGTTCCCGCTGTGCCTCGAGCGGAACATCGGCGTGCTGGCGCGCGTGCCCCTGGACGAAGGCGGACTGACGGGCGCCATCCGCGCGGACACCGAATTCGACCCCGCGGATTTCCGCGCCTTCTACTTCCGCGGAGACCGCAGGAGGCAGGTCGAGGAACGCGCCCGAGCGCTCCAGCGGGACCTCGCCGGCGTCGCCGCCACTCTGCCGGCCATCGCGCTGCGCTTCTGCCTCTCCCACCCGGCCGTCTCGACCGTGATCCCGGGCATGCGCAAGGTGCACCACACCGTGGCCAACTGCGCCGTGTCCGACATGGGAGAGCTGGATGCGGGAGTCATGCAGGAATTGCGGAAGCACGCGTGGGAACGGAATTTCTATTCCTAAGGTTCCGCGCCGCCCAAACCTCCGACCCACTGCAAAATCGGCACTCTACATCAATCTGCTCGGTGACTCTCTTTCCAACAGGAGCGGAAGACATCCGGCGCCAATCTACTTGGCGCTCACCGGAATCGTTGTGAACGCGACTGCTTTGAAGCGCAGGCCGAGCACGCTGATCTGGCCGCTGGTCGTTGTGTGGAATTCCACCGTGCCGCGCCGTTGCGCCGTCTGCGGCATGCGTATCGGCAGTTCAAAATGCTTGTGACCATGCGCAGCCAACGGGACTGTATCGGACGTGTCAATCACCACGCCGCTTTCATCGCGGATGGTGACCTCCACGGTGGCGGGCTGCTCCGAGATGTTCGCCAGTGCCACACCCATGACCGTGCCGCCGGTATTGTCAAACCACAGAACGTAGGACGCCGAGCTGCGGGTCTCCAGCGGCACCGCCGCCTCCTGGTCGTAGTTGTCCGACCCCGTTCCGAAGATGGCGAACCCGCTCACACTGCCATCGGAGAGTAGCTGCGCCCAGCCGACTTGAAGCGGCTGACTGTCCGGACCGCCACTTTCGATGGTCAAGGTAGCGCCGGCGCCGAGGGTCCGCTCCAGCGTCGCGGCCACCATGTCGTCACCGGGCGACTCGGGGAACTTGAGCGGCAGCGGCAGAGCATTCCCATCGTTGTCGAAGAAGTTCAGCCGGGCCTGCGCCGGTGTGGAGCCGGAGTTCTCCAGCACGATCGTCGTCTTCCAGGTGCCGCCCACGGCCAAGTGGGCCATCGATCCGATATTCTTCATCGTGGGGGGAGCCGGCCCGCTGACAGTGGCTTTCAGCGGCGCGTAGTAGTCGCGCGCGACGGTGTAGTCGTACAAGTTTGAGCCCAGTTGGAGCTGGGTCGCCCCACTGGGAACCGTCACGTTGATTGGGCCGTTGCCCACCTTGAACGGGGTGCCGACAATCTGTCTGCGGGCATCCGCAAAAGTGCCCACAAGCTCCATCAGGTAGATCGGGTAAGTCGCCGGATCCATGTACTTGCTCGGAGCGAAGCCGGTGGTCGTCCCGGGGAAGGGGTTATCGTCGGCAGGGGCATAGATTCTGTACCCGTTCGCATCCACGCAGGTACCCTCGCTGACCCACGTTCCGCCGCACCACAGGCCTGAGTCGTACTGTATGGTCAGAACGTCCCCGGCCTGGAACGCGAATCCGTCCGCGGCACTGAACAGGACCGGCAGTCCCGGCTGGGCCCCGTAAGGATAGTCGTGGTTCACCGAGAGCGTCACCACCCAAGGGCCCGACGAAGCAGGAATGTATCTTGTGATGGTGGTGCGGTCGGCGCCCCGAACGCCATGGGGGGACACCAACAGAAGCATAAAGATGGAAAGTCGGAATGGGCGCATCGTGCCTCCTTCCTCAAATACGATGGCAACGCCTCAACCAGCGTTCATTCTACTCCGATTCGCCGACAGCAGGCCCCTGAGACGTGTTTGACAAGCGAGCGGCCGGTTTCAGCAGGAAGGAGAGGCTCATTTCGTCGCGCGTGCCGATTGTGCCGAGGGCGGCGCTGGGAGGCTTCATGCCCCAGCCGGTCATGCCCAGCGTGGCGCTGCCTTCGATCGAGAAGCCGGGCTTGAGGGTGACCTGCACGGTCACGGGCTTTGCCGTACCGCGCATTGTGATCTTGGCCCGATCCTTCTCGCTGAACCAGGTGTCGTGGGGCGCGATACTGCCGGCGTCGACGGTGAACCGCACCTGAAGCAGCGGCAGAACTGGCACCAGCCACATACTCGACTGAATGCGGGCGCGGCCGGACCGGATGCCGATTTCTGATAGGATGGGACTCTGCGGATCGGGATTCATACCTCCATCGCGGGGTCGCTCGAGAGCGCGGCATTGAAGGCCGCCGGACTCGGTGCGAACACGTTTCAGATTTTCTCGGCCAGTCCCAGGATGTGGCGCGCGGGCGATCCCGATCCACACCAGATTCGAAAGCTCAAGGCGGCGCGGGAGCGTTTCGACCTAACGCCGCTGGCGGTTCACGACAACTACCTGATCAACCTGGCGGCGGCGGACCCGGGAATCCGCCAACGGTCGATTGAAGCGTTTCGCGGGGAAGTGCGGCGGGCGCTGGCGATCGGCGCGGAGTACCTGGTGGCGCACCCTGGCAGCTACGGCGTTCAGGGGCTCGAGCAAGGCGTACGCACGCTGGCGGAATCGCTTCGTGCGGCGATCCGGGGCCTGAAGATGGAGCGGCTGATGCTGCTGTTCGAAAACACGGCGGGCGGCGGGACCAAGCTGGGCGGCTGCTTCGAGGAGCTGCGGCTGATCCGGGAGGCGGTGTCGGAGGACGCCGAGATCGGCTTCTGCCTGGACACCGCGCACTGCCTGGCTTCCGGCTACGACGTGGCCGGGGCCGCAGGACTGCGCGCCACCGTGCGCGAGGCGGAGCGGATTCTGGGCCTGGACAACGTGCGGGTGATCCATGCCAACGATTCGAAGACGCCGCTCGGGTCGCATGTAGACCGCCACGAGCACATTGGAAAAGGGTTCATCGGCGCCCAGGGATTCCGCCGCATCCTGGCGCATCCGAAACTGCGCGCGAAACCGTTTATTCTGGAGACACCGCTAGACCGGGAGGGCGACGACCGGCGCAACGTGGAGAGATTGAAGAGGCTATGCCGGAGAAGAACTACGATCATAAGGCGATCGAACTGAAGTGGCTGGAGCGCTGGGAGAACGCAGCGCTTTACAGGGCCGAGGAGGACTCTTCCAAGCCCAAATACTACGTGCTGGAGATGCTGCCTTACCCCAGCGGCACGCTGCACATGGGCCACCTGCGCAACTACACCATCGGCGACGCGCTGGCGCGCTACAAATGGATGCGCGGGTTCAACGTGCTCCACCCCATGGGCTGGGACGCTTTCGGCCTCCCGGCGGAGAACGCCGCCATCAAGCGGGGCCTGCACCCGCGCGACTGGACGCTGGCCAACATCGCCGAGATGAAGAAGACGCACCGGCGCTATGCCTTCAGCTACGACTGGGACTGCGAGATCTCGACCTGCGAGCCCGAGTACTACCGCTGGAACCAGTGGTTCTTCCTCAAGATGCTGGAGCGCGGGCTGGTTTACCGCAAGAAATCGCGCGTCAACTGGTGCCCGGAGTGCGCCACCGTGCTGGCCAACGAGCAGGTGGTGGACGGCTGCTGCTGGCGGCATGAAACCACGCCGGTCGAGCAGCGCGAACTGGAGCAGTGGTTCTTCAAGATCACCGAGTACGCCGAGGAGCTGCTCGCGGACCTCGACCAACTCGCGGGCGGCTGGCCGGAGCGGGTGCTGGAGATGCAGCGCAACTGGATCGGCCGTTCGGAAGGCGCGGAGGTGGATTTCCACCTGGAGGGATCCGGCCAGCCGGTGCGCGTGTTCACCACGCGCGTGGACACCATCTACGGAGCCACCTGCGTGATTCTGGCGCCGGCGCATCCGCTGACGGCCGAGTCGGTGAGCCCCGAGGACCGGCCGCGGGTCCAAGCCATGATCGACGCCCAGCGGCACAAGGACCAGGGCGACTTGGAGAAGGAAGGCTTCTTCACCGGCCAGTACGCGGTCAACCCCTACAATCAGCAGCGCATCCCGGTCTGGGTGGGCAACTTCGTGCTGCTGGAGTACGGCACGGGAGCGATTATGGCCGTGCCGGCGCACGACCAGCGCGACTTCGAGTTCTGCCGCAAGTACGGCATCCCGGTGTGGCCGGTGATCCGGCCGGTGGAGGGCGCGATCGCCGAGGAATCCTCCATGCGGGAGGCGTTCTGCGACGATGGAGTTCTCGAGAATTCCGGCGAATTCTCGGGCCTGGCGAGCGGGGAGGCGCGGCGGCGGATGGCCGCCCGGGCCGAGGCGGAGGGTTTTGGGAAAGCCGCCGTCACCTACCGCCTGCGCGACTGGGGCATCTCGCGGCAGCGTTATTGGGGCACGCCGATCCCGGTGATCCACTGCCCGCGCTGCGGCGTGGTCCCGGTGCCCGAGGACCAACTGCCGGTGGTGCTGCCCCTGAACGTGAAGATCACCGGCGCCGGGCGCTCGCCGCTGGAGAGCGTGCCGGAGTTCATCAACCTGAAGTGTCCGAGCTGCGGGGCGGAGGCGCGCCGCGACAGCGACACCATGGACACGTTCGTCGATTCGTCGTGGTATTTCTACCGCTACTGCGACGCGCGCAACAGCCAGGCCGCCTTCGACTCCGCCAAGATCGGCTACTGGTTTCCGATCGACCAGTACATCGGCGGCGTCGAGCACGCCATCCTGCACCTGATCTACTCGCGCTTCTTCACCCGGGTGATGCGCGACCTCGGCCTTATTGCCAACCATGAGCCGACCACCCGGCTGTTCACGCAGGGCATGGTGTACAAGGACGGCGCCAAGATGTCCAAGAACAAGGGCAACGTGGTGGGCGCCGACGACATGGCCGAGCAGTACGGCGCCGATACCGGCCGCTTGTTTGTGCTCTTCGCCGCCCCGCCCGAGAAGGACCTGGAATGGCAGGAGGCCGGTGTGGACGGCATGTTCCGATTCATCGGCCGCGTGTACCGCTTCGTGACCCGGAACGCCGAGCGGGCGCGCGCGGGCGGCGAGCGCACCGAGGCCGACCTGAGGGCGCTGCGCAAGCTGCACCAGACGGTGAAGAAGGTCACCGAGGACTTCGATTCGCGCTGGCACTTCAACACCTCGATCGCGGCGGTGATGGAGCTGATGAACGAGCTGCACCCGCTGGAGCCGCGGCTCTCGGGAGGCGCGCTGGCGGAGATCCTCGAGAAAATGGTGCTGCTGCTGGCGCCCTTCGTGCCCTATGTCACCCAGGAGCTGTGGGAGGAGCTGGGCCACCAGGGACCGGTGTTCCACCAGGCCTGGCCGGGTTACGATCCCGAGCTGGCGCGCGAGCCGGAAGCCGAGATCCCGGTGCAGGTGAACGGCAAGCTGCGCAGCCGCATCTACGCCCCGTTCGGCACTTCCGACGAAGAGCTGGAGCGGCGGGCGCTGGCGGACGAGAAGGTGCGGAGTTTCATCGCGGGCAAGCAGATTGTCAGGGCCATCGTGGTGCCCGACAAGCTAGTGAACATCGTCGTGAAGGGATAGTCATGGCACAAGAGACAACCGGCCGCCGCGACTTTTTGAAAACCGCGTGCGCCGCTGCATTTACCACCTCGATTTTTACGGGAAACGTCAAGGGGGCCAACGACCGGATCGCCTGCGGGGTGATTGGCACGGGGCGGATGGGCATCGAGAACCTGCGCTTCGCCATGCGGCAGCCGGACGTCGAAGTAGTCGCCGTCTGCGACGTCTACAAGCCGCATATGGACGAGGCCGTGGCGCTAGCCGCCAACAACGGCAAGACCGTCAGGCCAGTCGCGGATTTCCGCCAGATCCTCGAAGACCCCTCCATCGACATCGTCAACATCTCGACGCCGGATCACTGGCACGCCTACATGACCGTGGAAGCCTGCAAGAACGGCAAGGACGTCTACGTCGAGAAGCCCATCTGCGTGTACGTGGAAGAAGGGAAGCGAATGGTCGAAGCCGCGCGTAAGTACCAGCGCGTCGTGCAAGCCGGAACCATGCAGCGCTCGGGGACCCACTTCCAGAAGGCTGCCGGAATCGTCCATAGCGGCGCGCTCGGCAAGATCACGCTCTGCCGCACCTGGTTCGACGAACTGGAAAAGCCCGAGGGGTTCGGCAACCCGCCGGACAGCGATCCGCCCGAGGGGCTGGACTGGGACATGTGGCTCGGGCCGGCGCCGAAGCGTCGCTTCAACGCCAACCGCTGGGGCGTGCATCCGGAGATGGGAGCGAAGAGACCTTTCCCGTGGTTCCGCTACTTCTGGGACTACGCCGGCGGCATGATGACCGACTGGGGCGTCCATCTGCTGGACATCGTGCACATGGGCCTGAACGAGCCGATGCCTTCCGCCATTACCGCGCTAGGCGGCAAGTTGTGGGTCAGGGACAATCGGGAAACGCCCGACACGCTGCTGGTCACCTACCAGTACGGGGACGACTTCGTGGCCACCTTCGAGGCCCTGTCGGGCACCTCGCAAGGTCCGTATCCCGTGGGTCCCGGCACGCTGTTCTGCGGGACCGAGGGCACGCTCTTCGTGAACCGCCGGTTCTACCGGGTAACTCCGGAAAAGGAATCCGATTTGAAGGCCGAGGAAGTGAAGGCTTCCAACGACATGAATATGGCGCACTGGGCGAACTTCATCGACTGCGTGAAGACGCGCCAGAGGCCGATCAGCGACATCGAGCTCTGCCGCAGGACCACGGCGACCTGCCAGCTCGGCAACGTGGCCTACCGCAGCAAGCTGCGGCTGGATTGGGACGACCAGCAGGAGACCGTCGCGCAGGCGGAGGCCCGCCAGTACCTGACGTACCGCTACCGCGAGCCCTGGAAGCTGGAGGTGTAATCGCGGACCGCTCTCGGATGGAGGCTGCATGGAGAGGCCGACCCTCGACAAGTTCCCCAAGAGCGTGCTCGCGCAGATCGACATCCAGACGGCCTTTATCGTCTCCCGCCTGATCGTCGCCGCGGAGAGGCTGCAAATGTTTCGCGCCCTGCGTGGGAAGCGCATGACCGCGGATGCCATCGGGAAGTCGCTCAAGATCCACCGGTTCTATCTCCGGCCGTTCCTGAACTCGCTGGTTTCTCTGGGGCTGCTCCGAAAGACGGACGACACCTACTGGAACACGCCGTTCGGCGACAAGTATTTCGTCGAGGGGCGCTCGATCCATTGGACTCGCCAGTTCTCGGCCGAGTGCCTCCAGGACTACGCTGCGCTCACTGTGCTTGAAAAGGCCCTGGCTTCCGGAAAACCCTACCAGGCGATCGTGGGATTGAAGCAGCCGAGTTACGTGGAGCGCATGCAGCGCGACCGGCGCGAGGCCGAGGACTTCACCCAAATGCTGTTTCATCTGCACCAGGGCGACGCCGAAGCCCTGGCAGCCTGCCTCGACCTGTCCGGTCATCGGGCGGTCCTGGACGTGGGCGGTGGCTCGGGTGTGATGTCGATCGCGCTGGCGAAGAAGAATCCGCACCTGCGCGCCTGTATCTTGGACATCGCGCCGGTGTGTGAGATCGCCGCAAGAAACGCGAAGAGAGCGCGGCTATCCCGGCGCATCCGCACGCTTGCGGGGGACATCCGCCAAGCCTTGCCGGAGGGCTACGACGTCGTTATGCTCTGCGACATCGGCTCCGTGCCGGCCGCACTTCTGAGGAATGCCTACAAGTGCCTGCCCGCCGGGGGACTCCTGGTTCTGGCGGACCGCTACCTGTCCGACGATGGCACCAGACCTTTGGACCGCCTGGTCGCGCATTTCACCGGCTCCTCCTTCGGGCTGGCCACGCGGCGAGACATGGTACAGGCAGTGAAGTCCTGCGGCTTCCAGGCGGTCAAGGCGAGGAAGATCTACCAGGATTTGTGGTTCATCACCGGCGCCAAGCCGGGTCGGTAGCTTGGCCACCCTCCCACTGCGCGCAGGTTACCGGCAGCCGAAATGGCTCGATGCGAGAGCCCTTAATTGCTCGGCCAGATCCTCACGTCCCATTTGGCGGTATAGCCGGAGAAGTTCGACCGACGCCGCGCAGGAGTGCTTGCGCACAATTTCGCACGACGGATTGACCGCCGGGCCGTAAGGGCCCGGCGTGGTGGCGCAGCCCTGGGTGTCGAGGCCGCTCTGGTAGAGGTCCAGCAACTCTTGCCGGAGCCCCATATCCGACGTGGCGAGCGCGCCCTCGATCAACGCGACCGCGGCGTCGTCCGCCCGGCCGCCGGCCACCAGAGAGGCGGAGAGTTGCCGGTAGCTCTCGGCGTTCAGCGGTTCGAGCTCCCGCGCCGCAGCCGCGGCGTCTATCGCCTTGCGCGGGTCCCTCAGCCGCAGGTAGGCGATAGAAATCGTCCGTTCGAGATCGGTGATCTTGGACTCGTCGGGCTGGGGCGCTGGGCGGCCGTGCGAACGTCCATTCGCAGACCACCGCTCGACGGACGCTTTCACGATGGATCGGCACCGCAGCAGCAGTTCGATCGACCTCCGGTAGGCCTCGAAGCTCCCCGGCGAGGGCGTGATCGTCCCATCCGCGCCGCGCGTGGCGAGCAGGTCGCCCTTGGTAAGGTAGTAGCCGCCCGCCCGGCGGTACGAATCCGGGTTATTGTGCCAGTCCGCCACCGGGTCGAGAATCGCCAGGCTCTTCTCCGCTTCGGCGATCACGCGATCGATGTTAGCGTGGCTGGTGTCGGAATCGTACAACGCCGCTGCCAGCAACCGATGCGACTTGTAACTGTTTGGCGAGGTCTCGACGGCGGCGCGCATGAGGCTCAGGTCGTCCTGCCAGTCCGAGTTCCTCGCCCAGGTGCGGATGGCGCAGGCCGCGACGATCAGGCCCAGCGCGACCGGCGCCCATCCGGCCTTGCCGGTCCGCCTGGCGATGGCGTAGACCCCCATCACCATGCAGGCAGCCAGCGCGATGGCGGGCAGGTAGAGAAAGCGTTCCGCCATAATCGTGCCGATCGGGAAAAGCAGGTTGGACGTCGGGAGGAAGGCGATGAACGTCGCGCAGGCCAGGAAGAATAGCGTCCGGTTCCATCGATACATCAGCGCCACCGTGGCCGCGGCGGCGGCCACCGCGAGCCACGCCAGCCAGTCCTGCGGAGAGCCTGTCGCCAGCGGAATCTGCGCGTAGGAGTAGTCGCAGGAGAGATGCGTCGGCCACACCAGCAGCCCAAGATACCTGGCCATGACCTGGATCGCGGTGAGTTTCGCCGTCCAGAAGCCCGTATCGACCAAGGGGTTGTCCCAGAACGGAAACAGCGTGGCCGGCAAGCGGCTGAAGACCGCCGCCCGCGCGTACCACATCCCTTCGAGCGCCAGCAGGACGGCAACGCAGCCCAGACAGAGCGCCCGGCCCTGTCTCCGCTCCTTCCACCAGGTCAGCTCGTAAAGGGCGATCACGCCCAGAATCGTCGCCGCGCTTTCTTTGGAGAACACTCCGAGCGTGGTCACACCCGCCAGACCGGCAAGCCAGGCCCAGCGGCGCCAGCCCGCGCTTTCGGCGCTCTTCAGATACATCCAGAGCCCGCCGAGCAGAGCCATGCCCGCCAGCAGATCCGCCCGTCCGACCATGTTGGTCACCGATTCGGTCAGGACGGGGTGCACCGCCCACAGCGCCGCCAGGAAGACGGACGGCCAGAATTCGCGGATCAGCCGCAGCGCGAGAGCGTACACCAGCAGGACGTTCGCGGCGTGCAAAAGGAAGTTGATCCAGTGATAGCCCGCGGGCCGATCGCCGTTCCCGAGGATCGCGTAATTGAACAGGTACGTGAGCGTAGTGAATGGGCGATAGAGACCGCTCTCGCCATACGGCCACCAATAGGTGTGTTGCAGGATCCGATCGAGATTCTGGGCGGTGGCCTCGCGGATTCGCGGATCCTGGAGCAGGAGCCCCCGGTTGTCGAACGTGAAACCGGCGCTGAAGGAGTTCGAATACGCCAGCAGCGTGACGGCGCATAACGCCGCCATCGCCAGCCAATGGCGCGTGCGCGGCGGCAGGTTTCGGCTCCCGGGCGCGGGTTTCCTCTCCTCCGGCCGGGCGCCGCGCTTCTTGGGGCTTCTCATGAGAACGTCGATGATAACAGATCGGCGGAAGGAGGCGTGCTACGATGCAGGGTTATGCAGAGCGGGCACCGCGCCCCTTGGCGCTATTCGCTGCCGGCCGGCTTGCTCGTTGCCGTTTTCGTGCTTCAGAGTCTTCTCGCCTCGCGGATCAAGAGTCCCGTATTCGACGAACCCACGGGCATTGCAGCGGGCCTCTCCTACGTCCAGACCGGTGAAGTCAGGGCCAATTTGCAGCATCCGCCCCTGCTGAAGGAGCTGGCGGGGCTGGCGCTGCTGCTCGCCGGCGTCCGGCTGCCGGATACTCCGCAGGTCGAGCGGATGCTGGCCGGGGAGGGAGGAGAAACCGGCGCCGGCAACGCCCTGATCTCGCAAAACGGCCCCGACCGGGTGCTGTTCTGGGCGCGGCTTCCGCTCATCCTGCTTTCGGGGTTGCTGGGAGCGCTGATCTGGCTCTGGGGCCGCCGAATCGTGGGCCCTGCGGCGGCGCTGGCCGCGGTCTTTCTTTGGGCCCTCGACCCGACCCTGCTGGCGCACTCCTTTCTGGTCACCATGGACGTTGGCCTCGCCGTCTTCACTCTGCTGTTTGTCTTCGCGCTCTGGAGCTACGTGGTCCGCCCGGGCGCCAAGCGCCTGGTGTGGTGCGGCCTCGCGCTCGGCGCGGTGCTGGCCGCGAAATTCTCGGCTGTCTTTCTGCTTCCCGTGGCCGCCGCGCTGCTGTTCCTCGCCGTGCGTTGGCCGCCGCAGCCGGTTCCCGAAAGCTCATCCACTTTCTTGGCTCTCTACCGCCAACCAGAACCGGCCCCCGCAAAGCCGCCGGCAGCTCGAGGTTACGCTGCTGCCGCCCTCGCCTTCGTGATCCTGTGCCTGCTGGCGATGCTGGTCATTCAAGCCCTCTATTTTTCGCCCGGCGGCCTGTATCTCTACTCGACCGGCCTTCAGCGGGTGAATGCCGACCACGATCCCGCCTACCTGGTCTTCCTGGCGGGCCGGATGCAGCACCAATTCCTCAGTTACTTCGCGGTGGCATACTTGCTGAAGGAGCCCATCCCGATCCTGGCGCTGGCCGGCATCGGGCTGGCAGTGTTGCTGCGCAGCAAGACCGTTTCGCCGTTGGCGAAGCTCTTTCTTCTGCTTCCGCCGGCAGTCCTGTTTGCCGCCCACTCACTCTGGGCCGACAACCTGGGCGTCCGCTACATCATCCCCGTTTTGCCCTTTGCCTACCTCATCGCCGGCGTGGGGGCCGGGTGGCTCATACAGCGCCGCTCCAGGTGGACCCGGCCGCTGGCGGCCGTTCTCGGACTCTGGCTGGTCGTGGCGGCGATTGGCATCTATCCGGACCACCTGGCGTACTTCAACGAAGCGGCCTGCCTGCCGGGGAACCCGGGCCAGATCGGCCTGGATGGCGGTACGCGCTGTGGGCCGATGTGGCTCGACGACAGCAACGTGGATTGGGGACAGGGGCTGAAGCAGGTGAAAAAGTGGATCGACCGTAATGCCAAAGGACGGAAGGTTCGGCTGGCGTATTTTGGCGCCTTCCCTCCCGAAGCCTACGGCCTGGCCACCGAAAGCATCGGGATCCCCCAGTTGGTGAGGAGTCCCGCGCCCGGCCTCTATATCGTGAGCGCCCATCTGGTGGCGCACGCGCCCGCATTGGCTGGCGTAGAGCACTCCGCGGCAGGCGACTGGCTCCGGGACACTCCGCCCGTGGCGGTCATCGGGCACTCGTTTTACGTTTACGACCGGCCAGGCCCATGAGACTATCCAGCCGGCCGTGCTAGCGTAGTGGTAGGGGATTCTGGCTAGGGACCCGTTTATGCCGGCAGAGATCGCCATCCGCGCCGTCAACCTGACGAAAAGGTTCCGGTCCGGCTCGGGCGATCTGGTGCTCTTCGAGGGACTGAACCTCGAGGTCCAGCAGGGCGAACAACTGGCGCTGGTGGGGGAATCCGGCGCCGGCAAATCCACTCTGCTGCATCTGCTGGGCGCCCTGGACAGGCCCACGGAGGGTACAATACACTTCGGAACGAAAGAGCTGACGGCACTGCCGGATGCGGAGTTGGCGAGCTTCCGCAACCGGGAACTCGGTTTTGTCTGGCAGATTCACTATTTGCTGCCGGAGTTTACGGCACTGGAGAACGTGATGATGCCGCTGCTGATCCGGGGGATTCCCCACGCGGAAGCCGCGCCGGCGTCGCTGGCGCGGCTGGAGGAAGTAGGGCTGAAGAACCGCGCCTCGCACCGGGCCGGCGAGTTGTCCGGGGGCGAGCAGCAGCGGGTGGTGCTGGCCAGGGCCCTGGTGGGCGCTCCGAGATTCCTGCTGGCGGACGAACCGACGGGGAACCTGGATTTCCGGACCGGCGACATGATCATGGGGCTGCTTGGGGAACTGCACCGCTCCCACCGGCTTACTTCGATTTACGTCACTCATAACCTTGCCTTCGCCAGGCGGTGCGATCGGGTCTTGAAGCTCGAAGGCGGAGCCTTGCTGGAAACCGTGCCGTTCGGGGATCCGGCAAGCGTCCCAGGCGGTAACAGCTATGTTTGAACGATACACGGAAAAAGCCCGACGGGTGATTTTCTTCGCGCGGTACGAGGCCAGCCAGTTCGGCAGCCCGTACATCGAGACCGAACACCTGTTGCTGGGGTTGTTGCGCGAAGACAAGGCTCTGGCGAACCGCTTCCTGCGTTCCGCCGCTCACCTGGAGTCGATCCGCAAGCAGATCGAATCGCACACCACGGTTCGCGAGAAGGTTTCCACGTCGGTGGACCTGCCCCTCAGCCACGAGTGCAAGAAGGTGCTGGCCTACGGGGCCGAGGAAGCCGAGCGGCTCAACCACAAGCACATCGGAACCGAGCACCTGCTGCTCGGCCTGCTGCGCGAAGAGAAGTGCTTCGCCGCCGAGATCCTGCACGAGCGAGGCCTGCGGCTTTCGCAGGTGCGGGAGGAAATCGCCCGGACCTCTTCCGAGAAGGTTTCCTCCAGCCGCCCGAAGGAAAGCTCGCTGCTCACCGAGTTCAGCCGCGACCTTACCCAGTCGGCTCTGGACGGCACGCTGGATCCGCTGATCGGCCGCGACTACGAGCTGGAACGCGTCGTGCAGATCCTCTGCCGCCGCACCAAGAACAACCCGGTGCTGATCGGCGAGCCTGGGGTGGGGAAGACCGCCATCGTCGAGGGCATGGCCCAGCGCATCACCGACGGCGACGTCCCGTCGTTCCTGGCGGACAAACGAATCCTGGCGCTCGACCTGTCGCTGATCGTCGCCGGAACCAAGTACCGCGGTCAGTTCGAAGAGCGGCTCAAGACCATCATGAAGGAGCTGATGGAGAACCAGAACGCCATCATCTTCATCGATGAGCTGCACACGCTGGTGGGGGCCGGCTCGGCCGAAGGGTCGCTGGACGCGGCCAACATCCTCAAGCCCGCCCTGTCGCGCGGAGAGATTCAGTGCATCGGCGCGACCACGCCGGCCGAGTACCGCAAGTCGATTGAGAAAGACCGTTCGCTGGAGCGCCGTTTTCAGGCGGTGAAGGTGCCGCCACCGACCGAGGCCGACGCCATCAAGATCCTGTTCGGCATCAAGGAGCGGTACGAAAAATTCCACGCCGTGGCCTACACCGAGGACGCCATCGAGACCGCCGTTTACACCTCCACCCGGTTCATCCCCGACCGCTTCCTCCCGGACAAGGCCATCGACCTGATCGACGAAGCCGGAGCCCGGGTCAAGCTCCGCCAGACCACGCTGCCCAGCGAAGTGGCCGACATCCAGAAACGCATCAAGTTCATCGTCCACCGGATGGAGAGCGCCATCGCCAACCACGAGTTCGAGAAGGCCCGCTTCTACTCCGACGAGGAGCGCAAGGAGCGGGAGAACCTGCGGCAGTTGCGGGAGCGCTACAACCTCGACGACACCTCGACCGGGGTGGTCACCAAGGACGACATCGAGGACGTGGTGGCCCGCTGGACCGGCGTGCCGATGACCGCCATCAAGGAAGAGGAAGTCAGCAAGCTGCTGCGCATCGAAGAGGAGCTGCACAAGCGCATCATCAGCCAGGAGAGGGCCATTAGCGCGCTGGCCCGCGCCATCCGCCGCTCGCGCGCGGGGCTGAAGTCGCCCAAGCGCCCGTCCGGCTCGTTCCTGTTCCTGGGGCCCACCGGCGTGGGCAAGACCGAGGTTGCCCGCGCGCTGGCCGAATTCCTGTTCGGCAGCGAGAAGTCCCTGGTCCGCTTCGACATGAGCGAGTTAATGGAGAAGCACTCGGTCTCCAAGCTGATCGGCTCGCCTCCCGGCTACGTGGGTTACGAGGAGGGCGGCCAGTTGACCGAGCGCGTCAAGCGGCAGCCCTACTCGGTGATCCTGCTGGACGAGATCGAGAAGGCGCACCCGGACGTCTACAACATCCTGTTGCAGGTGTTCGAGGACGGCCAGTTGACCGACGGAATCGGCAACACGGTGGACTTCAAGAACACCATCGTCATCATGACCTCGAACCTGGGCGCGCGGTTCCTGGAGAAGAAGTCCGGCATGGGCTTTTCGGCGCCGGTGGGCCAGGGCATTGCGCAGAAGGTCGAGGACATGGTGATGAGCGAGGTGAAGCGGGCCTTCAATCCCGAGTTCCTCAACCGCCTGGACGAGGTGATCCTGTTCCAGTCGCTCACCGACGAGGACCTGATCAAGATCATCGGGCTGATGGTGGGCCAGATCAACCTGAACCTGGTGGCCAAGCAGATTACGATCCATCTGATGGAAGACGCGGCCAAGTACATTCTGGAAAAGACCTGCAACGACCGCAGCTTCGGCGCGCGGCCGTTGCGCCGTGCCTTGCAGAAGTTCATCGAGGACCCGCTTTCGGAAGCGCTGATCCAGGGCTCGCTGCCGCGCCCGGCGGAGCTGGAGATCTTCTTGAACGACGCGGGGATTTACTGGCGCCAGGTGAAGGAAAGCAAGGAAGGCGAAGAAGTCACCGTGGGCGCCGAGGGCGAACCCGCCGCGGGCACGCCGCTGTATATGTTCTGAGGCGCTGACCGCCCGGCAAACCGCCTCCGGCGGACCGGTGCGCAAGCGATAGAACGGCGCCGCGCTCAGGTGCAGTGGCGCCTTCCTTGTTTGCGGGCGTGCTCCTGATGCGCCGAGTCTTGGAGAAGCGTTCCGGACCCGTTCGAGTTTTGCGCGTCTGAAAGCGAAGCGGCGCTGGCGGGTTCTGACGACATCGATTGGTCCGGAAGCTCCATTTGTCTGGGACGACCGATCACCTCGCGCACGCGTCTCAGAGCGAGCTTCGCGTAGTTGGGGGATTTCTCGATTCCGATATAGCGCCGGCCTTCCATGATCGCCGCCTCGGCCGTTGTGCCGCTGCCGATAAAGGGGTCGAGCACTATGTCATCAGGCTCGGTAAGAAGCGCAATCACGCGCCGCGGCAGTTCCCGCGGGAACTTAGCCTCGTGGTCATCGTTCGCGCGCACCGACGGGATACTCCAGACGGCGCGCGAGCCCCAATCGCTCCATTCGCCGGGGGTGAGTTTGTCCCGGCTCACCGTGGTGATGCCCGGCTTCCAAAAGAAGTAAAGGTATTCAAACTCATCCACCGCCCGGTAGGAAAGGGTGGTCCACTTGCTGTTCTCCCAAGCTGGGTCCTTGACCCAGATGCGGCGGTCATAAAGGTAAAAGCCAGCCTCGGTCCCCCACTGCTCGATGAGGCCGCCGACAACCTTGACCCTGGTCTGATTGGCGTACTTGCCGCCCCGGATGTTGTTGCCCTTCAGCCTGCGGTCGACAGTCTGCTCCGAGCATCCCAGCAGTTCCGCCAGTTGGTATCGGTTGCGTCCGGGAAACCGCTCTTGTGCCCGGAGCACGTCCTCTTTGGTCACCTTGGACCGGCGCCGGTCGACATTCTCAGCCTGGATCTTAGGCATGCTCGGGTCCTCGAAACAGAGAATGTCCGCGATGTTTACGACCAGGAAGCCTCCGGGACTTACGATGGGAAAGTGCAACCTTATTGTGTCGCGAATGAGCGACTTCCAGTCTTCGAACGTCGTGAGGTAGGCCTCATACTGCTTTCCGACGAAGTACGGGGGGGACCAGAAGCTGCACGCGACGCTGTCCTTCTCGATTCTCGGCAAAAGCTCCCTGCAATCTCCCTGGTAGATCTGGTTCACCGCGAGCGTGATGGTTTGGCTCATTTCAGGCTTCAGTAATCAGGTTACCGCTCTTCCGTCTGGTCCACGCTGATCGGCTGGCCTCCGGGCTACGTAGGCCACCAAGAGGACGGCCAGTCGACCGACGGGCTGGGCAACGCCGTGGACTTCAAGAACACCATCGTCATCCTGGAGGCTGGCGCGCCGGCTCGAAGCCATCTGTGCGATTAGCGAAGCGTCGCCCGAGATCCTTCCTGGACAGGAGTGGCCGCTGGCGGCGTCACCTTGAGCTGGCAGTCTCCTCCTTCGCGCACACGAAGTTCGCCGCGTCATCCGTGCTGCCGCTGCCCTTGTAGCGAGCTACCAGCGGATACGCGCACAGCGGTCGCGTGCGCACCACCTCGCTCTTCGGGTCGCGGTCGTTCCTGCGCTTGGTGGCGACGATCCGCTCCGGCGCGATGCCTTGCTCCACCCAGCGCTCCAGAGCCGCGCCCATGTCCTGCTGCGCGTCGCCGCTCCCCGCGCCGAACTGGCCGAAACTGTTCGGACCCGAGCCGCCGCCGCAGTGCTGCATCCCCGGCACCATGAACAGCCGCAGGAACCCGTGCGCCTCGCCGGAGCCCATCTTCGCCACGACGCTCTCGTAATAATCGATCGTGTTCGGCGCCGCGATCGCCGCATCGCTCCAGCCGTGATACAGGATCAGCTTGCCCCCGTGCGCTCTGAAGCGGCTCAGGTCCGGATTGGTCGCGTTCAGGATGCGCGCCATCTTCTCGTCGGCGGCCTTGGTATCGCGGTCGACGTCGAACGTGTGATAGTCCCAGGCGGCGGAGTCGAACACCATGTTCTTAAAGAACTGTGTTCCGAAACCGAACATGAGGCTGCGCTCGGGGGCCACGCCCGTGATCCAGGGTTCCCAGCCGCCGGGCTCGGCCTCCCCGCCGGGCGCATAGCCGGGAAACACCTGCTGGCCGCCGGAAGTGCGCCCGCCGGCGTAGAGCTTCTGGAGCGCGATCACCTGCGGCGCGGTGAGGCACCTGTCCGTCTCGGCGCCCTCGCACTGTAGCACGGAGGGGTCGAAGTGGCAGCGCGAGGGGTTCTCGATGACCCCGTCCTTGACGCCGTCGAGGGCGTCGCACGCTGCCAGGGCAGCCGCCTGAATCGCGGCCAGCTTCTTCGCCGGGATGTAGCCGTCCTTCTCTCCCAGCAGCGCCAGCAGGTCCCAGGCGGCATTGGCGAGCAGGTGCGTCCAGTAATTGGCCGGCGCGCCGGCGATGATGCCGTCATAGTCCTCGGGATAGCGCTGCGCCTCCATCAGCGCCTGTCGCCCGCCGTTCGAGCACGAGCTGAAGTACGACCGCCCCGGGCCCGCACCGTAGAACGCGCGGATGATCGACTTCGCGGTCGCCGTCATCCCGTGAATCGCCCGGTATCCGAAGTCGGCAATCTTCTCGGGGTGCCCCAGCGCCCAGCCGGCGTCGATTGTGCCGGCCTGGTGGCCGGTGTCCGTCGAGGCGGCGGCGTATCCGTGCGCCACCGCCGTCCCCATCTGGTCGTAGTTGATCGAGCCGGCGAAGCCGCCGTTGCCCGTCCCCTGAAACTTGCCGTTCCATCCTGAGCTCGGCATCCACGCTTCGAACTGAATGCTCGAGTCGGGCGACGGCTTGATCGCACCGGCTACGCGGCAGAACGCGGGCAAACCCGGAATCGCCTTCCCGGCCGGCGGCGCAAAGTCTCCGGCGGGCACGGATTCCACACGGGTGATCGTCGTTGCCGGCAGCGGCAGCCGGGCGAGGCCCTCGCAGTCCTGCGCCGCGAGCGCCGCGCTGGCGCTCACGATCGAGCCAAGAAAAACCAACCATCTCATCGCTGAGCCTCCGGACCATTGAGATTCCCCCGCGTAGGGGACTCCTCATTTTATGTCGAAACTTCGGCGGGGCTTGACGATCCCCGGACGTGGTTCGAATCACCTGGCGGAGGCGCGAGCGCCGGCTCCGGCCCTGCCTTGCTCTGCTTCCGCGCCTGGCCTCCAGCGCGAAGTCGATCTGCATGACGGCGTTCTTCTGCACCAGCGTCAGCAGCGCGCCGAAGCCGGCCGAGGGCAGGCCGGAGAGAACCGTCAGCGGGTGGATGTAGCTCCCGTAGAGAATGCCCAGGGCGATGTAGACCACCAGGACCGCGACGACCAGCGGCAGCCAAAGACGCTGGAATGGATGCGAGGTGGGCCCCGGAATCTGTCCACCCAGCAATGCGCTACCATGGCAGTTGCGCCGCTCACTTTCGTGCCCATCCCGAGTCGGCGCTGCGGCCTGATGAAATGGAGGGCGCAACGGAAGCGCACGTGAGGCCAGTATAGATGATCACTCTGTTGGAAGCCCTGGGCTATCGATGCCTCCGATACGTCAGTCGTCCTCTGGGACAACTCCAGATCCTGGTGGGCCCCAATGCGAGCGGAAAGACGACGTTTCTGGACGTCGTTTCGTTTCTGGGCACGCTTGTTTCCGAGGGACCCGAAACCGCCGTCCGCGAACGCTCCCAGAACCCTCTCGATCTGATCTGGCAGCGCCACCCTGGCACGATTGAGCTGGCCATTGAAGCCCGCATACCGAACCGTTTCCCGGCGCTGGTGCGTGCCGGCCAACACGACACGATTCGCTATGAAATCTCCCTTCGCATCGACCCACAAACATATGAAGTGTCGATAGAAACCGAAAAGGTTCTATTCAAGGCATCGAACTCGACCCCGCGGCAAGCCCGGCTACTCTTTCCGGATGTAGCGATCCACCCGCGGACAATCCTGTCGCGGAAGTCGCCCAGGGTTCGATACGTAGTCAACAAAGTCCCGAACGGCAATGACAACTTCTACGCTGAGTCGGGAAAGGGTTGGGCGCCTTCTTACAAACTGGGCCCGCGGAAATCGGCGCTTGGGAACTTGCCGGCCGACGAGGCGGGTTTCCCGGTGTCTGGGTGGCTTCGAGAGCTGCTGCGGGACGGCGTGCAGCGGATCGTGCTGAACAGCCTTCTGCTCAGGCAAGCCAGCCCGCCGGGCCAAGTGCGCGGATTCCGGCCGGACGGGTCAAATCTGCCTTGGGTGATTCAGGAACTGAAGGACAAGCGTCCGGATCTCTTTCGGGACTGGGTGGCACACGTCCGCACGGCACTGGCTGATGTGGAGGATATTCGCATAGTTGTGCGGGAGGACGACAAGCACGCGTACCTGGTGATCCGTTACGCGGGAGGACTCGAAACCCCCTCATGGGTCGTTTCTGACGGGACCCTGCGCCTGCTGGCGCTGACGATTCTCGCCTACCTGCCGGAGTTCCGAGGTATTTATCTCATTGAAGAACCCGAGAACGGCATTCATCCCACCGCGGTCGAGACCGTGTACCAGTCGCTCTCTTCCGTCTATGAAGGCCAGGTGCTTGTGGCCAGTCATTCACCGGTTCTGCTGGGTGTGGCAAAGGCCGAGCAACTCTTGTGTTTTGCGAAGGCCGCTGACGGCGGCACGGATGTGGTCCAGGGTGATCAACATCCGGCGCTCCGTGACTGGCGCGGCGAGGTCAGCCTTGGCGCATTACTTGCGTCGGGAATTCTCGGCTAGTGTCGCACGTGAAACACCTCATTGCACTTGCTGCCGACAAATCGATCAAGTTGACAGTAGATGAGTTGATTCGTCGGCCAGATGCACTTGGAATTCGCAGGCTGGACGAGGGCGCTTGGGAGACCATCCCCCACCCTAGGTACGACTCCGGGGTGGTCACAGCCGCCCACGTGTTTCTTCGACCGCAGGTCAACCGGTACCGCTTTGCAGTCGTCATCTGTGACAGGCACGGCTCTGGCCGGTCCGCCTCAAGAGAGGCCATTGAAGCCGAAATCGAGAGGAACCTGCAGACATGCGGGTGGGAGCAGCGCTGCGCCGCTGTGGTTATCGATCCGGAACTGGAGATCTGGTTGTGGGTCGACTCGCCGCATGTTGCAGAGGTGCTGGGCTGGCGCGATCGGCGCGACCCGAACCTGCGCGAGTGGCTGCACCAGCAGGGATACTTGCAGCGGAGCCAAGTCAAGCCCAGTGATCCGCAGCGCGCCGCGGATCACGCGCTGGCCCTGGCTCAGAAGAGGAGATCCAGCGCGATCTTCCAAGAGCTGGCAAAACGCGTGAGCTTGGCTGGCTGCCGTGATCCGGCTTTCCTGAAGCTCAGAGATACGCTGCGGGGCTGGTTCCCGCCAGCAACTTGATCCTCCGGCCCGAAACTGGGTCCACCCCCTACGCCGTCACCGGCGCGGGCCCTGGGTTCGGTTGTTTGCGGGCGCGCAGCCAGTCCAGGGCGGCGGCCATGTAAGTGTAAATCACCGGGGTCAGGTAAAGCGTCACGGTTTGGGAGAACAGCAGGCCGCCCACCACGGCTAGTCCGAGCGGCTGGCGCGCTTCGCCGCCGGCGCCGTAGCCCAGGGCGATTGGCACCGCGCCCAGCAGCGCCGCCATGGTGGTCATCATGATCGGCCGGAAGCGGATCAGGCAGCCCTGGTAGATAGCTTTCAGCGGCGGCATGCCCTGGTTGCGCTCGGCATCCAGCGCGAAGTCGATCTGCATGATGGCGTTCTTCTCCACGATGCCGATCAGCATGATGAGGCCGACAAACGCGTAGATGTTCAGGTCCATGCGGAAGACCAGCAGCGTCAGCAGGGCGCCGAAGCCGGCCGAGGGCAGCCCCGAGAGAATCGTCAGCGGGTGGATGTAGCTCTCGTAGAGAATGCCCAGAACGATGTAGACCACCAGGACCGCCACGATCAGCAGCAGCCAGAGATTCGTGAGCGAGCTCTGAAAGGCCTTGGCGGCCCCCTGGAAAGTCGTGCTGATGGTGTCCGGCAGGGAGCGGCGGGCAATCTCCTGAATGCTGGCGACGGTCGAGCCGAGCGAGACCCCGGGCTTGAGATTGAACGAGACGGTCACGGCGGGCAACTGGCCGAAGTGGTTGATGGTCTGCGGTCCCGACTCCGACGTCACCCGCGCCAGCGTGTCCAGCGGAATGAGCTGGTTGGCGCTGGACTTGAAGTAGAGCAGCGAGAGCGCCCGCGGGTCGGCCTGGTACTCGGGCAGCAGTTCGAGCAGCACCTTGTACTCGTTGGTGGAAGCATAGATAGTCGATACCCAGCGCGGACCGTAGGCGTCGTAGAGCGCGTTCTCGATTTGCTGCGCGTTCACCTGCATGGCGGCGGACTTGTCGCGGTCGATCGTGACGTTCACCTGCGGCGTCTGGATGGCCAGGTTGCTGGTGACGTCCTGCACCCCAGGCAATGCGTCAACTTCCTTCTCCAGCCGCTGCGCCGCCGCGTACAACTCGTCCCGGTCGGGCGATTGCAGCGAGAACTGATACTGGCTCTTGGTGACCTGGCCGCCGATCTGGATGGTCGGCGGATTCTGAAGGTAGACGCGCATGCCGGGAAACACGGACAGCTTCGGGCGGAGCTCGTTCAGGATGGCGCCGACCAGCAGCGGACGCTGGGAACGCGGCTTGAGGTGCACGATGATCTGGCCGAAGTTGGGCCCGCCGAGCGTGGACGCCGTGGCGCCACCGACGCTCGAGACCAGCGAATCCACGTTGGGATCCTGCCGGATCACGTCCGCGATCGCGTGCTGATACTCGACCATTTGGTAGTACGAGACGCCCTGGGCCGCCTCGGTGATGGCGAGCATCTGGTCGGTGTCCTGGTCGGGGATGAAGCCCTTGGGGATGATCGCGAACATGTACCCCGTGGCCACCAGCAGCAAAACGAAAATCCCGACCGTGACCGGCCGGTACTGGAGCACCCACCGCAGACTGACGTCGTAGGCGTGCAGCAGGCCGTCGAAGAACCTCTCGGTGATCCGGTAGAACCAGGACCTGCGCTGCTCGCGGGCCTCGCGCAGGAAGCGGCTGCACAGCATCGGCGTCAGGGTGACCGAAACGACGCCCGAGATCAGGATGGCGACGCAGATGGTGACCGCGAACTCCTTGAACAGCCTGCCCAGCACGCCGCCCATGAACAGCACCGGGATGAACACGGCGGCCAGCGACAGGGTCATCGACACGATCGTGAAGCCGATCTCGCGCGAGGCCGCGAGCGAAGCCGCCAGCGGCTTCTCGCCCATCTCGATGTGCCGGACGATGTTCTCGAGCATCACGATGGCGTCGTCCACCACGAACCCGACCGACAGAATCAGCGCCATCATCGAGAGGTTGTCCAGGCTGTAGTTGAGCAGGTACATGACCGCGAAGGTGCCGATGACGGAGAACGGCAGCGCCAGGCTGGGAATCACCGTGGCCGAGAGGTTCCGCAGGAACAGGAAGATCACCATCACCACCAGGCCCAGCGTGAGCATCATCGTGAACTGGACGTCGTGGTAAGACTCGCGGATGGTCTCCGAGCGGTCGTAGAAGATGCCCATGTTCACCGAGGGGGGCAACTCGGATTTGAACAGCGGCAGAAGGCGCTTCACGCCGTCGGTGACCTCGATGGTGTTGGTTCCCGGCTGGCGCTGGATGGCGAGCACGATGGCCCGCCGCCCCGCGCTCATCTTGTAGAACCAGGAGGCGGTCTTGTCGTCCTCGACGCTGTCGATCACCTTGCCCAGCTCCTCCAGGCGCACGGGAGAGCCTTTGCGGTAGGCGACCACCAGCGGGCGATAGGCCTCGGCGGTCATCAGTTGCCCGGTCGCCTGGAGCGTGAAGGCCCGCTGCGGACCGACGATCGAGCCGGTGGGGAGGTTGACGTTCCAGCCGCGCAGGGAGGTTTCCACCTCGTTGATCCCGATCTGGCGCGAGGCCAGGGCGTGGGGGTCCATTTGCACGTGGACGGCGTACTTCTGCGCCCCCAGCACCTGCACTTGCGCCACGCCGCTCACCATCGAGATGCGTTGCGCGATGCGGGTTTCGGCGTATTCGTCCAAGGTCCACAGCGGCAGGGTGGAGGAAGTGAGGGCGATGTACAGGATGGGCTGATCGGCCGGATTCACCTTGGTGAAGGTAGGCGGCGTGGGCATGCCCGCGGGCAGCAGCCGCGAGGCCTGGGTGATGGCGGCCTGCACGTCCACGGAAGCGCCGTCCAGGTTGCGGTCCAGGGCGAACTCGAGGGTGATCTGCGTCGAGCCGAGCGAGTTCACCGAGGTCATCGAGTCCAGGCCGGCAATCATCGAGAACTGGTTTTCGAGCGGGGTGGCTACCGCCGAGGCCATGGTTTCCGGATTCGCGCCCGGAAGGCTCGCCGTCACCAGCAGCGTGGGGAAATCCACGTTGGGCAGGTCGCTCACCGGCAGCGCCCGGTAGGCCACGAAGCCGAACAGCGCAATGGCCGCCATCAGCAGGCTGGTGGCGATCGGCCGGCGAATGAAGGTCTCGGAGATATTCATTCCGCGCTCCCGCCCAGCGCCGGGATGGGCGCCACATAGCTGCTGGCCTTCAGCTTGCGCCAGCGCTCCACGATCGCCGCCATATAGGTGTAAACCACCGGCGTCAGGTACAGCGTGATCAACTGCGAGAACAGCAACCCTCCGGCGACGGTGAGCCCCAGTGGCCGCCGCGCTTCGCCGCCCGCGCCGAAGCCGAGCGAAATCGGCAGCGCGCCGAGCAGCGCCGACATGGTGGTCATCATGATCGGCCGGAAGCGCGTGAGGCAGCCTTCGTGAATTGCCTCCGTGGGGCTCTTTCCTTCCCGCCGCTCGGCCTCCAGCGCGAAGTCGATCTGCATGATCGCGTTCTTCTGCACGATGCCGATCAGCATCATCAGGCCCACGAAGGCATAGATGTTCAGGTCCACGCGGAACACCATCAGCGTCAGCAGCGCCCCGAAGCCCGCCGACGGCAGCCCCGAGAGGATGGTCAGCGGGTGGACGTAGCTCTCATACAGCACGCCCAGCACGATGTAGACCACCATCACCGCCACCGTGAGCAGGATGCCGAGGTTCCGCAGCGAATCCTGAAACGCTTTGGCGGTCCCTTGAAAGCTGGTGGTCACGGTGGCCGGCAGGATTCTTCCCGCGGCGTCCTGGAGCTGAGAGACGGCGTCCCCCAGCGCGACGCCCGGTTTGAGGTTGAAGGAGAGCGTCACCGAGGGGAGCTGGTTGGAGTGGTTGACGGTGAGCGGTCCGGCGTCGGTGCTCAGCCTGCCGAAGGAGCTGAACGGCACCAGGTGGCCGTCGGAGGACTTGAAGTAGAGCTTGGTCACCGAGTCCGGGTGGGACTGGTACTCCGGCAGCAATTCCAGCAGCACGCGGTTCTGGCTAATGGGCGAGTAGATGGTCGAGGACCAGCGCGGCCCGAAGCCCGAGTACAGCGCGGATTCGATCTGCGCCACGTTCAACTGGAGCGCGGCGGCCTTGTCGCGGTCGATCGCAACGTTCACTCGGGGATTCTTGAGCTGGAGGTCGGTGGTGACGTCTTGCAGTCCGGGCAGCCGCGCCGCTTCGCGCTCCAGCCGCTGCGCCTGTTTGTAGAGCTCATCGGTGTCCGGCCCCTGCAAGGTGAAATCGTAGGAGCTCTTCGACATCCTGCCGCCGATGCGAATGGCCGGCGGCACGGTCGCAAAGACGCGCACTCCCGGAAAATTCGAGATCTTCGGCCGTACGCTATTGACGAACTGAAAGACGGTGATATCGCGCTGTCTGCGGGGCTTGAGCTGCACCGTCATGCGGCCGGTGTTGGCGCCGGCATTGAAAGACCCGCCGGCGCTGATCATGATCATGTCGATGTTGGGGTCGCGCCGGAGAATCTCCGCGACCCTCCTCATGTACGCCGCCATCTGGAAATACGAGGTGCCCTGAGCCGCCTCGACCGTGATGTTCACCTGGTCGTTGTCCATCTCGGGAATGAAGCCCTTGGGCGCCTTGACGAACAGGAACGCGGTGGCCGCGAGCACCAGGAAGAAGACCCCCAACATCACGGGGCGGTGGTGCAGAACCCACGTCAAGCTGCCGTCGTAGGCGCGCAGCATGCCGCGGAAGAACCCTTCCGTGGACCGGTAGAATCGGCTCCGCGTCCCCTCGCCCGGCGGGCGCAGGAACCGGCTCGCCAGCATCGGCGTCAGCGAAATCGAAACCATCCCGGAGATCAGGATGGCCACGCAGATGGTCACCGCGAACTCGCGGAACAGCCGGCCCAGGATCCCCCCCATGAACAGCACCGGAATGAACACCGCCGCCAGCGACAGGGTCATCGAGACGATCGTGAAGCCGATCTCCCGCGAACCGTTGAGCGCCGCCTCCAGCGGCCGCTCGCCTTTTTCCATGTGGCGGACGATGTTCTCTAGCATCACGATGGCATCGTCGACGACAAAGCCGACCGAAAGAATGAGCGCCATCAGCGAGAGGTTGTCGAGGCTGTAGTCGAGCAGGTACATCACCGCGAACGTGCCGACGATCGAGAACGGCAGCGCCATGCTGGGGATGGCGGTCGCCGAAGCGTTGCGCAGGAACAGGAAGATCACCATCACCACCAGGCTCAGCGTCAGCGCCATGGTGGTCTGAATATCCTGGAACGCCTCGCGGATGTTCTTGGAGCGGTCGCCGCGGACCACAAGCTGGGCCGAGGGCGGCAACTGCGCCTGGAACGTCGGGATGAGCTTCTTGATTGCGTCGGTCACCTCGATGGTGTTGGTGCCCGGCTGGCGCATCACGATCAGGACGATGGCGCGGTTGGCGTCCTGGCGGTTGATGAGCATCGACATGGTCTTGTCGTCCTCGACGCTGTCGATCACCTGGCCCAGATCCCGGAGCCGCACCGGCGCCCCATTGCGCCACGCCACCACCAACGGGCGGTATTGCCAGGCCCGCATGAGTTGCCCGCTGGCCTGAACGTTGAAGGCCGTGTGCGGGCCATAGAGAGTGCCGGTCGGCAGGTTCACGTTCCAGCCCTGGATGGCGCTGTCGACCTCGTTCAGCCCAAGCTGGCGCGCCGCCAGCTTGTCTGGGTCGACCTGCACCCGCACGGCGTACTTTTGCGACCCGAAGACCATCACCTGCGCGACGCCGCTCACCATCGAGAGCCGCTGCGCGATGCCCGTTTCCGCGTACTCGTCGAGTTGCCACATGGGCAGGGTCTTCGAGGTCAGGCCCAGGAAAATGATGGGCGCGTCGGCCGGGTTGTACTTGCGAAACGAGGGCGGGCTGGGCATGCCCGGCGGCAGCAGGGGCATCACCTCGGCGATGGCGGTCTGGACGTCCACGGCCGCTCCGTCGATCTCGCGGCTCAGGTCGAACTGGAGCGTGATCTGGGTGTTGCCCATCGAGTTCACCGAGATCATCGAGTCCAGCCCGGCGATGCCGCTGAACTGGCGTTCGAGTGGCGTAGCGACCGCCGAGGCCATGGTGTCCGGGTTGCCGCCCGGCAGGCTGGCCGAGACCACCAGCGTGGGGAAATCGACGTTGGGAAGATCCGAGACCGGCAAGGCCCGGTAGGCCAGCACCCCGAACAGCGCCACCGCGAACATCAGGAGGCTGGTGGCGATCGGACGCCGGATGAAAGTTTCGGAGATATTCACGGCGGGCTCCGTTACCTACCGGGCGCGCGCCTCGCCCCTGCCGGGGGGCCCTGCCGCCCCTCCCTGGTTTGCACCTTCATGCCAGGCGCCAGCCTCAACTGCCCCTCGGTCACGACCGTCTCGCCGGCTTGGAGCCCGGTCTGAACTACGATCACCTGATCCACTCTGGACCCCGTCACCACCGGGCGGGACTCCACGCTCTGGTCGGGCTTCACTACGTAGACGAACGAGCCGTCCTGTCCCGTCTGCACCGCCTGGTCGGGCACCACCAGGGCGCTGGCCTGGGTGGCCAGCCGGAGCCTCACCCGCACGAACTCGCCCGGCCAGAGCCTGCGGTTCTGGTTCGAGAAGGTCCCCTTCAGCTTGATGGTGCCGGTGGCCGGATCGACGGTGTTATCGACAAACGTGAGTACGCCGGTCTCTTCCTCGCCCGGGGGCGCGTTCTGCGAGGCCGCCATGACCTCCAGCTTGCCGCGCGCCATGTACTGCTTGATGGCCGGCAGGTTCGCCTCCGGAACCGGAAACGTGACATAGATCGGCTGGACCTGGTTGATGGTGATCAGGTCCATCGAGTTCGCGGTGACCAGGTTGCCGGCTTTGACGGCCAGATTGCCGGTGCGACCGTCGATGGGGGAGCGGATGGTGGTGTAGCCCAACTGGATCTTCAGGTTGGCGAGCGTCGCCCGGGCCGCCACGACCGCCGCCCGCGCGCTTCGGATTGACGCTTCATCCGCCCGGAGGTTCTCGGCCAGCGCATCCGAGCTGGCCTGCTGCTGTTCGGTTTGATCTCTGGACAAAACGCCGTCGTGGAAAAGCTGCGTGTACCTCGCCGCTTGCGCCTGGGCGTATTTCTGCTGCACGATGTCCCGCTTCAGGCTCGCTTCCGCCTGGCCCAACAGCGCCTCGTTGCGGGCCAGGTCCGCCTCCGCCCCGGCGACCTGGGCCTCGAACGGGCTGGGGTCGATGGTGAACAGCAGATCGCCTCGCTTGACGGAATCGCCTTCCTGGAAGTGCACCCGCAGTAACGGTCCGGTGACCTGGGACCTCGCGGTGACGGTGGAGTAGGCCTCGACGTTTCCGATGACCTGAACCTCCAGCGGCACGTCTCTCTTGGCGACTGTAGCGACCACCACGGGCACGGCGTCGCCCCTGCGCGCGGGCTGCTGGGCCGGCGAGCTGCCCGCCCCACAACCGGTCGCCAGAAGCGCGGCCGCGCCAGCGCACAAAGCAACCACGAAAATCGAACCTGGAGTACGAAGAGGAATAAGCTCCATTGTACCGTGCCAATCCGGCCCGTTTGGGCACACCACCATCTTCTGGATATGGCGTTGTGCAGCGCCCCAAAGTTACGCGGTCACATTCCGATCTCCCGCAGCAGCCGGTTCGCGTGGTAAACGCTGCGCAGGGCCTCGACGATGGCCTGGCTGGCCACGTGGACCGAGCGCGCCTGGGCCTCGGTGTACACGAACCGGTTGGGAAGGCCCTCGATATTCCCGTCGAACAGAATCCCCACGATCTCCCCCTTGCCGTTCACGGTGGGACTGCCGGAGTTGCCGCCGTGGGTGTCGGCGGTGGAGACGAAATTGAACGGCGTCGCCAGCTTCAGCGCGGACTTCGCCTGCACCCAGCGCGGCGGGAGCCGGTACGGGTCCTGGCCCGTGGCGTGGCCGTAGAGGCCCGTGAAATCGGTGGCGTACGGGACCGAAGCGCCCGCCTGGTTGCGGTATCCCTGGACCAGGGCGTAGGTCAGCCGCAGCGTAAAGGTGGCGTCCGGGTACTCGTTGGCCCCGTACGCGGCGAAGCGGGCCTGGGCGATCTTGCCGGCGCTCGAGGTCAGCACCGCCTCGATGCGGTCTTCGTATTCCTTGCGCAGGCGGCGCGCCGGCCCGTCGATGATTCTCGCCAGGCGGATCATGCCGTCTTCGGAGGCTTTCAGCGCTTCCGGGTTCTGCGCGAGCCGCTTGCGTTCGGCGACGTCCTGGAGCTTGCTGGTGGAGACGTAGCCGGCGGCGGCCTGCTCGGGCGTCTGCCCGTTCCACAGCGCCTTGACGGTCTCGTCCTGGGCGCCCAGCTCCTGGCGCAGGAAGGCGAGATAGTTGGCGATCACGGCGATCTCGAGCGATGCGGTCAGCGGCGCCGGAGAGTACATCTGCTGCTCGAGAGCGGGCAGGCGGGCGTCGGCGTACTCGCGCAGCCGCTGCTCGTTTGGCTTGCGGGTTTCCTCGGCGAAGCGCACCACGTCGCGGGCGATCTGGAACAAATCGGAGCCGAGGGTCGCGTTCCTTTCGAGAAGGAAGTAAGGTTTGTAGAAGCCGCGGTAGGCCTGGTAAGCTCCGGCCACCTCCGTCCAGACGCCGCCGAATTCTTTTTGCTTCTGCGCATCGCTGTCCACGGCCGCCCGGAGGCTGGCCTCCTGTTTCCTCTTCTGGGCCATCAGCGCGGGATCGCGCAGACCGCCTAGGAAACCGGTGTAGGCTTCGTAGCTGTTCTGGACCGAAAACAGGTTGTCGCGCGCCACTCGCCGGTTCTCGGCGCTTTGGCCGCTGTAGGCTTCCAGGGCCTGGATCAGGGAGGACAGGCGCGCCTCGACCAGCGGGTAGGAGACGTCCCGGTAGAACTCCAGTCCGGCCACCGTGGTGAGGCGATCGGTGGACCCGGGGTGTCCGGTCACAAAGACCAGCTCGTTGTCCTTCACGCCCTCGCGGCTCCAGCGCAGGTACTCTTTCACCTCCGCGGGCTTATCGTTCTCGTAAGTCCGGAACAAGGCGAAATCCAGGTCGTAGCGCGGGTAGGTGAAGTTGTCGGGATCCCCGCCGAAGGCGGCGATGTCAACCTCCGGAGCGAACACCAGCCGGATGTCGGTGTACTTCTTGTATCGATAGAGGTGATACTCGCCGCCCGAGTACAGCGTCACCACGTCGCAGCGGTTCCCGGTTTTGGTCGAGCATTCCTTTTCCAGGCGCGCCATCGCTCCCTTGCGCTGCTGGTTGGCCTGGGCGGTGGTCGCGCCCGCCTGAACCGCGCCCTTCACCTGCGCGGTGACGTCCTCCATGCGGAGCAATACGTTCACCTCCAGGTCCGGGCACTTCTGCTCCTCCGCCTCCGAGGCTGCCAGAAAGCCGTCGGTCATGTAGTCGTGCTCGGCCGAACTGACCTTCTGAATGCAGTCCGAGCCGACGTGATGGTTGGTGAACAGCAATCCGTGGGGCGAGATGAACGACCCCGAGCCGCCGTTGTTGAAGCGCACCGAAGCCAGCCGCAGGTGATCCAGGAAAGCGTCGCTGACCTGGTAGCCGTACTTCTTGGCCACCGCCTCTTTGGGGAAGTGGTTGAACAGCCACAGACCCTCGTCGGCCCTCAGGCAGGCGACGGCGGTCAGGAGGAGCAAAAAAGATCGGAGGCGCATAGAATTCACTGTAGCTGAACGGGGCGATCCGCGCCGGCTCCCGGCACATGGCGGCCAGTTCCTTTCCTGCTACACTCGCGGTTGTGAAAACCATCATCGAACCTTTCCGCATCAAGAGCGTGGAACCGCTGCGGCAGACCACGCGCGAGGAGCGTGAGCGGTTCCTGGAGGAGGCAGGCTACAACCTGTTCCTGATCGAGGCCCGGAACATCCTCATCGACCTGCTGACGGATTCGGGCACCAGCGCCATGTCCACCGAACAGTGGGCGGCCATGATGCGTGGCGACGAATCCTACGCCGGCAGCGAGAGTTTCTTCCGGCTGAAGCGAGCGGTCCAGGACCTGACCGGGTTTCGCCACGTGATTCCGACCCACCAGGGGCGGGCGGCCGAACGCATCCTGTTCTCGGTGATGTGCGGTCCGGGCCAGATCGTGCCCAATAACACCCACTTCGATACCACCCGCGCCAACATCGAGTTCTGCGGCGCGCGCGCGGCCGATCTGCCTTGCCCCGAAGCCGCCGACACGCAGGCGCGGCTGCCCTTCAAGGGCAACATGGACGTCGCCGCGCTCGAACGGCTCATCGAGACCGAGGGCGCGAAGCACATCCCGCTGGTCATGCTGACCGTGACCAACAACTCCGGCGGCGGCCAGCCGGTCTCGCTCGCGAACCTCGAGCAGGTCAAGAACGTCGCTTCCCGGCAGGGAATTCCGCTGTATCTGGACGCTTGCCGGTTCGCCGAGAACGCCTGGTTCATCCGGCAGCGCGAGCCTGGATACGCGGACTGGACGCCGAAACAGATCGCTCAGAAGATGTTCTCGCTGGCCGACGGCTGCACCTTCTCCGCCAAGAAGGACGCCTTCGCCAACATCGGCGGGCTGCTCTGCACCAACGACGACCGGCTGGCCGAGCAGGAGAAGGACCTTCTCATCCTCACCGAAGGGTTCCCCACCTACGGCGGGCTGGCGGGCCGCGACCTCGAGGCCATCGCGGTGGGCCTCTCCGAAGTGCTCGATCCCGACTACCTGCGCTACCGGATCGTCTCGACCGACTACCTCGGACGGCACATCTCCGAGCGCGGCGTGCCCATCGTCCAGCCGCCCGGCGGGCACGCCATCTACATCGACGCGGAGCGCATGCTGCCGCACATCCCGCGGCGCCAGTTCCCCGGGCAGGCGCTGGCCGTCGAGCTTTACCGGCATGCCGGGATCCGCTCGGTCGAGATCGGATCGGTGATGTTCGGCGAGAAGGCCCCTCACGAACTGCTGCGGCTGGCCATCCCACGGCGCGTGTACACCCAGAGCCATATCGACTACGTCGTGGAAGCGATTCTGGAGGTGAACCAGCGGCGGGAGCAAGTGCGTGGACTCGAAATCGTTTCCGAACCGCAGTTCCTGCGCCACTTCAGCGCGCGTTTCCGGCCGCTGTAAGCGCGCTCAGTTGTTACGCTTGACGTAACACCGTGCTCGTCATACGCTCAGAATGTGATCCGTTCGTTTCGCTGTGCCGAGACAGCCCAGCTGTTCGGAGACGAGCCGGTAAGACGCTTCATGGCAATCGAACGGGTAGCCCGCCGGAAGCTGCTCTATTTGCACAGGGCGAAGACTCTGGACGATTTGAAAGCACCGCCTGGAAACCGCCTGGAGGCGCTGAAAGGCGATCGCGCCGGCAGCTTCAGCATACGGATCAACGACCAGTGGAGACCCTGTTTTCAGTGGCGGGACGGCGAAGTATTCGATGTCGAAATCGTCGACTACCACTAGGAGGGAACATGGCGACAAAAATCAGACTGCTCGAGCCGATTCACCCGGGCGAGATTCTGTACCACGACTTCATGGCGCCTCTGGGGATCAGTATCAATCGTTTGGCTCGGGACCTGGATGTCCCGCCGAATCGTATCAGCCAGATCGTGCGGGGCAAACGCGCCCTCACCGCGGACACTGCACTGCGGCTGGGCAGGTACTTCCGGGTCTCACCGGAAGTGTGGCTGAACCTGCAAGTCGATTACGAGATGCGTGTCGCCAGCCGCGAACGCGGCAAGGAGATCCAGCGGCGGGTTCGGCCGCGCGCTGCGGCATGAGACGTTAGCCAACAGGGGCGCCCAAGGGGTTATGGATTCTCACGGGTCCAGCGATCGATTCGGAGGCGCGCCCTCCGTTCCCGCCCAACGCTGGACGGCCCGGCGCAGTTCCTCCATCCGCGCGGGCTTGGTGATGTAGTCGTCCATGCCGGCGGCCAGGCATTCCTCGCGATCGCCCGCCAGGGCGCGGGCGGTCATGGCAATGATCGGGGTATGGCGCCCCTCGCGCTCGCGGCCCCGGATTTCGGCGGTGGCCGCAAACCCGTCCATCTCGGGCATGTGGACGTCCATCAGCACCACATCGTAGTGGCCCGCCAGAACCGCGTCGGCCGCCTGCCGGCCATCGCAGACCGCTTCCGCGCAGAACCCGGATTTCTCCAACATGCGCAGCGTGATCCTTCGGTTCACCTCGTTGTCCTCGGCCAGCAAGACACGAACGCCGGCCGGGGAGATGGACCCGGCTGCCGCGCGCGAATCGGCTGGCGCCGGGGTGGCCGGCTCGATCTGCTTGCGGAACTGCGCGGTGAACCAGAACGTGCTGCCGCGCCCCACCTCGCTTTCGAGACCGATGCGGCCGCCCATCATCTCGACGAGCTGCTTGGAGATGGCCAGTCCCAAGCCCGCTCCACCGAACTTGCGGGTGGCCGAATCGTCCCCCTGCACGAAGCTCTCGAACAGCGGAGCACAGCGTTCGGGCGCGATACCGATGCCCGTGTCCCGAACGGTTGCCCGGACGCTGACGGTTCCTCCGGTCTCGCTCTCCAGTGCCAGCCGCACCGCGATTTCGCCGCGCTCGGTGAACTTGATCGCGTTCCCGATCAGGCTCACCAAGACCTGGCGCAGCCTGGAGGCGTCGCCACAGACTATGCGGGGCACGGCGGGGTCGACGCTGGAGCTGAGTTGCAGTCCTTTCTGCCGGGCCCGGAGACCCAGCAGCGCGCAGGCCTGGTCCAACGCGGCGGCCGGCTCGAAGGGCGCCGTCTCCAGTTCCAGCTTGCCGGCCTCGATCCTCGAAAACTCCAGGATGTCGCCGATCACGGTGACTAGCGCCACGGCGGACATCTGGACGGTCTCGGCGTACTCCCGCTGCTCCGGGCCGAGCGGGGTGGCGAGCAGCAAATCGACCATACCCACAATGCCGTTCATCGGCGTGCGGATCTCGTGGCTCATGTTGGCCAGGAAGCGGTTCTTGGCCTCCGCGGCGGCGCGGGCGGCGGTCAAGGCGTCCGAGAGCTCCTCGTTCTTGCGCTGGAGTTCCCGCGTGTACCGGGCGAGTTCGTCCTGGTGGCGTTTACGCTCCGTCACGTCGCGGCCGATGCTCTGAATCCCTACCGGTCGCCCTTCCTGGAAGATCAGGCGGCTGCTGACCTCGAGCAGGATTTCGCGGCCATCTTTGGCCAGGATGCTCACCTCCTCCGTGGTTGCGCCGCCGCCCGCGAGCTTCATGGCCACCAACTCGCGCATGCGCGCCCGGTCGCGCGGCGCCGCCAACTGGTCCATGTTCATTCGCAATCCTTCCGCGCGTGAGTATCCGCTGGCCCGCTCGGCCGCCTTGTTGAGGGAGGTGAAGTTACCCTCGAGGTCGATCGAGAAGATGATGTCGTGGGCGTTCTCGAACAAGTCGCGGTAGCGTTCCTCGCTGTCGCGCAGTCTCTGCTCGTCCCGTTTGCGCTGGGTGATGTCGGCGATGATCCCTACCGCACCCTGCACCTCGCCGCGACCGTCCCGCAACGGTGCTGTCCACAGGGAGGCGTCCACCGCCGAGCCGTCTTTCCGGGTGAAACGGACTTCAGCGGCGTCGAGCTGGCCTCCTTCCACCGTGGCCGCGAGCCGGCCGTGGAACTCCGCATAGCGATCCGAGGAAATGTGCGGCGCCGGCCGCCCGAGCACCTCTTCGGCTGAGAAGCCGAAGATCTTCTCCGCGGCCGGATTCCAGCTTCGCACGTTGCCCTCCCGATCTACGGTGGCGATGGCCAGCGGCGAGGCCCGGATCACGGCCTCCAGCAGCGAGTTTGCCTGCTCGAGCGCCTCTTCCGCCCGTTTTCGGTCCGTGACGTCTTCGACGGTCCCTTCATAATAGAGCACCGTTCCATCGCCGGCCCGGACGGCGCGTGCGTTTTCGCGAACGGCGATCCTCGCTCCGCCACGCCGGCGCCACAGCGCCTCGCACCCCTTGATCTCGCCGCCGCCCTCCAGTGCTGCCCGGAATTCCCGCCGATCGTAGCTGGGATCGAAACCCTCGTGTTCCAGGTTGCGCGTGGCCAGTTCCTCGAAGGACGAATACCCGAGCATCTGCACCAGGGCCGGATTGGCCATCAGGATCCGTCCGCCCGGAGTGGTCCGATAGATTCCGATCGGGACGTTCTCGAACAGGTTGCGGTAACGGGCCTCGCTCTCCTGGAGAGCTTGCTCGGCCCGGTGGCGCGCGGTTACATCCAGGAGCGCGGACCGGATGCCGGTCACGTGCCCCTGCGCGTCGCGGATGAGTCGCTCGTGAATCTCGACCATCACCTGGGTGCCGTCGCCCCGCAGGTACTCCCTCAGGAACGGGGCCAGCGCCTGCTCGCCGGCGATCTTCCTGGCCACGGCGCGGCGGCTGGTTTCGCGCGCCTCGGGCGCGACGAATTCCCAGACGGGACGGCCAACCATCTGAGCGCGGTCGAACCCGAGTAGCTCGCATTCGGCTTGGTTGACCCGCTGGACGACGCCGTTGCGGTCTATTTCGTGATAGGCTATCGGGGCATCCTCGAAAAGGCTGCGGAAGCGGGCTTCGCTCTCCAGCAGCGCCTCGCCGTGGGCGGCCGATCGCCGCCTGGCCCGGAACCACCGGTCGATGGACGGGAAAAGTGCGACGCTACCAACACGCATGGCTTGGCCTATCCTTCTCATCGACACTTGGCAGCGCTGCCATTAGAATGTCCCCGCCTGTATAATCGTTTCTCATGCGGATCGACTGGTTCCCGCTGTGGCTCAGCCTGAAGGTGGCTTCCATCGCCACCCTGCTGTCGCTGCTGCTGGGTCTCTGGCTGGCCTACCTGCTGGCGAACCGCAGGTTCCGCGGCAAGGAGGTGCTGGACGCGGCGGTGGCCCTGCCCCTGGTGTTGCCCCCTACCGTTCTGGGCTACTATTTGCTGGTGCTGTTGGGGCGGGAAAGTCCACTGGGCCGCCTCTATGAGTGGATTGTCGGCTCTCCCCTGGTGTTCACCTGGCAGGCCGCGGTGGTGGCGGCCATGTTCCACGCCATCCCGCTGCTGGTGATCTCGGCGCGCGCCGCCCTGGAGAGCGTGGACCGGAGCTACGAGCGGGCGGCGCGCAACCTGGGCGCCTCCGAATGGCGGGTGTTCTGGAAAGTGAGCCTGCCGCTGGCGCGGCGCTCGATCCTGGCGGTCTCGGCGCTGGCGTTTGCCCGGACGCTGGGCGATTTCGGCATCACCATCATGATTGCGGGCAACATTCCGGGCCGCACCCAGACCATCGCGGTGGCGATCTATGACGCGGTGGAGGCCGGCAACGGCGCGCTGGCCCGCACCCTGGTGGTCGTAATTTCCCTGCTTGCGGTGGTGATCCTGTCGATCGCCAACCGGCTGGCGGCGAGGCAGGCCACGGGATGATCCAGGTTCGCATCCGCAAGCGCTTCCCGGCCCGCCCGGATGCGGCGGCGTTCTCGCTGGAGCTGGACTTCCAGGCCGCCTCCGGCGTCACGGTGCTGTTCGGGCCCAGCGGATCGGGCAAGACCTTGACGCTGGACGCGATCGCCGGGTTCGTCGCCCCGGACGAAGGCCGGATCATGCTCGACGACGAGATCCTGTTTGACGCTCCCTCGGGCGTTTGCCTGCCTCCCCAAGCGCGCCGCTGCGGCTACGTCTTCCAGAACTACGCGCTGTTCCCGCACATGACGCTGCGCCAGAACCTGGCGTTCGCAGCCGAGCGCCGGCCGCGTCTGGAGCGCCACCGCAGGGTCAACGAGACGCTCGAGCGGTTCCATCTGACCGAGGTGGCGGGCCGCCGTCCCCACGAGCTCTCGGGCGGCCAGAAGCAGCGCTGCTCGATCGCCCGGGCGCTGATCGGGTCGCCCAAGCTGCTTCTGCTGGACGAACCGGCCCGCGGCCTGGACGCCCCGCTGCGCGCCGAGTTCTACGCCGTGCTGCGGCAGGTCCGCGCCGAGTTCCAAACCCCCTCCCTGCTGGTGACCCACGACCTCGACGAGTGCTTCGAGCTGGGCGAGGAAATGCTGATCCTGCGCGATGGGCGGCTGGTGCAGAGCGGCTCGCCCAGAGCCATCGCCGAACGTCCCGCGAACGTGGAAGTCGCCCGGTTGCTGGGCCTCTTCAATCTGTTTCAGGCGGAGATCCTGGAACTCGATCCGCAGCGCAACCTCAGCCGGCTGCGGTTCGGCGAGTTCGAGCTGGCGGGGAACTATTTCCCCGGCCGGCTGCGCGGCGACCGCGTGTGGCTGTGCGTGCGCCCGGAGCAGCTCGGCGTCTCGGCGCGCGACGGCAAACCCGGCCCGAACCAGGTTCCGGCGCAGTTGCTGCGCTCGATCGAGATGCCGCACGCGGTGCGCCTGGAGTTCGCCGGCGAGATCAGCGTCGAGCTCCCCCGCCCCGAGTTCGAGAAGCAGAAACATAATAAGGAATGGCTGGTGTGGTTCCCCCAAGAGGCGTTGCGCGTTTTGTGACATGAAGACGTTCGACCAGTACGTGGAAATGGCCGGGCAGATCCACGGCCACATCTGCGCCGGGCAGATCCTGGGCCTGCGGATGGCGCTCTACGGGCTGCGTCTGCTGGGCTTGCCGGACCCCGAGGGGAAGGACCGCAAGCGCCTGCTGACCTTCGTCGAGATCGACCGCTGCGCTACCGATGCCATCTCGGTGGTCACCGGCTGCCGTTTGGGCAAGCGCGCGCTCAAGTTCCGCGATTTCGGCAAGGCCGCGGCGACGTTTTGCGATCTGGAGAAGGATCGCGCCGTGCGGGTGGTGGTCAAGGAATCCTCCATCGGGAGCGCGCGCGAACTGCACCCGGAGATCGCGGACAAGAACCAGCGGCAGATGCGCGCCTACCGCGAGATGCCCGACCAGGAATTGTTCGACGCGCAGTGGGTGCGGGTGCGGATCGCCCCGGAAGACCTGCCCGGCTACAAAAGCCCGCGCGCGATCTGCGCCCTTTGCGGCGAGGGGATCAGCTTCCGGCGCGAGACGCTTCGGGACGGCGTGACGCTCTGCCGCGCCTGCGCGGGTGAACGTTATTACGAGCCGCTCGTACCGTGATCCGGTACTACATCACCGACCGCCAGCCGCTGGGCGGCTGCGCGCCCCTGCTCGAGGTCATCGCCAGAAACCTCGTTGCCGGGGTCGACATGGTACAGATCCGCGAGAAGGATCTCGCCACCCGCGAACTCTTCGAGCTGGCGCGGAGCGCGCTCGCGCTTCCCAATCCGCGCGGGACAAAGATCCTGGTCAACGGCCGCCTGGATATCGCGCTGGCCTGCCGGGCGCACGGCGTCCACCTGCCCTCGGATTCGATCGCGCCGCGCCGGTTGCGCGCCATCTCGCCGGCGGGATTCCTGATCGGCGTTTCCTGCCACGCCGTCGGGGAGGTTCGGACCGCCGAGCGGGAGGGCGCCGATTTCGCCGTGTTCGGCCCGGTGTTCTTTACGCCCTCGAAAGCCCCTTATGGAGAACCGCTGGGCCTCGATTGCCTGCGCGAAGCCTGCCAGGCCGCGCGCCTGCCGGTCCTCGCGCTCGGCGGCATCACCGAACAAAACGCGCCCGATTGCCTGGCCGCGGGAGCCGCCGGCATCGCGGGGATCTCCTTGTTCCAGCGGCCCGGCCAGCTTTGTGCTATCCTACAGAAGTAAAAGACGGAGATAAAGAGAGAGAAGGAGTATCCACTCTAGGATGGCACTGGCGACAGACGTTAAGAAGCAGATTATAGGCAAGTTTCGGGCACACAAGACCGATACCGGTTCGCCAGAAGTGCAGGTGGCCCTCCTGAGCCGGCGGATCGCCGAGCTTACGGAGCATTTCAAGTCTCACAAGAAAGACCACCATTCCCGAAGAGGTCTGTTGATCATGGTAGCCCAGCGGCGGCGGCTCTTGAACTATATGAAGTCGGAGACGCCGGACCGGTACAAGAAGCTGATTCAAGAGCTGGGCATCCGCCGCTAGAGCATACTCACAGGCACAGCGGGCGAGAGTCCATCGAGTCCATCACTCAGAGACCTGTAAGGGACATCGCCCTGGTTCGAAACCCGCTTCGCTCGTTCCACTCCAATCTCCATCGTGGGTAGTTCCGATGAACCGCCCAAACGCGAACCGGCCCGGAGGCCGGGATTGGAGAATTCAAGATGTTACACACTTCTGAGATTGACCTGGGTTCCTGCAAGATTTCCATCGAAACAGGCAAGGTCGCAAAACAGGCGAACGGCGCGGCCGTCGTTCGCTGCGGTGATTCCGTGGTGCTGGTGTCGGCGTGTATGGCGCCGGAACCCAAGACGGGCGCGAGCTTTTTCCCGCTCACGGTGGATTACCGCGAATACACGTACGCGGCCGGGAGGATTCCCGGCGGCTACATCAAACGCGAGGGGCGACCCTCGGAGAAAGAAATCCTGACCAGCCGGCAGATCGACCGGCCCATCCGCCCTCTGTTCCCGGAGGGCTTCAGCCACGAGACCCAGGTGATCGGCATGGTGCTGTCCGCCGACCCCCAGTTGAACCCGGACACCCTCGCCATGGTGGGAGCGGGCGCCGCGCTGGCGCTCTCCGACATTCCATTTCCCGAGGTCCTCGGCGCGGTTCGCGTGGGGCTGGTGAACGGACAGTACATCGCCAACCCGACCTACGAACAGGTCCGGGATTCCAAGCTCAACATCACTGTGGCCGGCACCGAGGCCGGCATCGTGATGGTGGAAGCGGGCGCCCAGGGGGCCACCGAGGCCGAGGTGCTCGATGCCATCGATTTCGGCCACGAGTGCTGCAAGAAGATCGTCGCGGGCATCCGCGAACTGGTCGAGAAGGCCGGCAAGCCCAAGATGGAGTTCACGCCGCACGCCCTCAACCAGGAACTCTACGCCCAGATTTCCGCCCAGCATCGCGCCGGGCTGGCCGACGCGCTGGACACCCAGAAGTACCCCAAAGTCGAGAGCTACGCCAGGGTCGACGCCCTCAAGAAGCAGGTGATCGAAGCTGCGACCGAAGAGCAGAAGGTTGAGGCCGGCAAGGTGTTCGAAGCCCTGAAGGAGCGCATCTTCCGCGACCAGGTCCTGGGCGACCGGCGGCGGCCGGACGGCCGGGCCTTCGACGAGATCCGGCCGATTTCGATCGAAGTCGGCGTACTCCCCCGGACGCACGGCTCGGCGCTGTTCACCCGCGGCGAGACCCAGGCCCTGGTGACGGTAACCCTGGGCACCAAGGAAGACGAGCAGCGGCTGGAACTGCTCGAAGGCGGGGAAACCTCCAAGCGCTTCATGGTGCATTACAACTTCCCGCCTTTCAGCGTGGGCGAGGTCGGATTCATGCGCGGCGCGGGCCGGCGTGAGATCGGCCACGGCGCGCTGGCGGAGCGCTCGCTCTCGGCGGTGATCCCCGACGAGACCGCTTTCCCTTACACCATGCGCGTGGTGAGCGACATCCTGGAGTCGAATGGCTCCAGCTCGATGGCTACGGTCTGCGGCGGCGCGCTGTCGCTGATGGACGCGGGCGTGCCGATCAGCTCGCCGGTGGCGGGCGTGGCCATGGGGCTGGTGATCGAGGGAGACCGTTACGCGGTGCTCACCGACATCGCCGGCGCCGAGGACCATTACGGCGACATGGACTTCAAGGTCGCCGGCACGCGCAAGGGCATCACCGGGCTCCAGATGGATATCAAGGTGCCCAACGTGACCTCCGCGATCATGCGCCAGGCGCTGGACCAGGCGCTCCGCGGCCGCTTGTTCATTCTCGGCAAGATGGAAGAGGTGCTGGCCGCGCCGCGCCCGGCGCTCTCCCCCTACGCGCCTCGCATCTACACCTTGACCATCCCCACCGACAAAATCCGCGAACTCATCGGCCCGGGAGGCAAGGTGATCCGCGGCATCGTCGAGCAGACCGGCTGCAAGATCGACGTCGAAGACGACGGCACGGTCCACATCTACTCGGCCGACGAAGCCTCGGCCGCCAAGGCGCAGCAGATGGTCACCGACATCGCGGCCGTGGCCGAGGTCGGCAAGACCTATCTGGGCAAGGTGGTCCGGCTGGCGGATTTCGGCGCTTTTGTCGAGATCTTCCCGGGCACCGACGGCCTGCTGCACATCAGCGAGATCTCCGAGAACCGCATCCGCAACGTGCGCGACGAGTTGCGGGAAGGCGACCAGATCCTGGTGAAGGTCCTGGCGCTGGAAGGCAACAAGATCAAGCTGAGCCGCAGGGCCGTGCTGAAAGAACAGCGCGAGAAGCTGAAGACCGGCAAGAACTGACGACCGCTTGTAGCTCGTGGCATGTGGCTTGTCGCCGGTGCACGGTCCGGTCCGGTGACATCATTGACAGATTAGTCCAGTGACATCCTTTACACTTTTTGGGATCCGAGACACTCGGCAAAGGGGGGTACCCGATGCCGTGGCAGGAGCGAAGTGCCTTGGAAG
>Ga0187878_1000144_pt1 | contig 85894 bp, 75 predicted proteins | sample June2016WEW_17_1_FD_132979 | JGI IMG/M metagenome (GOLD analysis project Ga0187878, IMG submission 132979) | Peatland microbial communities from SPRUCE experiment site at the Marcell Experimental Forest, Minnesota, USA - June2016WEW_17_150 | ecosystem: Environmental > Terrestrial > Soil >... | reverse complement strand
GGCTCGCAGCGACGCTCGCTCAGACTCGCTGATCGTCAATGGGGGCGCTGGATGGTTCGGCATGCACCGAATCGTAGCTGCGAACGGCAGAACTGCCTAGCCTGCTGCGCTTCGGGACACTAGGGGGCAAGGGGCCAGACCAGGGTATCGACGGTCGCATTGCATTCACGGTACCCAGCGGACGGGTCGAGACGATCCTCGTGAGCGTAAAGAGCGGGCATGTCGGCTCGCCCGCAGTGCGAGACCTGGCGGGGACCATGCAGCGAGAGCGGGCTGTGATGGGCGTCCTGTTCACTCTGCAAGAACCGACTGAGCCCATGAGGAAGGAGGCGGCGTCCTCAGGCTTCTACCACTGCCCTATCGATGGTCGTAGATATCCACGAGTGGTGATACATACAGTCGAGAACTTGCTAGGCGAACACCTGATGCCGGACTTGCCATCACGACACGGCTCCCAATCCGAGATCTGGCAACTCCCGACAGCCTCCCGCCCCGTTCGACTGCGAGCCGCGAAGTCCAAGCCCCGATCGCCACAGCCGCAACTGCCATGGGCAGACGAGGAAACGGGCGAAACAGCCGCCGCTGTGCGCCGGGGCTATGTCAGGCGGGTGGCAGAGGCCGAGGTCGGTTCGCCTAGTCCAGCAGCCCCGCGATCTCCTCGCACGTCCACACGTGGTCACTGATGCCAGCCGCCATCGCCGGGGTCCGCGGGTAGGGGTTCGCAAGGCTCTTGTGGGGCCGGCCGAAATTCACGTAGAAGAAGTGCAGCGCGACCGCTGCGGCGTGGTTCGCGGCCTTCTTCGAGAAGGCGTTGGTTAATCGGGTGAACCGTCGCATGCCCATCCGCATCGTCAGGTTCTGGCGCTCGACGTAGCTCGTGGAGATGCGGTCGGGGTCCGGGTCGCCCTGGACGATGCGCACTTCCTGGGAGATCACCACGGGCGGGCTGAACTTGCGATCATCGTTCAGGTCCGTGCCGTAAGTCTTGATGAGCATCGCGTAGTCGATGGCCGATCCAAAAGCCTGCTCGACGGCCTCCAGATATGAGCGGTGCCCGTCCGTCGTGAGCTGGACCCGGTAGCGAAGCCGAGACGCCAGATCGAGCAGGAAGGCTCGGCAGTTCTCGGGGTTGCGTTCGCCCACGAGCCACGACGAGACGAGTTTGGTATCGGGGTCCAGCGCTACCCAGGTCCAGATGTCCCCGAACCCTTCCTCGCCCCGGTGCTCTTCGGGAACGTTGCGAGCCTTGGCATAGCAGAACGTCCAGATCTCGTCGCATTCGATCCGCGAGGAGGTCAGGTCGCGCAGATGCTCGTCCTGATAGTTGGCGCAAGCGGTGCCAAGCTCGACCAGGAGCTTCGAGACGGTGTTGATGGAATGCTCGGAGATCCGGGTCACTGACCGGAGCGAATTGCCCTCGACCAGCAGCCGGATGATCGCCGCTCGTTCTGCTCGACTTAGCCTGTTCATACTGCACATTATGCTTGAGCGCGTTAGGAATGTCAAGAGCTTGACGGATTGAATCTGATGATTCATGCTTGAGCGCGGAACGAGCCCCCTTGCGGGGGCCCGATCCAACAAGAGCAGTGGCGCAACGATCGGCCAGGTTCTACCGGGCTCTTCGTCCGCCGACCACGATGTTGAAGCCATCGTGTAACAGCTCCGTTTCTGGCGCCGGGCTGGCCCTAGCAGACCATGAGGCTCGGCGCCTTTTCATTGCGGCAGTCCGAGTAGCTTCTCGATGCGCTCCATCAGGGCGCCATCGACCTCGCCGCTGCTGCCCTTTTCCCTCAGTACGCCGATGAGCGTGCTGATGTACTCGTTCTTGAGGTCTTCAGGCGTCTTCGGCGGTGGGGGTGGGTTGCGTGAACCACCACCGCCACCGGAAGTCTGCTCATCCTGAGGCTCTTCGCTGCCCTCCTCTTGCGGCGTGATCTTCCGCGGGAAACCGTCGGGCAGTTTCGGAATGATGAGTTGAGTCCGAGTCCCGCGAACCTCGAAGAAGCCGGCCTGCTCGGCTGATTCCATGAGAGCTCGGAGGCCGGCTTCCACGCGACTGGGCGCGACGCCGAAGTGCGTTCGAAACGCGTTAGTCATCCCGAATGGGGTGGGCAGCTCCTTGCCAAAGTACTCGTCGTATACCGCCTTGTAGAGCGGCACGTCGAGAAACGCCTTCACAAGTGCCTGTCGGGCATCATGCGTATAGACGGGCATGAGAATGGACTGAGCCCGGGGAGTAATCGTGAGACGGTCGCCCTGACCTGTGATGAAGTCGAAGATCCGGGCAGTTGCGACTCGGCTCAGATACGAACCGTTCTTGGCGGACTTGTAGCCCAGGAACGCGGCCAGTTGGTCGTTGCTAGCGCTTCCGCCGCCCTTCTTGTGGATCGCCTCGGCGACCGCCAGCGAATCGAGGAGCGAGTATACCGGCACCCGGACATCGGAGACGATGCGGGTGCGCTTCTTTGGAGTTGGGGCGATTGATTGAGGGGCGGTTACTTCGGTCATACCTGGGGCCTCTACCTATTCGGAGCAACGCTCGTTACTGCGAAAGAGTAGGGCAAATCGGTAGACCTGTCAAATGTCCGGAGTACGGTCGGAGCCCCATCGCGCGGCAGCCGCCCGCTTGGCGATCTGCGACCGCTCCTCAGGGCTGAGCTTCTCCGCTCGCGCCTTGCCCCCCTTCGCCCCGCCGAGCTTTCCGAGCGCAACCGCAGCCGGGTTCTTCTCCGGTCCTTTCGGCGCAGGCTCGGGCGCAGCCTCGCCCGTCGCCATGTCGACGATCAGCTTGGCGAGCTGGTTCGGGTCCCGTGGCATGCTTGAACGCTTTTGCATGCTCGGATTGTGCGCCGGAGGCCCGGAGGCCGTCAACGGCGGGGCGATTCAAACTGAGACACTACCTGCAGGCGGGAGTCCTTGTTGCCCTTCAGCCCGGGCGATAGGATGGGTCGGGTCGCCGCGGCGTCGAGGTGCGCCTGTGGCGCTCGACGGGAGGTAGTCACCATGAGGTGTCGGCTGCTCTCAGTGCTGGGGGTGATCCTGCTGCTGAGCGTGACGCCTGGATCTGCCCTTGGCGCCGCCACGCTCGACCAGTCGAACACGGCGGGTCCGGTGCTCTTCGCCGGGGGCGGGACATACGCCCAGACGATCACCGTCGGCGTGACCGGGACGCTCACCCGGATCGACCTCTACGTGAGTGACTCTGAGCCCGGCGGCGGCAAGATCGTGGTCCAGATCGAGGGCGTGCGGCGGGTCGCGGGCTTCCCGCCAAACAGCACCCCGGTCGCGACCGGGTTGGCTGACGTGTCGACGGACGGCTGGTACACGTTCAACCTGAGCCCGGCCATCAGCCTCCTGGCGGGCGGCCGCTTCGCCGTCGTGGCCTCGTTCACAGGCACACAGGGCTTCCACGTCTCGGGCGATGCCTACCCGGGCGGCCAGTTCTGGGGGCTTTCGGGGTCCACCTGGTCGTCGGTCGGGCCATACGACGTCCGCTTCAAGACCTACATGAACGTGCCTTCGACGCCCATCCCGACCTCGACGCCTACGCCCGCGCCGACTCCTAAGGCGACACCAACCCACGGCGCCACTCCGAGTCCCGGCACTGCTGCGACGCCGACAGCCGCGTCGAGCGCAACGGCGGCGCCCTCTGGTTCGACGGCGTCAGCGGCCGTTGAGATCACTTCATCGCCTTCTCCGGCTGAGGGTACTTCGGCTCCGCCCACCGCCTCTGCCGCTCCTGGTGGCGGCCCGGCCTTGGGCGGCGGGACTGACTGGACACTCCCGGTCGCGCTGGTGGCATTCGCACTCCTGGCGCTCGCCGCCGGCGTTGGCGGCTTCCTGCTCGCAAGACGACGTCGTCGCAAAGCTGACGCGACACGGTGACCATGCCGCAACTGGCGTCCCTGCGACAGCGGTCCCTCGGTGCAGCCGGTCCGCCAGCGGGATCGCCGGCCTCCCGAAGTGCCGGCTTCGTCACGACACGATAACTGGACGCCCTACGCTCGCCCCTCCAAGCGTGATGCTACTGCGCTCACGCTCCCCGGCCTTGCAAGCTGAATGTCGCGGGTTCGAGACCCGTCTCCCGCTCCAGTTCCAATTTGGTGCGCGGCACGATAGCCGACCACAGCCCGTTCCTTCTCTGGGTGCTCGACGACGACGGCAATGCGCTGCTTCGGGGCGAAGCTGAAGTGCGCTACGGCGTCGTTGAGCAAGCCGGCTGCGACGAAGACCGCCGCGATCTCGCTGCTCGGCGTCCGGGCGAAGCGTCAGCACATGTCGGGAGTCTCGCGCGCCCCCAGTCTCGGCGGACGGAGGCACGTCTCCCTGTTGATCGTGCCGGTGATCCGTGACCTTGCGCTATGCGCGCGCCACCAGCCCCCGCCGTCTGAGGGCTAGGGCAAGTATCCCCGCGACGCTGACGACCGCGAGCACCGGGACCGCGGCCTTCGCCGCACGGGGTGGCAGCACGAGCTCGAAGAACGGGACGGGATCGCCCCACTCGGCCTGCATCGGCCCGACGGGGCAGTCTCCGTGGCCGACGATGAGCGCCGCTCCCTCGACCGACAAGAAGGCGACACCCGCCCAGAGACGTCGACTGCGCCGTCGCGTCAGTACGGAGGCCCAGATGTCGCCGAGGCACCAGAGCTGTGCCACGGACCAGGACGCATGCAGAACACGCCATGCCCTAGCTCGACCGCTGAGTGTCGCCCAGCTCACCACCCGATGCGATGAGGGCGCTCCGTCCGCTCCGCTCATGCCGCGAGCACCCGGAACACCGGGAATGATGCTGCGATCTTCTCGAACTCCGAGAGTGGGGCGTCCTTGTCAACAGGGATGTGTGGCCGCCCTCCGGGTGCTCGGTTGACGTAGTCCTTCAGAACGGGCGCGCGCTGGGCGGGCGGCACTTCTTCAAGTCGAATCCGTTGGCGTCCCGCGTGGCGCAGAACGGCGATTCCACCGGCCGCTCGCACATTGCGCACCCAGTCGACGTCTTCCCCGAGCATCGACACAAGGTACCGCTGCCCATTCACTTTGGCCGGGACAAGAGGGAGCGAGATGATCCGGCCAGACTTCCGCCCGGCGATTTCCAGAACGACCATCCGGTTGGAGCCGACGCCTGAGGAGCCAAGCACGGCGGCCACCCGGTTCAAGAACCTGGCCAGCAGGTTCGGTCGCCGGCCGCGGTACATCCACCGCGTAAAGTCGCCGCGAGCCGCTCCACTTCCCCTTCCCGAGCGTGAGTAGACACTCAGCCGTTCGGAGCGAGGGGCGCGGAGGCTGTCCTCTCCCGAACGACGATGCGTTCGTAGATCGAGTCGAGCGGCTCCGCCTGGCCTTCCGGCGTGGCCTCCGCACCGCCGAAGCGCGTCCCGTGTGGGGGCCCGTACACGGGACGCGCGCCAAGAGCGTCCGTGGCCGAGGGATCGCCTTTGAACTCGGCAAGTTCACCCAACGGCATCCAGGTCTTCTCGGGTAGGATGCCTTTACAGTGGTAGGGACCGCTGCGAGAGGGAATCCGAAATGACGGAGCAGAGTAAAGCGCCGGCATCCGCCCATGGCCTGCTTTCCCGGCGCGAGATCTTGCGACGGGGCTTTCTCGGCGCCGCAGCATTGGCCGCTGGTCCGGCAGCGCTGGCCGCTCTGCCGGCGGTTCTCGCAGCCTGCAACGGGACCACGGTGACGCCCCCGACGCCTCGGAGCTCAACCCCCGGCCTCACAGGCCGGCTGCGCGTTGGCACCAATCTCTATGTCGGCGACCCCAAGCTTCATGACATATACATGGCCGGTTTGCCTGACGTCGACGCTGCCTTCGCCGCCAAGACGGGGCTGGCCCCTACACATAGCGACTTCAGGTCGGACGGTACGCACCAGTACCTGACGTTCGAGCCGGACGACGTCTGCCTCTCCATCTTGTACATCCCGGGCTACCGACTGCAGTTCTTGGGTCCGGCAGGATTGCTCGTCCCGCTCGACGACGTCTGGGGCGCAGTGAAGGACAACTTCAGCGCGGCCGTGGCTAACGCGGTCACCGCCAACGACGGCCACGTCTACGGCATCCCGTTCGACTTCTCTCCGTGGGTCTTCTTCTATCGAAAGAGCATCTGGGCGTCGAAAGGCTACGAGGTTCCGACCACCTGGACCGAGCTGCTCGCCCTGTGCAAGAGGATGACGTCCGGTAACGGGATACCGATCGCCGTGGGCGTCCAGGACCCCTGGCTGGCCATGGGCGCGTTTGACATGTTGAACATGCGGCTGAATGGCTACGACTTCCGCATCGGACTGTTGACAGGCAAGGAGAAGTGGACCGACCAGAGGGTGATCGCCGTCTTCGAGGCCTGGCGCGAGCTGATCCCCTACTACAGCTTGTACAACAACGGTCAGGCCTGGGGGTTGCCCAAGCAGAGTTGGCTGGACGCGGTTGGCGCCCTGGAACATGGTGAGGCCGGCATGCTCTATGTCGGCCTTTTCTTGACCGGGGGATTTGGTGGCCTCGACGCAAGCGTACTCGACGACCTCGACTTCTTCGAGTTTCCCTACCTCGGCAACCAATGGGACGCCGAGAGGGTGTTAGAGGCCCCCATCGACATCTGGGTCATGCCCTCAAAGTCGCCGACGCTGCTGGCGGACCTGACCAATGCGAAGGCCTACCTGGACTTCTGGGCGAAGGGTTCGACTCAGCTTCTGATGCACGGGCACAAGCCAGGCTACATCCCGACGGCTCGCGACACCGACACCTCCCAACTCGATCGGCTGAGCAAGAAGGCCTTCGAACTCGTGGGCGGTGCTCACCACCTCACCCAATCCTTCGAAGAAGACACATACCCCGGCTTCGGCGGCAGCGGCGGCATGGGATCGTTCATCCACGCCTTCGTCAGCGACCCGACCCTGGACGTGGCCGCCTTCACACAACAAATCCAGCAATACTGGGATGGGCTGCCGCCGGTCAGCGCTGACGTGCTGGAGTGAGGGCGCTCGGGAGACACTGGCTGCATTGGTGTCGGTCTGATCGTCGCGGGCTCGACAACGCCTGAATCCTGTCGGGCGCGCCATTCCACGCCGGAACGAGGGCACGGTCACGACACGATAACTGGACACGAGATGCTCGCTCCTCCACGAGGGGTGCTACAGCGCATAGCCACCTAGGCCTTCCAAGCTGAATGTCGCGGGTTCGAGACCCGTCTCCCGCTCCAGTCGCCCTAGCGGATGTGAAGGCTGAGAAACCGGGCCTGGCTGGCAGATGATGGCGATCGCCGGCGCTGAGCGGGCCGGCCTGAGCGATTGTTGCCGCTCTGCCTGCGCGATAGGATGGGGCGCGGTTTCGCGGCGGCGAGACGCGCTGGGGATCCGGTCGGCGGCCTGGCGTGGCAGCCACCGCAGGACCCTGTGGCCATCCGCACGGATGCGGTCCGGGTTCTGGCCACAGCATCGACTGTGGAGGGCCGTCCCATGAAGCACCTGGTGTTCGCCCTGGTCGCGGTGATTCTGCTGCTGAGCCTGGCGCCTGGGTCCGCTATGGCCCTCACGCTGGCCGAGCTGGACCAGGAGAACCTGAACGACGGCAGCTCCTTCAGCGGCAGCTTCGACTTGGCGCAGTCCGTGACGGCCGGCATGGCCGGAACACTGGTCCAGGTCGATCTCTTCATGGCGGACTCCGCGCCCGCCGGCAGCCAGGTCTCGGTGTGGATCCACGGCGTCCAGCGCGTCTCGGGCTATCCGCCGGACAACAACACGCTGTCGGGCGGAGAGACCCACGTGTCGAGCGCCGGCTGGTACTCGTTCCAGCTCGCCCCTGCGGTGAATCTGCTGGCGGGCGGCCACTTCACCATCGTCCTCTTCACGAGCGCCACTCAGAAGATCTTCCACTCCGGCAACTCGTATCCGGGCGGCGAGACATGGGAGCTGCTGGGCGGCCCGGGCGGCCAGTGGATCAGCGCCGGAGGAGACCTGGAGTTCCGCACCTGGATGGGGCCGCCGGCTCCGACGCCGACGCCCACGCCCACCCCCACGCACGCGCCCACGCCCACGCACGCGCCCACGCCCACGCACGCGCCCACGCTCGCCCCTACGGCTCCGCCGTCACCCACCGCCTCTCCGACGCCGACCGCATCTCCCAGCGGCACGGCTGAGGCCACGGCTTCTGCAGGCGAGGCAACCCTCGCCGCGACGGCCGCTACAGGTTCAGAGACGGGCTCGGGCGGCGGGACCGACTGGATGCTCCCCGCGGCCTTGGGGGCCGTCGCCGTCCTGGCAATTGCCCTCGGCGGCGGGTACCTGCTCGGAAAACGACGCCGTAGCAGGAGCCGTAGCACGAGCTAACGCGACAGTGTGACCATGCCGGGACGGGCCTCCGTGCGACAGCTGTGCCTCGGTGTAACTGGTGCGCCGGGGGGATCCCGGCCTCCCAAGAAGATGTGGTTCAGCTTCGTCAAGACACGATAACTGGACGCCCTGCGCTCGCCCCTCTGAGCGTGGTGCTGCTGCGCTCAGGCTCCCCGGCCTTCCAAGCTGAATGTCGCGGGTTCGAGACCCGTCTCCCGCTCCACTTCCTGTTTCACGCTTGGGACGACACTCAGCCTGTTACGGACGAGGGGATCTGAGGCTGCGCTGAGGTGCTACGACGCTCAGCGAAGAGCTTCGGTTCATCAGGCTCCGGCGAGGGCTCAAGCCGCGATGGGCGCTCGATCGGCCGCGCTCGAAGACCTCACTCCCTTCACGAGCAGATACAGGACCATCCAGACCTCCCCGACGGTAGGCTCGATGACCAAGATCGGGTTGATCTGCTTGCCGAAATCGGGGACCAGGAAGAGCACGAGCAAATCCACCAGGTAGCAGACTGCCGCCACGTTGAGCACCACGCCCAGCGCCTTGGGGAACATCCCTGACTTGTAGGCGAGGTACCCCAGCGGCGCCAGCCACAGGCCAAAGAAGACCTGGGCGATGAGGATCCCGTAGTGCTGGGTGTCGAGCAACAGCAGCACTAGGGCATTCGAACCCGCGGTGCCGAATGCGGCCGAATAGGAGCTGTCGGTTGCGACCTGCAAGCCCTCAAACTGGAAGACCGCATTGAGACAAATGATGCCGGTCGCGAGTGCGACGAGGACCAGCATTGCCCTCGCCACGCTCTTGTCCACGTGCTGGAGCAGGATGTAGAGGGTCATGGCCAGGAATACAAAGAACGTTCCATCCAACAGGTGGGCGACGACGCCCATGCGGACAAGTCCGGAGTTCGCGACAACGTTCCCAGCCGTGGCCGCCGCGTTGCCGGCGACGTACATCTTGGGATCCACGTAGCCTTCGGCAAAGCCGCCAAAGATGCCGACGAGCAGGTAGAACACGCCCGCAATTCTCGCGAGCTGCTTCGAGGACATGCTCTGTCCTGCGGCAGCGGTCGTTCTCGCAGATGTCATGGTCAGCCCTTTCTGCCGGAGGGGTCGTTCCGCTTGCGACGGACGAGCGCCAAGCCCCGGCCCGGCTCGGTTCGAAGGGCGTATCTGGCCCCAGCCTACCCGTGTCGGGAATACCGTCGCTTACCCAGCGTCTTGCACGAAGCTTCGCATAACCTAGTCGCGGGTCGGCCTGCTGGGCGGCGCTCTAGTTGAAGGTACCGATGGGCGCGACAATCTGGCGATCGCGATGGTGGCCACTCCGCGGCCGTCGGCTGCGTATCGCAAGGCCAACCCCGCGGCGGACGGTCACATTTCACGACACGATAACTGGACACGTTACGCTCGGGCCTCTGAGCACGGTGCTACAGCGCTCAGGCTCCCCGGCCTTCCAAGCTGAATGTCGCGGGTTCGAGACCCGTCTCCCGCTCCCGTCCTCTTCTCGAACTCGAGAAGACACGTTCGGCTGCCGCCCAGAGGAACCCGACACCGGTACAGGGATGGGCCAGGCGTTAGCCGCGGACCCCGGAAGAGGGCGGCCAGGCCGATCTCTCTCTTGCGCCTCGCGGTCCATGGCCCGGGACTCGCGGCGCTTCACATCGGTCAGACGGCCTGCGCGGTTCGTCTCGAGAAGGTCCGGGAAGAACGCCCCCGACAACAGAGGCGCTGCCGGTTCCGGGTGACGTCGTCGAGGCCGTCATGGCTGCCCCAGCGCCTCCGGCGATCCAGCCGCCGATGGATCCCACGCCAGGGGTGTCCGTCACTCCTCGAAGGTCATGTGGCCTGTGCCACGGTAAAGGCGTAGGCGCCGGTGGCCGTGCCGTCGGACGAGACCCTGATCGTCCAGGTGCCAGCGTCCGCGAGCACCTGGCGGCCGATATCGTTACAACTCCCGTTGTAGGTCTGGACGCCCCCGTCCGGCCTCAGTAGAGCCCAGTTGAGCCCGGCCACGCAGGCTCCGTGCGCCTTTAGGTTCACGATCTGGCCGGCACTCACGCTGAACGTGTAATCGTGCCATTGACCGATGCTGTCGATCGAGCCGCTGACCGCTTGGCCGAGACTCATCGAGCTGGTCGTCGTCGCCGGGACCGCCCAAACCGTGAACGAGTAGGCGCCAGTGGCCCCGCTCGCACCCGCACCCGAGGCCGAGACACGGACGGTCCAGGTCCCCGCGCTGCCCAGCACCTGGCGGGCGATGTCATGGCAGGTCGCGTTGTAGGTGTCGACGCTGCCGTCGGGCCTCAGCAGGGCCCAGTCGAGCCCGGTGACGCAGGGCCCGAGCGCCTGGAGGTACACGATCTGGCCGGCGCTCACGGCAAAGGTGTAGTCATCGCGCTGGCCGGCCGAGGCGATCTTGCCCGTCATGGCATGGCCGAGCACGAGCGGGCCCCGGGTGCCCGGCGCAGTCGGCGGCCCAGCGGTTGTGGAACTGGAAGGGCCCTGGGCGGCGACCGCGGCCGACGATGCGGCAAACGCGGGGTCGCCGGTCATCCCCACGTCGAGGATGCAATCGTCGAGCGCCGGCTCGGCCTGGACGCCGACGGCGCGGCAGACCGCTTCGGCGTTCGCACGGACCGACGATGAGAGCGAGCCGACCGTCGCCGCGGCCGACGGGATGTCGAGGCGCGTGAACGTGGCCGTGCTCTCGCCAGGCTGGTACTGGAAAAGCGACTCCGCCTGACTGATGCGCCAGCTGTTGCCGAACTGCTGGTAGAGCTTGGTGGCAAAGGCCGGGTCGGAGCGATCGAGGACGCGCCCGTCGCGGCCGGTGAGGTCATTCGCGGGGCTCCCGTCGGCGCTCCCGAGCAGACCGCGCAGCGTAGCTCCCACGCCCGAGCCCGGGCCGAAGCCGTAGTCCAGCGTGTCCACGACGCGGGTGATCGTCAGGCGGCTGCCGTCGGTCCAGCCGATGGACACCATGCCGCCGTGGCGCTCTAGCGTGCCGCCGTGCGGCAGCTGCTCCGCGAGGTCGGGAGCGTTCACGGCCAGACCATTCACCACGAGGAACGACGGCTCCTTTGCGTAGACCCCGACTCGGTCCCCATCGACATTGGCCGCGACCGCCGTGTTGAACGTGATCGCCGTCCCCCCGAGCACGGGCTCCTGCCTGGCCTGGATCGCGAGCTTGCCATCCGGCGACGCGAGGGCCAGGAACTCGCCGGCGGCCTGGAAGTCGACGTGCGTCGCGTCCCCGGTTCGCAGATGAGTGTCGCCAACGGAACAGAAGTAACACTCCCCGCCATGGGGTCCCTTGCAGTAGACGCCCATGCACGAGAAGCCAGTCGGTCCGTTCGAGCAGTTCCCGAGTACGCACCCGCTGGAGCCATTCGGAGCTCGGCACATGAATCCCCTACATGAGTAGTAGTAGGGCCCGCCCGACTGGGGCGCAGGAGGCCCCGAACCGCCGTCCTGGGGTGCCGGGGTCTGTGGCGGCGTCGAGGGCTTGTTCGCTCCGCTCTGGGCTGCACCCCGCGCTTCGCCCGTGTTGTAGACCATACCGACGCCGACGCCAGCGACGACCGGCGCAATGAGCCAGAGGAAGCCCGGGACGAACAGCCCGGTCGGATCTGCGAGGTTTACCGGGTCGCCGCCCGCATAGCGGTAGAGGTTCGGGTCGCCGCCGGCGAACTGCAGGGGATCCGGGCCAGTCCAGCGGCCGGCGGTCGTGTCGTAGTCGCGGGCGCCCAAGTGGACGAGCCCGGTATCCGGATCCAGCAGCCCGCCGCCGAACCCGAAGGGGATGAAGCCCGGTGCCGTGTCGTGGGTGATGCTGCCCCAGGCGTCGTAGGCAATCGCGTCGACGACGGCGCCGGTCTGCGAGTCGATCACGAGACGCGGGCTGCCCACCGGGTCGGTGACGACGCGATAGGAGGCCCCGTCGCGCAGTACGAGAGCGAGATGGCCGAGATCGTCATAGCCGAACTGGGCCACGACCTTGCCGGTGCCGTCTGTCTCAGCCACGACCCGGCCGGCGGGGTCGTAGAGGTACCCCGCGACGAGTTGGCTGTTGACCTCCCGGCCGACGCGACGCCCGTCGCCGTCCACGAGGTACGTGATCGCCTTACCGTTCGGGAGGGTGACGGCGCGGAGACGACCGAAGTCGTCGAACTCGAACGACGTCTGACTTCCTCCGCCGGTTCGTCGTGTCAGGTTGCCGTCGGGGGCCCATGAATAGGTAGCCGTGCCCCAGCCGACGAGCCGGTCGCGGGCGTCATAGGTCGCGGTCGTCGTGCCGGCTGGGCTGACGACCGAGATCCGGTCGCCCGCCGCGTTGTAGGCGTTGGTCTGGACCGCGCCGCCGTCTTCCTTGACCTGTGCCAGGCGGTCGGCGGCGTCGTACGTGTACGTCGTCGTGGTCGTCGAACCGTCCGCGCCGGTCTCAACGACCGTCTCGATCCGCCCGAGCACGTCGCGGGCGTAGCGGAGGTCCTGCACGACCTTCCCCTGCACGGTGATCGTCGAGCGGACCAGCTGATCGTTTGCGTCGTATCGCTGATCTGTCTGGACGGCCCCGACGGCCGAGTGCGTCACGAGCCCGCTCGTGGGATCGCGGATGAACGACAGACCGCCGACGCCGGTCAGGTCGCCGGACGCGTCGTACGCCAGGCTCACGGCCGCCGAGCCGTCAACCGCCTCGGCGACCGCCCGCCCGTTCGCGTCGAGGGTGATCGAGACCGACCCGCTCATGGGCCCAGACCAGCTGAGCTTGTCCGGCGCGCCACCGGCGTAGCCATACTCGGTCGTCACGCCGCTGGGGTCCGCGGACTGCGTGATGAGGCCCGACGTCGGGTCGTAGGAGGCCGTCGCCTCACCTTGGTCGAACGTCCAGCCGACGCTCCGGCCTGAAGCGTCGTAGACGACGCTTACGTCGCCTGGGCCGAGCCCCGAGACGGTCATCAGGTTCCCGTCGCTGTCGTAACGGGCCGTCTCGACCGAGGCGTCAGTCCCGACCGCCGGGGGAAGGAACGCGGTCGGTCGACCCGCCGGGCTGCTCCCGAGCGTGAAGCTCACCCCACCGGGCGGCTGCACCTGCGTCAGGTTCCCGTTGGCATCGTAGGCCGCGACGACCGTCGAGCCGTCCGGAGCTGTCGCGGTCGTGGCTCGTCCGGCCGCGTCCACCGCAACCGTCTCGGTGCGACCGTCCGGCCGCGTCACCGTGATCGTGCCGGTTTGGGCGTTGTAGGCGTAACTCGTGGTCTGGGCGAGACTGCCGGTCCCCGCCGTTTCGCTCGTCTCGCGGCCCTGAGCGTCGTACTCGTACGTGACGGGGGCGCTTCCCGGCGCCGAGCGGGCGATCAGGCGGCCGCTCGCGTCATACGTCGCGATCGTCCTGCGGCCGATCGGGTCGACGAGTGTCGAGGTGCGGGCCCCGGGGTCGAAGCTCTCGACCCAGGCCTGGCTGTTGACCGTGGTCGTGATCGAACCCGAGAGCGCGTACGGCAGCCCGCCCGAAGCCTTGAGGTTCTGTTTGACCTCGGTCTTCGAGGCGACCCCGTCCGGGCGTGTCTCGACCCGAGGCGTCAGGATCGGCGCCGCCATGCCCCAGATGGCGCTGGGGACGGCGCCGATCGTTCGCGACGTCCCGTCGGGGAGAGTGAGCGAGCGTGACCCGTCCGAGGCCGTGATCTCGGCGGTGGTCGCTCCGTCCGGACCGCTGAATGTGCGACGAACGCCGCCCCTGCCCACCGATTCCGACCGGTAGGTCGAGGCGCGCCCCTGGGCGCTTGAGACCCGGACCTCGATACCCGTGGCAGTGGTGGTCCGGCTGAGCTGCTGGATGATGCCATCGGCATCGGTAGCGGAGACGAGGAGACCGGCGCTGTCGTAGGCGAAGCGGGTCACGCCGCCGAGCGGGTCAGTCTCCGACGTGGCGAGGCCGCCTGCGGCCCATGTGAATTGCGTGGTGCTGCCGGCCGGGTCCCGGACACCGACGAGCTGGCCGCTGCCGTCGACTTCGAGCGAGGTCGATGCGCCGTCGGAGCCAACGAGGGTCTGCGGCGTTCCGTCGGCCGCTCGCTGCACCAGGAGATGCGCCGCCAGGCCGTTCGACGTTCCGTCGATCCGGGCCAGGCGGCCCGCCGCATCGTAGGAGATCGCAAGCAGCACGGTGCCCAGATGCCCGTCGACGGTACGCACGTGACGGCCGGCGGCATCGAAGACATACGCGAGCGAGCCATCGTAACTGGGGACGGCGTGCTCGCCCGAGGGGAGCGCCACGCCATCTGCGAAGTGCCACGAGCCGTCCCCGCCGATGAGGATCCGGCTGGCCTGGTTGTAGCGCTGGACGACGTCGATCGACCAGCCACCCAGGCCGAGAGTGCCGGCATCCCAGCTCGGGCGGTCCTTCCTCGCGGGTGCCCATTGGCTCGAGTAGGTAAGGGCGAGGCCGGTGTCGGCGACCGGGATGTACAGGAGGCTTGCCTGCTGATCGCAGGGCACGTACCCAGCCGGATCGCACGCCTCGAGCGCCATCGGCGTGACCTCGCTGTTTCCGGGGCTGGCGCTGGTGGTTGGCGGCGGGATCGGGGGACTCTGGCACGCGGCGGCCAACAGCGCGAGGCACAACCAGCCAGCGAGGCCGCGTTGGGCGGCGTGCCCATGGAAACGCGGACCCGAGATCAACGGGCGAAACAAAGGCCGTCGGTGTCCGAAACCGGGGACGCGCATAGGGACACCTGTTGGGGCTCGTCGCAACGCGAGGCGATGGGGGCATCAAGCCACACAAGTGAGCCACCGTCAAATGAGGTGCCGCGTGTACCGCAGACAGCAACTCAGCGTGCTTCACGACACGATAGCTGGGCACGCTACGCTCGCCCCTCCAAGCACGGTGCCACAGCGGTAACGCGTCCCGGCCTTCCAAGCTGAATGTCGCGGGTTCGAGACCCGTCTCCCGCTCGATTGCCCTCGCATGCCTCAGGCATTGAGAGGCAGGCCAAATCGAGATCGCGGGCCACCTACGATGGGTCTCGGCCGGAGCCTGCCGGTCGGACGCTCTGTCGTCGCGTCCGCAGCTGACAGGTTGCCTCCGGCCGGTGGTCACCTGCCCCGGTAATAGCGCCGCCAGATCAGGCGGTATACGGGGATCCAGCGCGGGATGTCGCGCAGGATCGGAATGAACGGCACGAGCGCCAGAAGCGCTGTCAACCCGATCATCAGGATGATGACGAGGAGGTCCGTGTTCGCGGCCGTATTGAAGGGCGGGATCTGGTACCAGAACGAGAAGAGCCAGAGCCAGGTCTGGCCCGGGTAGCTGCCGGTCTCGTTCATCATTCCCCACTGGTCGCCCGTGAGGTGCTGATCGGCGGCGAGGCCGGATAGGTACTCGCCGTCGCCCATGAAGAGCAGAGGCCGCGTGAAGTCGGTCTGGAAGAGGTTGCCGCTGCTGAGAAGCAGGCCGTCGAGTGCGCCGGTGCGGGCGAGCCCGAGCAGGCCGGCCATCAGATCGGGCACCGGTCCGTAGTCGCCAGATGCGACGCTGACCTGGTCGTTCGCCACGGTCGCGTTGGCGAGGGCGGTCGAGTAGTTGGTGAGCCACGTCTGCTGCTGGTCGGAACTGGCAGCTGCGTACGCCTGGAGCGCATTCGTGAGCGCCGGATTGCCGACGGCCGCGAACCCGAGCGGCCGAAGCACGAAGTCCTGAGCCGTGTCGATCGGTGTGCCCACTCCGGCCCACGCCTGCGGGGCGATCGGTCCTATCGCCTGAGCGGCGTCCGCGGTGTTCGTGTACGGCGGACCGTACTGTGCGGTGCCGCTTGTGTAGGCCAATTCAGAGGCTGCTGTGGTCACGAAGTCGACCGGGTCCTTTGTGGCCCAGGTTTGGATCGTGACGGCCGGGTCGTCGGGCGACGAGAGGACCCCCGCCAGCCCGATGACGACGACTGAAACCGCGACGAGCGCAAGCACCAGCTCTTTGACGAGGTCGAAGCGGACCATCTTCACGCCGGCGTAGTAGTTGGCCTGGCGATCGGCAGCGTTCATGACGCCCGCTCCTCATTCGCCGGCCGCGCCGTCTGCTTGCGCTCGATCGGTCGTACGACTCCATGCATTCGTACCAACACGATGTGGACGACGACGAGCGTCGCCACCAGCATCGGCAACAGCACGATGTGGAGGCCGTACATCTGGCCGAAGTTGAGCACGTTGAAGAACGACCCGATCCCGGCCGCGTTCGTCGCATCCTTGGCATTGACCGCGATCCACTGGCCGTCGAAGTTCTGCTGCGAGATGAAGCCGGTGAACGCGGTCACGATGCTGAAGGCGAAGATCACGACCCCGACCATCCAGGTCGGTGCCCGTCCGTCGCGCCAGCCCGCCATGAAGTACTGGCCCCACAGGTGCAGCACCATGAACACGAAGAACACCTGAACCGACCAGAGGTGGAGGCTGTTCACGAAGCGTCCGACCCCGGACTGATGCCACCACTGTGGCCCGAAGAAAGCCAGGACGACTCCGCTCCCGACCACCCAAATGAGGCCGGCGATCGAGACCACGCCGAAGATGTAGACCCACGAGCCCACGTAGTAGGGTTGGCGATCCGGCAACAGGTTCGTCAGCGGCAGTCGGCGTTCGAGAAAGTGCCGGATCGCAAGTGTCCAGCTCGAGGGCTCGGCCTTGGGCGGAGACTGGGTGTCATGCATCGTGGCCGTCCTCCGGCTCGTCGGCTTCGCTGTGGCCCGGGAACGGCACGATCAGAGCGACGACGAAGATCGCGATCATCCCGGCGATCATCACAAGGTTCGGGACCGAGATCAGAACGAAGTTCCAGCTCAGGTAGGTGGCTGGGGCATCCAACGCAAAGTACCTCAGTGTTGGTTTGACATGACAACTCTCGGGAACGCGGAGGTTCCGTGCCAGTGGCCGATGTCACTGTCTGGCCTACCCACACCGGTAGGTCGTTGGGTCTGGACGGGTGGTGTCGCTGAGGAGCCGCCGACACGATAACTGTGCGTCCGTACATCCGAATCGAGCGGCGGATGTGATCGAATCGGCTGCTACAAGGCTCGGCGAAGTCCTTTCTGTTGCTCGGCTGGGCAACGGACCGCGTTCCTGCAGGCGCCGACCTGCGCACAACCCGCCGAGGGGCAGGGGAGTGGCCTCGCAAGCTGGGACCGATCCGATCTCTTCGGCCCTGCTACTCGCCTCGATCCGCCTGGAGCCATGGCGTGCCCTCGAGCCGGCGGGCGGGGCGAAAGCCCGCATCGGTCAGCATGGCTGCGTACTCCTCAAACGTGTAGAAGCGACCCCGACGGGCCACGTTGAACAGCCAGACGGCCATGAGGTACGGGTTCGGGTCGTCGAACACGCCGGGTGTTGGCAGGACCTCCCGGATGACGATCCGCCCGGACGGGGCAAGCAGGCGACGGACCTGACGCAGCGTCGAGCCGATCTCGATCGGGTCGAGGAAGTGAAGGACGTAGCCCAGGAAGACGACGTCGAAGGGGCCGGCGAGATCCTGGAGCGCGGTGACGTCGCCGGCCACGAACGATGCCCGCGACGCGACGCCCATCGCCTCGGCGACGCGGCCGGCCACCTCAAGGACCGGTCCCCGGTCGATACCGGTCACCGTTGCCGTCGGGTCGTCGAGCGCCAGGACGAGGCTCACGATCGCCGAGCCGCAGCCGACATCGAGGACGCGTGCGCCGGGCACCGACTCGGCCGTGACCCCGATGGCCGACCAGCGCCCCCTGTAAGCGGTGAGATCGTCCGGCCACGTGAGCAGCTGAGAGGCGGCGTAGGCCACCCAGAGACCGGCGGCGTCGGTCGACGCGAAGTCGGTCCGGACCTCGCCGGTTCGGATGTTCTCCGTGAATTGATCTCCGGCTCGGAGACTGTCGAGGAACATCCGGGCGCAGTACGTGGGCTTCCCGGGAACGAGATACGCCTCCGCTGTCGGGGTGAGCGAGCAGGCTCCATCGGACCAGCGCAGCAGCCCGAGGGCGCACAGGCCGTCGAGCAGGATACGCATCCCGTGGAGAGAGCAGCCGGTGGCTCGGGCGATGCTCTCCACATCGCGATGACCGGCGGCGACCGCCGGGATGACCTCGAGCTCGAGCGCCGCCCGGACGATCTGCACCTTGAGGGCGAGAACGTTGTCGACCTCCTCGAGGATGCCCAGCGATGGGACGGTTCCGGAGACCACGGACTGAGTCATAGGTAGTACCTCCAATCGGGCCGAGTCGCCCCGCGGGTCGGTTTCGCCAGTGGCTCGACGCGGTCCGGCAGCCAAGGGTGTGAGTCGGGTGTCTTGCCTCCCGGCTACTGGTCGTGCCGGGCGAGGAACTCGCCGAGGATCTGCACATAGCGTTCTGGTTCCTCGGCTTGGGCGTTGTGTGCACTCTCCTCGAACATCACCCACTCCGATCCGGGGATCCCATCGTGGACGGTGCCCGCGATGACCTCGGTCACCACGTCGTAGCGGCCGGAGGTGACGAGCGTAGGGGCATCGATCGCGCCGAGGCGGCTTCTGACGTCCCAGTCCTTCAGCGTGCCGATGACTTCGAAGTCCCCCGCGTTCATTGTGGCGTTGACTTCTGGGTTCGCGAGGAACTTGTCCTGGGAGCGCTGGACGAACTCGGGGTACGCATCGGCCCGCCAGAAGTGGCGGTGGGAGAAGACCTTCATCGCGGCAACGTACTCGGGGTCTTCGAAGGTCCCGTCGGCCTCGTGCTTTCGGAGCGCCGACTGGACGTCGGGCGGGAGCTTCTCGCGCAGCCTGTTCAACTCGGCTACCAACTGGGGCATGCTCGCAGGCGAGCTGGCGAGCGTCAGGCTCGCGATGCCCGACGGCCGGGTGAGCATGTAGCTCATGGCGAGCATCCCGCCCCATGAGTGGCCGAGCAGGTGGATTCGGTCGAGGCCGAGGGCCCGCCGGACGTTGCCCACCTCCTCGACGAAGAGCTCGACGGTCCACATCTCGGGGTGGGGCTCGGGCAGGGACGAGAGGCCACAGCCGAGCTGGTCGTAGAAGATGACGCGGCGTCCCGTCTCCACCATCGCCTTGAGCGATTCGAGGGTGTCGTAGCAGGTGCCGGGGCCGCCGTGCAGGCAGAGCAGCGGCAGCCGACCTGGTCGCTCCGCTTCACCGTAGATCCGGTACCACGTCGAGTAGCCCTTGAATGGGATCCGGCCGTCCGTGTATGGGATGCCCGACGTGTCGACCGTCGGCTCCATTGCCGGTCGAACCGGACTGATCATGGAGTGGCCTCCCTGGTGTGCCCGAGGACGCGGCGGTCGGTCTCGCCAGTGGCTCGACGCGGGTCCCGGCGGCCGCAAGCATGCGCTGCGCGTCAGGGCCTCCCGCGTCCACGGAGATTGTCTCACCGGAATACAGGCGTTCAAGCTGGCCGAGGCGGCCTCGCCCTGCGGGGTCACGGGTCGGGGGACCCGCGCTCGGGGTGGCCCACCGCGAAAACGGCTCGGCGACCCTCGTCACGACACGATAGCTGGACACGTTGTGTTCGCCCCTCTGAGCACGGTGCTACAACGCTTACACGCTTGGGCCATCCAAGCTGAATGTCGCGGGTTCGAGACCCGTCTCCCGCTCCAAATAGCCCTTCGTGCTTAGCACGGCAAGTTAACTGGACGCCGGTACATCCGAACCGACCGGCGGATGTGACCGAATCGACTGACACAACGCTCGGTTCGCGCCGCCGACCAGGGTGTTCACGGTCAGTACGACTTCCGCTCGACTATGTCGACAACGCGGACTCGGGGGATGCCGGCGAAGGCTGCCGCGGCCTTCGGTGACCGCCACAGCTCCTGCAGGGCAAGCTTGAACGCCTCTGCCTTCCCCAGGCTGTCGAACTCGAGGTCTACCGCGATGTAGTTGGGGTCGTCGGTCGGCCGATAGATCTGATAAGTCCGCACCCCTGACGCCTCTCGATCGACCGGATCTCGATCGAACGCGGCCTTCCAGGTCCCGAAATCGTGGACGGGATGTTCTAGCTGCACGACTGGCAAGAGTGACTCCATTCGGCCGGACGGATTGCCCGGTCACTACTGTTGAACTGTATTCACTAAGGTCTTACAGTATCCGCATGTCACAGCCTGTCAAGCGTCGGCGCGTTTATGACTCGCCGCGTCGTCGCGATCAGGCGCGGGCGACTCGGCGGGCGGTCCTCAATGCTGCAGAGGCGCTCTTTGTCGAACGGGGCTACGTCGCGACCACGATCGATGCGATAGCCGCGAGGGCGACCGTCTCGCCCGAGACGGTGTTCTCCATCTTCGGAGCTAAACGAACCCTTCTGTCCGAGCTCGTGGATGTCTCGATCTCTGGCGGTAACGAGGCACCGCCGATACTCGAGCAGGCATGGGTGCGGGAGATGGGGGCGGAACCAGATCCCCGGCGCCGGATCGAGATCCTGGCAGCCAACGGAAGGTCGATCCTGGAGCGACGGTCGGCCCTCGATGAGGTCGTGCGTGGAGCTGCGGCCGCCGAACCAGAGATGGCGACCCTGTGGGAGCGTGGCAAGGCTCAGCGCTTCAGCGGCCAGGCCGCTCTGCTACAGATGGCGATCGACGCGGCGGACCTCCGTGAGGGCTTGGACCTTGAAACCGCCGCCGAGATCCTGTTCGCCATCGGCAGCCCCGAGGTCTATCGGCTGCTCGTCGTAGATCGAGGGTGGAGCGGCTCTCGGTTCGAGCAGTGGTATGCCGAGACGCTTGCGCGGCTGTTACTCGAGCCTCCGCCCTTCGGCCTCCCACACGGTCACGCCGATGCTCCACCAGCGATCCCGGATCGATGACGATTGGGATCGCTGGCGATGAAACCGAGCCGGGTATCTGATCCGGGATGGCCTGTCGGCCATCCCGATCGGCGGCGTCAGTTCGGGCAGATCACCGCGGCGCGCCGGCGGGCGCAATGAGGCCATACCGGGCGACGAGGTCCGGCACCTCCGCGAGATCGAACGACAGGCCGAAGCGTCCGGCGATTTCGCCCATGACCGACGGGTCGGGAACTCTACCCGCGGCCGCGACTGCCTCGGCCAGCTCGACGAAGTAGTTCTCGAAGCCCGCGGGGCTGATGATCTCGATCATGCGTGCGGGAGTGCTGCCAGCGTTCCACATCGAGTGGAGCTCGCCGCGGGGCTTCACGATGTAGCCGCCGGCCGCGAGCGTGACCTCCTTGCCGTTCGAGCGAAACCCGATGTCGCCCATGACCACGTACGAGATCTCGTCCTCGAGAGTGTGCCGGTGCGGCGGCACGAGTGCCCCCGGCGAGAAGACGTGCTCGACGATCGAGATCGAACCCGTGTCAGCGGAGGTGAGCCGCCCCGATGCAGTCAAGCCGGGGATGAGCGGGGCGTCGGGGCCGTGAGGTTCGACTACGGAGAGGTGCGCTTTGGTCAATGTGAGCACCGGGGACCTCCTGGAAGTTCGTGAGTCAGTGGTGTATCGTGATCACGATGATCCTCACGCGGAATTGGGTATCTGTCAATGGCTGAACATAACCGTCTCACGAAAGCGGGCCGGCCCTACCGTTTGCGGGCCCGCGCAGCCGCGATGGACCAGACCCGCGCGCGGATCACGCGAGCGGCGGTGGAGCTCCACGGGATCATCGGGCCGGCCGCCACGACTATGAGCGCGGTCGCCGAACGCGCCGGGGTCACTAGAGCAACGCTGTATCGCCACTTTCCGAACGAGGAGGCGCTATTCACGGCGTGCAGCGCGGACTGGCTCGCCGCAAGCCCTCGTCCGGACCCTTCGGGTTGGGCCGCCGTCGCCGATCCCGCTCGCCGACTCGGCGTCGCACTTGCCGAGCTATATGCCTACTACCGCGCGACCGAGCGGATGAGGACGAACCTTCTAAGGGACATAGCCGCGATCCCGGAGCGTTTCCGCCCGGGGATCGCCGCGTTTCCGCCAACCACGGTCCAGGTCCTCGAGGCTGGCTGGCCGGGACCTTCGGGGGTGCGCCTGCGGCGCGCGGCCATCGGGCACGCGGTCGGGTTCGAGACGTGGCGATCGCTGGCCAAGGAGGGGCTGACGGATGAGGAGGCCGCAGGTCTGATGAGCAGGTTTGTCACGTGTGTAGGGCCGCGGTAGGCGACGAGCCACCGTGTCGCTGTGAGCATTTGGTATCCGAGGCGCCACATTGCCCCGGGGCGTGGCCAGTTCTCCTGGTTTCTGAGACAGAATCTGGATGGCCGTACGTTCGCCGGCAGAGCGCGCACACTCCGAAGATCGGGGAGAGGCACGGGAGCCCTCGGGTTCCTACCTGCGCGGCGTCCCCATACGGTCGCCTAGACCGTCGCGCAGGGCCAATGGCGAGTCCCACTCCCCGTTTGTCGGGCATGTACGTGCCCACGGAGGTTCCCATGGCCTTGAATGCAGTCGTATTCCCGGTCCTGCCCGGGAAGACGGACGAGTGGCGCGACTTCATCGCCCAACTCAACGGCGCACGGCGTTCGGAGTTCGCCGCCTCGCGAGCGCGAGCCGGCGTCCACGAGCGCACGTTCCTCCAGCCGACCCCGATGGGCGACCTGGTCATCGTGACGCTCGAAGGCGAGGATCCGGAGCGATCGTTCGGGCAGATGGTGAGCGCCACCGACGCGTTCACCCTCTGGTTCCTCGAGCGCGTCAAGGCCATCCACGGCGTCGACCTGGCCGCGCCGATGTCGGGCGGCTCGCCGTCGAAGCAGGTTCTCGACACGGCCCTCGTGCCGGTCCTCGCGAAGTAACCGGAACCGCGTATCCCGTTCAGTCCCGTGTTGCAACGGAGGCCGCTCGCCTCGGCGGGCGGCCTCCGTGCACAGCCGATTCGTAGGCCAGGGCGAGCATTGGCCTCAGGCCCTCAGGGTCTGCGATCGGGCGGAACTCAGTGCAGGTGCTGCTCCCAGTCGCGCGGCACGCGCCCTGCCGGTCCCGGCACGGGCTGATCGAGCGGATGGTGAGTGGGCGGAGCCAGCGTCGGGCCTTCAACGACGTCCCCGGCGCGGAAGTCCCAGAACCAGTCTTCGCCCGGCTCGTAGCTGCAGGCTACCCAGTGCTCCGTTGTGGCGGCGTGTCTGCTTGCGTGCTGCGACGGCGATGAATCGCAACAGCCCACGTGGCCGCATGTGGCGCAACGGCGCAGATGGAACCACCAGCCACCCGTGGCCAGGCACTCGACGCAGCCCGGCCCGCTCGGGGGTATCGAAGTGTCGATCTCGCTCTCGCGGGGCATCCGCTCAATCCTCACTGGCCACACCGTGATCACGACGTGCTCTTGCAGCAGATTGGACCGCCGGCCGGGCGGCGGCCAGCCAGTGCGGTGTCGGGCCGAGATTCGCCTGCCTGGTGAGACGCTCGTCCCCCCTCGCGACACACCCGAGAGTTCCGCTCCGCATTGCGACGCGTCCACGATCGGCCCGCCGTGCCGGCGACCGCGATCGGCCAGTCCTCCGGCCTATGTACTTCGTCAGGAAGTGGCGCAGTCGGGGCAGAGGTCGTCACAGGGCGCCTGGTAGCCCGAGAGACCACGCCGGACGGCGGCGAACGGCCGTCCGAGCCCTGCGCGAATGCTCTTGAGCAGCCGAGCCGATGGGTGGTCGGCGGGCTTTCCCGGGTGGGCCGTTGCGAGGCGGTACTGCTCGGCCTCCCTCGCGAGACGGTACTGCTCGGCCTCGTGGATCAACTCTGCGTGTCGCTGCTTCGCGAGCCAGAGGGGCCAGGGGTCAGACATTCCTGGAAACATGTGCTTGTCCTTCCTTCGACGCTTATGGTTGCGATCGATGAGAGGCGGCGAGAGGGGTCGGCTCGGGCCGGTAGCGGAGCGTTGGTCGACTCAGATCGATCACGCCACCTCCACTTGGAGCTCGTAGATCTCGCTCGTGGGATGGCCCGCGCGTTCGTGGATTCGCAGCACCGCCTCGCGGCTGGGTCCGCTGGCAAGACAGAAGACCTTGCCTTTCTCGGGATCTAGCCAGGCGCGCTCGAAATGCACGCCCTCGTCCGCCTCTATGGCGAGGTCGCGTTCGTGGGCCTCCTTCAGCTGCTGTGCTGTTACGCCCACGAACCCCGAATGAACATCCATGAACCTGGTCATCAGCCTCTCCTGTATGTGTCGCGTCGGATCAAAGGTTGGCGGTGCGGCAGCCGGCCGCCATCGTGCTTCCGGCCGATGCGCCCGTGCATTCCCGACCGATACGGCAGGGCAGTTTGCGAAGTACCACGCGGGACATCGGTCGTTCGACCGATGACCACCTGGATCTACGGCCTAGACTCGGCCTCATGACACGCTTGGGGCCACGCCTCTCGCCCATCCTGATCGGACGGGATGACCTACTCGATCTCGCCGAACGCCGCCTGGCGGAGGCGGCAGCGGGTCGAGGCCAGTTCCTCTTGCTAGCCGGCGAAGCCGGCGTCGGCAAGTCTCGATTCATGGCAGCCGTCGAGACAAAGGCGCGCGCTGCGGACTTCCGAACGGCGGCCGGGTTCCTAGCTCCGCAAGACAGCGACGTGCCGGCGGCGTCGCTGCTCGACATGGCACGCTCGATGACGCGTATGGAGCAGTGGGCGGACCTTGGACGGAAGCTCCTCGAGCTCGCCGATGCGACCGTGGCCTCCCCGGAGCCGAGGCGCCGGGCCGTCGTCCTCAAGGCCGTCGATCTGATTGTCAGCGCGCTTGATGGCCCGACGGTGCTTTCCTTCGACGACCTGCAGTGGGCGGACAACCTCAGCCTCGAGATCCTCACCGAGCTCGCTCGGGCGACCCGAGATCGACCGCTGCTGATCGTCGGCGCCTATCGGACCGACGAGCTCGCGCCGGGCGCCCTCCTGCGGGATTGGCGGGCGAGGCTCCTGACACAGCGCATCGCCGAGGAGGCGCGACTCGCACCACTGACCCTCGACCAGACTGCTCTCATGACGACACTCATCCTGGGCACCGGTCTGCCGGCGCCGCGCGACGTCGTCGCCGCGGTCTACGCGCGGACCGACGGCGTACCGCTCCACATCGAGGAGCTGCTCGGGGCGATCGCCGAGGATGACCGGACGGACAGCCGCGCGATCCTCGACGCGGCCGTGCCGGACACCCTGGAAGACGCGATCCTCCAGCGCATCGGCCGGCTCTCTTCGGAAGCGCAAGCCGTCGCTCGCTCCGGCGCGGTGATCGGGCGGTGCTTCGTGCCCGAGGTTCTCGCCGTCATCATGGAAGTGCCCGCCGACTCCTTGGACCGACCGCTGCGCGAGCTCGTCGACCAGCACGTGCTCGAGCCACCCGGGCTGCGCGGGCTGTTCGACTTTCGCCATCAGCTACTGCGCGACGCCCTCTACCGTAGCCTGCCCGAGGGCCAGCGTCGCCGACTGCACGCTCGCGCGGGCGAGTTCGTCAAGGATCTCGAGGGAGCGTCGGAGATCCACGCCTCGCTCCATTTCGAGCGGGCAAAGATGACGGCCCAGGCATTCCGTTCGGCCCTTCAAGGAGCCCGGGTCTCGGCCCGGCTGTCATCGCATCGCGAGGCGTTCGAGTTGTACCGCCGCGCGGTCGACAACATGCCCGCCGACCTCCCCTTGGCCGAGCAGGCGGAGATCCTCGAAGCCTTCTCCATTGAGGCGGCCGCCATCGAGGAGATCGACACCTGCGAATGGGCGGCCGGGGAAGCGCGTGAGCGCTACTCTCGGGACGGCGACCCGATCGGCGCGGCAGATCAGCTCGTGTTCGTCGCCCAGATGGCACGCCGCCGCGCACGGCCACTCGCAGCTCGGCTCGTCGTGATCCGGTCGGCCCTTGCCGAGGTGGACGACCTCCCGTCCGGCCCGCGGACGAGCCAGGTTCGCTCCGGGCTGTCCATGGAACTTGCCTACGCGTCGATGGAAGCGCTTGATGTCGAAGGGGCTCGCGCTGCGGTCGAATCCGGTCGCCACGCGGCGCAGGAGGCAGAAGACGAGGACGTGCTCCTTCACGCGTCCTCGCTCGAAGGGATGCTCGACGTGATCGGGGGACACGTGCCCCAGGGGCTCGATCGGATGGCCGCGGTGGCACACGAGGCGCGAGATAGGGGCTTCGAGGATACCGGCGTCACCGCCTACCGAGACGCCGCTGTCATGGCGACGCGGGTCATGGAGTACCGCCGCGCCTCAGACTGGATCGACGAGGGGCTTCGCTACGCCGACGCGATCGAACAGTCCCATTGCGCTCACGTCATGGCCGCGACCGGAGCGCTGGTGGCATGGGCGGATGGGCGATGGAATGAGGCGGTCGCTCTCGGGGAGCACGCCCTCGCCGACCGGGGGTGCGATCGAGCCGCCGGCATGGCTCGCTGGCCCCTGGGCTATACCGCGCTCGGTCGGGGAGAGGTCGAGCTGGCGACCACGCACCTGCGGGCCGCCGAGGCGTTCGGCGAGGCGTCCGGCGCTCCCGATTTCATGCTGGCTGCCACCTGGGGTCTGGCCGAGCTGTCGATTCTCGCGGGCGACTACGAGGACGCGATCGCGCGCAGCGAGCGGGCGCTGGAGCTCGCCCGACGCACCGGTGAGCGGGGGCGGTTCGCGCCGTTCGCGGTCACCGGAACCCGGGCCCGAATTGCCGCCGGCCGTCGAGGCGAAGCCGAACGCTGGCTGGCCGGCGCGACCGAGTTCCTCGGCCAGGTCGAGTGGTATGCCTCGCCGGCCCTCGACCACGCCGCGGGCCTGCTGAGCCTTTCGGGTGGTTCGACGATCGCCGCTCGAGAGTCGCTGGAGCGGGCAGTTCGAGGTTGGGATGCACGAGGCAGGACCTGGGAGCTGCTGTGGGCGCGGCTCGATCTCGCGGGGTGTCTGATGCACTCCGGTCGATTCGTCGATGCGGCGAGTCTGATCTCGGGCGTGCGTGATACAGCGAAACGGTTGCGGAGTCGGCCCCTCCTCGAGCGCGTCGAGGAGCTCGGCCGCCTGAACCGCCGGCATGACGCGGAGGAGTCCGCCTGGCACCCGCTCACCGCTCGCGAGTTCGAGGTCGCACAGCTGATCGCCACTGGTCTCACCAACTCGGAGATCGCGGCCGAGCTGTCGGTCGCGCCGAGAACCGTGAGCGCCCACGTGGAGCACATCCTCGCCAGGCTGGGTGCGGGGCGCCGGACCGAGATCGCGAGCTGGGTAGCGATGGCGGCTCGCGCTACGGCGAGCGCCGGACGTTCAGAGGACCCAAAGCCTATGCCCACGAGCAGACCACCCCTGAGCAGTGTCGTGTCGATCCGTCGCTGACACCCCGATCCCGAACTCTGCGAGTGACCACGGCGCGGGAGCTGCGGCCAGTCAAGCTTGGTGCGGCCTCTACGGCAGCCAGGCTTCCGAACTCACCACCGTCGCCGATCCGGAGGCGTCACACGGGGGCACTGGCGCGTGAAACCATCGACTCACAGGCTGAACCGCTGCTGTCAGCCTCCGAGCTGGTGCCGACCTGGCGCGCCAGGTCGCAATGGTTCAACCCCTCCACGTAACCCATTTCCTTTCGCATGGAAATGAGACGACGCCCAACTGGCCGCGACCCCCTGTTATGGTGGGGACCAAGGAGTAGGTACCCGCCCGACCCCGAAGGAGAGTCCGGATTCTCAAGCTTTCCGATGACAAAGGTCTTGCAGCGTGAGCGGCCGGCTGGGCGGAGCCTTCGTCCGGTTCGGCCGGCCTAAGGGCAGGCCGGATGACGCGCGCGGGTCGCTAAACGCGGCAACACGCCTGGGAACGAGACCTTGGACCGCCGTGGCGATCGTCGCTCTCCTGGTCTCGGCGTGCAGCCCGAATCCCACTCCCAGCCCGACCACAGCGCGGACCACGCCTGCTCCCTCGGCGCCGGCCGCCGACCTGCTTGCGCTCGAAGCCTGCGATCTCACCGGCTATGTCCCGTGCGAGCACCAGGCCGTCCTGTTGACGGAGCCTGTCGCCGGCACCGGCGTGGCCCTGACTTACTCCAGCGAGTGGGCACCCGGCCGGAAGGATCGATCAGGTTGGGACGCCTCCGCGGAAGGGCTCGGGGGTTGGTCCCTCGACATTCTGCAGCGCTATGACCCCACCAACGGCGTGCTGCTCTCCGGTGACGGCTCGTGGCGGTTCGCGAAGGGAATCACTCTCGCCTCGGGCGAGCGCGTAGTTCCGACCTACGACGGACTCCGGGCGTACGTCTTCGACGTGAAGGGCCGCCACGTCCGCACCGTGGATGCGCTCCTGGGCACGACCCTCGTCACTTTCTCGTACGACGCCGCTGGCCGCCTCTCGGGCGCAGACGGGTCGCTCGACGGCACGCCGATTCACCTCGTCGTAGAGCGCGAGACCGACGGAACGCTCTCGGGCGTCGCCGGTTTCGACGGAGTGCGGACTACCCTGCTCCTCGATAGCAACGGCCATCTCGGTGGGATCCGGGATCCGGCAGGTCAGGCCAGCGTCTTCACGGCGACCGCCGATGGGCTGGTGACCACCTACTACGACCCCACCGGCGGCGTGACGACCTACGCGTATGACGACGCCGGTCGGCTCAACTCGGCGAAGGACCCCGACGGCGTGGCTGTCACATACACGCGCACCGCGGCCGCCGGGTCGATCGACGTCCGGTCCACGACGACGCTGGGCCGCGTCACCACGAACCGCTCGGAAGTGTCGGGCACCGGACGGGTCCAGACGTACACCGCGCCCGACGGCACCCGGACGACCGTGTCCACCGATCCGACCGGGCAGCACGCGGTCACGTTGCCCGACGGGACGAAGATCGCGCTCGGTGAGCAGCCCGATCCGCGCTGGGGCACAGACGCCCCGATCCCGACCCCTGTCGACGAGACTCGGCCAGACGGCGCCACTCGCCACACTACCAGCACGGTCGCCGTTACGACCCCGGCCGGCGACCCGCTCGGGGTCACCGCCTGGTCCCGCACAGATGAAGTGGCCGGCGGAACCTGGACCGAGAAGGCGGATCCGGGCTCGCGCACGATCACGTGGTCCGATCCGGCCGGCCGGAAGTCCACACAGGCGTTCGACAAGGCCGGGCGCATGGTGTCACAGACCGCGCCGGGCCAGCCGGACCTGGCCTTCACCTACGACGACCACGGGCGTGTCGCCACGCGAACGTCAGGGAGCGGCGCGGCCGCGGCGAAGACCACCTACGCGTACGGCACCGACGGCGTTGCGGACATCACCGGGCCCGACGGCGTCGTCGAGCACGTCACGGCGGACTCCCTGGGACGGATCGTCAGCTGGACGGCCGCCGACGGCGCGACGGTCCTCTCCGCATACGACGCGCTCGGGCGGCTGGTCAGTGTCGCGCCGGCCGGACAGCCGTCGACGACGATCGGGTTCAGCGCCGCCGGCCGCCAGACCGGGTTCCTGCCCCCGACCGTTGGCGCCGACGGCTCGTATGAGACGCGGACGTACAACAAGGACGGCAACCTCGCCGCGATCGTCGGACCGGGCGACCGATCGATCGCCTACACGTACGACGCGATGGGCCGGATCACCGGCTGGACGTTCGACCAGGGTACTGCAACGGCCGCCTACGACCCGACGACCGGTCTCCTCGTCAAGAGTACGGCACCCGGCGGGATCGACACTGGGTTCACGTACGCAGGCGGGATTCCCGTCGGGCGCAGCGTTTCCGGCCCGATCACCGGCGCCGTGGCCGTGACCCTGGACTCTGAGGGCCGGGTCGCCGGCGAGTCGGTCGATAAGGCGGCGCCGATCAGCTACGCGTATGACACCGCCGGGTTCCTCACCACCGTGGGGGATGTTTCGCTGCGGCGCGACCCGGCGAGCGGCGCCGTCTCGCAGGCATCACTCGGCGTGGTGCAGACCACCCGTGAGTACGACGCCCAGGGGCGGCCGGCCCGGATCGCCGTGTCGGCGAACGGGTCAGCCGCGCTCGAGGTGCGCTACGCCTACGACCTGCGCGGGCGGGTCACGAGCGTGATCGAGACTCGCGCCGGCGGCACTCCCACACATACGACCTATGCGTACGACACCTCCGGGCGGCTCGCCGGGGTCACGGTGGACGGGACCCAGGTCGAGAGCGACTCCTACGACGCAGCCGGGAATCGCGTGACGGTCAAGACCCCGGCCGGCACGCTCGCGGCCGCATATGACGATCGCGATCGATTGATCTCATGGGGCTCGGCGCAGTACTTCGTCAGGCCCGACGGGCAGCTCACCAGCGTCAGCGCCGCGGGCGCCACTACGGGTTACACGTTCAACGCCTTTGGCGACCTGCAAGCGGTCACCCTCCCGGGCGGGCGCCGGATCGAGTACCCCGTCGACGCGGGCGGTGTTCGGATCGGCAAGAAGGTCGACGGCGTGCTCGCGGCGGGCTATCTCTACGGACCCGACGGCCGCCTCGCGGCGCAGACCGACGGCAGCGGCGCGTTGGTGGCTCGCTTCGGCTACGACGACGCCGGGCGGCTCACGCTTGTCCAGCGCGGCGGCTCGAGCTACCAGGTCGTCACCGATCACCTCGGCAGCCCGCTGCTCGTGATCGACGCGGCGAGTGGCACGGTGGCCGAGGCGATCACCTACGACGCGTGGGGCAACGTCACCTCCGATACCAAGCCCGGCTTCATCCCGACCGGCTTTGCGGGCGGGTTGCGCGACACTGACACGGGTCTTGTGAAGTTCGGCGCGCGCGAGTACGACCCGCAAACCGGTCGTTGGACCGGCCCCGATCCCGCCCGCTACGCCGGCGGTGACGCGGTCCTCTATCGATACGTCGCCGGCGACCCGGTCAATGGGACCGATCCGACGGGCCTCACTGGATCGCTCACGTCGCCCGATCCCGGCCATTTCCGCGTGCCGACGCCAGCATGGCATCCCGGTCCATCCGGATTGCCGCCGGAGACCGGGGGGACCTCGCCGACCCCTGAGCCTGGGGACAACGGCTTGCGCGGGCTTGGGCCGGGAGGCTGGGCGGGCATCAAACGGCCAAACGGGATCCCGCCCAAGGACATCCTTCCTCCGTGGACGAAGGGCTGCTTGAGTCCAAAGGGCTGCGCTGACTTCGCGGCGGGCAAGTGCCTCCTCCTCTGTGGAAACTCGGATCCGCACGACCGCACCGCGGACGGCTTGCGGTTCGACTTCCAGGCCGCAGGCGAGTTCCTGATCGCGGGCTCGCCGGACAAGAGCGTGGTAGTCCAAGCTCGACAGGAGCCGTTCGGCTCGTCCACGCTCGTGACGATCGGTACGGCAGTGGCGGCATGGGTGGCCGGAGACCGCGTAGCTGTCTATGCGAGCGACAACCCGCCGCTCACGATCAACGGCAAGGCCGATGGCCGGCTCGACATGTCGCTGCGCCTCCCGCACGGCGGGATCGTGGAGCGCCACGGTTCGGTCGTGACGATCACCTGGCCCGGTGGAAGCCGGCTCGACGTCACGCGCGTCGGGAGCCACCTCGACTTCGCCTTCACCCCCGATGCCACCACCGGGCCGACGCTTCGCGGTCTGCTCGGCAGCGCCGACGGCAACCCAGCCAACGACTTCACCGCTCGTAACGGCACTGTGCTCGACCAGAATGACCCCGCGTTCGCCACGAAGCTCTACGACCCGTTCGGGGCAAGCTGGCGGATCACGCAGTCGGAGTCGCTATTCGACTACGGGCCGGGAGAGAGCACGGCCACGTTCACCAAGCCGGACATCCCACACGGGCCGGCGACCATCGACTCACTCGACGCGGCGGGGCGGACGAAGGCGGAGGCCCTCTGTCGTTCCCTGGGCGTGTCTGGCGAGCCGACGCTGACCAACTGCATACTGGACGTGGGCATCACCGGCGACTCGTCCTACGCTGCGTCGGCGGCAGCAATGCAGGTGTCCACCGCGGCGGCCGCCGCCCAGCTTCCTGGCCAGGGCGCCACGCCATCTTCGGCACTCGACCAGAAGGTCAGCGGCACGATCGCGACGCCCTCGCAGGTCGACCGGACCACCTTCAGCGCGAAGGCCGGCGACGTCGTCTACCTCGATGCCCAGGGCGCTTGCGTGGGCGGGCTGACGTGGGCGCTCGTCGGTCCGTCCGGCGGCGGCGACATCGGCCTCTCGTATTCGTGCACCGACCTGGGACGGTTCGTGCTCAAAGACGCCGGCACGTACACGGTCGTGGTCAACGCCGACGGCACCACCGCGGGGGCATATGCCTTCGAGATCATCGGCGCGCCGGCCGAGCGCACCTCGGCGATCACGCTCGGCCAGACCGTCAGCGACAAGATCACCCGGATTGGCGAATGGCACGCGTACACCTTCGCTGCTTCGGCCGGCCAGGTCGTCTTCCTGGACGCCCAGGGGGCGTGCGTGAACGGGCTAACGTGGCGGCTCGTCGACCCGTCCGGTAAGGCGAACCTCGGGAACGCGTGCGACGACCTCGGACGGTTCGTGCTCCCCAACGCGGGCACCTACGTGGTCGAGATCTATTCGGACGGCACCGCCACGGGGGCCTACACCTTCCAGCTCCGCTCGAGCCCCTGAATCGGGCGCAGCCACTTCCCCAGAGGCAGTTGCCTGCGCCTGATCGCCGCGCGATGTGCCCGGCGGCCCTACTCGTGCCGCGGGCATCCGTCTAGGATCCGCGGGAATCGAGGGTCGCGATGACTGCAGCGACGGACCGAGCGACAGCGAGCAAGCCGCGAGCACACATCCGCCAGCACGTCCTGATACGGCGCGTGTTCAATCCGCTGGTTGTCAGGCTGAGGTTGAGCCCGACGCTCATCGTGCGCGGGCGGCGCAGCGGCAAGCAGCGCAGCGTGCCCTTCGATGGGCCGTTCGAGTACGAGGGCAGGCGCTATCTGGTGTCGCCCATGGGTGATTCCTACTGGGCGCGCAACCTGCGGGCAGCGGGCGAGGCCGAGTTACGCATCCGCCGGCAGCGCGAGCAGATCCGGGTGGTCGAGATGCAGGACCCCGAACGCAGCGCGATCGTGAAGGCCTACGCCGCGAGCCTGACGTGCAACTGCCGGACCTACATGGCGAGGCTTCCCAACCCGGCCGACCATCCGGTCTTCCGGATCGATCCACCCGACGAGGTTGTTGACCATGGGGCCCAGCTCGGTCCCTAGTTCAGCGGACGCCAACCGGCTGGGGCCTTGGGGCCAGGCCGAGCTGGACCAGCATGCCGAGCTGATCGGGCACGGCCCAATGCTCGACGATCTTGCCGTTCACGAAGCGGGCGATGTCGATGACGTCGATCTCGAACGTCTGGCCGGTGGGCGGGTTACCGAAGATGGAGCCGGTGTTGACGCCGCGAGCGCGGTTTAGCGCCCACACAGTGTCCCCGTCGGCGCTGAGCTTGACGACCGAGAGCTCGAAATCCGAGAACCAGCTGTGAAGGATGGAGATCGTGGCCTTCGTGCCATCGATGCCGGATTTGCTACCTCGCTGGTGTTCGATTGCGTCGGGGGAGACCAGCTGGTCGACAACGCCGAGGTCTCCCTGGGCGAAGCCGACTTCGATGAGTCTGCGAAACGCGGCGATGTTGTCTTCGGTTGACACGGCACTCTCCATCGGTGATTAGAGTTGTACTCTATGCAAGTAGAGTGATACTCTATTGACATGGACGACGTCAAAGAGAGGCCCACCCTGCGGGACGAGCGGGCTCAGGTGACTCGCCGCCGCATCGCCGAAGCCGCCCGGAGCCTCTTCCGGAGTCGCGGCTACGGCGCGACTACGCTCCAGGCGATCGCGGACGAAGCCGGCGTCGCGGTTCAGACGGTCTACGCGGTCTACGGCTCCAAAGCCGGGATCCTGCGTGCCCTTCGGGACACGGTCTTGCGCCAGCCGGAGGCCGAGGCGCTGTTCGAAGCCGCGATGCTGGAGACCAACCCCGAGCGCAAGCTCGTGCTGTTCGCGCACTCGATCCGCCGGCGCTGGGAGTTCGGGCACGATGTCGTCGCAATCCACCGTGATGCGGGCGCGACGGATTCGTCCGTGCGGGCCGAAGTCGAGCAGGTGCTTGGCCTGCGGCGCGCCGGCATCGAACGCCTCGCTCGATCGCTCGAAGGGCAGCTGACGCCTGGGATCGATGTGGCCCATGCGACTGCCATTCTCGATGCCCTAACCCCGCCGGAGGTGTATGCCGAGCTGACGGAGGTCGGTGGTTGGAGCGCCGACGAGTTCGAGGGCTGGCTGGCGCGAAGCTTCAAGAATCAGCTCCTCGAAACCCCGACTCGTCCACGCCGCCGCTAATGCGGCAACCCATAGACGCGACCCTTCTTGAGCTGTAGGTCCTCGAGCTCGGTCGTCGTGCGGACTTCGTATGAGGCGAGCTCGACCAGCTCGTCGGTGGGCAAGTAGCGGCGGCCGGGGTCGCCGACCAGGACATCGATCCCGCGGTCCCGAGCCCTTTGCAGCCACGGCAGGACGCGTGCGGCCAGGCGGGCGTCGTACCAACAGTCGCCGGCCAGGATGACGTCCGCGTCGGGCGGCTCCTCGTCCAGGACATCGCGACGCACGACGGTCACCCGGCGGCCGTTGGCGCGGGCGTTGAGCTCGATCGCTGCCGCGGCGAAGGCATCGATGTCGGCGCCGGTCGCCTCGGCCGCGCCGGCATGCATCGACGCGATCGCGCACAGCCCGGAGCCGGATGCGAAGTCGAACACCCGCCGACCGGCCACCGCTTCCGGGCGCTCGCGCAGATACCGGCCGATCGCGAGCCCGCCCGCCCACGCGAACGCCCAGTGGGGGAGGGCCGGGTCGGGATCGTTCGTCTCGACCTCGACGGCGCGCCAGAGTGGCAGCACCTCATCGGCCAGGTGGAGGTGGATCTCTTCGAGACCCGGCACGGGACGGAGGTGCGTGTGGCGCAGGACGAAGGCACGGGGCGAAGCCGCCATCACCGTACTCTACCGGCCGTCAAGCCGTCGTCGCGCCTCAAGAGGGTCGCCTGGGTCCCGCGATGACCAGATAACGGGACCGGCTTCGCTGGGGCCCCGCGGTGCCCACCAGGCGGCGAAGCGGCAGCGCCGTCGACCGAGGCTACTTCCCGAACAACGCGTCGAAGAATCGAACCCGCGCCCCGAGCCGCAACACCGAGTTGGCGTAGATCCGTCCGGCCAGCCACGTCAGCGCAACCGCGGTCGCGAGCGTGAGCGCCACGGCCAGGGCCACCTGCCAGGCAGCTGCGTCGCCGGTCGCCATTCGGACCGGCATGAGCACGGGAGCAAACGGCGGCAGCAGCGACAGAACCGTGCTCGGCACGCCGCTCGGGTTGGACACGACGACGAAGACCAGCAGATAGCCCAGGACGAGGAAGATCGAGATCGGGGCGGTCACGCCACCGACCTCCTCCTGGCGCGAGACGAGAGATGACGCTGCGGCGAAGGCCATGGCGTAAAGGTAGAAGCCGAGGACGAACCAGAGCAGGTCGCCGGCGATAGCACTCGCGCCCAGGGCCGGGATGGTCAGGACGTGCGTACGAGCCACCATGACGAAGCCGGCTGCCCCGACGATGGCGAGCTGGAGCAGGCCGACCAGGCCGATGCCGACGATCTTGCCCGCCAGCAACCGGGTCGGGCGAACGGTCGCCAGCACGATCTCGACCATCCGGGTGGTCTTCTCCTCGACCACACCCTGGGCCACGAAGCTCCCGTAGAGCCCCAGGGATATATACAGGGTGAGCCCAACCGCGATCCCGACGAGAGCCTTCTGGGCTAGGTCGGGATCGACCGGCTTCATGCTCTGCACGGTCACATGGGCACCGGCCACACCGGCCGCGACCGTGCTGGGATCGATGCCGGCAGCCGTCAGGCTGTCGTCCAGCGCCTGCTGCCTGGCCGCAGCGTCGAGCGCGACCTGGATGGCCGGGTCGAGCTGAGCCTCGACCAACGCCACGGGGGCGGTCGGCGTTCCGGTCACCAGCACGTCGAGCGAGCCATTGTTGATCTGTTCCTCGCCCGTGGCGGCGTCGGCGATGGCGCTGACCGTGACGTCCGCGCCGAGCGCGGTCGCCGAGGTCGCGAACGGCACGGCGAGCGCCTGGGCCGGACCGACGAAGCCCACCCGCGTGGCGGCGCTCTTGCCGCCCAGAAGCGTCGCCATCAGGACTCCGGCGGCGACCAGCACGACCATGACGATCGTCCCAATCCTGAAGATCGGAGACCGCAAGCGCATCAGGATCTCGCGCCGGGCGACCAGGAAGACAGCCGGCCGGCCGCCGGATGAAGCGTGGCCTCCGGCAGGGGCGCTCATGGCTCGGCCTCCTCGATGGCGGAGCGGAAGAGCTCACCGAGGCTCGGCTGGGCCCGGCTGAACTCGAGGACCGGCCCGCTGCCGAGCGCCGTCCGCAGCAGTGCCTGGTCGTCGGCCCCGGCGTCCAGCTCGAAGAGCAGGCGAGAGCCGTCGCTGCGAACGAGCCGCGCGCCCGGAACCTGGTCCTCCCACCCCGCCGGTGCCGCGGGTGCGTCGATCCAGAGCCGTTCGGCTGCGCCGCTACGCAGCTCCGCCACCGTGCCGCAGGCGATCATATGGCCCCGCTCGACGATCCCAACTCGATCGCATATTCGCTCGACGAGATCGAGCTCGTGGCTGGAGAAGACGACCGGCAGGCCGGCGTCGGCCTGCTCGCGCAGCACGGCGCTCATGAGGTCGACGGCGACCGGATCCAGACCGGCGAACGGCTCGTCGAGGACGAGCAGGTCCGGTTCGAAGACCAGGGCGGCCGCGAGCTGGACGCGCTGCTGGTTGCCCAGACTCAGCTTCTGGAGCTCGTCGCCGGCACGTTCGGCGAGGCCGAACCGCTCGAGCCAGGTCCTGGCCGCGGGCTGGGCCGCCGGCGCCGCCATACCGTGCAGCTCCGCGAGGTAGGCGAGCTGCTCGCCGACGCGCATCTTCGGGTAGAGGCCACGCTCTTCGGGCATGTAACCGATGCGACGGCGCGCCGCGAACGTGAGGGGAGTGCCACCCCACCGGACCTCCCCCGCGTCGGGCGCGAGCACGCCGAGCACGATGCGCATCGTTGTCGTCTTGCCGGCGCCGTTGCGCCCGACGAAGCCGAACACCTCTCCCGAGCGGACGTCGAAGCTCAGGTCCCGGAGCGCCACAACGTCGCCGTAGCGCTTCGTGAGCCCATCGATCTCGAGCACCCGATCAGCCACGTTGCGCCTCTGAGCGAGTCCGCCCGCGCGGTCGGGCGCGGGTCAGCCGGCCGCTGGCTTGCCGGCCGCTGGCTTGCCGGCTGCGGCCTTACCGGCTGCAGCCTTGCTGGCTGCTGGCTTGCTGGCCGCCGCCTTGCTGGCAAGCAGCTTCCTCAGGGCCCTGCGGTCCCGGTCGTACTCCTTGTCGAGACGATCCCACGAGGCCACGGCCTCTTTCGTCAGCTTGAGGGAGCCGTCAGTCTGCTTGATCCGGTCCAGGAGGCCTGCGAGGGCCTCGCGGTTCCTTTTCAGCTCGCCGGTTAGCCGCTTGTACTCGGCCAGGATCTCGGTGTCCACGCTCTCCTCGCCTTTCTTCGCCGCCTGCGCTGCGATGCCCGCGCTGTCACGCTCACTCTAGCGGGACTCGGCGCCCGCCGCAGCCGCTCGAGCTGGCAGGTGTGCGCCGGGCCGGCGTTCCGTACAGGAGGTCGCGTAGTTGGCAGCGGCCGGCCGGCGGCATAGTCTGAACGGCACAAAACCGCACCAGGGGGTTCCCCATGCCTTACGGTCTAGGCCGCGTTCCTTCTCCGGTCGACCAGCGTGACCGCAGCCTGGCGATGGCCGCGCCGGCGGTGGCGGCGGCGCCTCCGCCACCTTCGTACGCGCCGCGCTACCTCTGGACGGTCCTGGACCAGGACGGGCTGCCGGCGTGCGTCGGCTACTCCGGGGCCCTCGGACGCCAGATCGAGAGCATGCTCGAGGCATCGGAGGCGCTCAGCTTCGACCCCGACGATCTGTACAAGCTGTGCAAGCAGCAGGACGGCTCTCCGAACAGCGACGGCACCTTCATCCGCATAGCCTGCAAGGTGCTGCAGTCGCAGGGAGGCCTGGTCAAGGCCATCCTGTCGGGGCTGACTCCGGAGCAGGCTCGGGCCGTCGCTCAGGCCCAGGCGCTGGCGCAGCCGGCCGCCGGGCCGCATGGCTTGAGCCTGCCGACTCCGGGCGAGATCCTCAACGCGATCATGTCGCTGATCGCCTGGATCGAGGGCCCGCACCAGCGTCCGGCTCCAGTCAACCCGCAGGTCCCGACGCTGCCCGTCCACGTTGGCGACCGCATCAAGATCGCCTCGTACGCCCGCCTGCGGACTATGACCGAGGTCAAGCAGGCCATCGCCGCGTACGGCGATGCCTGGATCGGCAGCCCCTGGTGCGACGCCTGGTTCACGCCCGGTGCCGATGGCGTGATGCCGGTGCCGGGCCACATGTCCGGCGGCCACGCCTACAAGTTCGTCGGCTACGACGACTCCAAGGGCGCCTTCCTGATGCAGAACTCCTGGGGCTCGGGCTGGGGAATGCTCGGCCACGCCTGGATGCCGTACCGGTACGTTTCGCTCGGCGACCTGCTCGAATGGGAGGCCTGGCAGACGTTCTCCTGATACGCCGGCAGAAGGCGGGCGCACTACACGATGAATGGGCGCGATGCGCTCGGGTCCCCATGCACGGATGTACCGTTGCAGTCTTCGTGGCGACGCACGATGATGCCCGGGCCGAGGCCAGTTTCCGTCTGGGCTGATCGACTGGCGCGGCCTCTGCGGATGGTCAACGCGGGGTGACTCGCGATGAGCAACCCACGATGGCGATCTCCTTCGCCGGACGGCGGCGCGCACGGGGCTGTGCCCGACGGTCTGGGACCGTGGGCAAGAACGAGCCGCGCATCCCGCGCCGGCGGTCCCCGCAAAGGCGGGCGGGCGGTCGACGCCGCCGTTGACGATGGCGAGATCCAGCGCCTCCTCTTTGAGCACATCTCCGACGCAGTCTTCGTGACCGATGCTGCCAATCGGATCACTCACTGGACCGTGTCCGCCGAGCGCCTGTTCGGCTACTCGGCCACCGAGGCGGTCGGCCGCCTCTTCGGCGAGCTGCTGCCCTTCCGGATGGCGCAACCCGACGACGAGCGCGAGTTCTCCGCCGCGCTGGAGGCCGGACGAACGTGGCGCGGAACGGGCACCGTTCGGCTTCGCGACGGCCGCGAGATCAGGCTCGGCTCGACGGTTGAGCCGATCATCACTGACGGCCGGCTCACCGGCAGCGTCTCGGTGGGCCGCGACATCACTGCCGCCATGGAGGCGCGGCGGAGGCTGGTCGGCGAGGAACGGTTCGTCGAAGCGATTCTGGGGGCCGCCGAAGTTCTCGTGCTTGTCGTCGACGCGCTAGGTCAGGTGGTGCGCTTCAACGCTGCCTGCGAGCGCTTGAGCGGGTACCGCGCCGCGGAGGTCGTCGGGCGCCTGGTCTGGGACGTGCTGATGCCGTCGGTCGAGGTCGAGACCGTGCGAGCCGGATTTGCCGATCTCCAGGCGGGGGCATTCCCCAACTCGTTCGAGAACCACTGGCTAACGAGCACGGGTGCATTGCGCCTCATTCGCTGGGAGAATGCGTGTCTCACCGACGACCAGGGCGCCGTCACCCACGTGATCGCGACCGGGATCGACATCACCAAGGCCCGCCGGGGGGACGAAGCCCTGTACGGGATCGAGGCCGTAGGGCACCTCCTCACGCAGCAGGGGCCGACACCCTCGGCGCTCGACGCGGTGCTGAGCGAGCTGGAGACGCGGATGGGCTACCGCTTCCTGTCGCTGTACCTGGCCGACGGATCCGGCCTGCGCCTGGGAGCACAGCGCGGGTACCGGGCCGTGCCGGAGCGCCTGGACGCCAGCAGGGGCGTCATCGGCCGCGTGTACCGAACCGGCCTTGCGGAACTCGTGCGCGACGTCCGCAGCGACCCCGACTACGTGTCCGGGGAGGATGGAATCGTGACCGAGATCGCCGCCCCGCTGCTCGGCGACGGCGCGACGCTCGGCGTCCTCAACATCGAGGCTCTGCAGCCCGAGGCCATGACGCCGGACGACCTGCGCCTTGCGCGGGCCATCGCGGACCGCCTCTCCAGTGCCCTGCGAGCCAACCAGGCTCAGGACGCCTTGCGCGATCGGATGCGATTGTTCGCTGCTCTCGCCGAATTCGCGGCCGCCGTGAACGCCATCGGAGAACCCAAGCGCCTGGCGGCGGCGCTGGTCGACGCCGTGGGCGCTGTCGTCCCCTCGGACTCGGTGCTGATCACCATGCTGGATCGCAGCGATGGGCAGTACCGCGTCAGCGCGGTTCGCGGGTTCGACCCGGGCGCCGTCGGCGCGATCATCCAACCGGGCGAGGGGACTGCGGGTCGCACCATCAGCATGCGCGCCATGGTCCTCACGGAGCCCCATCGGCGCAGCCAGTCCAACGCGGCGTTGCGGGACTACATGCACTACGAATCGGTCCGGACGGTGGGGGTGCCACTCATCCACGAGGACTCGGTGCTGGGTGTGATCTCCGTGGCCCGGGCCCACACTGACGCGACGTTCACGCAGGCCGAGCTCGAGGTGTTCGCCCTGCTTGGCTCGCACGCGGCGCTCGCGCTCGCCAACGCCTACCTCATGGAACAGGTGTCGGCACTCGCGATCCACGATGCGCTTACCGGCCTCTACAACCGCCGCCACTTCGACGCCGCGCTCGACCTCGCCATCGCCCGCTTCAAGCGCCACGCACCGGCCGGGAACCTGGCCGCGATCATGTTCGATCTCGACCACTTCGGCGACTTCAATAACCGCCACGGGCACCTGGCCGGCGATGCCTTGCTGCGCGTGTTCGGTGAGATCCTGCGGGCGCGCCTGCGCTCTTCTGACCTCGTCGCCCGATACGGTGGCGAGGAGTTCGTCGCGATTCTCGAGGACTGCGGCCTCGCCGAGGCCACGCGCCGGGCCGACGAAGTCCGCCGGGATCTCGAGGCTCGCTCGGTGCCCGGGGCTGACGGACGACCCCTGCGCGCCACCGTGAGCGCCGGGTGTGCCATTGTCTATGCCGCGGAGCCCACGAAGGAGGCGCTGCTCGGACGAGCCGACGCCGCGCTGTACATGGCCAAGCAGTCCGGTCGCAACCGGGTGGTCGCGGTGTAAGGCGCCTCGAAGACGCACGCGCTGGCGGCGATGGCCTGATCGCCGGCGAGTTGTCAGCCCCTGACGGCAGTCAGCATCGCGACGCTCAGGCAGATGACGACGACGCCCGCGCGCTGGCCCATCGAGAGCCGCTCGCGGAAGAGCAGGAAGGCGGCCACCGCCGAGACGGCCGCGAACTGGCTGGCGAGGACGGCCGAGATGGCGATGCTCTCGCCCGACCCGACGACATAGGAGGCGTTGCCGAAGACCTCCGCGGCGCCGATGAGCACGACCATCGGTACCGCCGGGCGGGTGAGCTGGAGACGGCCGGTCAGGGCCATGGGGATGAATACGCCCACGACGCCGACGACACGGGCCGGCAGGACGGCCATCAGGGGCGGCATGCTCTTGCCGAGCTGCGCGGTGCTGTAGATGGTCACGCCGAAGACGAGCGCGGCCAGGATCCCGTAGACGATCGCCCGCCGCTCGTCGCCGGGCACGACCGGTTCGGTCGCGTCGCCGGTCGCCAGGGCCACCGTCGCGATGCCGACGACGATGACGCACAGCGTCGCCGCGACCGGGATCGTGAGACTCTCGCCGGCGACGACGGCCACCATCGCCGCGATCGCCCCTTCCGTCGACGCGAGCGCCGTCACCACGCCGACCTTGCCGATCCGCAGGCCCCGATACACGAGCAACAGGCCGATCACGCTGCCCACGCCGGAGCCGGTCAGCCAGACGGCCAGCGTCGGCGTGATCGGCGGCACCGGCCCGGAGACGACCGAGAGAGGCCAGGCGATGATCAGCCCGACGAGCATCATCCAGGCCACGGTCGAGGTGGCGCCGATGAGGCGGCCGCAGCGGGACGAAGTCAGGCTGGCGGTCGCCCACATGACAGCGGCTCCAAGTCCGCCGAGGATCGCGATCATGCCTCAAGTCTGAGGCACATCGTCCTGCGGCGCCGGATGCGGACGGTCGGCCCGCCCTCCGGGAGCCGTCCGGTCAGGATCGGGGCCGGCGAGTCTGCAGCGCTGCCGACGCCAGATGGCGGACGCTCCGGTGCAGGGCGATCGTCTCCGTGTCGCGCGCAGCTGCGGGCAGCTCGGTCCCGCCCGCGGTTCCCCATCGAGCCGCCACGTCCGCGGGGGCTTCGTGGCGCAGCACCGCCGCGGCCTGAACGGCGGCGCCCAGGCTCACGACCTCCCGGACGTGGGGGACGGTGATCGGCCGCCCGGAGAGTCGCTGGGCGACGCTCTGCCAGGTGGCGCCGTTCGCGCCGCCGCCGACCAGCATGAGCGGCGCGTCCGGGTCTACGCCCGACGAGCAGGCGTCGATGGCCTCGAGCGCATCGAGCAGCCCGACGATCGCGCCTTCGTAGGCGGCCATCAGGATGGCTCGTGGATCCGTCGTGTGGCGAAGGCCGAAAACCGCGGCCGCGGCGTCGGGCAGGTTCGGGGTGCGCTCACCGTCGAAGTAGGGGAGCATCACCACCCCGGCGCTGGGCACGACGCCCTCGCGGTCGAGGTTCAGCCAGGCCGCGACGCGGTCGACGGCGAGGGTGCAGTTCAACGTGCAGGCAAGCGGCAGGAAGCGGCCGGTGGCGTCGGCGAAGCCGGCAACATCGCCCGTGGGATCCGCGGCGCGAGTCGTCGAGACCATGAAGACGGTCCCGGACGTACCGAGGCTCAGCACCGGAACGCCGGGCCGGAGTCCGAGCCCGAGAGCCGCGCCCATGTTGTCGCCGGTGCCCGGGCCCACCGCGGCCCCCGCCGGCAGGCCCGATTCGGCGGCGGCAGCGGCCGTCACGACTCCGGCTTGCTCGGTTGGGCCGAGGACCCGCGGCAGGCGATCCGCCGCCAGCCCGAGCGCCGGCAGGGCGAGGACTTCGGGGCTGTACCCCTCGGTCTCGCTCGACCACCACGCCGTCCCGGAGGCGTCGCCGCGATCGGTGACGCCCTCGCCGCAGAGTCGCTCGGTCAGGAAGTCATGGGGCAGGCGAATCGCCGCCGTCCGCGCGGCGACCTCGGGCTCCCGCCGGCGGAGCCAGGCCCACTTCGAGGCGGTGAACGAAGCCACCGGAACGACGCCGATCCTGGCTGCCCAACGCGTGGCGCCGCCGAAGTCGTCCACCAGCTCGGCCGCATCCGGGGCGGCGCGCGTGTCGTTCCACAGCATCGCCGGGCGGAGCGGCTTGCCGGACTCATCGAGGCAGACCAGGCCGTGCTGCTGACCGGCCACCGAGATGGCCGCCACCTGGCCTGCCAGGTTCGTCTGGCGCAGGGCGGAGAGCAGGGCCTGCCACCATACTTCGGGGTCCGTCTCGCGCACGCCCTCGCTGCCCTCGATCGAATGCTCGGCCCGCCCGAACCCGACCGTCTCGCCCGTTTCGGCGTCGACCACAGCGACCTTCGTTGCCTGCGTGGAGCAGTCGACGCCCGCCACCAGAGTCCTCATTGGCGTCTCCTCGTAACCTCCGACATGTGGGTGGACTGGGTGGACCTTGACACCGATCCGGGTTTGTAGGAGCCTATCACAAGCAATTTGTACGGAGGAAGCACAAATCACGCTGCCGCCGTTTCGGCCGCCGTCTTTGCCGCCTTCTCCGTTGACATCTTCGCAATCCCGGGCAGGGCAGCGCAGCGAGACGATCCACCGATCCAACCTCGCTGCCATTGCGTGTGAGATCCACCGCAACGGGGCTCTCTCACGCTCCGAGCTGGTCGCGCGCACGGGCCTGACGCGAGGAGCGATCCGGGTGCTCATCGGCGAGCTAACCGAGCTGGGCCTGGTGTCGGAGGAGTCGGCTGCCGCTCTGGGCACACCGGGCCGACCCTCCTCGCTGGTCGAGCCGCGGAAGTCGGGCGCCGTCGTGCTCGCGATCGACATCGCCGTCGATTCGATGGCCGGGGCGATCGTCGGCTTTGGCGGCGAGATCCTCGACACGGTCCGAGTGGATCGGCCGCGCGGACGAATCTCGGCCGACCAGACGGTCGCCGATTCGGTCGAGATCGCCCAGATGCTTCTGGATCGGACCGGCTTGCGGCAGGCGCTCGTCGGCATCGGCGTCGGCGTCGCTGGGATCGTCCGGCGCAGCGACGGCCTTGTCCATATCGCTCCGAACCTCCAGTGGCGCGATGTGCCGCTGGGCGGGCGGCTCGCCAGGGCGCTCAACGCGGCGGTGCCGTTGGTCGTTGCCAACGATGCGGACCTCGGGGCCCTGGCCGAGCATCAGAGAGGCGCGGCAGTACATGCGGACAACGTCATCTATCTCTCGGGCGAGGTTGGCGTCGGCGGCGGCGTGATCGTCGACGGCCGGCGGCTCGCCGGGGCTGCGGGCTATGCCGGCGAAGTGGGCCACATACCGGTCAACCCGGATGGCGTGGCCTGCCGCTGCGGCTCGTACGGTTGCCTGGAGACGGAGATCGGCGAGGGCGCACTGCTCAGGCGAGCCGGCCACGCGGCGGGCGGCGGCCGGTCCGCGGTCGACCGGGTGATGGCGGAGGCGGCCGAGGGAGCACCGGCAGCCCTGAACGCCCTCGAGATCACCGGCCGCTGGTTGGGCGTCGGCCTCGTCGCTCTCACCAATATCTTCGACCCCGAGGTGATCGTCCTCGGCGGTCTGTTCGGGCGACTTCATCCGTTCGTGGCGGCGTCGGTCGAGGCCGAGCTCGACAGGCGTGCGCTGCGGGCTTCTCGCGAGCTCGTCCGGGTCGTTCCGTCGAAGCTAGGCGTCGGTGCGACTCTGGTTGGGGCCGCTGAGCTGGCATTCGAGCCCTTGCTCTGCGACCCCATCTCGTGGACTCAGACCCGCGCTGCCCCACCGATCCCCCAGGCGATGTAAACCAATCCAGGAGACGCTACCCATGACCGCCAGCGAGAAGCCTTCGACCAGCCACGACAGCGCCTTCGTGCCCAAGGCGCGAGATAAGTTCACGTTCGGCCTGTGGACGGTCGGAAACCGTGGGCGCGACCCCTTCGGCGACGCGACCCGACCGGCTCTCGATCCCGTGGAGTCGGTTCGACACCTGGGCGAGCTCGGCGCCTACGGCGTGAGCCTGCACGACGACGATCTGGTTCCGCCGGGCTCGTCCGCTCATGTTCGCGACGAGATCGTCCGCAAGTTCCGCGGCGCGCTGGAAACGAGCGGCCTCGTGGTCGGCATGGCCACGACCAACCTGTTCGGGCACCCGGTCTTCAAGGACGGCGCTTTCACCTCCAACGATCCGGCCGTTCGCCGTTACGCGATCGCCAAGGCGATGCGAGGCATCGACCTCGGGGCCGAGCTCGGGGCTCGCACCTACGTTTTCTGGGGCGGGCGCGAGGGCGCCGAGGCATTCGCGGCCAAGCCGGCCGTCGATGCCCTCGAGCGCTACCGTGAGGCCATCAACTTCCTGTGCGGCTACGTCCGCGATCAGGGCTACGACATGCGGTTCGCGATGGAGCCCAAGCCCAACGAGCCCCGCGGGGACGCGTTCCTGCCGACGGTCGGGCACGCCCTCGGGTTCATCGCAACGCTCGACCATCCCGAGATGGTGGGCCTGAATCCCGAGGTCGCCCACGAGACGATGGCCGGCCTCTCCTTCTACCACGGCGTGGCCCAGGCGATCTGGTCCGGCAAGCTCTTCCACATCGACCTGAACGGTCAGAAGATCGGCCGCTTCGACCAGGATCTCCGCTTCGGATCCGAGGGCATCAAGGAAGCCTTCTTCCTCGTCCAGCTGCTCGAGAAGTCGGGCTATGACGGCCCCCGCCATTTCGACGCCCACGCGTATCGCGTCGAGGATGCGGCCGGGGTCTGGGACTTCGCCGCCGGCTGCATGCGGACCTACCTCATTCTCGCCGACAAGGCCCGCCGGTTCGATCGGGACCCCGAGATCCAGGCGGCCCTGGCCGAAGCCGGCGCGCCGGACCTGGCTCGCCCCACGGTTGCCTCGTACACGCGAGCAAAGGCCGATGCGCTCAAGGCGGAGCCCTTCGACCTGGACGCTCTGGCCGCGCGCGGGTACAAGAACGAGCGCCTGGACCAGCTCGTCATCGAGCTCATCCTCGGCGCCCGCTGAGCGGCCCCGTCTCGGCGAAGCCCGGGTTAGGACTCGGGCAGCGCCCTGGCCACGAGGAGGTCAGCTCCTCGCGGCCGAACGGCTCGAATTCAGGCCGCGCGCGCCTTTCCGGTGCCGCCGATCACGCGGCCGATTCGGTGGCGGTCACGGGTCCTTCGTCGCCTCCGATGCCGCCTTGAGGACGCGGCAGGCTCGGAGGGTCACCCATTTGCTCGGCCGACCGGGGCGGTCGATGTCGATCGCCATCTTGCCCGCGTATGAATAGCGGTTCGGCCAGCGGCCACCGGCGTCCTGCCGATCGACGATCCAGTCGATGGCCCGATCGAGGCGCGGATCCGCGGCCATGCCCGCCTCGCACAGGGCCTCGAGCGTCTGCAGGACGTCGGCGACGTAGCCCGACGGGAAGCCGATCTTGAACCACGAGCTGCTGGGTTTGGTGTTGGGGCCCATCGGGTAGTCCGCGACCGAGGGGTCGCGGCTGAGCAGGAAGGCGGCACCCTCCTCGATCGCGCGCGCGACCGCCGGCGTCCGTCGCTCGGCCGGAACGCGGGCGAGGGCCAGGACGGCCTTGGTGGCACCCCAGGCGCAGGGATCGCCGTAGTTGGCGCCGCAACGAAACCCGGGTCCCGGCGTCAGCGAGTACCAGCGCTCCATTCCTTCGCCGGTGATCGAGGCGGCCTGGTAGGCCAGCGAGCGCCCGACGCGCGGGTCCTCGAGCATGCCAAAGCCGATCAGAGCGCGGAGAAGGTTCCCGTTCAAGCAGTGCACGACGCCCGACGGCGCCGGCCGGGCCAGCCCGGAGCCGAGCGCACCGAAGCCGCCGCCGCTCGACTGGGCATGCTCCAGCACGTACTCGCAGGCTGCCCGAACGCGCGGGTCGTCGCCGTCCGCGCCGAGCTGGTCGAGGAAGATGACCTGCCACACGGTCCCGGTGTACTTGGGCGAGTAGCCGTGACCCGGCTTGACCCACCAACCCTCGGGGTTCTGGGCGGCCAGGATCGAGGCGATCGGATCGGCGCGCATTGCCTTCGCGCGCGCCGCGACCACCTCCGGGTCGTCGCTCGGCCGATCCAGCAGCCCGCGCAGGGCCAGGTGCCGAACCGCCGGCGTCTCCTCGTCGAGCAGCCATGGCAGCGGGTCAGCCTTGACGCGATCGATCCATCCGCCCACGGGCCAAGTCTGACGGGGCCGCCCGCCGGCGAGCGGCGCGGGCGACCGCCGCAGCCGCCACAGCCGCCACGCGGCCACGACCACCGGCGGGCCCATGACGAGCGGGCCGATGATGGCGACGCCGGCCGGCGCCACCCCGGAGAGCAGGTTCGACGCGAGCATCAGACCGTAGGCCGCGACCGGCAGGGCGGCGACGCCGGCTCCCACCGGCCCGGCGCCCACCGACCCGAGCGCCGCCGGCGCCACTCGCTGTTCGAGGGCGCGGTAGGCGAGGTAGACCGCGAAGGTCGTGAGCAACCAGCCGACGTAGTTCTGGATCGGGATGCCGAAGTAGGGGCCGCCGGTCTCCCAGATCCACGCCCGTGCGGACGGCCCGGACAGGATCGGGTCCACGACGAGGTCCCAGGCGGTCATGACGGCGGCGCTCACGGCGGCGAGCCGCACCAGCCGCGAGACCCCCGCGGGCGTCCCGGTCGCGCGCTGCTCCAGGGCCAGGTTCGCGATCACGTAGCTCGGGTAGATCATCATGAACCAGGCCAGCGGGATCAGGTACGGGACCTGCCCGAGCTTGGGGCCGAGGTAGTCGGTGTAGTGGTAGGCGCCGTAGACCAGGCCGGTCGCCACGCCCACCTGTTCGAAGGCCCACGAGATGACCGCGTTCAGCCCAAAGAAGGCGAGCGTCAGCCGCCCCCCGATCGAATACCAGGCATGTGTCAGGCTGAAGAGCGCCAGGATCGAAGTCAGCACGGTCAGCTCGGCAGGTAGCTTGGGTAGCCGAACGAGGCCGATCAGGAGCAGTCGGACGACCCCGTCGTAGGCGAAGATCGCCAGCAGGATGCAGGCGACGAGCAGCAGGATCCGGGCGCGCATCGACTCCTCCGGGCTCGACTTTCGGTCCGACTCGAACGCACGATAACGCGCCCCGGCTCGACCGGCGGCTCGAGGCCGGGTGTAGGGTGACCGGCGCAAGCGGTTCGGTTAGGTTTGGGTAGTTGGTGGGACCCCCCATGACCACGGTCCTATTGATTGGGGCGCTTCTCGGGCCAACCTTGACAGGCCATGATCTGCCCACCTTCAGTCGTGTCGCGATCTCCGTTTGTCCCCGGGGGAGGACGTAAATGAGCACCCAGGAGGCACCGGCCCTAATCCAGTACGCCTGCGAGCGCTGCAAGACGAGGTTCGTCCTGCCGCCGTCGCGGCGCCGGCTGGGGTTCGGCGGCCGCCTCAGGGCCTCCGGCATGGCGCTGAGCCACACCCTCCGCTTCCACGAGGGTCTGGGCACCACGTACGACGGCGCGCGCCGGCAGCTGCTGGCCAAGATGGACGACGACGCCTACCAGTCGTTCGTCCAGAGCTTCAAGTTCTGCCACGAATGCCGGTAGTTCGTCTGCTCCGAGTGCTGGAGCACGTCGCGCAAGACCTGTCTGGGCTGCTTCGCCAAGGCCGCCGGCACGACGGTCCGGCAGCGACCGCCGTTCGCGCCCGAAGGTCCGTCGATCCCGAGACCCGTCGCCGCGGTGCTTCCCGCCGGCCGACGCCGCCGCCTGCGCACCGACGCCAGCCTGCTGGTCATGGGCGCGGCCGTCCTGCTGCTCGTGGTGGAGCTGGTATTCATCCTGCCTGGCCTCGGCCGCAACAACGGCACCGGGTCCAACCCGACCGACATCGCCGTCGTCCCGACGGACGCCCCGACCAACGCCCCAACGGCGGCCCCCACCGACACTCCGACGCCGGCCCCCACCGACTCGCCGAGCCCCACGCCGACGGCCAGCCCCTCGCCGAGCCCGAGCCCTTCGCCGACCGTCGCGCCGACGCCCAGGCCCGCGACGCCCAGGCCCGCGACGCCCAGGCCCGCGACCCCCAAGCCGACCCCGAAACCGCCCGGCATCACCTGCACTACCCCCGATGGCAGCGGGAACTTCACGTGCACGTGGCAGACAAACAGGTACACGGCGACGGGTACTTGGTACGTCAACAGTGCCGGAGCCGGCAACTCGCTCTGGACAGAGTATTTCACCGAGAACTCGGGCAGCTGGGAGGTTAAACTGACCGTGGTGACGGGCGCGTATACCAAGACCTCCAACAAAGTAACGGTCGTCGTCCCCTAGACGCAGCCGGTCCCGGTTGCCTGGCCGCCGGCGGCGCTCCGGCCTCGCCCGCCCCGCCTGCTCGGGGCCCGCAACTGACCAACCGCCCGTAAGTGGGTGCGGATTCCTCGTGACAGGCGCCGCCCGGCGCTGTACAAAGCACAGATGGGCACGCCCTACGTCGCCAATCGGGTTCCCGTGTTCGTCCGCCCGCCCTCGAGGCTCGGCCCGACAGCCGCCTTCGGCTGCGCCGACTCCGTCTCCTCGTCCCGTGAGGCAGGTGGCTTGACGCGGTCGCGCGCCTCTCTTCCCCGGTCCCTCGTCGGCCGACCCAGGCCGGCGTCCCACGACCGGCCGACCACACGGAGCGCCCGGGCCTGAACTGACGGCGGTTTCTCGGGGGGAGCGGCTCTTGGAGGCACCTTCGGATAGAGGAGAGAGCGCATGTCCGTCGCAGCTGTCGATCAGGGGGGCGCACCGGCCGAGGGAGTTGGCCTGAAACGGGTCCTCGGAACTCGCGACCTGGTTGTTTTCGGCGTCATGATGATGTTCCCGCTCGCGCCCATCGCGGTCTACGCGGCGGTGAGCGGGTCAACCGCGGGCCACATGGCGGCGGCCTACATCGTGGCCATGGTCGCCATGCTCTTCACCGCCCTCAGCTATGGGGCAATGGCCGGCGCGTTCCCCAAGGCCGGCTCCACCTACACCTTCACTCGAAACGGCCTCAACCAGTACCTCGGGCTGCTCTCCGGCTGGGCGATCATGCTCGACTACCTGCTCTTCCCAACCCTCAACTTCATCATCATTGCGGCCTTCGCGCAGCAGCTGGCCGGGACGGTGGGGCTGTTCGGGGGTTGGGATTACTGGTTCTGGGTCATCGCCGCGATCGTCGTCGTCACGATCTTCAACCTCGTCGAGGTCAAGTGGCTGGCGCGCGTCTCGGCCTTCCTGATCATCATCTGCCTGATAGTGATCGCCTGGTTCGTGGTCGCCTCTATCGGCGCCCTGAACAGCGGAACCGGCGAGGCCACGATCATCTCCACCAAGCCGTTCTTCGGCGACGGCCTGACCTTCGACGCGCTCCTGGCAGGCACGGCCATAGCCTGCTTCTCCTACCTGGGCTTTGATGCGATCAGCACCCTGGCCGAGGAGACCCACAATCCCGGGCGCAGCGTCTCGCTGGCGATGGTCACCGCCCTGGTCATAGTCACCGTGCTGTTCATCGTCCAGGCCTACTTCGCGCAGCTGATCTACCCGGACTGGGCTGGCCTGCCGCAGGACGGTTCGGCCTTCTCGGTCATCTTCGCCGTCGCCGGCGGAAACGTCCTCTCGACGGTGCTGTCGTATGCGGTCATCGCCGCCGCGCTGGCCAACGCGATCGACGCGACCGGCGGCGCCTCGCGCCTGCTCTTCGGCATGGGCCGGGACGGCGTCATCCCGAAGCGGATCTTCGGCTATCTGCACCCGAAGACCGCGGCGCCCGTGATCAACGTCGGGATCATCGGCGTCCTGGCCATCTTCGCGTGCACGCGCGACCTCAACACCATCCTGGCCATGATCAACTTCGGGGCCCTGTTCGCATTCACGCTGGTGAACCTGGCGGTCATCGGTCACTTCGTCATCCGCGGCGGTCGCCGCTCGCCGAAGGACCTGCTGCGCTACCTGGTCGCGCCCGGCATCGGCGCCTTCGTCATCCTGTGGCTGTGGACCCAGCTCTCGAGCATCAACTGGCTCTTCGCCCTTCAGTGGCCCAGCGATCCGGCTCAGCTGATTCCGTTCGCGTGGCTGCTCATCGGCATCGCCTATGTCGTGTGGACGAGCCGGTTCTTCCGCCTGCCGCTCCCCGAGCTCAAGGAGACTCACCTCTAACATGTCCGGCACCGAGCAGGGCGGGCGGGCCTCCGGGTCCGCCCGCAAGCCGGTCGCTCCATATATGGCCGTCGGCCTGTCGACGATCGTCTACGGTGTGGCCGAGCGCAAGCACATCAAGGTCAATCTCGATATCATCGAGGACAACATCCACGCCGCCATGTCGATGGTCAACATCAACATGCCGGTCAAGCTGATTGCCCTGGCGGAAGGAGCTCTCACCGGATTCACCGACGAAGCCTTCGATCTGCCGCACACGCTCGCCGCGCGCGAGCTGTTCATCGACATTCCCGGCCCGGAGACCGAGCGTCTCGCGGGGCTGGCGAAGATGTATGGGACCTACATCATCGTCCAGTGCAAAGCGCGCTGGCCCGAAGTGATGGACAACCGATTCTTCAACACGCTGTTCATCATCTCGCCGGCCGGCGAAGTGGTCCATCGGGCGGCCAAGAACCACATCTGGTGCCGCGAGCGCTCGTGCGTCCCCCACGACATCTACGACCGCTGGGTCGAGCTGTTCGGCGACGGCATCGAGGCCTTCTATCCGGTCCTGCGGACGGACGACATCGGCAACGTCGGGACGATCTGCTGCAGCGACGGCGAGTATCCCGAGGCCGTCCGCGCTCTCGCGTTCAACGGCGCGGAGGTCGTATATCGCCCCAGCGAGGCGATGCCGATGACCGGCAACTCATACCCGGGCGGCGGCGGCTGGATGGTCCAGAACCGCGGCCATGCCCAGTTCAACAGCCTGTACATGGTCTGCCCCAACGTGGGCCCGGTGTACCTGCATCCCAAGATGCGCCATCCCGTCGATATTGCCGGCGGCAATTCACACATCGTCGACTACTACGGCAACATCATGTCGTACTCGGCTTCCGGGGCGAACACGATGGTCGCGGCCGTGCTCGACATCGAGGCTCTGCGCCAGTTCCGGGCGATGAACCTCAACAGCAACTGGATGAAGGATCTGCGCACGGAAGTCTTCCGGCGCATGTACGAGCAGCCGATCCACCCCAAGAACCTGTGGATGAACCAAGATCCCTTGCCGCACGAACCAGTGGACGAGATATACCGGGACAACATTCGCCGGCTGGTTAAGCGTGGATCGTTCACACCTCCGGCGATCGACTTCCAGGGCGCCTTCTATCAGGGTGAGGCCACGTCGGAAGAAGCCTGGCGGGAGATCAAGCACTTCTGGGACGGGTGGGGCGAAGAATCGGAGTGATCGGCGGCGGGGCCGACCGCGCGGTCCGGCGCTCCGCCTGATAGCTGCCCGCCGGGCCCGCCCGCGCCGGGCCGCTCGCGCGCGCCGCTCGCCGGCCCCCTTGCGGCCCGGGTCACCGCTGCCGATACCTTCCGCAGCCGACTCTCCATGGCTCACGCAGCGGAGGGCGTACCGAGATGCCGATCAAGTGGGAGCCGTCGACTATGGCGACGAACGTCCCGACCGCGGACCAGCAGCACCGCCAGCTCATCGACTGGCTCAACGAGCTGCTCGCCGCGATGGCCCTGGGCGAGGGCGGGGCCGAGGTCGCGGCCGTCCTGGACAAGCTGGACATTTACGTGAACATGCATTTCGGCTTCGAAGAGCAGTGCATGGTCAGGTACAGGTGCCCGTTCGCCGAGACGAACATGGCCGCTCACGCCTACTTCATGATGACCTTCGACGATCTGCGGGCCGAATACGAGGCCAACGGTGCCAGCCCGCATCTGGTCGTGCGAGTGGAGCAGGAGCTGGCCCAGTGGCTCGCCAGTCACATCAAGGGGATCGACGTAAAGCTCGTCCCTTGCGTCAAGCGCGCCGCCTGAAGCCCGGGCTCGTCAAACCGGAGCTCTCCTCACGCCGCGTTCGCGCGCCCGCAGGCCCGTTTCTCTCGCTCACCCGCCTCGGGAGTGATATCAAGCCACGGCGCCGCGCGCGGGCCCGCCCGGCCGAATCGCCCGCGTGAGGCAAGCGTGGCGTGAGGTTCGATGGGGCATTCTCGGCGTGACGGATGGCCGACGACTTCGATATCACCCCTCCGGCGAGTGAGCGAGAGGAACCACGGCCGATCGCCACCCCGCCGAACCGGTCTCAGCCGTTCGGGGCGTAGGTCGTCAGGCACGCTCCGACCGCGCAGCGCTGCTCGGCCTGGCGGTAGCCGGGCGGGAGCGATGGGGGAGCGGAGCCCGGGTCGGCGACGTAGTAGATCCGGCCCCCGCTCGCGGCCACATCGGCGGGCACGGAGCTGAGGACGGCGTCGGGCGGATAGGCGGCGGTGCCGAAGTACCAGGGCGGGTCGGAGGCGGCTAGGACGTGGAGGCGGGCGCGAACGGCGGGGCTGCCCTGCGCCAGCAGCGCCAGGTAGTGGTTCGGGTCGGCGGCGACGAGATCGTGCGGGCCGGCGCGCGACTCGATCTCCGGCAGCAGCGAGGCGGTCTCGGGGTGGGTGATGACGCCGCCCAGGGCGAGGGTCGGGACGGCCACGGCGACGAGCAGCGCGGCGGCGAGACGGCGCGGGACGACGGCCAGGCCCACTCCCGCCAGGGCGAAGAGCGGCAGCCACATGACTCCGGCGTAGCGCGCCTCGAGGATCGGGCGCCAGGGGCTGACCGCGGCGAGGGCGAGGACGCCGCTGCAGGCGATCAGCATGAAGACGGCGGCGCGGCGGGCCCCAGGTTCGAACCGGCGCCAGCCGGCAGGGTCGAACGCGACGGCGGCTAGGGCGATCGAACCGGCGGCGACGGCGACAATCTGCAGCGCCAGCAGGATGTCGCGGCCGGGCACGCCCGAATCGACCGGGGGACCGGCGAAGAGCTGGCCGAACGTGCCGGCGAGCGAGCCGACGCTCAGCGGCGGGATCCAGAAGCCCTGCCCGGCATGCTCGAGCTGGGCCTGGGCGAAGACCAGCCAGGGGCTGATGCCGGCGAAGGCGATCGCGGTGGCGGAGCCCGCGGCGACCAGCGTCCGACGGCCGGGCCGAAGCCAGACGATTGCGACCAGCACGCCCGCGAGAGCGACAGCGGCGAAGTAGTCGGTCCAGACGGCGGCAGCGGCGACGACGGCATAGGCGACCCAGAGGCCGGCGCTCCGGCCTTCGACCGCCGGCCGTTCGACGTCCGGTCGCCCGGCGTCCGGCCGTTCGACCGCCCGCCAGAGGAGCAGCGTCGCGGCCACGACCAGCGTTCCGGCGAGGGAGTACATGCGCGCGTTCTCCGAGGCCAGCAACGTCGTCGGCAGAAGCGCCGCGAAGGCCGCGGCCCACAGCCCGGCGGCATCGCCACGCACGCGCCGGGCCAGCGCGGCGAGCAGCGGGACCAGGGCGATCCCCGCCAGGGCGGGCACGAGTCGCAGCGCGGCCGGGCCGCCAGCAATCTGCGCGACTAGCCACTCCAGCACGTAGAAGAGGGGCGGCGCGCTGTCGCGACCCACGACCCCGAGCATCTCGCCCAGCGGCCGGCCGACGACGACCGCGGTGAAGTCCTCGTCGACGCCGAGCGGCTGTCTGGCCAGCAGCGCCAGGCGCAGCGCCGCGCCGAACGCCGTGATCAGGGCGAGCTTTCGACCGTAGCCGGGTCGCCGAAGCCAGCCGTAGCTCACGGCGTCACCGCCCAGACGGCCGGCTTGCCGGCGGGATCCCAGGCTACCGGCTGCGCCCGGGCGGCGGTCTGCGGTCCCAGGGTCGATCTGATGTCGTCTCGGCTGAGCGCCAGGTAGATCGGGTGGGCGGCAGGGTCGGCCAACTTCGACCCGGGCGAGTAGATCGCCGGCGGCTCGGAGGCGTCCAGGAATTCGACGTCCATCGCCGAGTAGTCGTCCAGGATGACCGCCGAGCCCGGATGTTCGGCGGCGTAGGAGGCGAGCGAGACGATCGGATAGCTAAAGGCCGAATAGCGGTTGGCTACCGGCCTGGTGAAGTACGCCCACCCGCTCCAGACGGCGACCGCGGTCAGGGTCCCCGCCACGGCGGCCATCGCCAGCCAGCTCGCCCCGCGGTTCCAGCGTCGACGCACCTGCTCCGCTATCTCGGCGGCTCCGAGCCCGATCGCGACACCGAGGGGCGCGGCCAGGCCGAGCGCCCGCAGGAAATGGGGAGAGCCGCCTTCGGTCGCCACGAGCGGCGCGGCGAGGAAGACGGGCAGGGCCAGCAGGATCAAGGAGTGGCTCGGGTCGCGGCGCATCCGCCACAGCCGCACCAGGCCAGCGACCGCCACAACGGAGAGTGGCGCCGGCAGCAGCGGCAACCCCGCCACGTCGTGGCGCGCGTTGGGGTCGCCCGTCAGCCCGAACATCGCCACCGTCCGCAGCACGTGGGCGATCGGGTTCGAATCCGCTTCCACGCCCGGGTTCAGCGCGCTCGCCGCCGCCCGCCCGAAGTAGTTCGTCGGGTTCGTGACCGCCACGGCGATCATCGGCGCCGCCACGATCAGGAAGGCCGCCGCGAACGGAACCCAGTCGGCGCGCAGGCGCTCGTACGTGGGGCGATCGACGCGCCGCAGCCACACCAGCCACACCACCACGAGCACCGGGAGCAGCTTGAGCGGCTGGTACGTGTACAGCGCCGCGAGCGACGTCACCGCCCCGGCCAGGATCGCCGTTCCGCGGCCCGGCCTGGCGGCCCAGTGCAGGAGGGCCATCAGCGCCACCGCCCCGAAGAGCGGCACGATCGCGTTCCGCATCCCGTCGCGGCTCACGCACACGAGCCACAGCGAGCCCGCCGCCCAGGCCGCCGCCACGATCCCCGTCCACGTCCCGAAGCGCCGGCCCAGGTGGCCGATCGCCAGAACGCCCGCCACCCCGAACGCCGCCGCGGTCGCCCGCAGTGCCTGGGCGCTCGCGCCGGCGAAGTTGAAGACGCCGGCCACGACGTAGGCGAAGAGCGCCTCGCGGCCGCCGTCGCTGGTGAACCAGACGCCGAAGTCGGCGTGGAATCCGGGCTGGTGGAGCAGCCGCCAGGCGTCCAGGCCCTCGCCCGCCTCGTCGCCGTACAGCCCGCCGGGGTTGGCGGCCAGGTCGTAGAAGCGCAGGACGATCGCCGCGGCAACGACAACCGCCAGGGCCGCGACGGCGACCAGCGCCGCCGCGAGCGTCGCCCGCGAAGGCATCAGCCCCGCGCGGCTTCGGCCAGACGCCGCAACTTCCGCTCGGCGTGGAGCGTCTCGCCGCCCTCGTGGCCGTTGAACGGGTAGACCTCGATCGCCTTCGGCCCGGCGTAGTGGTTGTAGGCCGCGAAGACCGTGGATGGCGGGCAGACGGTGTCCATCAGGGCCACGGAGAAGAGGGCCGGGGCCCTGGCTCGAACGGCGAAGTGGACTCCGTCGAAGTAGGAGAGCGTGTGGAAGACGCGCTCGGCCTCGTCGCGGTGGACCTTGCAGTAGCGAACGATCTCGTGATAGGGGTCGCCGTCCGTGATCTCGGTGGCGCGGCGCCAGTGGCACATGAACGGCACGTCGGCCAGGGCGATGAGGAGGTCGGGCACGAGGCCGGCCGCGGCCAGCGCCAGCCCGCCGCCCTGGCTCCCGCCGTTGACCGCGACGCGCGCCGGGTCGACGAGCGGATGGGCCCGGGCCGCCTCGACGGCGCGGACCGCGTCGGTCATGAGGCGCCGGTAGTAGTACGTGGCGGGGTCGAGGATGCCGCGCGTGACGAAACCCGGGTGCTGGCCGCCTGCGGCCGCGGATTCGGGGTCGGGCGTGTCGCCGGCTCGCCAGGTGCTGCCCTGGCCGCGCACGTCCATGACGAGATGGGCGTAGCCCGCGCTCGGCGGCAGGAGCCAGTCGATCGGCCGGCCCCGGCCGCCGCCGTAGCCGATGTACTCGACCACGCACGGCAGCCGGCGGTTCCTCGCGAACGGGGAGGCGGCAGGGTCGTGTGGGGCCAGGAACCAGCCCTTGATGGGCTGTCCGCCGAAGCCGGCGAAGGTGACGTCCCAGGCGTCGATCGTCGAGAGTCCGGCGTCGATCGGCTCGAAGACAGGCGCCAGCTCGTGCTTTCGAGCGTCGGCCAGGGTGCCGGCCCAGAAGGCGTCGAAGTCGGCAGGTTCCTCGCGGGCCGGCTTGTAGACCCGCAGCTCGGATAGCGGTAGATCGAACAGCATGGCTATTGGACGCGGGCTTCGTGGCCCTTCCAGTAGGGCTCGCGCAGCTCGGCCTTGAGGATCTTGCCCGTGCCGCCCTTGGGCAGCGCGTCGCGGAAGTGGATGTCGCGCGGGACCTTGAACCTGGCGAGCCGCTGCTTGCAGTGGTCGCGCAGCTCCTTCACCGTCGCGGACGCGCCCGGCTTGAGCACGACCAGCGCGACGGGGGCCTCTCCGAGAGCCTTGTCGGGCGCGGAGACGACCGCGCATTCGAGGACGGCCGGGTGGGCCAGGATGGCGTTCTCGACTTCGACCGAGGAGATGTTCTCGCCGCCCCGGATGATGATGTCCTTGGAGCGGTCCTTGATCAGGACGTAGCCCTGTTCATCGATCACGGCCATGTCGCCGGTGTGGAGCCAGCCGTCGCGGATCGTGGCCGCCGTGGCCTCGGGATCCTTGTAGTAGCCCTCCATGACCACGTTCGATCGGACGACGATCTCGCCGATCTGCTCGCCGTCGGGGCGGACGTCGCGCCCGTCGGAGTGCACGACCCGAAGCTGGATCCCGGGGATCGGCCAGCCGGTCATCGACTGGCGCTCCTGGCGCTTCTCGGGCGGCTCGGATTCCGACAGGAAGGTTCGGGGCGTGGCCAGGGTCAGGATCGGCGAGGTCTCGGACAGGCCGTAGCCGACGATCGTCTGGACGCCGAACGCCTCCTCCAGGTTGCGGATCAGCGTGGGCGACGAAGGCGCGCCCCCGGCGATCAGCTGGCGCAGGCTCGACAGGTCGTGCTTGGCGCGGTCAGGGTGGTTGAGGACGGCGTTGAAGATGGCGGGCACGGCCAGGATGCGCGTGATCTTGTAGCGCTCCACGGCCTGCATGAGCGCGACCGGCTCGAACTTGCGCAGCATGACGTGCTGCCCGCCGACCATCGTCAGGAAGTGCGGCGTGCCCCAGCCGTTGACGTGGAAGAGCGGGACCACGTGGAGCACGACGTCATCCTGCGTGAACCCGAGGCCGATCTCGGCGTACATGCCGTGTAGATACAGCTCCCGGTGGGTCATCGAGACGCCCTTGGGGAAGCCGGTCGTGCCGCTCGTGTAGAAGAGCTCGGCAATGCCGTTCTCGTCGATCGCGGGCGAGAGGGGATCGCGCGAGCCGCCTGACAGGACGGCCTCGTATTCGTCCGCGGCGACGCCGTCCGGGGCGCCCTCCATGATCACGAAGCGGGGCTTCGTCGGCAGCTCGGCTGCCAGTGCCTCGACCAGCGGCTTGAAGTCCTTGTGGAAGAAGACGACCTTCGAGCCGGCGTGGCCGACGATGTAGGCGATCTCCTTGGGCGTCAGGCGGATGTTGATCGGGTTCAGCACCGCGCCGGCCTCGAGCACGCCGTAGTAGGCCTCGAGCAGCTGGTGAGTGTTGTAGGTCAGGAACGAGACCCGATCGCCGGGCTCGACCCCGAGCTCCACCAGGGCATTGGCGAGCCGATGCGTCCGCTCGCCGAACTGCCGGTAGGTGAAGCGCTTTTCCCCGTCGACGACCCCGACCTTCTCGCCGAAGTAGGTTTCCGCGCGATCGCGGAACTCCAGCACCGAAAGGGGAACGAACACCGAAGACCTCCTCGCCAATCAGGCCGCGGCGGCGCCTCGTGCGACGCCGGGAACGCCCCCGTGACGCGGGACACGATACCTGTCCGGAGCGGTCGCTGAGAAGGCTCCGTGCGGGTTCGTGGGCGAGCGGCGGGCGAGTGGCCGCCCGGCGGGTCAGCGGCCGGAAGGGGCTCGTTCGGCGCGAGCGGCGCGGGCAGCCTGGATGAAACCCTCCCAGAGCCCCTCGAACTCGTCCGGCGTAGATTCGGTCCTCTCCGGATGGCACTGCACGGCCACTATCCAGCGGCCATCGGGGCTCTCCAGGCCTTCGACCAGCCGGCCGGCTTCGCTGTAGGCCCATGCGCTCGACCGCAGACCCGGCGCCAGCCCTTCCAGGCTGACGGCCTGGTGGTGGAAAGAGTTGACCTGCAACTGCAGCGCCGCATCGTCGGAATCGCCGCCCGCCACACCGTCGGGGGCGGCGCCCGCCACCGCGCGACCGAGGCGGGTCGCCGGGTCGATCTCCAGGTCGTGAGTGTGGGCCGGCCCCTGCCCGTACGGCGTTCCGGCGTGGCTGGGCACGTCCGCCAGCAACTTGCCGCCGGAGAAAACGTTGACCGCCTGGAGGCCGCGGCAGATCCCCAACACCGGCAGCGAGCGACGCTCCGCCGCGCGCCACGCCGACAGCTCCAGCTCGTCGCGCACCCTGTCGATCTCCACGGCGCCGTTCGCCGTCTCGCCGTACTTCGCGGGGTCGATGTCGGCGCCGCCGGCCAGCAGCAGTCCGTCCATCGGGGCGAGGAGGCGGTCCCGCTCCTGCGGCGGAGTGCCGCCGTGGAGCAGCGCCGGAGTGCCGCCGTGGCGGGCTATCGCTGCCGCGTACAGCTCGTTCTTGCGGGCGGCCAGGGCGGGGTCGTCCGAGCGGGCGGGATCGGCCACGGTGATGGCGATGAGGGGCGAGTATGCGGCGGCACGGTCTGACATGCCACCGAGGATACAGCCACCGCGCGATGGACCGGCCCGATCGAGGCCGCGTCCCGCCAGGCTCGATGGCGGGAGGGGACGGCAGGGCCGCTTGGGGGGAAAGCGGCCCTGCCATGGGCGGAAGCGTCAGGCGGACTCGATCCGCCGGACCTCCGTTGGTACCTGCCAGTCGCTGGCCCGGCGCCGCTGGATCAAGTTGGCCGGGCTGATGGCTTCGGCCGACTTGAGTCGGAATCGTGCCACCAATTCGTCAAGCTCCTGCGCCATCTCGGCGAGTGTCGCCGCGGACGCGACGACTTCCTCCGCCTGGGCGGACATCTCCTCGGTCGCCGCGGAGACCCCCTCGGCCGAGCCCGAGTTCTCCTGGCTGATCGCGGCAATCGACTCCACCGATTTGGTAGTCGGCTCGTCGCGGCCGGGCTGAGTACGGAAAGGTCACTAACTCAGGGGCGGACGTAGACCGCCGTCGCGCGCCCGCAGTCGCGCCCGGGTCAGTGGACGGCGGTCCCCAGCAGCGATCCGACCCCGAACGTGACCGCCGCGGCCAGGCCACCCAGGGCGGCCTGCCGTATGCCGGTCCAGATCGCGTGGCGGTGAGTCAGGCGGCTGACCGCCAGGCCGATCGCGAAGAGAGCGATACCGGACCCGGCGATGCTCAGACCGAAGGCCGCCTGCCCGCCGCCGAGGATAAGGAACGGCAGCAGGGGCACGAAGGCGCCAGCGGCGAAGGCCGACAGCGAGCCCAGCCCGGCGGCCACCGGCGAGCCCATCGTTTCGGCCGAAAGCCCGATCTCCTCCCGAACAAAGGTGTCGATGGCCCGCTCGGGGTCCTTCATGATCCGATCGACGATCAGATCCGCCTCTTCGTCTGAGAGGCCCTTGGCCTCGTAGATCTCGAGCAGGATGTCGCGCTCCTGCTCCGGCGTGTGGTGGAGCTGGTGGCGCTGCAGGTCGATCTGGTAGCCCAGCAGCTCGCGCTGCGACTGCACGGAGATGTATTCGCCAACGGCCATCGAGAAACCGCCGGCCAGCAACCCGGCCACTCCGGCGATGACGACGGAATGGGGGTCCTCGCGGGCCGCCCCCGCCACGCCCATGATCAGCGACAGGTTGCAGACCAGGCCGTCGGTCGCCCCGAAGACGACCGGCCGAACGACGCTCGCGCCGCGAGTCTCGTGCGGACTGGCCGGCGGCTCGAGAAGGGCGCGAACGCGCCCGGCAATCGCGGTGCGTGTGGCCGTGACGCGAGACATCGATCCCTCGCTAGATGGGCCGGGCTGGCGGACCGGATTGTCGCGCATCTGGCGGCGGCGGATGCCGCGAGAAGCGCAGGGCAGCGGGTCGGGGCCACGGCCCGTCCGTGCCGGCCATCGGGTGGAGCGCGTCGGGCAGGCGGCGCGCGGCGACGACGGAGACCCAGCCGGAGTAGCAGAGCAGCCACATGTTCGGGCCGATGGCTCCCGCGCCCAGCACGACCCAAACGGCGGCGCCGCTCTCGAGCATCAGGACCGCCGGCAGCGCGAAGGCGAAGCCGTGCGGCCAGAGCGACGGCGAGGCGGCGATCGAGGCCAGGCCGAGCGCCGCGAGGCCGCGCCGGCCGGAGAAGAGCAGCGCGAACGCCACGGCGCCGGTCGACAGCGCGACGAACGCCGCGCTGGACAGATACCGGGCATAGGAGAAGCCGAACAGCGAGGGCACCGCCGGCTGCGATTCGGCCCGATAGCCGAGTCCGGCGAACCACGCCCGCCACGAGTCCAGGCCGACGATGGGCAGGGTGACCAGCGCGATGGCGGCGAGGGCGGCCAGCCCGAAGAGGAGCCCGCGCCAGCGCCTGGTCCGCAGCAGCCACAGCGCCGGGATCCCGCTTTGGATCTTGAAGAGTGCGTCGAGGACCAGGCTGCCGCTCGCTCGATACGCCAGCGCGAGCAGCAGGAATGTCAGGCTGGCGACATTGCCGGATTCGAAGCCGATCGTCACCGGCGGGAAGGCCAGCAGCAGGAGGCTCCAGATCGGCCGCAGGCCCAGCGCCCGAAATGCGGCGTAGGCGCAGGCGACCAGGAAGCCGACCCACGCCACGGCCACCGGTGGGTTCGGCAGCTTCGACAGCAGCCCGAAGAACGGGAGCAGCGGCGGGGGGTAGAGGAAGAAGTCCTGGTCGGGGCTCGGTGGCCAGGCCGAGACCGGGCCCGTCATGTACGGCTGCCCGCCTGCCATCCAGCGCCCCGCCGAACCCAGGTACACGTTGAAGTCGTACAGGTGGTTGGTCTGCTGCCAGAGCAGCAGGTCGAAGAGCAGCCAGCCGGCGACGACCCACACCACCAGTGCCAGGCCCGCCCAGGATCGGCCGACGGGCGACACCGCCGACCGCATGCGCAGGACGGCGAGGGCCGCCGCGGTCGCGACGACCCAGACGAGGCCGAATGGAAGCCCGCCGATCGGACGCCCGAGCTGGTCCACGAACCCGACCGCGACGATGGCGACGCCCACCGGGATCGTCAGGTCGAACGGGCCGATGCGCGCCCAGCGCACGCCTACGATCTCGGCGACCCAGCCGCGCACCCTGTCTGCTGTCGGACGAATGCCCTCACTCACCGGGCAATTCTAGGCAGCCCGGCTGTGCCGTCGGGCTGCCAGGCAGGCGGCCTCAGGCGGGCCCGACCGTCCCGCCGCCAGGCGGCGTCTCGGAGGGCGGCGAGTCGTTCGGCGGTGAGTCACCTGTCGGTCTGGCCGAGACCTCGATCCGACTGCGCAGGCGCCAGAGCATCCCCGTCAGGGCCGCCGCCAGGCCGACGGCGATACCGACGGCCAGAGCCAGGGCTACCAGGAGCGCGGTGTCGTTGCCGCCGCCGGAGCCCGTCGAGCCGCCGGCGACGGCGGTTGGCGCTCCGGTTGGGGCCACCGTTGGCGCCACGGTTGGGGCCACCGTCGGCTGTTGTGTCGGAGTCGGCGGGGCAGGGGTTGGCGTTGCCGATGCGTTCGGCGTCACCGGGGCTGACGCCGCCGAGGCCGGGCCCGTCCCAATGGCGTTTCTGGCCCTGACCGTGAACGTGTAGGCGGTGCCGTTTGTCAGACCGCCGACGTTGCACGAGAGCGCTCCGGTTGTCGAACACGTCTTTCCGCCAGGCGACGATGTCACGGTGTAGCCGATGATCGGGCTCTTGCCGTCGCTGGCCGGTGCATTCCAGGAGACGCCCGCCGCGCCGTCTGCTGGCGTCGCGACCACCACGGTTGGGGCACCGGGGATGGACTGCGCGACGAGAGCCAGGCTGAAGTTGCCGCCAGCGGAGATCGCGGACGTCCCCGCCGCGGTGGCCGGAACGGTCGTCTGGCCGTCGTTGTCGCTGCCCCAGGCGACGATCGTGCCGTCCGACTTCAGGGCAAGGCTGTGGCCATAGCCGGAGCCGGCGGAGATCGCCACCACCTTCGACAGGCCCGTTGGGACGATCGCCTCGCCGAAGTGGTTTTCGAGCCCCAGGCGGACGACTGTGCCGTCCGACTTGAGGGCGAGGCCGTACCATGGCCCGGCCGAGATTGCCGTCACGTTCGACAGGCCCGCCGGCACGTGCGTCTGTCCGGCCGTGCCGTCTCCCCACGCGATGACGGTGCCGTCCGACTTGATGGCCAGGCTGAACTGTCTTCCGGCCGAGATCGCCTTGACCCCAGTGAGTGGAACGGGGATGTTGCCTCGGTGGCCGACCGGGACGGTCGTCTCGCCGGCCGCGTTGTAGCCCCAGGCAGCGATCTCGGTTCCGAAGAGCCCCGACGTCAGGGCGAGGCTGTGCTTGTACCCGGCGGCGACGGCCGTGTAGTGGTAGCCGGCGGGAAGGGCCGGGACGTCCGTCTGGCCGGAGCTGTTGTCGCCCCAGGCGACGATCGTGCCGTCGGACTTCAAAGCAAGGCTGAAGTCGGAGCCGGCGGAGATCGCGACCACTCCCGACTGGGCAGCGGCGGGGACGGTCGCCTGGGCGTGGTCGTTACCGCCCCAGGCGACGACGGTGCCGCCACTCTTGAGGGCGAGGGCGAAGTTGCCCCCGGCGGAGATCGCCACCACGCCCGACTGGGCAGCGGCGGGCACATCTGTCTGGTGATACGTGTTGTCGCCCCAGGCGATCACCTTGCCCGTGGGCGTGGCGGCCGCCGCGGGTCGTGCGAGGGGCCCTGACCATGCGGCCGCCAGGAGGCCGGTTGCGAGCAGCACCGCGGGAGCGAGAGAGAAGAGCCTACGCTGGGCCCGGCCTCCCGCTCTCGCGCAAACGTAGAGGCGCTCCGGGCGAGAAGCCCAGGTTGAGGTCACCATGAGTCAGCTCCTTCCCCCGGCTCGGGCCTTCCTCGATCCCCGTTCCCGAGCCGCGCCATGAGCCTCGCTACGCTGCGGAAGCGTCGCCACAGGGCATGGAGCTGGCCGCGTCGCTTGACCGTACGCCACGTATGGCGCGGTCTGCCCCGACCGCCTCGCCAACGATACACCGAGGGCAATGAGCGGCCCCCATCTCCGCGCGGGCCGCCGTCGGCCTACCATGAGCGCGTGCTGAGCCGGGTGCACCTCTCGATCTCGCGACCGCATCGCCCGCCCCTGGGAGGGATGGCGCTGACGGTGGCCGGCCTGGCCCTGACGACGGTGCTCGCCTTCGTTCTCGTTCGCGGGCTGAACGTACCCGATGCCGCGATCGTGTACCTGCTGCCGGTCGTCGCCGTCGGCATGTTGTACGGCAGCTGGCTGGCCGTCGGCACGTCGGTGGCCGCATTCCTGATCTACGACTTCTTCTTCGTCCAGCCGCTCTACACCTTCTCGATCGCCTCGGCCGAGGAGTGGCTGGACCTGCTGCTGTTCCTGGTCGTTGCCCTCGCGATCGGCCGCCTCAGCGCCCTGCAGCTCCAGCGCCGCCGCGAGGCGGAGCTGCGCAGCTCGGAGGCGCGGGCCATGTTCGCGATGAGCCGCGACACCGCGAACGCGGCCACGGCCCTCGAGGCGGCCCCCCTGCTTGCCAACCGGCTGGCGCGCGAGGCCGAGATGGATCGCGTCTGGGTCGGGCTGGGGGCGTCCTCGGCAGAGGAGCGTGTCGTGGCCGACAGCCGCCCCGGGGAGCCCCGGCCGCCGCTGGTTTCGCGCTGGGTCCTCCACTCGAGCTCGGCCGAGGCGCAGCCGAGCTGGACGCGGGTGCGAGACACGCCCGGGGGTCGGCTCCATGAGCAATCCCACGACCGGGCGCTGGCGCTGGAGCGCGCCCGCGACCAGGCCCGCGACCACCCGCCGGACCAGGTTCACGAGCGCGACGAGCCCGTGACCGTCTTCCGCGTCCCGATCCAGACCGGCGGCGAGACCATCGGGTCCGTGTGGGCGACGCGGGTCCACGGCGACCCGCTCCCGGGCCGCTCCCACAGCCGGCTGCTCGCCGCCGCCGCCGACCAGCTGGGCCAGTCGGTGGTCCGCGACCGCCTCGCCGCCGACGCCACCGCCGCCGAGGTCGCCCGCCAGGGAGACGCCCTGAAGTCGGCCCTGCTCGATTCGGTCTCGCACGATCTCCGAACCCCGCTGTCGGCGATCCGGGCCGCCGCGGGGAACCTCATGGACCCGGAGGTCCAGTGGACGCGCGAGAAGGAGCGCGCCGCCGCCCGTTCGATCGACCTGGAGGCGCAGCGCCTGAGCCGTCTCGTCCGCAACATGCTCGATCTCAGCCGGATCGAGGGCGGAGCCCTGCACCCCTCGCTGGAGCTGTACGACCTGGCCGACCTGGTCGATCCGGTGGTCGAACGCCTTGCGCCCGTGCTCGCGCCTGCGCAGGTGGAGGTGTCGATCCCGGCGGATCTTCGGCCCGTGTGCGTCGATGCGATCTTCGTCGACCAGATCCTGACGAACCTCCTGGAGAACGGCGCCCGATACGCCGCCGGGAAACGGATCCGAGTGACGGCGAGCGAGACGGTCGACGAAGGCGTCGAGCTGGTGGTCGAGGATGCCGGCCCGGGCGTGCCGGGCCCGGAGCTGGTCCGCCTGTTCGAGCGGTTCTATCGAGGACCGCGACGGCCGGGCTCGCGCAGCGAGGGTGGATCCGGGATCGGTCTGACGGTGGCTCGCGGCCTGGCCGAGGCGATGGGCGGGTCGGTGGAGGCCCGGCGAAGCCAGCTCGGGGGCCTGGCGGTGGCGGTCCGGCTGCCGGTCGAAGGCGAGCCAGAGGCGGCCGAAGAGACGGCCGAAGAGACGGCCGAAGAGACGGCCGATGAGACGGCCGATGAGGCAGCCGAAGCTGCCGGCCCGACCGAACCTGCCGGCCCGACTGAACCTGCTGGAGACACCGAGCCTGCCGGCCCGACCGAAGGCTCGAGCGTCGCGGCCCGCATTCTCGTCGGCCCCGAATGAGCGACGGCGGCGCGGTCGTCCTGATCGTCGAGGACGACGAGACGGCGCGGGTCGCGATCGCCGGCAACCTGCGGGCGCGAGGCCACGAGGTCGACGAGGCGGGCGACGTGCGCGAGGCCCTGCGGCTGTGGGATTGCCGCCGCCCGGACCTCATCCTGCTCGACCTGGGATTGCCCGACCTGGACGGCCAGGCGGTCATACGCCGTGTCCGGCGCGAGGCCACGACGCCGATCATCGTGGTCTCGGCGCGAGGCCGCGAAGAGGATCGCGTCGCCGCTCTCGATGCGGGCGCGGACGACTACCTGACCAAGCCCTTCGGCCTGTCCGAGCTGCACGCCCGAATGCGGGCGGTCCTCCGGCGGGCGGCCGGGCCGGAGGCCGACACGGAGGGCCGGCTGCGTCTCGGGCCGGTCGTGATGGACGTGCCGCGCCACGAAGTCACCGTCGGCGAGGCGCCGGTGGAGCTGACCCCGCGCGAGTTCGAGCTGCTCAAGGTGCTGCTGTCGCAGTCGGGGCGAGTCGTTACGGCGGGCCGGCTGCTCCGCGCCGTCTGGGGCACCGCGTACTCGGACGAGGGCCACTACCTCCACGTCTACGTCTCGCGCCTGCGCCGCAAGCTCGCCGCCGCCGACCCGTCGGGCGCCGCTGCGAAGCTCATCGTCGCCGAGCCCGGAGTCGGCTACCGCATCGTCGCGGAGTAGGGGAGACAGCCGGCCCGGAACCGCGGCCGCGGGGAACGAATCGCTCTGGCTGTGCGCCATAGTAGGTGAGAGACAGGCCGGAGACGCCGACCGGCTCGGCCGCGCAACGACGGGTTCGCCGCAGCCGCGGGGCAACGCCAGGGACGAGATGGTCGCCATCGCAGGGAATGTGGTTCTCGCCGCCAGATCGGGTGACGCCACCGCATTCGCTACGCTCGTCCACGTCGAGACTCCGGCCGCCTACCGCCTGGCCCTTTCCATCGTGCGCTCGCCCGTCGAGGCCGAAGACGCCGTGCAGGAAGCCTTCCTTCGGGCGTGGCGAGACATCCGCAGCTTGCGCGAGGCGGAACTCTGGCCGGCCTGGTTTCGAAGGCTCATCGTGCGATCGGCTCTCGATCAGACCCGGCGCCGACCGCGCGTTCGTGAGGTCGGCCTGGAGCTCGCGGCCGAGATGCCCGGGCTCGAACCCGCCGTCCAGCCGGCCGATCGGCTCGAGCTGATTGCCGCCTTCGACCGCCTCGCTCCCGACGATCGGGCCATCCTCGCCCTCCGCTTCTTCGCCGACCTCGAGCTCCCCGACGCGGCGGCTGCGCTCGGCATCCCGCTCGGCACAGCCAAGTCACGATTGCACCGCGCCCTCGAGCGCCTTCGCGCACAAATGAGGCAAGAACCATGAAACCCGAAGAGCGTTTGGCCGACGCGTTGCACGCCACCCTCGATCCCGCCCGGCCCTTGCCGGACCTGGAGGATCGGATCGTGGAGCGCGTTTCGATCCGCGGGCGGCGAACCGTGCGATTCAACCCCCGTTTCGGCGTCGCGGGCGCGGCGGCTCTGTTGCTCGTTGTTGTCCTGGTCCCGCTCGCCCTCAGCCTTCGATCAAACGGCGGACCCGCCACCGGGGAGACGGCGTCCGACTTCACCTCGATGCCAACCAGCGTTCCGACAACGAGCACCGAAGCCACGGCAACCTCCGCCCCGACCGAAGGACTCGCGCAGTTCCATCGCGACGGCCTTGCCTTCGACTACCCGGTCTCATGGAAGCTCAACGTTGTCGAGGTGAACGAGCATTACATCCTCGTCCTCGACTTCCTCGGGACAGGGTTGGGTCAGGTGATCTGCACCGCTGTCACGCCTGGGCCGAGCGACCATTTCGTCAGCGGCGTCGAGTGCCCGATGGACTTCAAGGTCGATCCGGGCCAGGTCGAAATCCGACTGGAGCAGCTTGTAGGTCTGGCGGATCGCGGCCCGATCGATCCGAAGGATGCGAAGGCTCTCGCCTCGGGCGACGAGTACGTCACGGTCGGGGGCCAACCGGCGATCTTCCGGGCAGACGGCCGGGCCGATTCCGCCTCGGGACTGACGCTCAGCTGGACGCTCTGGGCGCCTGAGAACTCGCGCTTCGGCGGCACCTCTTACCTTCTCACGGCCATCATCAAGGCCCCGGGCGACGCGCAGATGCGCGCCCAGGTCGAAGCACTCACGGCGAGCATCCAGTACGACCACTACCAATCGCCGGCGCCGACGGCCAGCCCGTCCTAGCAGGGGCTACGTCGGCAGCTTCCGGCGGACTTGCCAGCGCCGCAGCGCGACGCCCGACCAGACCAGCTCCACGCCGCCGAACGGCCAGGCGCCCTGCGCGAAGCCGCAGGCTGAGGATGCCAGGCGTGCCCCCGCGAACGCCATCACGAACACGGCCCATCGCGCCTCCAGCGCGGAGAAGGCCAGCATCGCGGTGACCGCCAACGCCCCAAAGAGCGTCAGCGGATCCATGCCGCGATTCCGAGCCTGGACTTCACGGCTGGTGTTGTGCCGTCGGGGCCGGCTCGCCGACGAGGTGGACTTCCAGGCCCGGGACGGCGTCGAGGAGTCGGTCGGCGAGCGAGGCTCGGCCGAGATGCAGGCCACGGTGCGGCCGATGGACCAACACCAGGTGCGTGACGCGGCGGTCGCGGACCACCTCCTCCAGCCCGCGAGCAAGGTCCGAGGCCTCTCCTCTGATGATCTCGGCGCCCAGGTCGGTGGCGTAGTCCACGTGTGCCTGCAGGTTCTGCTGACGGTCGCGCGAGAGCTGCACCCCCGGCGTCTCGACGGCAATCGCCAGGAAAGGGGCATGCAACGCGCTTGCGATCGAGGCCGCCCGGCGCAGTGCCCGCCGGCATTCGGCCGACTCGTCGACCAGCGCCATCACCCGCTCCGTCACCGATCCGACATACAGGCCCCGTTCGCTGACGATCTCCTCGAGCTGCTCGTCCACTTTGCCGGCCACGAATCGCAGCGAAAGGTCCCGCAGGGCGGTCAGGTTCGGCTCGGTGAAGAACCGTTCCAGGGCGAGGGTGGCGCGTTCGGCCGGATAGACGTTGCCGTGGCGCATGCGCTGGCGCAGCGCATGCGGGCTCATGTCGACCAGCTCGATCTCGTCGGCGGCGCGGACCACTTCGTCGGGGATGCGCTCGCGGACCGGCACGCCCAGGATCGTCTCGACCGCGTCCGCAATGGATTCGACGTGCTGGACGTTGCAGGTGCTGATGACCTCGATGCCGGCGTCGCGGATCCGATCGACGTCCTGCCAGCGCTTCTCCAGCGCGGAGCCCGGAACGTTGGTGTGGGCCAGCTCGTCGACGAGGGCAACGGTGGGATGGCGGGCAATCACCGCGTCGGCGTCCATCTCCTCCACGGCCACGCCGCGGTACTCCACGCGGCGCCGGGGCACGATCTCCAGGCCGTCGAGCTGGGCGGCCGTATTGCGCCGGCCGTAGGTCTCGACGAAGCCCACCACCACGTCCGTCCCGCGATCGTGGCGGCGGTGCGCCTCCTCGAGCATCTTGTAGGTCTTGCCCACGCCCGGGGCCATGCCCATGTAGATGCGAAGCCGACCGCGGGTCGGCTTCTGTTCGGCGTTCAGCCGGGCGAGCATCTGGTCGCCGGTGGGGCGGATGGGTTCCGCGGGTTCGGTGGTCAATTCAACAGTCCGTCGAGGTCGAGGTTGAGTTCGAGCACGTGGACGCCGGCCGAGCCGATGAAGCCGAGGAACGGCTGCGAGGTGTGGCGCTTCACCACTTCTCGGACCTGATCCTGAGTCATTCCGCGCGCCGCTGCAACGCGGGGAACCTGGTATTCCGCGGCAGCCGGGCTGATGTCCGGGTCCAGGCCGGAGGCGGAGGCCGTGACCAGGTCCACGGGGATCGGGGCGTCGCCGTTCTCCTTGCGCAGCGCGTCCACCTGGGCGGTGATCCGGTCGATGAGGGCCTGCGAGGTCGGGGCCAGGTTCGAACCGCCGGAGAGGGTCGAGTCGTAGCCGGCCCCGGCCGCGGACGGTCGACCGGAGAAGTACTTCGGGTCGTCGAAGGACTGGCCGATCAGGCTCGATCCGACGGTCTTGCCGTCGACGACGATCATCGAGCCGTTGGCCTGGCCGGGGAATGCCACCTGGGCGATGGCCGTGACCGCGGCCGGATAGGCGAGACCGGTGATCACAGTGAACGCCAGCAGGATCGCGACCGCAGGCCAGAGCTGGGTTCGAAGGAAGCTTCGCATCGTGTTCTCCTACGCCAGGTGAACGGCGGTGATGAGGAGGTCGATCGCCTTGATGCCGAGGAATGGGGCGATGATTCCGCCGACTCCGTAGATCAGCAGGTTCCGCCGCAGGAGCTCGGCCGCCGGGGCAGCGCGGTAGGCGACGCCCCGGAGGGACAGCGGCACGAGGGCGATGATGATCAGCGCGTTGAAGATGACCGCCGAAAGGATCGCGCTCTCCGGCCGAGCCAGACCCATCACGTTGAGGGCGTTCAGCTCTGGGTAGGCCACCACGAACATTGCCGGCAGGATGGCGAAGTACTTGGCCACATCGTTCGCGATCGAGAAAGTCGTGATCGCACCGCGGGTGATCAGCAGCTGCTTGCCGATGGCGATGACTTCGATCAGCTTGGTGGGGTCCGAGTCGAGGTCGACCATGTTGGCCGCTTCCTTGCAGGCGGAAGTGCCGCTGTTCATGGCCAGTCCCACGTCGGCCTGAGCCACGGCCGGGGCGTCGTTTGTGCCATCGCCGGTCATGGCCACGAGGTGGCCGTCGGCCTGCTCGGCCCGGATGCGGGCGATCTTTTCCTCGGGCTTGGCCTGGGCCATGAACTCGTCGACGCCCGCTTCGGCGGCGATCGTCTTTGCAGTCAGCGGGTTGTCGCCGGTGACCATGACCGTCCGGATGCCCATGCGGCGCAGCTCGTCGAAACGCGCCTTCAGGCCCGGCTTGACGGTGTCCTTGAGCTCGATGACCCCGAGGGGCTTGCCGTTCCGGCGGATCGCCAGGGGGGTTGCGCCGAGCGAAGCGATCTCGTCGGACAAGGTCCGCATCTCGGGGGGAGCTTCGCCATCCAACGCCGCGACGATTGCGTCCACCGCGCCCTTGAGCACGACGGTGCCATCGGCGAGGATCACGCCGCTGGTCCGGGACTCTGCGCTGAACGGGACCACCGTGGCGACGTCATCCGCGGCCGACTTCGCCGCCGCCGCTCCAGGGCGGACAGGCGCGATCTCCGCCAGGCGCTTCTGCGCCAGCTCGACGATGGATCGGCCCTCCGGAGTTTCGTCTTCACGGGAGGTCAGAAGCGCCGCCTCGACGGCCGCCCGCTCGGTCACTCCCGGCAATGCCACGATCCGCGATGCCAGGCGGTTACCGAAGGTGATCGTGCCGGTCTTGTCGAGCAAGATCACGTCCACGTCACCGGCCGCCTCGACGGCCCGACCGCTCATGGCCAGCACGTTGAAGCGGGCGACACGGTCCATGCCGGCGATGCCGATGGCGGACAGGAGGCCGCCGATCGTGGTCGGGATCAGGCAGACCAGGAGGGCCACCAGGACCACGATTCCGAGCGGTGCGCCCGCGTACAAACCGAATGGCCGCAGGGTTGCCGTCGCCAGCAGGAAGACGATGGTCAGGCCGGAGAGCAGGATCGAAAGCGCGATCTCGTTGGGCGTTCGCTGTCGCTTCGCACCCTCGACCAGGGCGATCATTCGATCGAGGAAGGTCTCACCGGGGTTGGCGGTGATGCAGATCGTGAGCGTGTCGCTGGTGAGCGTGGTGCCGCCGGTGACGCTGCTCCGGATGTCCGTGCCGGGCTCCTTGAGAACGGGCGCGGACTCGCCGGTGATGACCGCTTCGTTGACGTAGGCCACGCCTTCGATGACGTCGCCGTCGCCGGGTATCGTCTCGCCCTCGCGCACGACGATCACGTCGCCGGCGCGGAGCGCCGAGGATCCGACCTCTTCGAACGTGCCGTCGTCGGAGCGACGGTGGGCTGGCGTCTCCGAGCGGGTCTTGCGCAAGGTTGCCGCCTGGGCCTTGCCGCGTGCCTCGGCAAGTGCCTCGGCGTACGTGGCGAAGTAGACGGTGAACCACAGCCAGATCGCGATCTGGAGCTCGAAGGCCGTAGCTCGGCCGATTTCGCCAACGGCGGCCTTGCTCAGGCCGACGAAGTCGGAGATGAGGATCACGGTCACCAGGGCGGCCGTGACCTCGACCACGAACATAACGGGGTTCCTGGCGAGCTGGCGCGGGTCCATCTTGCGCACGGCCGGTCCAAGTGCTCCGCGCAGGAGCTTGGGGTCGAAGATGCCCCGGTTGCTCGGGCCGCCGCCCGCCCGCGCCTGGCGGTCTTCGCGAGCCACGCGACGGGTGCCGCGGGCCGTGTCGACCACGGAGAAAGGAAGGGGCTTGCGGCGGAAGCCGCCCGCGACTTCGAAGGCCATCAGAAGAGCCTCCCGGCGTTGTTGATGAGCTGGTCGACGATCGGACCGAGTGCCAGCGCGGGGAAGAAGGTCAGCGCGCCGACGATGACGATCACGCCGATCAGCAGCCCGACCCAGATCGGTCCGGTCGTGGGGAATGTGCCCAGGGACGGGGCGACGCGGCGCTTACCGGCCATGGAGCCGGCGATGGCCAGGATCGGCACGATCATTGCGTAGCGGCCCAGCATCATCGCGAAGGCACCGGTCACGTTGTAGAAGAGGGTGTTGCCACTCAGCCCGGCGAAGGCAGAGCCGTTGTTGCCGGTCTGGCTCGAGAAGGCGTAGAGGATCTCGCTGAAGCCGTGTGGGCCGCTGTTCAGCGGCCCGGCTTTGCCCGCTGGCGTGGCTGTCGCTAAGGCTGTGAAGAAGAGAATGCTGAAAGCCAGGGAGAGGACGACGAGCATCGCCATCTTCATCTCGTAGGCCTCGATCTTCTTGCCCAGGAACTCGGGCGTGCGGCCCACCATGAGCCCCGCTATGAAGACCGCGATGATGGCGAAGACGAGGATGCCGTACAGGCCTGCGCCGACGCCGCCCGGAGTGATCTCGCCGAGCTCCATGTTGAAGAGCGGCACCAGGCCGCCGACCGGCAGGAAGCTGTCGTGCATCGAGTCCACGGCCCCGGTGCTGGTGCCGGTCGTGACCGTCGCGAACAGGCCGCTCGTGTCAGCCCCGAAACGAACCTCCTTGCCCTCCATGTTGCCGGCCGATTGGTCGACGCTCTGCGCGACCGCCGCCGGGATGGAGGGGTTGGACCGCTCCTCGCTCGACATCGCCACCAGTGAGCCCGTGCCGACGACGATGACCATGACCGCGAGGAGAGCCCAGCCCTGTCGCGTGTTGCCGGCCATCCGTCCAAAGGTGTTCGTCAGGGCGAAGGGAATGACCAGGATGAGCAGCATCTCAACCCAGTTCGAGAGCGTGGTGGGGTTCTCGAACGGGTGGGCCGAGTTGGCGTTGAAGAAGCCGCCGCCGTTGGTGCCCAGCTCCTTGATGGCCTCCTGGGAGGCGACCGGGCCGAGCGGGATGATCTGCGGGGCGCCCTGGAGGGTATGAACGGTGATCGAGCTCGCGAAGGTCTGGATCACGCCCTGGGAGACGAGGACCAGCGCGCCGACGAAGGCGATCGGCAGCAGGATGTAGAGGGTGCCGCGGGTCAGGTCGACCCAGAAGTTGCCGATGGTCGCCGACGACCTGCGGACCAGGCCGCGGGTCAGGGCGAGGGCAACGGCGATGCCGGTCGCGGCCGAGACGAAGTTGCGGACGCCGAGCCCGGCCATCTGGGTCAGGTAGGTCATCGTCGACTCGCCGGAGTAGTTCTGCCAGTTCGTGTTCGTATCGAAGCTGACGGAAGTGTTGTAGGCGAGATCCGGCGCGACGGGCCCGACGCTTATGCCGCTCTGGTTCAGCGGCAGGGATGCCTGCAGGCGCTGCTGCAGGTAGAGGGCCAGGATGCACACGAACGAGAAGACGATCACGGAGACCGCGTAGGCGGTCCAGCGCTGCTCGACGGTCTCGTCGATGCGGAGGACCTTGTAGATGCCGCGCTCGACCGGCCGGAGGATCGGCGACAGGAAGACTCGCTCGCCTTCCATCACATTGCGCATGTAGCCGCCGAGCGGCCGCGCCAGGAGGATGGCGACGGCGAAGAGGCTGACGGCCTGGAGCAGACCAAGAGGCGAGGGGATCATCTAGAACTTCTCCGCTCGCAGGAGGGTGAACAGCAGGTAGATACCGAGGAATAGGACGATCACGCCGCCCAGCAGGTCTTGGGCGTTCATCGGGCCAACCGGTCGCAGAGCCAGATCAGGCCCAAGAAACCCAACAGCCAGGCTGCCATCAGGGCGATCATTGCCAAGTCAAAAGGCATCGAATCCTCCCTGGGGGGCCGGGGTTTCGGCGCCGCCCGCCTCACTGTGGTGGCGTTCGACGATCTCGACGAGCGTCGAAACGGCGAAGGGTTTGGGCAGGTAGCCGGCGCAGTCGAACTCGCGCAGTCGAGAGGGCGGAATGTTCGTGGCGCTGACCACGAAGACGGGCGGCTTGCCGGCCGCATCCAGCCCGCCGGAGCGGAGGAAGCCCCAGCCGGAGTCGCCCGGCAGGTTGATGTCGAGGAGCACGATCGTCGGTCGGTAGCCCGCGCGGATCATCTCCGTGGCTTCTTCCGCCGAGGTCGCGACACGTGCATCGTGGCCGCGAGCCTTCAGGTGCTTCGAGACGATCGTCGCCAGCGGCAGGTCGTCCTCGATCAGCAAGACTCGGGCCGGGGTGACTGCGCTACTCATCGATCTTCCGCACGACCAGGTCGCAGCCCGCGTCGTCGGGCCAGGGGAGCGGCTCGAGGCGGAGACCCTTCGACTCGGCGTTCGCCTGGAACTGCCGCGCGATCTGCTCGCCGAATCTCAGTCCGCTGAGCGTGATCCGCGAGGCCGCGCCCGACGCAACGAGCGCGATGGCGCTCTCGACTTCGGCGACCTCTGAGGTCAGCCGGCGCCGGGTCTCCTCCGGATCGGGAGTCGCGTCCAAACGTGCTGCGTCGCGTTCCATGTCACCAGGATCGCCGCACCCCCAAGAGGCGGCTGTGGTCCGAGGGTGGCGGATCGCTAAACGCGGTCTAAACGAGTTGGCCGGCTACGGCGGCCGGTCGGTGCCAGACCGCGCATAGGCGCCGACCGCCGCGCGGGGGTAGGATCGGCGCATGACCGCGACCTTGTATCGCGACGGGGCGCTGGCGGATGGTCGTTCGGACCGACTCCGCCTGGGCGTCAGTGTCCTGGTCGTCGGCGGCGTCGTCGCCTGGATCCGCCCGAGCGACGACGAAGGCCCGGTGCCCGCGGCCGTCGAGATCGTGGATGCGAGCGGCTCCACGATCGTCCCCGGCATGATCGACTGCCACAGCCACCTGACGCTCCCGGGCGGAGCCCACTGGATCGCCCGTATCGACGATCCGCCGGAGCGCCTGCTGGAAGTGGCCGAGGCCAACGGCCGGCTCATGACCGGGGCCGGAGTTCGCTGGGCTCGCGACGTCGGCGCGCCGAGGGTCGCCGACCCGGTCGATGGGCGGCTCCGCGCCCTGAGCCTGGGCGTCCGCGACCGGTGGCGCGGCCGCGCCGGCTTCCCGCACGTCCGGGCGGCGGGAACCTGGCTGGACCGGGCCGGCGGCACCATGCCCGGCCAGCGTGCTGTGGAGGCGGAGACCGCGGACGAGCTGCTGGCGCTGGCGATCGGCCAGCTCGACGACGGGGCCGACCTGCTCAAGCTCTACCTGGACGGCCCCGAGCCGGGCGTCGCGCCCTGGACGCGCGACGAGCTGGCGCCGGTCGTGGCGACGGCGCATGCGCGGGGCGTGAAGGTGACGGCCCACTCGGGCAACCTCGCCGGGGCGCGCGAGGGAGTAGCCGCGGGCGTGGATTCGCTCGAGCACGGGATGGAGCTAGACGCCGAGCTTGCCGCCGAGATGGCCGTCCGGGGTACGGCGCTCGTCTCGACGCTGGCGATCTTCCGGTCCTGGCGCAGCTTTGGGACTACCACCTCGATCCCTCGCTTCTCTTCGCCGGACGGCCGGACGAGGATCCTCGCCCGTCAGGCTCGGGCGCAGGAGAGCGTCCGCCTGGCGCACGCCGCAGGAGTCGCGATCGCCACAGGGACCGATTTCGGGGGCGGATCCACCCGAGCCAACCAGCTCGCGTGGGAGGTCGAGTGCCTGGTCGAGGCCGGGCTGCAGCCCTGGGAGGCCCTAGGCGCCGCGACCTGGCGGGGCGGGGAGCTGCTGGGCGAGCCCGACGCCGGAGTCATCCGCGAAGGCGGCCCTGCCGACTTCTGCCTGGTGCACGGCGACCCGCTCTCGGATCCCACCGCGCTCTGGCGGGTCTGGCACGTCGCCTGGGTCCGCTGAGGGCGCCGGCGCGGCGATTGGCGGTGCGACCGCTCGCGGCCTGGTGCCCCAAGGGGGTTTGAGGGCGCACCCACCAACGGAATCGAGAGCTCTCGCGTTCTACGCGTAAGGCAGCTGCGGACGCCACCAGGGCGACCCCGACGGCCACGGTCGCCTCTGTGACGTCTGACCCGTCTCGGCTACAGCTTCGTCGTCATCACTGCTACGACGCGAGCCGCGGGGACGCCGAGATCCTCGTCGCCCGCGATGGCGACGGAAGCCTGCGCGTCATCGACTGTGGCAAGGCGCGTCCAGAGCCGCCAGACGTCGGCCCGTCAGGCCAGGGGACGTTCGGCGGGGGCCGTCGCCTGGGTTGTGCCCGCCAACTGACCCGACCAAGGGGCGAAGTGTCAAACTGGACTGACAGTGGACGCCTCTCGCACTGACACGACTGCAGAACGAACGGAGAGCGCGAGTTGGCTCGCGGCCCTGGTCGCCTACTGGTTCGGGCTCAACTTCCTGTGGGGCGGCTTCACCACGGTGATCCTGCCGCGCATGATCGAGCTCGCCGTTAGCCCTGCGGTCAAGGGCACGGCCCTGGCCCTCGTGACCGGCCTGCAGGCCGTGGTCGCCGTCGTGGTTCAACCCATCTCCGGTGCCGCCAGCGACCGCATCATGTCGCCCTGGGGCAGGCGCCGCCCGCTGATGGTCGCCGGCGTGGCGGTCCAGGTCGCGTTGCTCGGAGTGCTGATGTTCGCCCACAGCTACCTGGCCATCCTGGTCGTGGTGCTGCTCATCGAGACGGCCTCGAACACGGCACAGGGACCCTATCAGGGGCTGCTGCCGGACCTCGTCCCAGCCGGCAAGCGCGGGCTCACCTCCGGCCTCATGGGCGCGTCGCAGCTGGGCGGTTCGGTGATCGGCGTGGCGCTGGCGGGGCTGGCCGTGGCAGCCGGCGACCTGCCGCTGGCAGTCGCGATCGTTGCGATCGCCATCGCGCTCGGGATGGCCTCGACGGTATTCGGCGTCACCGAGACGAGGGGCGTCGCTGAAACACGCGAATCCCCTCGCCCCAGCCTGAGCGAGATGATGGGCTGGCTGGGCCGCCTGCCCGACTGGGCTCGAGCTATGCGGGCGATCGTCCTGGAAGTCTGGGGCCGGGATGTCCTGGAGCAGCGCGACTACCTGTGGCTGCTGGTATCGCGGCTGGCGATCCTGATGGCGACCGGCACGCTGCAGCCCTTCGTCCTGTACCTGCTCGAGGATTCGCTGGGCATGGGCCCGACGCAGGCGGCCATTGCCGTCGCGCCGCTGGCCGGCCTGGTCGCCTTCGTGGCGCTGGCGTCTGCCGTTCCCGGAGGAGTGATGACCGCCCGCTGGGGGCGGGTCAACACGATCGCCATGAGCGCCGTCTTCGGGGGCATCGGCTCGGTCCTATTCGCCGTCGCGCCGAACTACGCCTCCCTGTTCATCATCGCCATCCCGTTCGGGCTGGCCCTCGGCATCTTCCTCTCGGCCGACTGGGCACTGCTGGCCGACATAGTCCCACCCGAGCACGCGGGCCGGTACATGGGCCTGTCCAACGTCGTCACCGCCGGTTCACTGCTTCTGGCTGTGGCGCTGGGCGGGCCGCTGGCCGACATCGTCAACCACTGGCAATTCGGGCTCGGCTACCGGGCCATCTTCCTGCTCGCGGCGGTCGAGTTCGTCATCGGGGCCGCCTGCATCCGCCGCGTGCACGAGCCCGGCCTGGAAGCCTGATGAGCGGCCGCGGTGGGCCTGAGGTTGTGCGGAGTGACGGGCCGGCCGGCTCACCAGGCCGCCACCGGCAGGCCGGGAGTTCGGTCGCCCCGCGATGGCTCGATCCGATCCTCTCGCTCGCCGAGGCTGTCGACAGGCGCCGGCGCCGCATCCGGCCGATCCGTCGCGAGGGCCTGCTGGGCCTGGAGGTCGGGCGGCACAGGGGACAGCTCATCCGTCTGTCCGACGGCTCGACCGTCCCGTCTGGCGCTCGGGTCGGCCACCTGCACCTGCGCAACGACCGGGTCGGGGCCCTGGCCATGAATGGATGGCAGCTAAGGGGCTACCGCGAGGCCCGCGCCGACCTCGCCGCCCTCGCGTGCTGGTGGAAGCGCCAGCCCGTCGTCGAGCGTCCCGTGGCGTTCGCCGGGACGACTATCCTGGGCCCCCTGATTCGACGCGATGGCTGGGAGGTCAGATCCCGGCGCCGCACCTGGCGGGCACGACTCGACGAGTGGTGGATGAGCTGGCTGATGATTCATTTCGGCCTGGCCGGCCGCGAACGGCTAACCCGGCGCCACCATCGACTGGACCTTGCCGAGGTCTGGCTCAGCGCCGCGGAGTTGGTGGCCCGGTACGGCCAGGGGCCGTTCTCGGATTCTCACGACCCTTCGTATCCCGTTGCCGAGTCGGAGTAGCTGCCGCCGCAGCGTGGCCGCGCAGAAGGCTGAGCAATCTCGGAGCAGGGCTCCTGCGGGAAGCCGCAAGATTGCCGGCTTTCGAAGGTCTCGCACCTCCAGGGCGGCCGACCGGCCAGATCCTCGCCTTGACGTCCGATGAACCGCGACTGGTGGTCAGCTGCGGCGACGACGGGCCCTCATCTCCTCATCCAGCACCCAGGTGCGGCCTCCGTCGCGAGACAACTCGCCGATCCAGCGAAAGGTCCCAGCAGTAATGTCCCGGAAGCTCCAGCGCTGGCGCGGGTCGTCCAGGCCTTCGAGAACAATCCCGCCGTCGCCCGGCCGGCCGATGAACCGGCGCACGCAACCGTTGAGCGGGTCGAGCCACGTGGACCGCCAGGCGTCGATCTCGGGGTCGTAGAAGCGGATGGTTGTGCCGTGGAAGCCACGCATGCCGGGTGCATCAGCCGGGTCGACGGGAACCCGCCAGACGTCCTGGACGGCACGGCCGCCGAGCACCCAGCCGAAGTGAAGCTCGCCGCGAACCACGATGTCGTGCCCGTCGTGGTTCTTGCCGTACCACTGGAGATCCCACGCGCCGACGAACTGCCCGAACAAGTCCAGCTTCTCCGACAGCGGCCCGGATGGTCCCGCAGCGTGCAGAGCGCCGACGAGTGGGTCGATGTGCGCGGTCATGAGGTCCTCCCCAAGGGTTGGAGTGGCATGGCTAGATCCTGCAGAAGGTGCGGAAGCGTGACCCTTGAACGCCGCGATGAATGGGTCGCGCCGAGATCATGTGTCCCATCGGGCTGGAGGGCGCACCCACCAACGGATTCGTGCGGGCTGGCCTTCTACGGCTAAGCGACGGTTGCTCAGATCAGCCATCGCGCCGGGCATGCCTTCCGGACCCAGCAGGCTTGCGGATCCACGGCATCGGACCTGTGTTATGCGGGAACGCGGATCTCCATCTCCTCCGTGACCGTGATCTCCTCCATGACCGTAGCCGTAGGTTGGGCCGAGCCGGAGGGTTGGGCGGCAGACACGAGGGCGACCTGCGTCACCGGCGCTCGCTGTAGCTCGGGGTCCTTTCGGACGCGGAACCAGTACCGCTCCATCTCCACGGCTTCGCGCCTGAAGGCATGACCGAAGGCGAACGTCGCTAGCGCAACTAGTCCAAACACAACAAGCAGCACAACTTGAATCGGCCCCAGGTACCGGTAGAGCGCAAGATCGGCCACGATGCCCAGGACGATCGCCGCGCAAGACGCGAGTGCGTCGCTGAACCTCGTGTACCGCCGCCGGATCCATTCCCGCAGTTCAGTCGGAGCTTCGGAGTAGAGCAGGAAGGCGGTGGCGACGACGGCTTGATCACCCTCCGGCCAGTCATGCGCGGCGGCGAGTCCCTCAGCGCAGATCCAATGCTGGCCCAACCCCCGAGCAATCTCCGCTCGGAACTTGGCCGGAGACCGTTGCTGGAGTTGCCGTTTCAGACTGCCCAATCCCGGCCATTCGGGTATGAAGCTCACGAGGTGCAACCACCCGCCAGTCGGGCTGATGGGCCACAGGAAGTTCCACACGGCGGAGCCCGCCAGGCTCAGGAGCGCCCCAACTCCGGCCGCACCACCTACCCCAAAGACGAGGAGCACCGGGCTCTCGCTGCCCTTGCCTACCACGTCCACGCCGGCACCGTAGGCCGGTAGCAAGAGCGTTAGCAGAAAGAGAGCTCCAAGGTTCACGACAGGCATGGTCATCTCCTCCCCTGACCAAATCCCGTGCGACGGCAGGCCGTCGCCTTACCCCATGGCGATCGGCGTTACACGACGGGAATCGATCGCCCTGAGAGCATGGCCGGACATGTTCTAGACCGGATCATGCTCGAGATCAAGCCCTATTTGTCCAGCTGCGTCTCCGACCCCAGGGTTCGTCGGGCGCGCCCCGTACTGGAGCAAGCGCCAGAGGGACCCTGGCGGGCCCTCGAAGGCCGATCGCCGGTGATGGCACGCTCTTTCCGGACAATCGACCGAACCGACAACCTGGAGGAGGGGCAGAGGCTACCGGGCTCCTGCGGGCAAATAGGGCGTGTGGTGCCGAAGTGGGCGGCGTTCATCTCGCCGGACGACAATCGCACGCCTGGTGCCCCCAAGGGGGCTTGAGGGCGCACCCACCAACGTGTAGCGCCGCACTCATGTACTACGCCGAGGCGGGCGAGCCCGGAGCCTGAGAACCGCCCTCGTTGGCTCGTTGGCTAGCATGCGCCAATGTCACCAGAGGCGCCGTGATAGGGACGGGATCGCGGCCCCCCTGCGCTATGGGTGGCTCGCTGGCATCGGCGATTAGGACCCGATCGGACCGCCCGCGATGATGAAGTCCCCGGTGTAGTAGTCGAGGATGACCATCACCGCCCTCGGGCCCAGCAGCGCGCAGGTTTGGCTAGGCCCGCTCGGCTGCGGCGGCGCGCATACCTGCCCGCCGCCTACCTCGAAGCGGATCGCCCAGACGAGCCGGTCGGGATCCCAACCAGACCCGACGCTGGTAATGGCGTTCACTTCGGCAAACGGACCTGCGGCAGCGGAGAGGAAAACCGGGTTGGACTCGTGCTCCTCCGCAAGTTGCACGGCTCGCTCCTGGGAGATGCCGCCGGGCGGCAACGGAGAGCCACTCGCCTCGCTGGCGGCCGCCGGGGCGACGACCGGAAGGTTGTCGCGGTAGCCGGCCATGATGAGATCCGATTGGCCGTCGACCACGGCGATAACTGCCCGATCGAACGACGGCGGTATGGTCCCAGAGATCGGCGGCGGCGGTCCCTTCGGGATTTGACCGTCGATGTAGCACAGCACTGCTGGGTGGCTGTCCGGGATACCCGGCCATCGTTGCGGTTCGATGTGCAGCTGGTCGAGCGCGCGGATTGACCCTACCGTGGTGACGAACGAGCCGGCCACGACGCCGTTGTAGGCGGCCGCCGAGGCAGCGCACGGATCCACTGTTGGTGCCGCCGACTGGACGGTGGTAGGTACTGGTCGGCGGGTGCCTGAGCTCGCGGCGACGCAGCCGGTGACGGCCAGCGCTGCCGCGACCACGATGAGTCCTCGAAGCCTATTCACGGGACCGGTCCCTGTGATAGTGGGCCAGGACCCAATGACGCGACTGCTGCTCGTGAAGTTCCGTCCGCTGCCGGTCTGGAGCAGGGATCACGAGAGGACTCTACTCTTCGACGACGTTCCGTCGCGTCCCGAAATCAGGAACGCCATCGGGTTTGAGGGCGCACCCACCAACGGATTCACGAGGGCTGGCGTTCTACGCGGCGGCCGCAGACACTTGACGCGGCCCGACAACCGCGGCGGCGGCGTTCACGGGCCGGGGCGGCCTACCCGAAGATGGTCAGTTGGGTGCCGATGGCCCTGGCGCTTGCGCCAACGACCGGCGAACACTTGCTCGGTGTCCTCGGAAGGCGTCGATGCGCAGCCTATGAAGCGGGCCGCCGGGCTACGCCGAGCCACTGGGGAGACCGGTCCGGGCGGCAGAGTATTCGCGTCTGGAGGTCATCATGCGAACCATCGCCGAGGCTACCGATCTCGTCGTCGTGACCCGGTATACGCGTGGCGTGGTCGGGCCGAGCATCGGGACTGCTGGGACGGTCAGAGACGGCGGGCGGATCCGCACCGTAACACCGCCCGGCTGCTGGGGCCCGATGATCACGCCCATCTTCGCCGGAGGTCACGAGGTCTCCTGGCCGGTGGCCGTCGACGGCGCCAGGGTGGGCGACGCCATCGCCATCAGCATCGACAAGGTCGAGGTCCGTTCCCGGGCGACCAGCTCGGGAACCATGACCACCAACGCGGACGCGTTCGGGAGCGACCCATTCGTTGACCACAAGTGCCCCGGCTGCGGCACGCTCTGGCCGGAGACCCGGCTCGAGGGCACGGGTCCCGACGCCGTGCGGTGCGCGAAATGCGGCGCCGAGTGCAGCCCGTTCAAGTTCGACGAGGGGTACACGATCACGTTCGACGACGACCGGGTTATGGGCCTGACGGTCGACGAACGGGTCGCCCACGCGTTCGCCCTCGACGCTCGCGAGGTCGCGGCCCTGCCCGAGGGCAGCGAACAGCACCCGATCCTCGTCTATGAACCCCACACCATCCCCGGCACCCTCTCGCGGCTGCGCTCGTTCATCGGCAACATCGGGACGATACCGTCGAAAGACATGCCCGACTCCCACAACGCCGGCGACTTTGGCTCGTTCCTCGTAGGGGCCTCTCACAAGTTCGCCATGACCGAGCAGGAGCTCAAGGAGCATCGCACCGACGGCCACCTCGATTGCGACTCGGTGCGCGCCGGGGCCGTCCTCGTGGTCCCGGTCAAGGTAGACGGTGGCGGGATCTACATGGGCGACTCGCACGCCAACGAGGGCGACGGGGAGCTCGCGCTGCACACGACCGACATAACGGCGGAGGTCGAGGTGACGGTCAACGTGCTGAAGGGCGTGCACCTCGAGGGGCCGGTCCTGCTGCCTGTCGCCGAGGACCTGCCCTGGATCGCCCGGCCATTCACGACCGCGGAGATCGAGCGTGGGCGCAAGCTCGGCGAGCGCCACGGCGTGCAGATCCATGAGGACGTCGCCCCGGTCCAGTTCATCGGCACCGGTGCCACCATCAACGATGCCGCCGACAACGCCATCGCGAGGGCGGCGACTCTGCTTGGCATCAGCCAGGCAGAGGTTCGCAACCGCTGCACGATCAGCGGTAACGTCGAGATTGCCCGGCTGCCGGGTGTGGTCCAGCTCTCCATGCTGACCCCCCTCGACCTGCTCGACCGCGCTGGCCTCGGTACCCTGGCGCGAAGGCAGTACGGTCTTTAGGCCAGTGCCGAGGAGGTAAGGGCGTGTGAACAAGGCGAGCGGGCCTACCCTCCCCAGGGGCAGCTACCGATCGTCATGGGAGGATGCCAGCCCGACCTGCTGGAGCTAGCCACCACCGTTCCTGAACCATCGGCAGATGGTGTTGTACAGCCAACCGGTGGCCAACGGTCCAGGTCCGTCCGGATCGGGACATTAGGTGAAGGGCGCGGGCCCAGATACGGTCCGGTGCGAATAGGTGCGGACCGGTCGGCGACGCGACACGAGTTGCCCCCAGGCCGTCCAGACCGCGGGAGCAACTCGTGTTGTTGATGGAGCGGCGGCACGGGGCGGGCGTCGCCGGCCACGACCGACCGTGGCTGGTTAGTCGTGGGTGAAGCGTTTGAGCATGTGGCTGAAGGCCCATGTCTTCTGAGCGATGCCGGAGCAGTCGTCCGCGCCGTTCGTTCCTGGGCACGCGCCGTTGTCACGCTGGATAGCCCAGAACGACAGCGTCGAGATCCCGTGTGACCTCGCGAAGTCGAGCAGCCTGTCGGCGTCCGAAAGCTTGGTGACCTCGGTCAGGCCGGGGTAGTCGTCGATGCCGATCATGATCGTGTTGCCTTCCATGGCCCACAGCTGACCGGACGACTTCGCCGGATAGAGGCTTGCCAGCTGCTGATGGACGGCCTTGGCCGCGCCGATCGCCGCCCCGCCCATGTCCGTCGTGATGCCGTCCCAGTAGTCGAAGGTCATGATGTTCACGACATCCACCCGGGTGTGGTTGGCGATGGCGTTCTGCAGAACCGCGATCGCGTTCGACTCGAGGCCGTCGGGTCCGGTCGGCAGCGTGTACGAGATCTGCAGGTGTCGACAGTGGCTCTTCGCCCAGTCCTCGATCATCTTGATGGCCTTGCTGCGGCGATCGATGCCGGCGGCGTTGCTGAGCGAGTTGTCCTCGATGTCCATGTCGAGCCGGGTGACGTTGTACCGCTCGACGACGGATTCGTATGCGGCCGCGATCTCCGCCACGCTAGTGCATGAGTCGGCGATCTCGGTCGCCGTGTCGTCAGCTGTGTAGCCGCCGAACGACGGGATCATGTCGCCGCCGATCTTGCGGAGATTCGCGAGGTCGCCCACGAAGAGACCGGCCGACATGGTCGCGCTCGGGTCTCCATTCCAGGTGATGGTGCAGGAGCCGGTGGTCGCGGTCTGCAGGAAGGCCATAGTGAGGTAGCGGGCCCCGGAGGCCTCGGCGACCGTCGCCATCTGGTCACTTGTCCAGGCTTCGAAATACGGTGCGAACACGTGCTCGGGAATGGGCTTGCCGCCAGCGGTCGACGACGCCGCCCCTCCCAGCGGGGAGCTCAGGCTAGCGGTCATGAGCAAGAGCGTCGCCATCACAGCGATGGGGACGCGTAGCCGCGGGCCGTGCATAACTGCCACTCCTTCGAAGGGCCGATCCAGGTGCGGCGAGGCGCAGATCCGAATCGTCTGCCCAATGATTATAACGTTATCAGCAAAGCCACTTATGGCGGCGGGGCACGGCCGAGGGTGACGAGAGTCAGCCCGAGACCGGAGCCGCAACATTGCCACTGCGCCATTTGGCTGCTGCCCCCCGCCCGATCGCGGCCGCGGCTTGAACGGTCCTGCCAACCGGTGACTATCGAATGGTCATGAAAGGGAGCCCCACCGGTGACAACGTTGGGTTGTCAAGCAACCAGCACCGGGAGGCTCCAGACATGTTGTACGTCGGATTGGACCTGTCGCGCCAGAGGCTCGATGT
>Ga0187878_1000140_pt1 | contig 86666 bp, 92 predicted proteins | sample June2016WEW_17_1_FD_132979 | JGI IMG/M metagenome (GOLD analysis project Ga0187878, IMG submission 132979) | Peatland microbial communities from SPRUCE experiment site at the Marcell Experimental Forest, Minnesota, USA - June2016WEW_17_150 | ecosystem: Environmental > Terrestrial > Soil >... | reverse complement strand
GGGGCTACAAGAAGAGCGTAGACTCCTCACACCCCCTATGCTACAAGTACGACGCCTCCCAGCAATATTCCGCAATAGCCTCCCAGCCCCCGGAGGGGTCAGGACTAGGAAACTGGATAACCATGAACAACTTCAACCTGGTGGAGATCTCAGCCGAGTCCACACCCGTGCTCTACCAAGATATAAGGACCTATCCACTGCCCGACTTCACCATCTCAGCTAGCCCATCAACCTCGACGGTGACGGCGGGAGGCTCAGTGACCTCAACCATGATCATCAGCGCCCTCAACGGCTTCACGGGCACAGTCACGCTGACGGCGTCATCGCAATTCACCACAACGCTAACCCCATCTTCACTACCCGGATATGGGACCTCGGTCATGATTGTGACCATCCCCGCTAGTACAATCGCAGGAACCTACCCCATCGCTGTGACGGGCACAAGTGGCAGCCTCATCCACTCCACCACCATCAACGTGAACGTGCAGACGACCACCACCTCCCTACTCAGCGCCACAGTGAAGACGGATAAGTCGTCTTACAGTCGGGGGCAGACAGTCAGCATAACGGTGAGTGTGATGAGTGGTGGGATCGCTGTTCGGGGGGCGTCGGTGAGTGTTAAGGTTAAGAACCCAGGGGGCTCAACCTTAACATACTCCGCGACGACCGATCAGTACGGCAACGCGATGATTAAATACAAACTGAGCATCTTTGCTCAGAAGGGAACATACACAGTAACCGCCACCGCATCTAAGACAGGATACCAGTCAGCCTCAGCCTCCAATATCTTCAAAGTCACATAATCTTCGTGTGCGGACAAAGGCCTCGTCGCACCCTTAAACGATTACGCGACAAAACACACGCACAAGAAAAACATCTAGAAGCCCCTCATACCCCGGAAACCTCGCAGCCAACACCGAAGGACTAAGAAGGGTATTCTTCAGCATCCTTGAAAACATCGGATTTCCGATATCTAAGACACTGCTCCCAATACTCGGATTCGCAGAGGCCTCTGTATTGCATTGGGGGAGTTTCTCCTACTAGATCGTCTCCCGGCGTGTTTGAATAGCATAGATCCTCGTTGAAATAGGGGCAAATCGTTTTTTCATCATTTAGCAATAGTAAAAAGAAATGTTGTATATGTATTAATTAATTATGAATCTACGATTCATAACGTTGGGTTCTAGAATCATAGCCTCATTTCCAACCACAAAATACCTAGCACGCGAGTGCTCATTTATATTTCACTTTACAAAGTGATACACAACACGTTCAACAACCCTAGGGAAACGCCATGAAGATAGTAAAAACAGCCTGTGACATCTGCGGACACGCCGACTGCTCACTGAAAATAACCGTAGACTCTGGAAGGATCATAGAGGTTGAGGGAGACAAAGACGACCCACGGACCAGAGGGGACCTATGCCCACAGGGCTTACACATAGGCGACATAACTCAATCCGAGGAGCGTCTCAAGAAACCGCTCATAAAGAACAGCAACGACGAGTGGAGGCCTGCATCATGGGATGAGGCTCTCTCATTAGCTGCCAAGAATTTGCTCTCTTTAAAGGAGAAGTACGGTGCCAAATCGATCGCCATAGGATCAGGATATTCCAGAGAGCATATACAGGAAGTCAGAAGGTACTACGACAAGCTCGGTGGACTGATCGGAACCCCAAACCTCACGGTGGTAGACCATACCTGCTCGAGGCCTAGAAAACTGGGGCTTAGCTATGTTGTCGGGAACATGGATCCGTGGCGCTCCGCTGACGTCACTAACTCAAACTGCTTAGTGCTATGGGGGATCAACCCCGCGCATGACCCGCCGAGAATAAGAACAATCACAAAATTGTTAGAGGAAGGAAAAACGCTGATAGTGGTCGATCCAAGAAAGACACCCTTCGCCAAGAAGGCGGACCTGCACCTTCAGCTGAGGCCGGGGACCGACGGCGCATTGGCGCTGTCGATGATAAACGTGATAGTAAACGAAGGGCTTCACGACGAAGACTTCATAGAGAGATGGACAGTCGGGTTCGACGAGCTTAAAGAGCTTGCTGGGAGATACCCCCTGGATAAGGCGTCGAAGATAACCTGGCTGGATGAAGACGACATCATTGAGGCTGCGAAGACCTACGCCACAAGGGGCCCCTCATCCATCGATCTGGGCAACGGTCTGGACCAGCACACAAACAATTTCCAGATGATAAGAGCAATCGCGTCGCTGATAGCGGTTAGTGGGAACCTCGACGTCCCTGGGGGAAACCTACTCACCTATCAACCGAATCAAACGGGGCATCTCGTGGAGAGGAGTCCGAGGGAAGCCATAGGTCAGGAGCGGTTCCCACTGGCTGAGAGGGGCCACATGCCTTCGTTTTGGAGATCCATACTGACAGGGGAACCATATAGGATACGTGGAATGATAATGTATGGTACCAACCCCGTCTTGACCGACTGTGACACCAAGCTCGTCAGAGAGGCCCTGAGTGAAGTCGAGTTCCTAGTCGTGGTGGACCTATTCATGACGGAGACTGCCAGATTCGCGGACATCGTGTTACCCGCAGCCAGCTTCCTCGAAACGGATTCCTATAGGGGTGGTGAGAAGGTATTAGATCCTCCTGGTGAAGCCTGGCCCGAGGAGAAGATCATACTAGAGCTGGCAAGAAAGATGGGGTATGGTGAGGGGGAACTTGTCATGGAGTCAAGCCAGGCGAGGGGAGCAACCTCGTCAGGGTACAGGAAGTACCTGAAGAACGGGTTCCAGACCAGCTCTGGGAAGGTGGAGTTTTACTCCGAGAAGCTGAGGAAATGTGGGTTAAGTCCCCTGCCCGAGTTCGTCGAGCCGGCTGAGAGCCCGCTCAGCAAATGGGGTGCACATTACCCACTTATTCTCTCTACCAGTGCAAAGGTGCCTATGTACACTCACTCCCAGTTCAGGAACATACCTAGCCTGCGAAAGCTTATGCCAGAAAATTACTTCACCCTGAATCCGGCGACCGCGTCTCACTACATGTTAAAGGATGGGAATCGGGTAACCGTCGAGAGCCCCTCAGGCCGTTTATCGGGGAGCCTCAGGACCAGCTCCGATCTGCTCGAGAACGTTCTTCAGGTCTACCATGGATTCAGTGATATGAATGCCAATACCCTGGTCAGCAGCGAGTACTTTGACCCGGGGACGGGAAGCCCCGGCATGAAGTCTTCTCTCTGTCGAATCGTTGCAGTGGGGAATTAAGGCTAACACGCTTGAGGCAGGGATCGTCCCCCCGATAAACTAGGCAAATAATGTGACCCCCGCGTTCCCGCCCACCTCCATGAGCGCGCGCATGCCATGAAGCAGAGCGTTGAATCTCTTTTAATGATAAATAAGGGTGCTCATCTGGATGAGGCATTCCTTGGAAGCCGAAAACTTATCACTTCACGCTAATCCATTAATCCTCTAACTAGGCTGTGAGTTCATGTCTTTCAAGGGAGTAGTCGAGTGGCCGTACGAGTTAAGGTACGGTACAGTGAACCGCGTCGAAACCGATGTACTCGTGATTGGAGGAGGCATCGCTGGGCCATGGGCCGCCATCGAGGCAGCGAGGAGAGGTACCCGCGTCACCCTCATCGAGGAGTCCGATAACATATCATCCGGACCCTCCGGGTGCGACCACTGGGGCCCCGCCCTGGACAACCCCTGCGCCAAGATCACCCCTGACGAGTACCTAGAGATCGTTGACCCCGGCTACAGAGGCTACATAAACGGCATCATGGAGTACATAAACTGCAACGATGGCTACCGCGCCCTCCTCGAGCTTGAGAAGATGGGGGGCAAAATAAGGGACGACGCCGACGAGTTCAAGGGTGCCCCGTTCAGGGACGAGGACACGAAGCTGCTCTTCGCCTACGACTACGAGAACAGGCACACCCTCAGGGTCTGGGGACAAACCTTCAAACTTGCCCTCTACGGAGAGATGCTGAGAAGCGACGTCGAGCTAATCAACAGGGTCTACGCTACAGGTCTACTCACTGAGGGGGGCAAGCAGGGGGCGAGGGTCGTCGGTGCGACGGCGGTGAATGTCCGCACGGGCGAGTACTATGTCTTCAAGGCGAAGGCTACGGTACTCTGCACGGGCAAGGCCTCTGACAGGCCCTGGCTCTACTCCGGCTACAGGATCAACGGCCTTAGGGCGCCTAATCTCGTAGGGAGCGGATTCGCCATGGCTTGGAGGGCGGGAGCGGAGCTCACCCAGCTTGAGGGAAAGAGAGTAACGGGAATTTCAAGGCACCCCGCCTATGGCACGGGCAATCCACGGAACACCTGGTACCCGTGCACAATCGTCGATGCCAACGGCAAGGAGATACCCTACATAAGCCTCGACGGCAAGACACTCACGTCATTTGATCAGCGCGTAAAGCCCTCCACACGGGGTAAGAGAATCATAATGCCGGGGATCCCTATGGCAATGACTGGCAAGGCCCTCGAGAGTGACATGCCCGTCTGCCTCTCCGACAGACCCGAGTTCGAGGAGCTAGTCAGGAAGGGGGAGTATAAGCTTCCACTCTATGCTGACCTTACCTCTATGTCTGAATATGAGAGGAAGGCGATTTTTGGCCTAATGGTTGCCCAGGAGGGTAAGACTTGGATCGTGTACCGCAATCTCACGCAGGCCGGCTTTGACCCCGACAAAGACCTACTCCAGTACTACGGAGACTGGTTCAGCAGTGGTCCCTCCCTCGACGCCACTTCTAAGCGGGGCTGGACGATGTCAACTGGCAGCGGGCTGATAGTCGACTGGGATCTGAAGACGACCCTCGATGGCTTCTATGGCGCCGGTGACACAATCTTCGGCAGCAACTTCCACTCCGCAGCTGCGACTGGCGGCAGGTGGGCAGGCGCCAAAGCAGCAGAGTATGCTAAACATGCCTCGAGTTCCGAGCTCGATGAGTCCCAAGTCCAACAAGGGATGACGAGGATCTATGCCCCAACGGAGAGGACGGAGGGCATCGACTGGAAGGACCTGAACACCGGCATCAGCAGTGTCCTGAGGACCTACTTTGGCGAGTATGTGAACGAGGAGTTGCTCGAAATCGGGCAGACCTGGCTCAGGGAGCTTGAGAGTAAGGAGGCCAAGGAGCTGGTAGCCTCGAATCCCCACGAGCTCATGAGGAGCCTGGAGACACTTGACCTTCTCACGGTCTCCCAGATAATCATAGAGTCAGCGCTAAGTAGGAAGGCGAGCTCGAAGGCGCTCAACCTACGCAGACTCGATTATTCGCAGGATGACCCCACTGAGTGGAACAAGTTCGTGACGCTCAAGCAGGCGGACGGGAAGGTCGTGGTCGGGGAGCATCCATTCGGGTTTTGGCTGATGCCACCGTACGCCCCCACGTACAGGGAGAACTATGAGGAGCACAAGCCCTGGTGATTGCCATGAGTGTGAGGAAGATCTATGTGCCCTTCGAGGCAACGAAGTTCATTGAGTTCGATCCCAAGGTCTGCAATGGCTGTCCGACGCTCGAGGAGCCACGGTGTGTCAAGGCCTGTAGGATGGATATGCTGGTTAAGAACCCAGAGCCGGGGAAGCCACCGCTCACAATCTACTCCGATGAGTGTTGTGACTGCGGTTGTTGCGTGCACGCTTGTCCGAGAGCGCTTCAGGGTGCCATCAAAATGAACTACCCCATAGCGGAAAATGTGAGATGGAAGGAGAAGAAGACTGGGAAACACTTCAGGATCGGAATGCCTAACCCTCCGTCTCCGAACACAAAACCCCCAAGTGGCGGATGGTATCCTGAGAACAAGGAAACCTGATCATGCGCGCCATTAAAACCTAGCGCACGCATAATAATCTACACACCCAAATTATAGTGAGTAGAATGTACAAGCCAACCCTCAAAGATGTTTTAGCTGCTAGAAAGCGGATTCAACCCTATCTGGCGAAGACCCCCCTGCGTGAGTATAGTGCCCTCTCAGAGGCAGTAGGTTGCGATGTTTATGTCAAGCATGAAAATCATCAACCCACCTGTGCGTTCAAGATTAGGGGTGGAATCAATCTAGTCAGTCAGCTTACCACCGAGGAGAAGGGGCACGGAGTCATCACCGCATCCACCGGTAATCACGGCCAGTCTATAGCTTTGGCATCTAGGATGTTTGGCGTGAAGGCGATCATATGTGTCCCGAGGAACCCTAACCCCGATAAAATCTGCGCCATCAAGAGCTTTGGAGCGGAGATCGTTGAAGAGGGAAAGGATTTTGAGGAAGCCAAGGAAAACGCTGAGAGGCTAGCTCTGGAACATGGATACAAGTACATTCACAGTGGAAATGAACCGCACCTCATAGCAGGAGTTGGGACAATCGGTCTCGAGATGATTGAGGATCAGCAAAACCTTGACGCTGTTATTGTTCCGGTGGGTGGAGGATCTGGTGCTTCAGGAATTTCAACAGTCTATAAGACTATGTCGCCTGAGACGAAGATAATTGGTGTTCAAGCTGAGGAGGCGCAGAGTGTCTACCTTAGCTGGAGAAGTGGTAACATGGAGAGTACCGGGAAGTCAAAGACCTTCGCTGATGGGTTGGCAACGAGGAGTGCTTTTGAGCTCCCCCTAGAAATTATGAGGGAGAAATTAGACGATTTCGTACTAGTGTCAGAGGATGAGATGAAGGCGGCCATTAGACTTTACGTCGAGAAGGCTCATACGATAGCTGAGGGGGCGGGAGCCGCTTCCCTCGCAGCTGCTATTAAGATGCGTGATGGTCTGAGAGGTAAAAGGGTGGGTGTGGTTCTCAGCGGCGGAAACCTCACCTCAGATATGCTCCGAAAAATATTGAAAGATAGCTAGTCAAACCTGCGCGAATTTTAGCGAGGAGACCATCAAAATACTAGAACCCGAAATGCGTACGCGTTTGACACATATTTTAATCCCCAGACAATTCTTTAGATGATTGAATGCCTGGCAACCTTAAGCTCAACGAGATCGAGGACCTCAGCTACTACGATTTCATGGGCTACATGGGTGTTCCATTCTTCAACACAGGAGGCCTAGCCAGCATTGACAGACTGGCAGAGCTCTGCCAAATCACGGAGCACACCAGAATACTTGAGGTGGGCTGCGGGACGGGGACCAACGCCTGCTACCTAGCAAAAAGGTATGGGTGCAGCATCGTGGGCGTCGACAACGCCAAGCACATGGTTATCTACGCACAGAAACAGGCCACGGATCTGGGTCTAACAGATCATGTCAAGTTCATGCCGGGAGACGCCTATAGACTGAACTACCCCGATGGAAGTTTCGACGTGGTGCTGACCGTATTCGTGTCCCAGTTTCTAGATCCAGCCAGGGCCTTCCCCGAGTTCTATAGGATCCTTAAGGTGGGTGGGATCCTCGGAGTTAACGAGATGTACAAGGCCGATCATGTGCCCCCTGATGCCTTAGATCGCGTCGCCTATGGTGAAAGGGTCTTCAGGGAGCTGACTGACCTTCCCCTCAACATTCGCAGCCCTGCTTCCTGGTGCTCGGCATTTGAGTCTGCTGGGTTCGGTAATGTGTCTTTGGAGGAGTACTACAATGTCTCGCAGCAGTCCTATTCGTTGAGTCTTGTGAACGAGTTTGGGGGGTGGAGTAAACTTATGGGCACGCTTTGGGGAGTGTTTGTCCTCGCGTTGAGGAGTGCAAAGATGCGGCGACGCTTCGGTAAGATCAATGAGGTTAAGGATGTACTGTTGAGGGATAGGGTGGCAAACAAGTACCTGGGCTACATTTTGTGTGTGGGTAGAAAGTCTTTGAATTAGATCAATGATTAAGGAAACCGGCTTGTATGCGGGAATCTTTTGTACGTTAAATGAGGTTTAGCAAAAGCATCTTTGTAGTAAGATTTTGAGTATCAGGTGGAGCTTAGGATAAGGATATTGAGTCACCAAAGGTAGCTGCTGTTGAGTTACGAGTGCACGAAATACGAGTTCTACCTCGAGGCTCTGCTTAAACGTTGAGAAATGGTGTATAGGAAAATGTTGCTGATGAACCAAAGTGCAAAGAAGCTATAGAGAGTAGCTCCCTGTAGGTTTCCTTCATTAAGTCGTACGCTCAGTATGGCGACAGCCCATAAAATAGCATTACTATTATCATAGCCACGACCTGCCTCCTCACGGAGCTTATCATGGCTGTTGCTTTGGTAACCGAGGTGATTTTATTCATCAAGTTGTAGGCATCTCGACCAGCTGGTGAGAGCCCATAACCACCCTCTTCCTGTGTTATCAGGGGATCCAGGGAGGTCAAGTGATAGGTTAGTGAGGCACCGTCATCAAAGTCGAGGTCCTTCTTCACCTCATTGAACCTTGCTCCGCTTCTCTTGCCGAGGTACCGTATGATTTCTCTCCGTTCTCGTTGCTCAACGATTTGAAGACCCGCTCCTCGAGGCTCTCTGAGTGATCCTCAGTCATCGTTCATCAAGTATGGGTGAGGCATGAGGAGATTTAACTAGGTAAGTGAAGAAAATTTTACTTAAATTCTACCCAATTATAAAGTTTCGTGAATCTCAGCCAAATCAACCAACAATCATTCACCTGACTAAATCAGGTGGAGCTGAGGAGGGAGCTATTAGCATTTGCAAAAGCGGATCAGGCGGAGAGAAAGCCACCATCGACTGGGAGTAGGACCCCCGTCACATAACTGGATAGGTCGGAGGCGAGGAACAGCGCCGCGCGGGCGACCTCGTCTGGATCACCCACACGCCCCATGGGTAACCTACTCATGAAATCGTATCCCGTTTTAGCTAGGCCAATATTCCCCTTGAAGAACTCTGTGGCCGCCCCCTTTGTGCCTGGGGTAACTATGCCACCGGGGAGGAGGGCGTTTACCCGGAAACCCTTGTCGCTGAAGTCTCGGGCGAGACCACGTGTGAGGCCGATGATCCCCGCTTTCGAGGCGTCGTAGTGGATCATTCCCTTCTTAAACGGGAGGACGGCCTCGATGCTGCTGACGTTGATGATGACGCCACCCATCCTCTTCCGGGCACTTAACATGTTTTGGCACATCCATAGCACGGCCTCGAGATTGATGGAGTGGACCTTCTCGAAGAGGGCCTCATCGATGTCGAGGAAGTCGCAGAATGGGTAGATGCCCGCGTTGTTGACGAGGGTGTCGGGCTCCGAGCCCTCGAGTTCCACCCATAAGTGGTCGATTTCAGCTTTTTTGGATAGGTCGATCCTCTTCGGCGCAACGTCTACGCCCCACTCCTTGAGTTCTTCGGCAGCCTCCTCAAGCTTCTCCTTATTGATGTCCACTAGTATGAGGTCGGCTCCCGCCTCAGCATAGCGGTTGGCTATGGCTCTTCCTATGCCTACGGCTGAACCTGTGATGAGGGCCTCCCTCCCCTTGAGGGAGACGAGTTCGCTTAAGGATTTCTTGGGTTTCGGCATTCTTATTCGACGGCGGCAAAGGTTCAGGTTAGTCTTAAACGTTTTCCTTGTTAGCTTTCACTTTAACTATTTTGCAATGATGATCTCGGATGGCTTATGGTTTTAGCCGGGATGACAAAGGTGTGTGGTGGTGTGGCGCGCGCGTATACATATTATATAACATATAAGAAAATCCTGTAAGTGTGTTATTGATTTGGGAACATTAGAACAAGGCGCCAGAAACGTTGTGGAGGTTTGCATGTCGATGAATAGAGGTGAACATGTTCTCATTCTCACAGACCGCCTCACAGTGGAAGTCGGACGCGCCATTGCGAAGTCATCGATTTGAGTCGACGGTAGCAAGATCATGGATGAAGGAAAGCATCTGATAGAATAAAGTGCATAACGCAGACACTGCTCTTGATTCTTCTACCGTTATATCGTGACTCGCGGGCCGCTTATACGCACGCCCAAGAATTCGAGGAAACAGATGTCTACAGAATATATTGGGGTTTAAGGGATAAGATAACGGAGCGCATTTGAATTCATAAATTGATCAGCACAGCGCCACTAATAGCCAAAACAAAACCTAAGTACTGAGTCACGGTGAAGCTCTCCTTGAATATGAAGACGCCTGTGATCAGCACAAACACGGAGTAAGCCACCATCTGTAGAATCCCGACAACCCCCAGCTGCCAACCATTCACGAAGACGTAGGTGAAAAATGCAATCTGGGCGAGATACAGAAACACGACGCCTATCATGAGAGGGTTCTTTAGCGCATCGGTTAGGGAAGCGCCGATGGCCGTCTTCTTAATGAGGCCATCAGCGATGGCCACTGCTATGCCTGCTATTATAACGATTATCGCCTGGTTGAGGTCCGCCATAATACTATTTAATGTCGGTTTCTATTAAAAATCCTCACTTTATGCTAAGAGTCTTACCAGAATCTCGCGTACGATGCGCAAGAGACTAACGAGCGTGTGAGCCATCGCATAATGGCTTGTTCCCCGATTTCCCACACCGGCAGAGAGTGACGCGGTTCCTGATCTCATAGGGCTTCCCATTCGCATCCTCTATGGGTATACCTCCGCGGACCCATATCGGCCCAGGGCACCCCATCTGAGGGTCCTCGACAACCACTATAGACTTCTCGATGCCCTCATCGTAAACTTGGTTTGTCTTCTTTTCCAAGGTGACGAGGCGACCCGAGGGGCAGTTGCGTGCCTGGGCGATGGCAATCTTCTTCGCCTCTGGATCGTTAGAGTCTCGTGTATAGCTCCAGACGCTTTCGCCGCGGTCGCAGAACCTTGCGAAGGCACAGAGGTCAGGGGCGTCCATGAGCCTCAGGTCGGGACCATCAATTCTGTTTGCGAGTTTGCTGTAGGGCTCGTGGCTCGCAGTCTCCCTACCATTAAACCAGGTGGTGATGTGGCTTCCGTCGCAGTAAGGCTTGTTCTTCGACTTACCACAACGACAGAGCGAGTAGCTCTCCTGTAGGGGATACTCCTTCCCTGAGCACCACACGGCACTGAATCCGTCCTCGTCGGTACCAATTATCTGTTCGGAGAGGAGAATACTCCCTGTGACTATGTAAGGACCGTTCTCAGTCACTTTTATTTTTGCAGTACTCTTCGAGGGATTCTTCTTGGTATCCATTAACTGTGAATATGTTCGGAATCATAGATAACTCTGTGCATGTGCAGCGCGCGCAAAGCTACAAGAATTCTAGGGGCCGAGTACGAATCAACGGAGCAGAGGATTTACGCTGGCGCTTATTCACCAGATGCCTAACAGCCGTCACAACTAGCTCATCAATGCTCAGCTCATAGATATTCATAGTATCCTCCATGTCGTGAACCAGCTCATCGGGAATATCAATTAAAACCTGAACCATAGATCAGTTCTTCTCCATATCTAAACAAAATGGAAAATGTAAGGCTATAATAATAGTAGATACTGAAAACCAGATTAATGATACATCGCGGCACGAAGATTAGATGAGTAGAGGAAGGGAAGAATTAGAAAGTGGAATAATCATTGGGTTGGGGGCCATGCACGCGCGCAGTCTCGAATCCATATGCGCGCGCGAAACTGATATCACCAATAAATAAAATACATGTGTAAATCGTGCACGCTATATGGCTGTCTGGTAGATTAGATTGTGGGCCCGACACAGCGTATACAATAGCATTTAGGCGAATTTGGATGTCTTAATTACTGGTACTCGACTACTTGAGTAAAGGATTGCATAAACATGCGAAACGTTATACACAGCGAAGCAGGAAGTAAAAAATTCTGCTGCGACTATTACGGGAATGGCACGTCGCACATGCGGAGGATTACCACTCACATGGGGTCCACGGAGCGTGCGTTCGAGAATAGTACAAGTTTAGGGGATGGAAGATGACTCCTAAGCAGGCCAAGGAAATCCTAGAACGTATACGAAACCGTGCGGATATATCTTCAGAGTCTAATGAGGATATTTACCTTAGTGCAGGTGAGTGGAACTGGGCAAACCTAGGGGAACTCATCCCATTGATCATGGAGATGTGTAAGGAGATGAAGTCATAATTAGCTCAGAGGCGCGCCCTTTTGATACAAGCAAAGGCTTTTTCATAAAACATTTTATAAACGAAACAAATTGTTAACCCTTGATGACTTCTACATCCAAATCGGAGATTCGACGTTCTCAAGGGTATATAAGCCCGCAGAACTGACGAGTCTACTAAAGAATAAGATACCAGGTTCGGACCCACTCATCGTCAAAGTCGACATGGTAGCAGTTGAAAAAATTTACCCGAAGAACCTCGATGTTCTACAATGCATCACGGCGGCAGCCAAGGGCAAGATCATCGTCACCGAGGGACACCTCCTCTGGAGACCGAGGATACTGGATCCAAACGGCCTACGATTCATGGCAGACGGCGTGGAGCTGGACTGGAACCAGCTCCTCAAGGGCAGAGGTTGGAGGTGGCTGTTAAAGAACCCCGACTGGGACTGGTTCATAAACGGGCCCCACTGGAGCCACTTGATGAAGGAGAATAACCTCTACCTGAAGAAATACGGTTACCTCGACTTCTTCAAGGATAACGGCATCGAGTATGTCAACGCCACCGACGAGACATGGGCGGGATATGTCGCTGATCCGAAGATCGTCAAGGAGGCCGTAGAGTCAAAATACCCACCCGCAAAAATCGAGAAAGTCTACGGCCTCGTCCCCGAGAAACTATTCAGGCACCGCGACTCCACCCTCATCAGCCTGAGCAAACGCAAGGAGTACCCGAGCCTCACGATGAAGAACCTATTTGGCTTAACATCGGACCCCGTGAGAGCGTGGTGGCATGGCTACAAGAATAAGAGGCTGGATAACAGCATACTCGACATGGATAAGGTATATGGGGCCCTCTTCAACCTCATTAGATTATTCGAGGCAACCCGTGGAGACGGACCAACCCCGTTCACACGGGACATCGGAGTTAGCAGCAGCGTGGCTCAGCTCGACGCTTTAATTTGCCAAGTTGCGGGATTCGACCTCGGGAAGATGCTCTACATCTCCTCTGGGAACAACATGTTTGGGACCTACACTCCTGAGTTACTCGCCGACGCAAAGACTAAATTAGGGGGCTGGTTCCCGGCACCAATCGAGGGCTTGAGCCCACCAACCTGAGACGATAAGACATGATGGTAAAGGAAGTCCAGGCAAAATCAATCCTCAACGTCTCAAAGGTCTACACCTACGTCATCAACCCCTACACGGGTTGCCAACACGGGTGCTCCTACTGCTACGCCCGCTTCATTAAGAGATTCAGCGGACACAGGGAGCCTTGGGGAGAATTCGTCGACGTGAAGATAAACGCCCCAGACCTGCTAAGAGTGGAGATCAGCAAGAAGAGGCGTGGAAGAGTCTGGGTGAGCGGCGTCTGCGACCCATACCAACCGCTGGAAGAGAAATACGAACTAACGCGGAGATGCCTCGAGATACTTAAGCAACACAATTGGCCGGTGGTAATTCAGACGCGTTCACCACTAGTCTTACGTGACATGGACATCATCAAGGAGGCTAGGGAGTTCGAGGTCGGATTCACGGTGACCACCTCCGAGGATGAGACTAGGAAGCTATTCGAGCCCAACGCGCCCCCAATCGGTGAAAGGATAAAGGTCCTCGACGAGTTCCATAGAGCCGAAGTGAAGACCTACGCCATGATCGCGCCAATCCTCCCGGGGGCAGAGACTCTCCCGGAACTCCTAGCCGGGAAGGTGGACTACGTTTTGGTTGATCGAATGAATTACCACTACGCTGACTGGGTGTATCGGAAATATGGCTTGGAGGATAAGCGCAGTGATGAATACTTCCATCAAATGGGACAGGAGCTCTCATTGAAATTCGGGAAGCTGAATATCCCCTGCCATATCACGTTCTAAAAAATGCTTATAGAAGACTACCCGACTTACCACACAAGCACAGCTGGATAAAGATTCTCACTGGATACATTTGCCCGAACGCCTTGGGAAGACCAACGTGAGATGGTGGGGATAACTATAAAATCTGACCCAGTTATTCACTCACGCTCACTTATTACAAACGCACGCGAATAAAATAACGTGAAAAATGGGAAATTATCAAATAAATGAAATTTAAACATATTTTGTCCCTTTAATATTAATATTTTATTATTATTTTAAACGTGCGCGCGCGCTGGCTCAACCAGCCCAGGAACAGGCGTAAGAACTTACCAAAGCGGACCTAGCGTAAAAGTCACAGCAACACTCTCTACTAGGTACCATTTCGACCACTGGATCAAGGATGGGGACAACGCAGTGAGCTTGAACCCAATTTATATAACAATGGGCTCATCTCACACTCTAAAGGCGGTGTACACGCAGAGCTCGATCACCCCAATTAAAACGACAGACTCAAGCATTGACCTCGGTGTCAACTACCGGACCGACTACGAGTCAGACTCACCAACCCGCTTCGCGGCCAACTTCGAGCTCTTCAAGTCAGCGGGAATGGACCGAGTGAGCGTGGTACTCTACTGGGGAACCTACGAATCATCAAATGACAACTACATCGCCAGCGAATATACCAAACTCCGCCACGTCCTACAAGCCGCCGCTACAGCCGAACTCAAGGCCCATCTTGACTTCCACACACTCTTCCCATCAAGCACTAGCGGATTCGCCACCCCCACCAATCTGGGAGGAAATACTAGGTTAATCCTCAACGGATCAGGAAAGACACAGTATCTCAACTGGATCAGGTATACAATACAGAAGATATCCGACCTTCCCATCGAATCCGTTTCCGTGCTGAATGAGCCCTCAAGATACACAATGACGACGACACAGAAGACGCAGACAGTCCAGCTATGGACTGATGCGAGAGCATTCGTCAAGTCTATTAAGCCAGATGTATTGGTAGGAGTCAGATTCGACCTCTCTGGGCTTAAAAAATTCACAACATCACAGACTATTGACACCCTCGATGTCGCCTTCGTGAATGAGTATCTAGACCACCGGAACCCAAGTTACACCGTCTGGGGATCAGGGTGGAATGACCTCCAGAGTTACATCAACACGGCTCACGCCAATGGGAAGAAGGTCGATGTGACTGAGTGGAATGGCTACGCGACCACACCCGTAGTAACCGCCAACTACATGAGTGGCCACATTGCTAAACTCAACAGCATGGGCGTAAACGCCGCCTACTTCTGGGGCTGGAAGGGGACAATGTCGTGGACATGGGACCTCGTAAAAAGTGATGGCATCACACCGAAAGTAAGCCTCACAAATGCCTTCAACTTATCATATGCTACATAAGCAGAGCGCGCGCCTCACCTACAAATAGATAAAATGCGCGCGCGTATCACAGACTGGAGAAAACCTCGGTATATATAAAAAACTCGGAGTTATCATATAGGGTCCTGTAAACGTGAGGTAATAGTTTACGCGCACGTATACGCATCCTAAAACTCATCAACGCGATCCTTCAATGACCGCTACACCCCCAAATGCGCTCGAATAGTCAACTCGTATAAGATCATCATCATGATTGACAGCGCAAATAATACGAAGAGTATTGCCTCCAAGCTACTGCGGTCGGCAAGAACCCCTGCGATGCCGGGAAAGACACCTATACCGATGCGCGCGCGCATCGCGCTTGGTATCCCCAGCACGACGAAGCTCATGTAAGCGACTAGCACAGCGATATAGTCGGTTTTCTTGGTAGTTGCGGTGGCACTTATAAGGTCAACTTCTCTAGTAAGATTGTGTGACGTAATTATAATCAACGTGCGCGCGCGCATGATATACAATTCATTATTTTGAAATCCGTATTAGCTATTACATATCCATAATGCATTTTATTCTAATCAAGTAAATGGAACTAGGGGAAAATCAGGTCCAACAGTAAAGAAATTCTAAGGGGTTTAATACATGGACACAGATAGCGGATTAAACTTCGTTAAAACGAAGGTAGTAAAAAAGAAGATGCAGTCAATCTCAAAGCCAGACAGAAAACGAGTAACTAAAAAATCAAAAACCTCAGCGGAGGCTCCTCCGAACCCATCACAACGTGTTGAGATGGTTGAAGCGAGAAACGAGGCCACATACATGCCTCAACTGATACACTCCCCACAACCCCCGATTAAACCAATCACAACCCTTCTCTGCATCCCAGCCTACAACGAAGAGAAGGAGATAGGACCACTTATCATCAAATCTAAGCAATACTTTGACCGAATTCTAGTATGCGATGACGGCTCCGAAGATCTCATGGGGCAAGTAGCCGCAGGCCTAGGCGCCACAGTGATCCGACACGAGACCAGCCTCGGACGCCTCGCGACACTCCGAACCCTCCTTGAACGCTCACTCGAACTGGACCCAGCAATGATCCTGATAATGGATGTAGACCCCAACCTTCAACCCTCAGAGATACCGAAGATCCTCTCCCTAATCAAATCGAGAGAGGCAGACGTGGTCTTTGGAACCCAACAACCAAATGGAACAAATCGATCCGAGACAGTCGACGAAGATGATCTACCGAGCATCTTCATGGCGTTTTCCCAGAAATCCCTAAGAGCCTTCCTCTCAGCCCCCACAGAAGTCCTAGAGAGCCACTCTAGGATCCTTGGAATAGCCTCCGGTAACGGACTCATCCTAAGGGAGGTCCCGATCGAGATACAGAGAGAACCATTCAATACAAACGATTACGAGACACAAACGGAAGAGGCACCCATATCCCAAACAGGAGTCACTCAACAATCAAAAACCCAGGAAAAGCCGAAGGACCAGGGAACATCTCAAAGCTTCATAATAACCATGTCGAATAAATCTTACCTCTTCTTCGGGCTCCCCGGTCTATTCGCATTGGCTATCGGAATCTCCGCCGGAGCTTACCTACTCACCACATACCTGAATCTCCAAACACTAAGCCTCCCAGCTGCATTCGTTTTGATAATAGGGGTCATCTCCGGATTATTCTTAATAATGACCTCAATTATTCTAGCAGCTTTCTCGCACATCATCAACAATGTCTAGTATCAATCATCACCTAGTCTAAATTCATGTGTCGCAAGCACGAACGCCCCTTAAAAATAGAATAAAGCATGTAAAATAATCGCTGTGAATAGTGAGCGACAAGGTCTAATAATAACTTCATAACAGTTCGTGTGCACATGTTCAACGCAATTAAAAATCCTAATTTGCCTCCATACATGTTTCTTAACTTCGCATCATTTTTTGTATTTATTACAATTCCAATGATGAAAAAAACTATTATAATGAAATTACTCCAATATTATTGTATAAATCTTAATATGCAGCGATGATACGTTTTTCTGAGATCTAGATGCAAGTACCAGAATTAACAACGAGAATCGAGATCGGAAGTGCGGTACTAAAGCTTACTTCGGACTTCTTCCACGAACAAGGCTTTGTTCAATTGCTACCCGTCATACTGGGTAGAAGCACCGATCCCCTTGGCCCTGATCCAGGATCGTCAATAATCAAGACTCCTGAGATTGAGTACAATGGAATGCTTCTCTACACTATGAATTCGATGATTCTACACAAGCAGGTTGCCGTCAAGAACCTCGGTAAGATCTTCATCTTCTCTCCCAACATTAGACTAGAGAAGGCCGAGAGAATAGTATCGGGAAAGCATCTGTTTGAGTTTACCCAGCTAGACTTTGAGATCGCGAATGGTAAAAAGGAGGATGTGATGTCTTTGATGGGTAAATACTTCGAATTTCTAGGTGAGAAGCTGAAGAATTACCTTGATCTCTTTGAGAGCATCGGTGTCCGTCCCTTCGAGTTCAAAACACCATTCAAGGTTTACACAACCCATGAATTAGAGAGCAAATACGGTAAAGACTGGGAGAAAGAGGCATCGATTGCAAATGAACAACCATTCTGGGCTCTATGCCACAAGAGAGAATTCTACGATAAGGAGGATGAATCAAATCCCGGTCATTACCTGAACTACGATCTCGTATACCCACAGGGATTTGGTGAAGCCCTATCCGGCGCGGAACGAGAATACGATTACAAGCGCATCATTGAGAGGATGGGAAAAGACAGACTTAACATGAGAATATACGACGCCTACGTCGCTGAGGCAAAGAAGGGATTTATACCCTCAGCTGGAGCAGGCTTCGGGATCGAGAGACTCGTAAGGTTCCTGACAAAGGCTAGCCATGTCGGTGATGTACAAATTTTCAGAAGAGTACCTGGGGAGCAAGTTGTTATTTAAGTAGCCACTCGACAGAGCCACAAATAAACACTAAATATTGTCCACAGGAAAACCCAAGATTCAGACTACCAAAGCGTGAACACACTATAGTTAAGAAGTGGATATTTGATTGATTTTAGATACATATTCTGATTCAGAAGACGCTATAAGGTACCTTGTTCCATTGTGGGATTTATATTATAACAATAGGAGCATCTCCAAAACTTGTTCACCAAAGCGTTACTCTCGGAGGTCAGGCATCAACGCTACGCAAACGTGAACGGTATGGTAGGCGTATTGGACTGGAAAGAGACACCCTATCGATCTCGACTCAAGTAATAAACGGTATCACGTACGCCAGGTGAACAGCCTTGAAAAAAACTAAAGAGATCACAGGAAACGCCCTAAGGACGTACCTTTACCTTGTCACACATGGTCCAAGTGGTCTCAGGGATGTTCAGAGGGGCGTAGGACTATCAACTCCTTCATTGGCATCGTACCACCTTAGTAGACTCGTCGAAGCCGGATACGTGAGACAAGATGAGGAGGGCAGGTACGTTGCCTCGGAGGAGTCATCCACCGAGATCTTGGAGGGATATGTTAAGGTGGGAACTGCCCTGGTTCCACAGTTCCTCTTCTTCGCCGTTCTGTTCACGATCCTGATCGTATTCTTTTCACTTGAATCCCTCCTATCCACTGGATTCACGATTTATCTCATCACAGCTTCCCTAGCGATGGTCGTTCTCCTCTGGTATGAGTCTCTCAGGTTGTGGCGTAGGCTAGTTGTTGACTCCGCTAACAGGCAAACAAATGATTAACAACGCCATTCAAGGATCTTGAACGGGTCTTCAAATACCCTGAAAAGTCATTAAAATGTGTAGCATCATATACAAAGTCGAGACGCCTATTGTTTAGGTAAATGTAGATGGCAACGAAGAGACTTTCCTTGAAGTATGGTGCAGCCGCGGTTATTGTGGCTCTGGCCATCATCGGGACATCCCTCTACGCCAACACGGCGTTGAATCCAACGAGTATGACAACACAAACAGGTCAGACGAGTTTCCTCGTCATGCTAACTGACCCACCAAACGTTCCAAGGGGAACTACTCAACTTAACGTGACCTATTCAAGCATCCAGCTCCACGTTGTAGCCAGCGACGGCTCATCAAATTGGGTTGCAGCCCAAGAGTCGGGTAGGGTAAATCTACTCTCACTTGTAAACATGACCCAAACAATTGCTACTCTAAGTCTTCCCACAGGCTCAACAGTGGATAAACTTCAGTTCGAGATCTCCGCAGCTGAGGCGAAGGTAAGCGATAAAGTATACCCAGTGACGATGCTCTCCGATAATCTACTGGTCTCACTAAGAGAAACGAAGTTGAATGGAACGAAGACTGGTGCCCTGATCGATCTAAGGCCAACACTCGTCCAGATCAACGCGATGAACTCGACTGGAAGCTTGGTGAGCTACTTCGTTTTATCTCCGAGCGCAACAGCGATAGTCAAATCTAACGTTCTCGATACTCAGACACAAGTCGGCGCAAAATGGAGGATAGGCGATGATGATAACAACAAGCTGAGTCAGGAGTACCGCAGAGCCTCGAACAACATTACGGTGACTTCGTCGAGTCTCTCAGTCAAGGGCAACGTCACAACTCTCAGTGTGACCATCAAGAACATTGGCAAAGCCAACGCAACGATCTCCAGCATCACTCTCAGTGGCGACTTCAACGTCACCTCTACCATCGCAGGTTATGGACAGCAGAATGGAAAGGACAAGTCGGGTAAGCCAGGCATGGGTGGTATGCCATGGGGCTTCATGGGGATGGACAGACCCGACTCCATACCCTTCAAAATCAGTGGTGACACCCTGACTCCTATATTCGGTGACATGAATCCGATGGGTGACTGGGGCACATCAAGATTGGTCCTAAAGCCGGGTAATTCGGCGACGCTAACCTTCAACGGGGTTATAAGTCTACATGTTGATGGCCGAGATAAATCTCCCAAGGTAGCTGTGACACCGGTCAAGGGAAACAGCTACACGATTCATTTAATGAGTGAGGGTTTCAAGACCTTCAAGGTCACAGCATCTTAGTCTCCTTTTTTCGCCCGCACGTATCCTCTGCGCCTTCTTTTACTAGATTCAAAATAGGTGTTCATAACATATAGTTGGAGGGCCACCAACCCTACTTATGATTACATTGGACAAATCCAGGGAACCTATCCTCCTTGCGACCTCCTTAACGTACTCAGAGTCGGTGTTCACGAAGACGGATGGACCAGTATCCATTGAGTACCAGGCAGAAACACCATCAGCCCGCATCCTAATCACCTCCTTGAGAATCCGGACTGTATCTGGCTCCCATAACACTATGTGAGACTTGCCAGTCATCGTTATGGCGTGAAGATTCAGCGTGTCCTCCTCAGCAAGTCTGCCTATCATCTTAACGTCTTTACTAGCAATTGCGGCCCTCATCGAACTCAGTATATCCTCGATGTGATCTAACCTAGCTTTGAAGAGGGGTGAACTGAGAACCTCAATGTGAGCCTCATCCGTTTTCACATCGGAGGCTATCGGTATCACGACCTGCATGAAATCCATCGCATCGGGGCCCGCCAACTGCTCAGCATACGACCTGCCTCCTTTATCCGCATACCAAATCGAAAAACCGCCAGCCAAACTCCTAGTAGCTGAACCTGCCCCTAACCTAACTATCTCTGAGAGCGATATGTCATCGATGTCGAGCTCAAGAGCTTCACGTGAGGCAAACCCCAGCGCTGCGAATCCCGATGCCGAGAAACCGAGGCCCTTACCGTTTGAAAGATTGTTTTTAGATACTATCTTAAAGTGATCGCTGTTCTTCGCCATCATAGCAAGCCTGGTAATAATCGCTATGATTCGATCAAGATCCGAACCTGAGACCCTATTATCATTGATCACAACTGAATCCTCCATTAGAGTCTCATCGAATTGAACCGTGGTGACGGTTTCCAGTGCATCTGAACATACGGAGATACTATCGTGGAAGGGAATTCTTAGAGCCACGTCTTTCAGCCCATGGTATTTTATTAACCCCTGAATGGGGTGAGCGATGGCCGTCGCCTTCAATTTGACTCACCTAGTGACTAGTTAAAGGGATCAATCATTAATGTTAAATGGTTTTTTTCCAACAAGTGTCTCTGATTGAGATTAATTCAATCGGGGGCGCTTGAAATCAAGAGTCTCGTCCTCTTCATGTAATTGACAAAATCCGCGCGCGATCTGGCGCTTGACGCTCTAGGAATGGTTAATGAGTTGGCGATCGCTGATAATCATAGGATTCCCAGTATTAGCGCGGTTATTCTATGCAATTCGTGAACACCTGGTTTAGAATTCGATCGATTCATAGCGTACTTAAGACTTGTACCGATCCTCACGCACACACTCCTTATGGTAAGGAGCCCTAAAGAGGATCCATATTAAACGAGTTTTGGGGGGCCTCTTCAGCCCCATCGATTTAAAGAAGGGCGGAGGTTGCAACTCCTATCTATTTCCACCCTCGAATACTGCTCAAAGCTAGCCTGGGCTTAAGAGCCTTGCTGACGATGAATTAGAACAAAAGTTCATAGAAATCGCGCACTTCAATAGTCTAGTGAACTTGATGTGGCTAACCGGGGCTTTGGAACCACCCAATAATATTAATTCCAAGCTGCAAATTATCAATCTGCGCATAAGATAAGTAGGCATTTGAGAACGGAGTGTAATCACCGGCTCCACTTATTACTACAACTTTCCCTGTGCCCTCATACACAGCTAATACGGGTGGTTTTATAGCATGTGCGCTGCTGTAACCGGATTCCCCAATTTGTGCAACCATTGTAGCCTTTGATGAATCAATAGTTAGATCAACGGGACCCGTCCAAGATCCAGTGTTATGTGTTCCCTGAACTACAGGAACAACAATATTCGTGATTCCGTTTGTGATAGCATGCTTGTAAATATATTTAACGATGTAACCAACCGCGGTGGAAAATGGTGCTTGAACGTTATCGTTGTTGACAACTATTCCGAAGTCATCGAGCATAGGGTTACACCACGAGGCACGCGTTTCATCTAAATTATTGGCTATTAATAGTATATTTCCACCTTTTTTCACCCAATCTGCTATTAGAGGTCCATCACTTATTCCATAGTTTCTATTCCCGGCTATGATTAATACACCATAATTTGATAGTGTTGGAATATCTATGACACTATCATTCGATAATGAGTCTACCGTATATCCCTTTGATCTTAGGCTTGAGAAGAACTGTGTATGACCCGCGTCTCCAGTTGAGAGATCAGCGCCTATGGCCAATATTTTTTGTGCACTCCCGACCTTGATCTCTGTTTCATTTATGTGAGTCAGAGTTATGGTGGGATTAATATTGGTCGGTAAATTACCATTTTGTCTAGTTATATAATAGTAAATAGAACCTCCTCCAATCAGGAATCCGACAAGACCAATAATTAGATACTTAGAATCCATAGTGATATCTTTAATTTTCCGACTTAAAGGTGTGTCGAGCGCGCATGCCTTGGATGATCCCTGAACTCGAGGAGACCATATGAATCATGGATCAGAACTATTGGCCCTACGAACTGGACGCGAACCGCAAGATCCTCAAAGCCTTCATCAATTACTCATCGGAGCAAGGGCTAGTTGAATCCCTGTTCAAGGTGGAGGATTTATTCGCCTCTGAGACAATAAACGTGGCCAAAATCTAGATGCAGCTCGCGTGTGCGGGATCACCACTTCTCAGTGTGCACACGAGCTTGATTATACCTATCAGCTGGCGGCTTCTCCTCGTCGGGGACTCCGACAGCTACAACACACAATGGGTAAACCGTCTTAGGGATCCCCAGCAACTCCCTGATCTTCCACACCGTATCATCATTGGGGTAGATACCACACCAAGTAGCACCATAACCCATAGCATGCGCAGCCAATAGCAGGTTCTCGGTTGAGGCTGAGCAGTCCTGAACCCAGAAACCTGGACAGGTCTGAAGATTCGGGTCCGCACACACGATTACCGCAATGGAGGCCTTAGGCAACATCCTCGTGTAGGGCTGTGCCTCGGTTATCTTATCGAATGTGGCCTTATCCTTCACCACTATGTAGTGCCAGGGCTGCTGGTTGCAGGCTGAGGGGGCCGCCATAGCCGCTTCGAGGAGCAACTTTACATCATTTTCAGGGATCGTCTCCCCGGTGAACTTTCGAATGCTTCTCCTACCAAGAATGACCTGTATCGCATCCAATTTGATCGAGACCCTTTTGGTCTTTGCGACTAAATAAAGAATCTCGCACACGCGAGCGAATACTCATAAGCATGCGCCTTCATGTGCACGCTCTTAGAGAACAATATGTATTAAAGATCAGGAGTAAAGTGACTGATCAATATGAAAATAGGAATTCGAACCATAATCCTATTGATCCTTGGAGTAATAGGCACGCTCGCCCTGGTATACAACCAAGGTTACTCGGTACCGGACCTAATCGAGGTACGATACGGATTACCCCTCACTTGGGGAGCAAATATTCTCAGCACAGTAGCGGGCTCAACCAACGAATGGAGAGTCGACCTAATCATCCTGGCTATAGATGCAGCCTTCTGGTTCATGGTCCTGATAGCTGCGTCAACGATATTGAACTATAGGAGAGGAAATTCGAAAAAGAAGCTGTAAGTAACATTTGGCGCGCGCAATCCGCCACTAGACAAGTGCCCTTGGCTAAAAACCGTGTGGATCATCCAAAGGAAAAGAGCCGTCAAATTTTACAGAAAGGCTTTAAACCGGGCTCCGCATCTCCTTGCGTGAATCCCCCAGGAATGGGGGCAATGACTCTCAGAGTGTTCAACCATGAGTGAAGAGAAGAAGCCCATCGAGGAGAAGCCAGAAGAAAAACCAGTCGAGGAGCCCAAGGTCAAGACCCCCGTAGTTGAAGCAATTTCAAGTGAAAAGCCTGTGGAGGAAACGAAGACCGAGGCCCCAGTTGTTGAGGCAATTTCAGATGTAAAGCCCATAGAGGAATCAAAGGCTGAGGCACCAATTGCTGAGGCGATTCCAGGTGAAAAACCCGCGGAGGAAACGAAGACAGGGGCTACAGTCGAGGCTAAAGAGGAGAAGCCACCAGAGGAGCCGCGTATAGAGGGTGCCGTAAACAAGGGCGACTTCATCCTCATGGAGATGACCGGCAGGGCTGAGGAGACCGGTGAAGTCTTCGACACTACAAATGAGGAGGTAGCAAAGGAGAAGGGCACCCACCGTGAGGGAAACGTCTATGGCCCACGCCTCGTCGTAGTCGGCGAGGGCTGGGTGCTACGTGGACTCGACGCACGCCTACGCGGTGTCAAACCCAATGAGCAAACATCCATAGAGATCCCGGCCGCAGAGGCATTCGGCGAGCGCGACCCCGTTAATGTACAGTTGATCCCCTATCGCATTCTGCGCAGTAAAGGCGTCAACCCAGTACCCGGGGCGGAGTTGGAGATAGACGGCCGACAAGCGGTTATACGCAGCGTAGGCGCTGGACGCGTCCAAGTGGACTACAACCACGCATTAGCTGGCAGGAAGATCATCTACGACGTTAAGGTAACGGAGATCATCTCGGAGGAAAAGGCGAAGGTCACCGCTTTAATCGGTCGCCGCTTCGTCGGTGTCAACGCCGAGAAGTTCGGTCAGAAAATGGGGAAGAAGAAGATGACCATCATCATCCCCGACGAGATATTCTTCGGCGAGAACATCCAGATCGCTAAAAGGGGTCTAGCAATGGACGTTTTAAAGTTCTTCCCGGAGCTCGAAGATGTCGAGTTCCAGGAAATCGTAAAGCGCAGCTAAATTCCCTCTATAACGGTGACCCAATGGACTCTGACTCACTCATCGTGGGTGCAGGATCAGCGGGTCTTCTAGCGGCTAAGGAGATAGCGTCCAAGGGTTTCTCAGTCAAGATTCTAGAAGAACACAGCCAAGTAGGGATTCCAAGCCACTGCGCTGGCCTCGTTAGTATAGAGGGACTTAAGAGGATTGGGGTGGTAGCGTCAAAGAGTTTCGTCCAAAACGATGTTGTCGGAGGGTGGATCTACTCACCTGACGGACACAGCATTGAGATCAGGGATAAGCGCCCACGTGCACATGTCATAGATAGAATAGCGCTCGACCAATATCTAGCAGAGTCTGCAATCGACGCCGGAGCTGAACTCGTCTTAGGTAGAAGAGCAGAGAAGCTTAAGCTAATCAACGGCTCAATAGTAGGCGTAATCGGAACCGAGTGGGCCGAAGAGTCGCGCCTCATCATTGATGCAGAGGGACCCTCACGTAGACTTGTTAAGGAGGCTGGGCTGGTCAATTCCAGACGGGTACCACTCCTTGGCGTAAACACAGAGGTGAAGTGCGACATGGACCCCACAATGGTTGAGGTCTGGTTTGGTGAAGAGACTGCCCCAGGATTCTTTGCATGGGTAATACCAATCTCGAACCAGGAGGCTAGGGTGGGACTCGCTACGAGGGTCGGTGACCCTATCATGTTGTTGACCCGCTTTATCAAGAGGCGTTTCGGCGCTGTTTCCTATCAATCTCCAAGAATTGGCCAGGTGCTCGTGGATGGTCCGGTAAGCAGAACATCGTTCCCCGGAATGTTGCTAGTAGGGGACGCCGCAGGACAAGTCAAACCGACGACAGGAGGCGGCATAGTACTCGGTGGTTTATGCGCCATCAAAGCTGGGAGTGTAGCATCCCAAGCACTTGAATCCGGTGATCTCTCGGAGAGATCACTTGTACATTATGAAGATGAATGGAGGAGACTCTACGGGGCAGAGTTCAGGAGCATGCAGACTCTACGCAACCTCGTTGATAGAATATCGGATGAAAGGATGAATAGGCTCCTTCGCGTCTTCAACGATTCTGGGCTCAATAACGTGGTTGAAGAAATAGTCGCGGGCGGGGATATGGACCTTCAAGGAGAAGTCATAAAACGAGCGCTCTCCGAGCCAAGACTCATGAGGGCAATGGTCAGTGGACTTGGGAGACTCGCCTTCGCCGAATTACGCAACCTAGTGAACATTTAAATATCGAACCAAGGTTGTATGTGGGCTGATAAGTATGTCAACTTGCATCTCCTGTGGTAGGAAGGTTGCACCCGAGGAGAAAGCTGTCAAGATGAGCTGCCCCAACTGCGGTGCCGTCACAATTTGGCGCTGCGAGAAATGTCGGCTCTTTGGTCGCACCTACAGGTGCCCCGCCTGCGGGTTCCAAGGCCCTTAAAATAGACTTTCCTAATTCTCGAAATATCCTCAATAGAATGGATTTATTCAAAAATTGATATTAGTTAATCCTCACTTCATTAACGGGAGGTTGCCTGTTATCTTGTCAAGCTTATCGTTCCTCTCGGGTCCGAGACCTAGGGCGGTAATGCTTCCTGGTGGGACCTCGGTGAGACCCCGATCTTGAATAACTGTGTAGACGATGTCGAGATTATCCGCTTTATCAGCTAGCTCCTCAAGCTCCTCCTGCGAGTCGACTTGGAGGGCAACCTTCTTCGCTCCCTCGTCTCGCCACTTCCGCCAACCCGCGTGGTTCTCCTGCTTTGCTTTCTCCGAGCAGTCGACGGCTGCATGGCAAGCCTGGGCTATCATCTTACCGACACTCATCTTCAGGTCAGTGCGTATTACTATGCACATCTTGTACTCGAACTGGCTCTGTCTGCTCATGGGATGAGCCTCTCCCTGTCACGCGGGAACATACAGCACTCCCTGATGTTGTCCTTCCCAGTCACGATCATTGTCAGCCTTTCCAGCCCGATGCTCCACCCCGCGTGAGGGGGAGCACCATAAGCGAAAGCCTCGATATAGCTCTCGAAGTTCTCTGGGTGCAGCCCCTTATTACTTATCCTCTCCCTGAGTAACTCGGGGATGTGAATGCGCTGCGTGCCGCTACTTATCTCAATGCCACCATAGATGCAGTCGAATGCATGGACAATCTCCGGGTTATCCACGTAGGGCATAGAATAGAACGCCTTCTGTGCTGCGGGCCAATCCTTTAGGAAAAAAGCCTGTTCCCCCACGAGCTCCATCATCTTCCTTTCCTGAGGCTTCGTAAAGTCGTCCCCCCATTTGATCTGCTCCCCCGCCTTCTGAAGCATCTCGATCGCCTTTGTATATGTGACACGCTTGAATGGCAGCTCTGGGATGAGCAACTCCCTATTAAGGGTCTTGAGTTCCTCTGGGCAGTGTTCCTTCACATCCCTCAGCATGTGGATAAGCACCTTTTCGAGTACCTTCATAACAATCTCGTCATCAGCAAAAGCCTGCTCAATATCCATCTGTCTAATCTCGTTTAGGTGGGTGGGGGTATTGAATTTTTCAGCCCTCCAGATTGGGGTTACTGTGAAGACCTTCTCGAAGCTGATTGCGCACATCTGTTTGTAGAGTTGGGGACTCTGAGCGAGAAACGCCTTCTTCTCGAAATAGGGCAGACTGAATAGATCTGCGCCGCCCTCTGACGCTGAGGCAATGATACAGGGTGGCTGTATCTCAACATAGCAGTTCTCCGTCAACCAACTGCGGAAAGTTGAGAGCAGCCTATTCTGAATAGTAAATATTGCGCGGGTCTGCGGTGCCCTAAAGTCTAAGAAACGCCAATTCAGCCTCGTCTCCAGCTCACTCTGGCTTGTCTCAGTGATATCCACAGGGAGGGGCTGCCTCGACTTATTCACGACCTCAATCTTATCAGGGAAAAACTCCATACCGGCATTAGCGATCTTACTCTGCTCAGCTTTACCAGTGACAGCGATGACATCCTCCCTACCGAAACCCTCCTTAGGGTATAAGTTAAGGTCCTTCACGGTGACCTGGATCTCGCCGGTCCTATCACGCATCACGATGAACTTGATCTTCGCTAAGTCCCTCGTACGAACGACCCACCCCGCAATGGTGACTTGTTCGTCCTGCCTTTTCTTAGCTTCCTCGATGTATACCCTGTCGAACATTAAAGAACCCACTTGTAAGCTACCCAGCTAGGTGAGAGGTGGGTATAAAAATACTTTCGAGCTTCTAGTAGGCATACTCTACGCGAAGGTCCATCTTGCGAACCTTCTTCGCAATATCGACTAAAGCCTGGATACGCTTCTTGCTGAACCGCTTAGCTCCCCGTGCTCCTAGTACGACCCGAGTCTCCGTGCTCCCATCAGGGAGCCAAATAATATTGATTGTGACGATCTGCTGCCCTGAGAATAGGTCCTCAAGGAACTTCCTGTCGTTCATTCCAGCCTCAATTACGACAACCCTCTTGTTCAGTGCGTCACCGAGATCGCGAATAGGTTTAGGGTTAACGTTGAATTTAGCGGAGTCACCCTTCCCAACAACTAGTACGAGGAAACCCCCTGCATCTACCACGTTATCCAGAGTGACGGTTTGAAGGAACTGGTTCTGGCCCTCGTAGCTAATGAGCTTCTTAGCCACTTCCATGTACTCGTTTGTTACGGCGCCTGTCTTGATCTTCGTCTGGCACTTCGAGCATAGCATGCCGCTCTTTAAACAGAACTCACATAGTTGCGTTTGCACTCAGTGGTCCTCCGGGTATCCGGGGGAGCCGCCGCGAGAGCCTAATGGTTTGCGCCTTTAAGGCTTGAGCACGATCTCGATTGTGCTGACGTTTGAAGGCGTGCTACGCTCCTCGGACTGCATCTGTTCAGTACCTATCTTAATCTCTAAGACTGTGACACTCGGCATGAACCTGTTCCTGAGTACCTCAACGACATCGACAGCCCTGCTGATTGACTGTCCACGTGCCTTAACTGAAATGCTCTCCTGACCACTTTTGAAAAGGGTCATGCATGCGAGGACATAGTTGAGTACAGGCTTTCGTCCGATGAATACGGTGTTAGATCTCTCCACTTTGGACTCCTCCAGACATTCGTTTTCTATAGGTGTGCTAAAATGAGTTGTTGTTGGGTTAAAAAGCTATCGGGTTTTAGGGAAAATTGGCTTATTGAGGGGGTAAACGTGCTCCGTTTCTCTTATCTAGGCTGTTTTTAATGGTTAGTCGAGCGTGATTCTAGTTATCATTCCGGTATCTGTCGTTAGTCCAGATATCCGCCGTGTTACTGTAATAGCCTCGCTCCCAGAAACCCAGCTTGTCATGAGAGACAAACGTGATCTTCGTCAGCCACATTGCGGACTTGTAAGCGTACTTCTTTGGGACAACGAGCCTCATCGGCCCACCAAGAGGCTGGCTGAGGTCAGCGCCGTTTAGCCTGTGGGCGAGAACTACGTCTCCACCCTGAAGATCCGATAGGGGAAGGCTGGTGGTATATCCATCGGCGCACTCGAACAAAGCGTACTTCGCCACCTCCTTTGGCTTAACCCTCTCCTGTAGGACACTGAACAGCACACCACCCCATTTCTGAGAGAGCACACTCCAACCCTCCACACAATGGAAATTACTCACCACCTCTACCTGGGGTAGAGCCATGAAGTCGTCCCAGTTAAGCTTGAACGACACATCCACTTCTCCATCGACGACGAGGCTCCAGTCCTTCTTATCGATGACTGGGAGTATGGGGGTTATGCCCGGGTGGTCGATACCCCACCTCATTAACTCTTTGATGGGAGCCTGATGTGGCGGAAGCTCGCCCCGGGGGCCCTCAGGCTTCTTCTTCCTCCAGAACAATGTCGAGTAAAGCCATTATCGTCGAGGGCAATAAACCTGCCCAAGCCTAGAATGGATTAAACACGTAGACCACCCAGTTAGCATCATGGATGATCGGGAGAGAGCGAAGAAGATTATAGCACTACTAGAAGTCGAGTACCCCCTTGATAAAGGGACAATGCTCCACTGGGAGACCCCCTTGGAGCTCCTCGTAGCCACAATACTGTCAGCCCAAAGCACCGACGAGCAGATCAACAAACTCACCCCCGCTCTTTTTAAACGATATAAAACAGCAGCTGACTACGCCAAAGCGGAGAGGACCGAGCTCGAGACCTACATTAAGTCCTCGGGTTTCTTCCATAGAAAAGCCGAGCTAATACAGGCAGCAACTCGACAGATAGTAGATGAGTTTGACGGAGTAGTCCCCAACACAATGGATGAGCTCCTTACCCTCAAGGGTGTGGCCAGAAAGACAGCAAACCTCGTCCTGGGAAACGCATACGGGATCGTCGAGGGCATAGCTGTCGACACCCACGTGATTCGCCTCAGTCAACGTCTCGGCTGGTCCAAGCAGAAAAACAGGGATAAAATTGAGAAAGACCTCCTCGAACTCATCCCCCGGAAGAAGTGGTTTGAGGTGAACTATCTACTCATAACACACGGGAGAAAGATCTGTGATGCTAAGAAGCCAGACTGCGCCAACTGCGTCGTCAGTAAGCTTTGCCCCTCCGCATTCACCTTTTCACACAACCGGAGATAACCAGTTTCACTCACCAGAGACCCCAAATGGCCTACTTTGATTTTATATTATGGGTTCCTAAGGTTACCATGTCAGTTACTGTACTTATGCCTCGTAGCTGACGATACCAGCATCAGGAGGCTCGAGCCTCCAAACTCTTACAAGAATTAGTGTAGATCTGCTTTTAGAAATCCTATTAAATTTGACAATTAGCTAGACTTATTTTAGGTTTACATGAATATCATTTGGATCTGACTATAAGGCCATAATGAACCGATTTATCTTCAAAAAGGTAAAGATTTAGGAAGAATAGAAGTGCCCAGACGAGCGCGCGTGCTCGAGCTCATGATAAATCTGCTTGTACACCTTCGCCTTGCTAAGGGTCCTTTCCCGCTCCTTCGCCATATACTGGACGGTAGCCTCAGTGACATCATTCTTCGGCTCAGCAGGAATTCCGAGGGCGACCATCCTTGGGGGAATAATCTTCCGCGGGCTCACGAGGGCACCGGATCCCACCATCGCCCCCTCCCCGATCTCAGCCCTATCGAGAACGATGGCCTGAATGCCAATTATAGCGTTATCCCCGATCTTGGCACCATGAACCGTGGCTCCATGACTCACGATTACATCCTTACCAATGCTGACGGGGTTGCCCGTTGGTGCCTCGATCAGACATCCCTCAAGCACGGTTGTGCGAGCACCTATCACAACGTTGTCGTCGTCCCCACGTATCACGGCATTCGTCCAGACGTTTACGTCCTCGTCCAGAGTAACGTCGCCAATGACCCAGCTGCCTGGGGCCAAGAAAACGCTTGGATGGATCTTCGGCTTCTTACCTTCGAACTCTATTACAGACATGCTGAGAAAAATAGAACCAGCTAGTGAAAAGACTACCTACTAATTTCGGGAGAGTCGGACGGGGGTGAATAAGAGTTACAAATGGCCTTTTCCCAAGGCTTTTATTCCTTCCTCCTACCGTATCCCGAGGTAGAAGGGATGGACTACAGGAGATATCTAGTTGAGGTAGGAACTGGGATCGACCTTCATGGCGAGGACGCAACGAAGGCCGCTCAGAGGGCCGTAAAGGACGCCATAAGCCATAGCAGCATGATCGGCCTAAGTCAGCTGTTTAAGATCAAAAATTTCTCCGAGATTGAAGATGCTCTTATGGTTGACGTCACCATAGCTACGCCTGACCCAGAAAAGGTGGATGGTGAAGTAGTTCTTTCTACCCTTCCAGAAGGGAAGAGGCGAATTAATGTCATAAAAGGCGGCTTCAGGTTCCCAACCGACTCTACAAAGGATGAGGCGAAGACCCACCCAATTTTGATGGTCAACGCGGTAATCGTCGTCCTAGTCGACGTTGATAAGGTCCCGAGAAAATAGAGGTTTAGAGCGGTTTTCCACACTTTGTGCAGAACTTCGCGTACCTAGTGTTCTCCTGACCACAGTATTTACAGTAGACGGTTGTGGTCCTTTCTGTTACATTCGTCTTCGCAATCTTCACATTCTTATCAACCTCTTGAGCGACCTCTCGGAAAGTATCCTGAACAATTTTTACCCCCTCATCAATGGCCTTAGAGGCCTTATCAAGGGCCATATCCATCTCCTGCCTCCAGTGTGGGTCTGAAGCCCATGGTATGGACACACTCTCCTTGACCCCCTTCTCGGTCCTAACGCCGCACTTAGGACAAAAGTTTGCCTCAGCATCGATCTCCTTGCCACAGTTTGAACAATAAGACAAATTCTACACCCAATTCAGGCTTGGAAGCGAGAACACTTTAATCTTGCTAGTGGCGCGAGCACCGGAATTCAAAGATTGAAACAATGGACGACGCAAACAATATTCGCGCAAGAAAAACTTGGGGAACCCCAAAAGGACATGAGGCACTTACCAGTCGCTCTTGCTATCCAACCAAACCTTAGTCTCTGGGTGGATCTCCGGCCATGTCTTCACATACGCCTTTGCCCTATCAGTGAGCTGAACCGTCTGGTCGTATCCCTGTTTCTTTATGAACTCCTGGATCTCCTTCTGGGTCTTCCTCTTCACCTCCCACTTATTCGCGTTGGCGACCCTCAGGAGGAAACGAGTGTAGTTTGAGGCTGCGAGGCGGAGATATTCTAGGTCGACCTTGTCAACTGTATCGTATTGGCTATGGCCAAAGCCTCTGCCAGTGCTCGTGCGTATCGTCTCCGGATCTCCCCCACTCCCGCAGGGAACGCTCCTAAGGTAGAATGGCCAATGGTCGCTATATGGACCAACACGCTCGAAGTAGGGCAGTTCAGTCTTCATCTCCTTGGCGCAGCTATCCATGAATGGCTCGAGCTCAGGGAAGTCGTGTATGATAATACCCTTCCGTGACTTACCACCGCCTGCGTCGAGATTGAGCATAAACCTGATGTTATCCATCTCATCTGCATGCATGGCGGTATAGTTGTAGCTACCATAGAGACCGATCTCCTCTGCGCCAAAGCATATGCAGCGTACGCGTCTCTTGAGCTTCTGCTTGACCATGGTGAGGTCCCTTGCGATTTCCAATACCGTTACTGTGCCCGAGGCGGGGTCCTCAGCCCCTTGGCTTATGTCGTGCCCATCGTAGTGACTACCCACGACGACGTATTCCTTACTCTTCGACGTCCCAGGGATGTCCGCGATGACGTTGTAGGTTGTCACCTCCATGTTCTTATCCGTCGTTTTGATTCTAAGAGTAACCTTCCCCTCCCTCTCAATGCTCCGCACAAGGTACATACCATCCTCGTAGCTCACACTAATGGAGGGGATGACTGGGCTGATACCGCCAGTTTGAGGCCCGTAGGCGGGGTACTGGTTCATGAATATCCAACCCTTTGCCCCCGCGAGGACACTCCTCAGAAACTTCTCCGACCTGTGAAGCGACCGCGTCATACCCAGCGGATTCGCGCTACTAACCATTACAATGTTACCATCGATATCCTTCTTCCTTTTCTCGTAAATATCGATAGCGCCGTCCCCAAGCCAAATAAGGTTTGCTTCTACCTCACCAGCGATGCTATGAGGTAGACTGATACAGCCGATCTCCTTCTTCAAGGGGCTTACGATATCAAGCTTCGAAGGCCCCCTCTTCCAGCCAGGTATCTTGTAACCCTCGTAGTAAGCTTCGGGGATCCCATAGCCCTTAAGCTTCTCAACCATATACTTGACCGAACCTAGATCTCCAGGAGTGCCAGGGAATCTGCTCCCGTAAACATCGCAGAGCATCTTCAGGTTGTCCATCGGCTCTGACGACGTGTATATCTCGGATACTATCTTTTTATCAACTTCAAGCCAAGGGTTGGCCAAAATTTGTGCACCGAGGAACTGTTTACGCGCAACCGATTTAAAACATTTCAAAGAAGGATCATTCAACCGTACTCTAATCATAAACAATTCGAATTCTGGGTTAGCACCAGCACGGGGATATTATAGCTACTCTCGAGGAATGCATGGAGAAGAGGTCAATTTAACCATATGAATTAATTATATAAGCACAGAGATCAAAGTTCAGGGGCCGTCACTGCGATGACTCTGACCTCATCGCATGTGTCCTCGCAACGATCAGTAATTGTCTCGAGCGAGTCCATAAAATCGGATAGAAGGATGGCCTGACCGATCTCGACAGATGCAGTGGTGAGACCCGATATGGATCGTCTCCCTCTCTGGTAGAGACCATCCATCTGCTCTTCCAATCGCTCAACCTCGTCAGCAGCCTTTAAGGCATCCTGGAACTCCCTATCTGTCAACTTTTCTATGCAGTCGTCGAGCTTTATGACGCATGTCTTTATCACGTGTGCCATCTCGCCAGTAGTTACCTTCACTTCATCTGGCATATCTAAGAGTCTGAACTCGACGAGTATTCGTCCAGTTTCATTTATCCAGTCTATCACGTCATCGATTTGTCTCCCTAAGCGCATGAGATCCTCCCTTTCTGAAATTGGGAGGTCGCCTGTTGCGAGTTCGCCAATAATTTTTCTCTTTAAGAGATCGGCCTCCTTTTCCTTTAACTGAAGAACTTCGAAGCTGCGTTCAAGGTCCTCCCTCTTCCCTTGGAGTGCAAAGTTGATGCATCGATCTAGTTGCTCTGCAGCCATTACAGTGGTCTTTGAGTGCTCCAGGAGCATGCTTATTGCTTGAACCTTTCTACGCGTCTTTAGCCAACTCTCGAGTGGTTTCACAGTTACATCTCACCCTATTCAAGTGATAGAGCTTTCTCCAGTCCCTCATCGGGGACTCTGAAAATTAGAAGATTCACAACAGGTAGGCTTACGTATGCCTCATCTCCTATCGCTAGGTTCTTCTCCTCGCCTATGATAGGCGTCTTAACTAGTAGGGATATATCATTCTCGGTCTTCACCGTATATCTTATTGAGTCCCCAACGAAATTCGCCTCGACGACATCACATCTAAATGAATTTTCTTTTTGGGGATTCCTGTTAAGATCTATGAGCTCGGGACGGATTGCTAAAACACAGGCTTCCTTTTTCCTGAGCGGTGGTGTAAGATCGCATTTTGTCTTTATCTTGAATTTATTCACGTCGATTAAGAGGTCAGTATTATCTATCTCAAGTATCTCACCGGTGATGAAGTTAGCTTCTCCTAGGAACTTTGCCGTAAATAGCTCTTTTGGCTTCATGTAGAGTTCTTTTGGCGGACCAACTTCCACGATTCTCCCAGCCTTCATAACGATAATTCGGTCTGAAACTGATAAGGCCTCTTCTTGATCATGTGTCACGTGTATCGCGGTTAGACCTAGATCCTTTACTAGTCGCCGAAGCTCGTATCGGAGGACGGTTCTAACCTTGAGATCAAGGGCTCCGAGGGGCTCGTCTAAAAGTAGGAGGGTTGAACCCGATGTGAGAGCCCTAGATATCGCAGTCTTCTGCCTTGCTCCGCCACTGAGTTCCTTAGGATAAAGAGATACATAATCCTCCAAGTTCATCATGTGGAGCATCTCTTCTACGGGCCTATCACGTTCAATAGGTGAGACGCCACGAATCATGAGGCCGTAGGAAACGTTATCATAGACATTCATGTGAGGAAATAGGGCTATTTCTTGGAAAACATAGCCAATACCTCTATCTTCAATGGGAAGGGTTGTCACATTTTTATTATTGATTAGTACGTAACCTTCGTCGGGTTGAACGACTCCAGCGATCGATTTGATGAGTGTCGTCTTTCCACAGCCACTTGGACCAACGATTGAGAGGTACTCGTCATCATAAATTGTGAGGTCGATACCGTTAAGTGCTATAACCTTTCCATACTGCTTCCTGAGTCCTACGACCTTAATCTCTGGCATCTAGCTCGCCTCCAGCTCGCTCTGTAGCCCAAGCATCGGGTACTCGTAGATGTGTGAGTTCATCGGATCGAAACTAATACTAACCCAGTCACCATGATTGAGTTCATTTCTTGCCTCCTTTATTGCAACACGGGCGGCAACTTCGTCACCGTTCGTTAACCTGATCACATATCGAACATGGCTGCCTAAGAAGTGGACCTCAATTATCTCACCAGATAATCTGTTAGGTTCATCCCCTCTCGGTTCGGGCGTTACCGAGATCTTCTCCTCCCTTAAAGCAACGATAACGGCTTCCTCCGGTTCGAAGCTTGAGTCGAGGACTCTGATTTTCAGACCTTCCCTAAGGGTTAAGGTGCTTCCCTCCCTCGACCTACTTTCAACAATCGCCTCGAGGAAGTTTGTGTTCCCTACGAAATTGGCGACGAATATCTTCTCTGGACGGTTGTAAACGTGGTAAGGCGTCCCGTACTGTTGCAAGCGTCCCTTACGGAGGACTAGAATACGGTCGCCTATAGTCATTGCTTCCTCCTGGTCGTGGGTCACGTGGATGACAGTAAAACCTGACTCCTTCGCGAGTCGTCTAAGCTGTACTCTAAGTTCTAGACGTAATCTGACGTCGAGAGCGCCTAAGGGTTCGTCTAATAGGAGTAACTTAGCACCAGATGCGAGGCCTCTCGCGAGGGCTACACGTTGCTGCATACCTCCACTAAGCTCGTTCGGATATGCATCGATACGTTTGTCTAATCTCACGAGTCTTAGCACATTCATTGCGGTTTGTTCCGCATTGACCTTACTATTGTCCTTGGCCAATGGTCCGAATGCGACATTTTCTAGGACAGTCATGTGCGGGAAGAGGGCATATGTCTGTGGCACATAGACGGTGTTCCTATCCTCAGCCAAGGTTTTATTGACATTCCTCGAGTCGATGAAAATCTCGCCTTCATCCGGCTTGATGATGCCAGCTATCGTCCGAAGCAGTGTAGTCTTACCGCTTCCCGTTGATCCGAGGATACAAACGTACTCACGATCCTTCACATCAAAAGTTACACCGTCGAGTGCCTTAACATTATCAAAGCGCTTCGTAACGTTCAACAAGCGGAGTGTGGGCATCTCACTTCTTCCCCCTATATACTATGAGCCTAAGCGCTAATAGAGAGGCAAAGGAAATCAAGACTAAGAATGCGATTCCCAATGCGATATCTGACTGTGTTGCTGGCACCTGGTGCTTGATCCAGGAGACCAAGAGCACCGGAGAGGTCTTCAGGGTCTGGGAGACCGCGGTCGCAGCGCCAGTCTCGTTGAGGCTTCTCGTGAAGACGAGTATCGCTCCGGATAGGAAGCTATACTTTGTGAGCGGAACAATGATTTTCCTGAAGACATGAAAGGGCCTGCTGCCTAGAGTTCTCGCTGTTTCCTCCATCTCTAAAGGTATTCCTTCTATCGCAGCGGCCATCGCCTGAACAAAGTAAGTGTATGTAATTGTCATCTGGGCAAAGACGAGTATCCAGAATTCTGGTAGGAAACCAAAGGAGCGCCAGAATATTCCGAGAGATACGCCCAGTGCTACGCTAGGCACGACTATCGGGACGTTCACAATGGCGTCGAGTAGGGTCGTCCAGAGCCTACCAAGCCTCTTCCTTGCGATGAGAATGGCAACGGGTAGCCCTAAGCCTATGTTAATCAACGTTACAAGCACGCTTATAGTGTAGGAGAATGTCATCGACTGCCAATAACTGGACCAGACTCCTACTCCAGAGATCGCTCTCTGAAGCGTCCCATCCGTCAACGCGGTGAATGTAGGGAATGTGATGTAGATCGCTGGGATAAGGACGAAGAAACCGAAGATGAAGAAGGTTAGCCCGTTTCTCATATTTACGCTCCTACCAGAGCTCAACCTTGCTTCTGGACTTGGATAGACCCTGTTTATCGGAATCTTCAGCCTATTACCGAGCAGACGGATGAGAGCGAAGACTGTAACAGATGATATTATGAGTGTGAAGCTTACGAGGACCATAGGACCCTGGAGGCCAGCGTTCTTGGCATTGTTTATGAAGACAGGACCGTTCTCGAAGCCACCAGCCACTATCACTGTTGCACCGGTTTCAGATAGTGACCTAGCGAAGGCCAGTAAGAACGCCGCTATTAATCCAGGTCTGAGGAGGGGGAGGGTCACGGTTCTCGCTATCGTGAACGTGCGAGCCCCGAGGGTCTTCGCCGCTGTCTCATAGATAGTGTTGTACGCGAGTAGTTCACCGACCATTACCCTAACAACTACCGGGAAGGAGAATGTGAAGTGGAGTAAAAGTACAAGGATCAACCCAGGAGCCAAAGAGACCCCAAGGACGCTGATTGGTCCTGTGTTACCCCAGAAGAGCAGCGTCGAAAAACCCAGTGCAACCGTCGGGATGACGAACGGTATGTCCGCAAGGGCATCCAATATATTAATCCAGCGTGATTTACTCCTAGCGATATACCAAGCGAAGGGGAGGCCAGCTAAGAGGTCTAACGTCGCCACGGATAACGCGATAGCGAATGACCAGAATATCGAGGCTTCTGCTCGCAGTAGAAGGTCATTATTAGAGAAGACCTGCCCGACCAGATCTAATTCGAATGTTATGCCGAGGATTGGAGGAAGCAGAATGAAGAAAACTAGGAAGACTACAGCGATGATATACACCGCTCTCTTTGACTCGCGGTGAGAAGACAGCTTGTCGAGTCTCACCATAATTGAGTCAAGTAGCCGATTCGCCATTTTCTCTACTCCAGTATATAGTTATGTAAGGGATATTAGGATCGAATCTAATCGATCAGCTTTATAATTTCCTTTCATAGAAAATATACTCCTACATAATCTATATAATCTATATAAATTTCGTTCCAGGATTATCGCAGAAGGAACAATAACTGAGTTATTCTAAAAAGGAATTTAAGTGAAGCACCTCAACCCTATTTGGCTGCCGGTTTGAGCATACTCATATTCACGGATAATCCTGGAGTTCAGGAGGTAAAACTCGTCACAGAGGAGCTCAGAGGGAGAGGGCTTAAAGTACGCTCAATGGCACCTTGGGACTTCAGCCTGCCAAACCTACCCGATCTCGACGCCGAAGTCGTCTACGCACCCAGCAACATGCTTCACCGTGGGAGCACATACGAACTTACTCATAGACTGCTGATTCTTCGTGAATTAGAGAAGAAGGCAATCGTGGTAAACCCGGTAGAATCGATGCTCCAATATTCTAAGGAGCAGCTAACAATGAGATTAGTCAAGTTAGGTCTGCCTCATCCCAAGACAATTGCCACGGAAAATGTCGAAGAGGCGTACGCCTTCGCCCACGACCTCATCGAGAGGGAAAAAGAAGTTGTCCTCAAGCCCACCTGTGGTGCGAGGGGGATAGGAGTCACTAAGCTTAGCGGTATAAGGAGGCGGGATGATCTACTCCAATTTCTAGTCTGGTACACAAGGGAGCACGCCCAGGGTGTCTACTACCTCCAGGAGTTCGTACCAAACCTTGGCTATGATGTCCGATGTCTCATCGTAGATGATGAGGTGGTAGGAAGAGAGAGAAGGTTCAACAATGAGGATTTCCGCTACAACGTCGCTGTTGGGGGTTCCGCGGAAGTGTTCAATGACACGATCTACGATGAACTCTCCATAGAGGTCGCAGAAGCAACTGGGCTAAAGATATGTGGAGTGGACATCCTGCCTGGTGAGGACGGTAAACCATATGTCCTCGAAGCAAATTGTTACCCAGGTTATAAGGCACTTATTGAAGCAACCGGCATACCCGTACAAAAGAAGATAGGGGACTATCTACAGAACCTACTTGGCTAGTTCCTCTTCCTGCGTCGGCTTCTCGAAGTATCTATGAAGTGACCTAGGCAACGCCTTGTAGTCGCGCGCGCTGCTAGTAAATTTTACATCGGCAACGACAAATGACGCGGCTAAACGGATTTCATAAGACATGCGGTTGTCTTCGCGAGTTAAGGGTGTAACCCCGCTTCTTTATGGAAATAAGGTGAGTGAATTTTACTTCTTTCTCGAGGAGGCTTACTTTCTCTCCCAGACAGATGGTTATAAGTAACGCGTGTCCGATTTTGTCTTATCCATTATCGACTAGTGTTAAATACCCTTCTCGACGCCTTCTAGTGAAAGGTGCTTGAAATGCCGAGCAAGCCTTATGTGAAGTTGAACGCCGGGGACCCTGATGTTGAGGCTCCAAAGTACGCCATCGAGGCGGCTCAGGACGCGATAAAGAAGGGGGGCAACTGGACTCACTATGGTGGTAATGAAATTCCTAAGCAGTTCCGCGACGCGGTCGTAGACTACTACAAGAAGTGGATCGGCCCCGAGTACAAGGAATCGCAGGTCATACCAGTAGCAGGTAGCAGCGCGGCCCTATACATAGCGATGGCATCTGTCCTCAAGGAGGGAGACGAGATCATTCTCTGGGAGCCCAGCTACAGCAACCACTACGTCATGCTCAAGGACATGGGTATTAAGATGCAGATACCCGAGCTACGCAGAGAGAATAAGTATCACATGGACCTTGACAAACTATCAAACTATGTCACGAAGAAGACGAAGGCGGTCCTAGTCTGCAACCCTAACAACCCAACGGGTTCAGTTTACACGAAGAAGGAGATTGAGGCAGTTGGCGATCTCGCAGAGGACCACGACCTCGCTATCTTCAGCGACGAGATCTACCTTCACTACGTCTATGACAACAATAAGTTCATCGCCCCGAGCACCATAGGTGACCTCCGCGAGAGAACAATTAACATCATGAGCTTCAGCAAGACATTCAGCATGACGGGCTGGAGGCTTGGGTACGTCATTGTGCCGGACAAGTACCTTGAGAAGGCACAGACGGTTGCGAGGGTCACAGCGCCTAGGCCGGCGACCTTCATCTACCCAGCTGGAGTCGCGTGCTTACGAGGCGACTTCAAATATGTCGATGAGAGGAGGAAGGAGTACTCCGCTCGCCGCGACTACTTCACAAAGGCGATCGATGATATGGGTATGCCCTGCCACAAGTTCGAGGGTGCCTTCTACGCATGGTTCGACGCCCGGAAGTATGGCTTAAAGAGCGATGACTTCATCGAGAAACTGGAGAAGGCAGAGAATGTATCGCTAAGCAGCGGCTCAGCCTTCGGTACGAAGCAGGAGGGTTTCATCAGAGTGCCGATGACGGCACCGATACCAGTTCTGAGGGATGTCGTGGAGCGCGTCAATAGCTTCACGAGCAAACTCTAGGAACCTTTATCGCACCCGAATCAGAACATAAAATCGAGTCATATTTTAAAGATAATTTTTCGGGTACATAGTTTTCTTGGTATATTTTTCGTTCTATCATAATTTCTTTTTGATAGTTATTTCACTCATGTTTTTAATTGGGTGGACGCGGTGAGTTACCCATGTTCATTCTGAGCGATGGTGACATCGCTGGCTTACTGACGATGGGGGAGGCTATTGAGGCAGTAGAGGGAGCATTTGCCCAGCTTCAACGTGGAAACGTAGTGATGCCTACAAGGAATACAATAATGCTCCAAGAATACAATGGAAGCATCAGCTTTATGCCATCCTATCTCGAGGAATCTAAGGCGCAAGCGACGAAGATAATTAGCATCTACCCGGATAACCCGAGGAAGGGATTACCCACGACTGCTGCATGGATAGTCGTGAATGACCCGGAAACAGGGCAGGTCAGGGCATTCATGGATGCTACGTATCTAACTGGGGTCAGGACAGGCGCGGTTTCTGGGGTCGCGGTGAAGTATCTTGCCCCTAGAGATGCGAGGATTGCTACGGTCTTCGGCGCTGGAGTACAGGCAAGGAACCAAGTTTGGGCAGCGGCAACTGTGCGAAAACTCGATGAGATAAGGGTCTACGACCCAATTAAATCCGTTGTAGACAGGTTCGCTGAGGATATGGAGAGTAAGCTAGGTATACCGATCACCAAGTCTGTGAGTGGAGAGGAGGCATGTAAGGGTGCTGACATAATCCTCACTGCTACGACATCAAAGACCCCCGTCATTAAGCGTGCTTGGCTCGCTGACAAGGTGCACATCTCCGCGATAGGTGCCTTCTACCCTGACTGGAGGGAGCTTGAGACGCGTATAATAAAGGATGCCAAAGTCGTCATCGACGAGTGGGAGGCAATAAGGCTAGAGTCTGGTGACATTCTCATCCCAATCAAGGAAGGCGTGATAAAGGAGGCTCACATATACGCCGAACTCGGTGAGATAGTTACTGGCGAAAAACAAGGCAGGACCCCCACGGATGGTCTCACCGTATTCAAGAGCGTTGGCATCGCCATACAGGATTCATCTGTCGCAAATCTCGTACTAAAGAAGATCATGAGTAACTGACTCCGGGATGATTCTATTCAGGGCCTTTTATTCTCAAACCAGGCCTCTAATGTTAGTGATTCGTTTGCGTATTGATGTCGTAATGCTAATAGGTGGTCTACCGGAGACTGACCTGAAGAGCAGGATCGAGATTCTAAAGAGCTACGCCTCACCGGGTACAGAGATTAATCTAGTAATGACAAGGAATCCGCCGCCATCAGTTGATTCATTAGCGGAGATGGAGCTGGCGGCTCCCGGTATACTTGAGCGTGTTGTTAAATCGGAGGAAGACGGTGCAGATGCAGTATTGATCTGGGGGGGCCATGACCCGTCCCTTCTCTCGGCTCGGAGCTTAGTGAATATACCCGTACTTGGGCCAGGAAGTGTCTCGATGCACATCGCATCCTTCCTTGCCGACTACTTCAGTCTCATAGTGCAGCTCCCAGAGGTGGAGCAGCTCGCATGGCGTCAGATTAGAGATTATAGATTAGAGGAGAAGTGTATAGGCGTCTATAGCGTCGATATCCCTGTACTAGAACTTGGAAAGCCGGAGAGCTACGATGCTGTAAAGGAAACAGTCATTGAGTCAATTGATGACGGGGCAGATGCCGTATGCTTCGGCTGTATGGCCCTCAACAATCATGTGGATAGACTCACAAAAGAATTGAAGGAATCATACCCGGGGGCGACGCTAGTGCATCCCGGGAGGACCTCAATCAGATTAGCGGAGATGCTTATCGAGTTAGGTCTCACACAGAGCAGATACACCTATCCGAACCCCCCGAAACCCGTTAAACTCTAAAAAGGTGTCCGAAATGCACCAAATGAGGCGCAAAGATAAGGCGATCACAAACGAGATCGAGGTTAAGGCAATACTCCGAGAGGCAAAATATGTAACAATCGCTATGAGCCTCCACGAAGAACCCTACCTCGCAACCCTGAGTCACGGCTATGATGAGGAAAAGAATAGAATTTATTTCCATTCCGCGCGGGAAGGAAAGAAGGTCGATATTCTAAAGACGAATCCGCGTGTCTGGGGCCAAGTCATGATAGACAACGGATATCAGCAGGGAAGCTGTGACCACCTCTACAAGACAGCCCAGTTTCATGGCAGGGTCACATTCGTCGAGGATAAGGAGGAGAAGGCATACGCCCTGCGCTTGATGATCAGACATCTCGACAAGGATCCTGATAAGATAATTGAGGAGCAGATAACACCTCACTCAACCGAGCGGATCCTCATCGGTAGGATTGACATCGATTACTTTAGTGGCAAGAAGGCAGAGAGTGTAATAATTCAAGTCTAAGCTCTGCGGGAGCGACTATCTACACCCTTGATGACTCCCTCTACCCTCTTGTACATTGCCTTCAACGCACGCCGTCTGGGTCGCCCTTCGTGGGGAGACTAGCGATGCCGAAGGAGGCTGCCTTAGGATACCTGAACATGATCTCGAGTGTGGCGGAGAGCTGGTCACTGTTACACCCATCCGGTACCGGCGTTGTGTGGCCAGGGACCTCTTCAGCACTGAGGATGTCTGTATCGACATGGACATATATGATGTCTGTGATCCGTGAGAGCCGGTCCATCTGCGCTGTTACGTTTGGGCCGAGCATCCGGATGTCCTCGATAGTGATGTGCTCGATGTCACTGCTGTCGATTATCTCCTGCTCTAGGGGGTCGATATCGCGCACACCTGCGAGTACTACGTAGCGTGTGGGGAGTGGAACCTCTAGCCCACTCTGCCTCCTCAAGCGGTGTAGGCATAACCCGCAGCCAACGGCTACTGGTATTCCACCCATCATCATGCTGAGACTCGTCTCTGGGGTGTTTATGTCCCCATGGGCATCGAAGTAGACTAAACCTACCCGCAGAGGTTTCCAATCGGGGCCTGCTCGTTGTGCCCCCGCCAGCATTCCTGTGAGTCCTACGCAGTTAGAGAGGAGAGAGAGGTTGAAATCGCCCTCTTAATCTGCGCGGATATAATCTCCGCCATGTGGCGACCCGCTAATCCGAGTCGGTTAACCGTCCCATACTGCTTCTCCTCCTCTGGTGTGAGTCTCGCAGTCTTAGTCTCGGTGACCTCGACGCCTAGACTCTCAAGGAGATTGTAGAGGCCGCTCCTTTCCATGATGTCGGGACCCTCATCGAACTCCTTCCTTGCGAAGTTTCCGTCGTGAATAAACTTTGCAACGCCTACGTGTAGCATTCCATCACCCAAATCGAGTCAAGTCTAGTACGAATGATCACGGAGATAGCTTCTCCCATCGAGCCGTTATCTTAAAACACGAGGCGAGATAAGTTCACTTGATTAGACCGGAGTGAAACCGTTGGCTAAGAAGTTCAAGGTGACAGTGGATGAGACGACCTGCAAGGGCTGCGGTATCTGTGTTCATATTTGCGAAACGAAGGGAGGTAAAAACCTCAAATATGGACAGAGGAGGACGCTCCTCGGTGGTTCTCTACCTGAAGGGGCTGATAAGTGCACTGGCTGCCGCTGGTGCGAGAGGTACTGCCCAGACTTCGCTATAACAATCGAGGAGGAAAAGAACGATGCTTAAGTCGGGTAAGCATCTTGTCCTTGGAAATATTGCATGTGCTGAAGGGACGCTACGTGTTGGGTGCCGACTATTCGCTGGTTACCCAATTACTCCCGCCAACGAGATCACAGAGTACATGAGCGGTGAACTCCCAAAAGTTGGAGGCTACTTCCTTCAGATGGAGGATGAGATAGCGAGCATCGCAGCCTGCATCGGAGGCAGCTGGGCGGGGGCAAAGCCCATGACAGCAACCTCCGGCCCGGGTTTCAGCCTAATGCAGGAGAACCTAAGTTACGCCCACATGACTGAAACGCCCCTCGTCGTAGTCGACGTACAGCGCAGTGGTCCATCTACAGGTCAGTCGACAGACGCGTCCCAGCAGGACTTCTACCAGGCCCGCTATGGTGCACACGGAGACTATGAGGTCATAGCTATAAGTCCTTGGAGTGCCCAAGAGATGTTTGACCTCACGGTCCGCGCCTTTAACTTAGCCGAGCAGTACAGGACCCCAGTCTACTTCCTCGCTGACGGCATGATAGGTCACATCAGAGAGGAGTTGACAGTCCCCGAGGATGTGGAGATTGTGAATAGGAAGTCACCCTCAGGTCCAAACGTCACACCATTCGGGACGGATGATCCTTCACTCGTCCCAGAGATGCCTAAATTCGGTCAGGGCTACCGACTGCAAGTCACTGGGAGCAGCCACCGTCCCAACGGTGTTCGCGACTATAGCCCCAAGGTTCATGCTGACAAGGTTAGGAGGATAATGAAGAAGATTACGCAAGCCGAGCCTAAGATCAGGGACGTTGCCAAGGTCGACATCGATGATGCCGAAGTGGCGGTTATCAGTTTTGGCGCATCTGCGCGTCCTAGCTATGGGGCCGTCAAGAAACTCCGCGAGGAGGGCATAAAGGCGGGGTTGCTAAGGCTCAAGACTCTCTGGCCATTCCCCGAGGATGAAATCACGAACCTTTCTGGTAAAGTGGATGCTATTCTCGTCGTCGAGATGAACGCGGGGAAACTAATTCGCGAGGTCCAGCGTGTCGCCTGCGGGCAGACAAAGATCGCTTCGCTCACCCGTCTCGGGGGTGTCACGCCAACGCAGGGTGACATAGCCCAGGAACTTAGGAGGCTCGTACAATGAAGAACCTGGGACAGCTGAAGGCCGATTACATCGTCAACAACCTGACAGCATTCTGCCCAGGCTGTGGGAACGGTATGATCCTCAACTGCTTCGTCCGAGCCGTCGACGACCTCGGCTGGAACGTGGATGACATACTCTGCGTCTCGGGGATTGGGTGCAGCAGCTGGATCCCGAGCCCGCATTTCAGGGGGGATACCCTCCACACGACCCATGGGAGGGCACTTGCATTCGCAACGGGCGCGAAGGTGTTCAATCCTTCGTTGAAGACTGTGGTCTTCACAGGGGACGGGGACGGTGCGGGGATAGGTGGTAACCACCTCATCCACGCAGCGCGCCGAAATATAGGCCTCACCTGCATACTTGTCAACAACTTCAACTATGCTATGACGGGTGGCCAGATCGCCCCTACGACACTCCACGACTCTAAGACTTCGACGAGCCCCTACGGCAACCCGGAGCAGCCCTTCGACATAGCCAAGCTCGTCGCGGCGGCGGGCGCCACGTACGTCGCCAAGTGGACCACGAACCACGTCCTGGAGCTAACCGGGAGTATGAAGGAGGCGATGCAGAACCCAGGCTTCAGTTTCATAGAGGTCCTTAGCCAGTGCCCGACGCAGCAGAGGAACATACTCAACGTCCGAGCTCCGGCCCAGGAGCTGCCAAGCAGATTACTCGACATGCTCGCCGAGAGCACCTATATTGTAGACAGGGAGGAGAGGAAAAACTACTTCTACATAGTCCTCGTGGGGGAGCCCGAAGCAGCCATTAAAGGAGTTGAGAGGGCTATAGGGGACACTGGTAAGGTGCGGCTCGTCGACCATCTCACCTTAGGTAGGGTGGCGCGCGTCGACGCCACTGACATCGAGGCAGCTAAGGCGAGGCTCGGGATACCCGAGGTAAAGCGCATAGCCGACGCCCACGAGGGAAAGCAAGAGATAGGTGTCTTCGTCAGGAAGCAGCGCACCGAGTACACGGAGGCACTTCGCGAGATCGGTAGACGTGCTAGGGGTGAGCAGTAATGCAGACCAACATAATGATAAGTGGAACAGGTGGCCAAGGCATCCTCGCCGCTGCTGACTTCTTGAGTGAAGCATTGTTTAGGAATGGTTACCATGTTGTGGGGACGCGAAGCTACGGGGCGGAGGCTCGCGGTGGCAGCGCCCAGAGCGTTGTGATTGCAAGTGACAAGGAGATCTACGATATTCAGTTCGAGGCGAGCGATGCGATGCTAATTCTAAGTCTACCCGGCTACCGGAAGTACATAGGAGTGGCGAAGGAGGGGAGCCTAGTCATGGTGGACAGCCGCGTCATTGCGCGGCTTAAGCCAGAGGAGGTCAGGAAAGACGTAGAGACCGTCTCGGTCCCTGCAGCGGACCTAGCCGAGAAGCTCGGCAACTCCATTGTTGCTAACATGATAATCCTTGCCGCCTATACGAAGAAGACTAACATCATAACCCTTGACCAGCTCAGGGATTCCGTTAAGGCACTTATAAGGCCCCAGTTCCACGAGCTTAACATCAGGGCAATAGAGGCCGGTGCCCAAACAGTCTGAGGTTGTCCTACGAGCAGAGAATATCCGATCCATCCCATCCCCGGGGTTGCAGGGATCGTTCTCCGAGGAAAGGAGATTATCCTTGTTAAGCGGGGGCGTGAACCTAGTAAGGGTAAGTGGGGGATACCAGGAGGCATCGTCGAGGTCGGTGAGACCATCGAGCAGGCTCTCATCAGGGAGGTCCGAGAGGAGACCGGTTGTGAGTGCAGGCCCGTAAAGCACATCACGACATTCGACTCCATTCGCAGGGACGATGACGGACGGGTACATTGGCACTATGTCCTCTTCGAATATCTCTGCGAGTATGTCTCCGGAGAGCTAAAAGCTAGCGACGACGCCGCTGAGGCACGGTGGGTGAGACTCGACGACCTCAGCTCCGTTGACATCATGGAGTCTACGCGTGTCTTCGTGGAGAAGACCGCGAAGGAGGAGGGGTTCCTCTAATCAACTCGTGTAAGCGAGTGTCTCAGCCCGTATCATGAGACTCGAGGATGGTGGGGTCATCAGGGAAATACGCCGTTGACATTAAACCGGATACGAGAGGCGCGCACGACGGCGTGGATGGCGTCCACGTCAACATGACGAACACTATGAACACTCCCATCGAGAGCCTGGAGGCCTACCTGCCGATGCACTTCGTCTCCTACGGTCTGCGCCCAGATACAGGAGGGGCTGGGGAGAAGCGTGGTGGCTGCGGGATTGAGAGGAGTTGGACCCTCACTGCCCCGAAGGCGACTCTAAGCATCCTCGCGGAAAGGACGAAGATACGACCCTGGGGCCTACAGGAGGTGAAAGCGGGGCACTGGGGGAGTATAAGCTCCTCAAGAAGGGGGGCAATATCCTTACGCTACCCTCAAAGTGCACCATCCAGATCGAGGAAGGTGACACCCTAATAATCCACACCCCCGGAGGGGGAGGATATGGAGACCCGAAGAGGAGGGACACACAGATGGTCCTAAGGGACATGTTGAACGGCCTCGTCTCCTCGGAATCTGCGGAAAGGGATTATTCAGTCTCGATTAGGGATGGTGAGGTAGACGAGAACCGAACCCGGCTTCTCAGGACTGAGTCTTGAAGTAATCCCTTATCGCGCGGGTATTAAAACCTTCCAAAAAAAGTGATTGTCTCAAAAAAAAAACTCAATTTGGTTCACCGGAGTAGGGGTTATAAGCTCCCGACCCCCTGCAACTGCTGATATGTGTCTCGCCATCCCCGGGAAGATCGAATCAATCGACGGTAGGGTTGCCATAGTCGACTTCGGCGGCGTGAAACGCGAGGCGATTATAGACCTCATGGAGAAAGGCACCGTCAAACCTGGCACTTGGGTCCTCGTCCACACGGGTTTCGTGATCCAGACACTCGACGAGAAGGAGGCACTGGAGACACTGGAGGCTTGGAGAGAGGTCCTCGCCAACACGCCTATGCCTGAGGATGAGCCCTAACCCAATCTAAGCTCATAAACTACCCCATCCAACCAGACTCCATTAATCCTAACCAGCTTCTCCTTGTATTCTTTATCCCTAATCCCAATTTCTCCAGCACCCTGATTGAGGGCTTGTTACCTGTGTTAACCTCGGCGACAACCCTCTCCACGCCTGATGAGAAGAGGTGGGTGATTAAGGCTCTCACTGCCTCTGTGCAGTAGCCTTTCCCACGCGCGGAGGGTATGACGCGATAGCCTATCTGGACCGAGCCGTCTTCCTGATGCCTGCCGACGATCTGGCCAACCTTTTTCACCTTCTGGGGTCTCAATGACATACCATAGCTGACCCGGCTTCTTCTTCGGGAGCCATTCCCCTAGTTCCTCCCGGGATACGGGTTCTAAGGGCTCGAAATCGCCCAAGTATACGTGGTCGTTGTTCCACCTTGAAGGAAATCCGTGTCTTCGACTCCGAAGGGCCTAAGTCGGACCGTCGTCCCATTGATCAAGTTGCCTTTGAACTCGTTCGAGTAGTAATCATCGTTGCTGGTTTGTGGCGGGTAAATATAAAATGTGATGCGCCTCTACTATTCTGAACATTATGGTCGACTACTGGCGCGACTTCCCAACAGGGCCCAATCCACCCAGCGAAATATATGTCGTCACCGAGATCACGCGGGGTGGTCGGAACAAGTATGAGTACAAGGCGAAGCAGGGTGTTTTCATCCTCAACCGCGTCCTCTACACATACTACCCCTGCGACTACGGTTTCATACCACAGACTCTCGACGACGATGGCGATCCCTTAGACGTCGTTCTCCTCATCAACGAGCACACATTCACGGGCTGCGTCACCGTCGCGCGTCCGGTCGCCAACATAAGGATGTGGGATGATGGCGTCCTCGACGATAAGATAGTCGCTGTCAGCACCACAGACCCCTTTTACAGACACATCAATAGCCTCACTGATATCCCGAAGAGCATGATAGACGAACTGAACTACTTCTATAACAATTACAAGAGGCCAGAAGACAAGGAGACCCGAGTCGAGATGTGGAACGACGTCGATGACTCAAAGAAGCTCATAGAGAGATGCAAAAAAAGGTTCTGGGAGAACTACGCTAAGCTAAAATCATGACCCACGGCTTTGCACGCGAGATACTAAAGCCGAGGCTCTGGTGGCAATGTATACTTTTAAAATTTCAGAAATTTATGAAGTTTTGGATCATAAAGTGGGGTATACTTGGTGAGTATTAACTGTCAATTTTCGAACCCTCCGAGCCGCTCAAGTGGGTCTATGAAACCTTGTGAAAACCATGTCGCCCACAACACCAGTTTCAGATTTCTTATTCTGTTCAAATTCCGCGTCTAGGAAAGATATTAATCGCCACCCGTAGGCTATGCTCCTAGGTGCGCATTTTGGACCACGAGCGCGAGTTACTCATGATTCCGGGACCGACGATGATCTCACCCAGGGTCCTCAGGGCCCTAGCCAAACCGATACTGAGCCACGGTGCAGCGGATTTCACTGAGGCATATGCTGAGACTCTTAGACTGCAGAAGAGCCTCTTCATGACGAGTGGTACACCATTTCTCATTTCGGGGAGTGGGACTCTAGGCATGGAGGCAGCCGCAGCCAACCTCGTTGAGAAGGGGAACAAGGTCCTCTGTATTGAGAATGGCTTTTTTGGCGAGAAGTGGCAGGAGATTGTACCTGGTCACGGCGGTATCGCAGATCGCCTTACATTCGAGTGGGGTAAGGCAGTGGACCTTAAGTTGGTGAGGGAAAAGCTCGACAAAGGCGGTTACAAGGCTGTCTGTGTCGAACATGTTGATACCAGCACGGGGATTGGGAACCCAATTGAGGATATCGGCAAACTGGTCAAAGGCACGGACGTCCTCTACGTCGTAGACAGTGTCTGTGGAATTGGCGGTATGCCGCTCAAGATGGATGAGTGGGGTATTGATTTCTGCCTCACAGGCAGCCAGAAGGCCATTGGTGCTCCACCAGGGTTGAGTCTCTTCTGTCTAAATGATAAAGCGTGGAAGGCGATAGAGTCTAGGAAGACACCAATCGCGGATTACTATACCAACCTAAAGAAGTGGCGTCCAATAATGGAAGACCCTAAGAAGTACTTCGCCACCCCCGCAACAGGTATGGTTCTCGGAATGCTTGAAGCGCTGAAAATAATCAACGAGGAAGGGCTGGAAGCCAGGTGGAAGAGGCATGCACTCTTCAGCAAGGCGTTCCAGGCGGGTATTAAGGGCATGGGGCTGACAAGTTTCCCTGATGAGAAGAGCCTCGCCCACACTTTGAGTGTGCCAAGGCTCCCCGAGGCTGTGAAGGGAAGCGACTTCCGCGTCGCTGTTGGGAAGTTCAACGTGATAATCGCTGGCGGTCTCGGAAGCGTCTCGGACAAGACTGTACGTGTCGGTCATATGGGCAGCGACATGGTAAACGACCTTACGGCCACACTTTCCGCTATGGAGATGGCCCTACATCAGCTCAACTACGTAAAGGAGCCAGGTGCGGGAGTTGGGGCAGCGATGAAGGTCTTTGCTAAGGCTTAGACATCTATGAGCCTCTTTTTACTGAGATTCTTTAAATCTAAACTGAGGGCTACGTGTGACTGTACATGATATCTACATGAGGAGGACCTTTGACCTCGCGGTCTCCGCAGCGGTGAAAGGTAATCACCCCTTCGGCGCCATCCTCGTCCACAGCGGCGAGGTGATTCTGACTGCTGTGAACACAGTCAATACCGATAGGGATCAGACGAGGCATGCAGAGCTCAACCTTGTCGCGGAGGCTAGGAGGACCATTCCTCGAGATGTTCTTGAAGAGAGCACTATCTACGCTAGCACCGCTCCTTGTGCCATGTGCACTTACGCTATATGGGAGGCGGGAATAAGGCGGATAGTCTACGGAGTCACCTACCAGACCTTCGCCAAACTCATCACGGGAGGATCCCCATACATTCCCTGCGAGGAGATCTATAAGCGTCTCGATACACCCGCTGAGATAACGGGGGGAGTTCTAGAGGAAGAGGGAATCAGAGTTTACAGGCACTGGCCGAGGTAGAGTTTCAGCGCTTCTTCTTGGTTAACCGACGCGTAAGGTATTTCCTCGACTCGTCGATCAGGAGGACGAGGGGCACCAATATGAAAAGAACTAGCCAATCCACAGGAGACAGTGCCGCGGTACCGAAAATGGGCTGTAGGAACGGTGCGTAGACAATAAGTGCAAGCATCCCCAGCTCAACAAGTACACCTATGGGTATCCACCTATTGCTAAATGGGTTCGATTTTAACGCCGAGTGAAGGCCGACTCGTGTCGAAATAAGATTCCCTAACTGACCCGCCATAATTCCAACCAGCACCGCTGTCGTGCCCATCGCGTATATCCGTGAATCGATCAATGTGATGGAACCGTAATACCATCCTCCCCGACCCCAGACGTTGAAGGCGTATAGTACCGCGGTGGCACCGACTATTACACCGATGACAGCTGCCCTACCGAGCGTCTTGCTATCCATCAACTTGATGTTTCTCGCCCTCGGCGGCTTCTCCAGAACGTCTGGCTCCGGGGCCTCCGTGATAAGGGCAAGGGAGACGGGTATTTCTAGTAATAAGTCAATGGCCAGGACCTGTATTACCAGAAGTGGAAGCGGGATACCGAGTATTATGAAGGCGACGAATGTGACAAGCTCAGCGAAGTTGTGAGTGTAGACGTAGTAGACGAACTTGCGTAGGTTATCGTATGTTGCCCTACCAAGTCTTAGTCCCTCGACGATTGAAGTGAAGTCATTGTCCAAGAGAACTATGTCTGCGGACTCACGTGCAACGTCGGTACCACCTGCACCCATGGCGATGCCCACGTTTGCCTCGATGAGGGCGGGGGAGTCGTTAACCCCATCCCCCGTCACGGCTACTATCTCCCCCTTCGCCATAAGGGCTTTAACGACCCTCAACTTATGTTCAGGAGTCGTTCTTGCGAACACCATCTCTCTGGTGTCGAGAATACGTGAGAGCTCCTCGTCGCTCATCTTGTTAAGTTCAGAGCCTGTCACCGCCGCGTGATTGGAGTCAGATATAATTCCAACCTTCCTGGCCACGGCCTCAGCTGTGAGTTCATGGTCGCCAGTAATCATGATGACCTTAACACCCGCGCTTTTGGCATGGAGAACAGCGGCCTCTGTCTTCGGTCTCGGCGGATCGTGAAGCGCTGCGAGTCCCAGGAAGGTCATTTCCTTCTCAGCCTCTTCAGATGTTGCCATACCTTGGGGTAGCTCCTTCGATGCCATGGCTAGGACCCTATATCCGTCTGAGGCGAAAGAGGTTATCATGCGGTTTATCTCAGCCATCATGGTCTCGGTGAGATGTTCATTCCTTCCCTTATAGGAGATGGAGGTACAGCGTGCCAAGACATCGTAGCATGAGCCTTTTGTGTACGCCTTCATGGCGCCACTAGAGGCTCCATGGATGACGGTCATCATCCTTCTCGTGGAGTCGAATGGAATGAGATCTATGCGTGGAGTCTCTGCTAAGGCGATCGCGGCGTTAAAGTCTCCCTTGCCTGCAAAAACTTGGAAGGCGCCGTCCGTTGGGTCTCCTAGTACCGACCAACGCCCTATTCTGTCGGTTGGAGCGACGAGCTTTGCGTTTGTGCAGAAAGCAGATACCTCAAAGAGGCTCATGAGGTGGGGTCTCTCTTCCTGGTTCATCCTCCTTCCTTGGATGGTGACGAAGCCCTCGGGACTGTACCCGTCGCCGCTCACATCGAAGACCTTTCCGCTGGTCCAGAGCTTCTCAACCATCATCTCTCCACTCGTTATTGTTCCTGTTTTGTCTACGCAGAGGACGGTCATGGAACCGATTGTCTCAATGGCTGATAGTCGTTTTACAATGACATTCCTCTTCGCCATGCCGAGGGCAGTGATGGCTAGGCTAAGCGATACGGTGAGCTGGAAGCCCTCAGGAACGAGGCTGATCATCACACCTATGGCGAAGAGTATACTCTCTATCACGGTGAGATTGACGAAGGTTTTCGCGACGAGAAAAAAGAGGGCACCCACTACAATGGAGAGGAAGAGGTTGACCTTTGCCGTTCTATCGATGTCTTTTTGCAGAGGGCTAAGAGGGTCCTCGATCTGACTCGAAAGGGTGACTATTCGCCCGAATACAGTGTCCTTCCCCGTCGTCAGGACGATGCCCCTCACCACGCCGGATACTATAGTGGAGCCCGCGAAGAGGAGGTTTTGATACTCCACAACGTTGTTGACAGTCATCTCTGGTGTCATGTCGACGAAGCGCCTCAGCGCTTCCGACTCACCGGTGAGGATCGAGTTGTCAACCGAGACCTCGAAGGCGCTGATGAGGCGGAGGTCGGCGGGGACCCTGTCACCCTCGTCGAGGACAACGATGTCGCCGGGCACAATGTCCGAAACTTCTATCGCAACTTCGACATTGGCACGGAAGACCTTTGCCTTAGTTGGGATGAGCTTGGTGATAGTCTGGACGGCCTGCTCAGCGCGGGTCTCCTGGAAGATGCTAAAGACTACATTAATTATTACGACCGCTAATATCGCGGCACCCATCTGCACCGAGCCGGGGTCTCCATAAGTGTATCCACTAAAAAAGCTTAGAGCTGAGGCGAATAGAAGCAGCAAGTTGAAGGCATTTCTAATCTGGAGGATCATCCTGCTCGTGAGGCTCCTCTTCTTAGCGGAGGGTAGCTTGTTGGGGCCATAATTCTGAAGCCGTGCAGCTACCTCCTCCATGGTCAGACCGCCTGGCCCTGACTGGAGGCGTGCATAGACCTCATCGACCCTCGATAAGGCGCATTCGTCGTACATAGAATTCTCCCCCACCCACCCTCCCCCCAACAATCGCTAACTTAGCTTGTTTTTCCCTCCACGTCTGATTTAGAATTGGATATTGGTTCTTCATTCAATTGATTAATTGTGCCGTTGGCACCAGGTCTAAAAGGCCAGGCCGAATTACAACTCGGTCTTGAGACAGGTTAGTTTTGCGAGGAGCTCTTCAGCTGCCTTCGCCTCGAGTTTTATGGTGAATAGGTTGCCAGGAGTTCTCAGCTTGAGCTTCGTTATCTCGCCGAGCTTCTTAACCTTGCACTCACTCGCCTTCTCCGATAGCTTGAGGAACTCGTCAATGTTAGTGATTTCTTTCGGCATACCTGCCACCGTGTCTTGACAAGAGAAATAGAGGCTAATATTTAGCCTTTCGGTTGGGGTTAGACCTCGAACTCGTCGCCCAAATTTGGAGCTGTTGCCTTTAGGCCGCACTCATCCTGCGCCCATTGGGCGAGGTAGTCACAGCTATCAGGCTCGCCGTGGATGACGTAGAGGTCTGGTTTTCCCTTGAGTCCTTTAATAAAGTTTTGAAGGGGTGTAGCGCCGGTGTGGCTACTGAAGTCGAAGTGGCGAACCTTGGCTGTGACCTTCTCATCCTTCTCGGCGATGTTGAAGGTACCCTGCTCCATGAGTTTGGAGCCCCCCGTGCCCGGAACTTGGAAACTGACGAGGAAGATCGCGTTCTCGGGGCGGAAGCCAAGCTTCTCCATATAGAAGACAGCTGTGCCTCCCTGAAGCATACCACTAGGGGCGACTATGACATTCGCCTGGCTAATCGCCTTCCTCCGGTCTCTCCAGCCACGTACCTCCTGTACTCTCATACACGCCTGCTCGAACTGTGCAGGGGTCTTAACCGCCTCTTGTCTTTCGAGGAGGATTCGGTCTACCGCACGAGCCATTCCGTCGAGTACGACAGCGCCCTCGAAGCCGTGGGCGTGGAGGATGCTGAACATCTCCTGGCTCCGACCCACGGCGAAGGCGGGGATAAGGACCTTGCCGCCATCGTTGACGACATCCTTGACCGCCTTAACGAATTCTATCTCGAGCTGCTTCCTCTCAGGGTGCTCGTGAGTCGCGTATGTTGATTCGATTATAACCGTGTCGTACTTCTTCTTGGGGACCTTTGCTGCGGTGCAGAGGCGTGTCTCTATTGTGTTGAAGTCGCTAGTGTAGAGGATGCTTTTGCCGTTGACCTCGAGGTCTACCATGGCGGATCCAGGGATGTGGCCCGCGTTCTGTAGATTGAAGTTGATATCCTTGAGTTTGACCTCCTGCCCATAGGCAAGGTCATTTCTCTGCTTCATCATGTTGTCGAGTTCGATATATTCGAATGGGAGGTAGTAATTGTTGAGTTTAATCATGTCTTCTATGAGTAACTTAGAGATGTCCGCTGTCGTGGATGTGCAGAAGAGAGGTTTCCTCTCTGAGAGGTAGAACATGGGCACGCCACCGCTGTGGTCGAGATGAGCGTGAGCCAATACTATACCGTCGATGTCCTTTGCCCTGACATGGGCGGGGAACTCAGTCGGCTCCCCGACCTTAACACCGTATTCCAATAATAACTTTGCTTCATTCGACTGAAGCACAATCGCATTACGACCTACCTCATGGGTTCCACCCATGAATTCTAACTTTACCATTGCTATCTATACCTTGCCTAGGCAACGAAGCGACCCGCTGTTTACAGGCTAATGCCTACGGATCGTCGAGTCCTTTCCCCGGTGGCCTTTCTAACCCCCTGGGGGGACGGTGCATCTATGTTTTTCATGCACTTATACCTTCCCACTAGGGCTACCCCTAAATGGTTTGAGGGATAAGGATTCATGCGTGTGTGTCTACCTTCGAGTTTTGAGTGTGTTGCAGAGGGCAGAGAAGGCGTTGGCTTCCCATGGATCGTTATTCCAGATCGTGGTGAGGTTTATCTTGGCCCTCTCGCAGGCGTCCATTAGGGCAGACTCCACATCATCATCTAGTTCACCCCTTCCTCTGTAGAGAAAGATAGTCCTATAGTTACTACATGCAACGAAGCTGGCAACGGCGCTTGCAGAGTATCGGATCGTCTCTATGTCAAGTGGAGTCGCTATCTCAAACTGGGACAGTGGGTATGTCTCCGATAGGTCCGCTGGTATGGGCCCGTACGGGGCAGCATAGAAACAAAAGTGGAATCGATCTAGGTCCTCTCCTAATTCGTTGTAGAGTTTCTGCCTAAGGTGTCTGTACTCATCGCTTCCGTCGAAGGGTTTGTGCGAGGGGGCAGTAATTAGGATGAGGGCCTCCGTTCCAACGGGTCTCTTATAGTTCTGATTGAGTAGACGTGTGTATCGCTTTATTTCGGGGCGGGCGAGGCTATGGTAGTCGTAATAAAATACACCATGACCCTTGAATGTGGGGCTACCTCTCTCAAGGTCAACTTGATACTCCCGGAGCCTCTTTAAGGCCGAAGTCATGGCGGGATGTCCTCTACTTCTCCTTTCAACTAGGTCCCAGAGACTCCCCTCGAATATGGCTTGCTTTACAGCTTCTATCTCTATTGCACAAGCGTGGAGGTTATGCTCAGCGAGAAGCCTCTCCCTCTCGCCCCTCGTTGCGGTCTTTAGCTCCTCCGCTGAGTACTTCCTGCAGACTGGACAGCTACATGGAAGGTAGTTAATGTCCTCGAGACGCAGGGTGCCGTTGGGGGTCAGGTATCTTCCATCCTTGGCGTATAAGGCGTAGCTAGCAGAGTCGAATAGATCGCAGCCTAGTGCTGAGGCGAGGCTGAACATCATTGGGTGGCCAGCACCAAAGAGGTGGAGGGGTCGGTCAGGAGGGAGGTTTCGTTTAGCAGCCACAATCATGTCGACTAGGACAGTGAACATGTAGCGTTCCATGACCTCGGTTGGGCTGCCCAATGCGTGAATCTGGAAGGGCATCTTACCAATACTATTCGCAGACTTAGCGACTAGGTCGAGATGTCTGCCCCCTTGAATTGGGCCGACCCAGAGAGCGTCACTATTTCTTATTAGGGGGATAGCCTCCTCTGCACGGTGGAGCGTCTCGTTGACTGTATATTCCACCTTCTCGCGAGGAACATCCCAACCTGTCGGGATGTCCAGGATGACAGCTATATCGGATCGTATCTTATTCTGGTACTCGATGATCTCTGTCTGAGTTACCTCGACCCCGCCATACACGAGAATCTGGTAGGCACCAGAGTCAGTCATGACGACACCGTCATAATCAAGGAGCCTATGGATGTCGAGGTCGGAGATCTCAGAGAAGTTCTTCTTGGCGAGATAGCTATTCGTGATAACGATTTCTATATGGAAATCTTTCTTCATCCTTTTCGGTGGGATGACCTGAGTAAGGGGGTTTATTACTGGCATAAAAGCGGGGGTTTCGACGATGCCGCTCTTCGTCTTTAGACGACCGATCCGGCCCATTAAGTCCCTATCCCTTAGCTCGAATGCCATATAGGCTGAGGGTGTGTGGTATCGGGTATTTCACCTTGGCGATTTGTAATAAAAAAACGTCGATACTTTTCGATTAAAAAAAATTAAGCTTGGGTCTCGGTCTTAAATCTCTGGAAAATATCCCTGACCCTATCCGCAGCTGGTCCCGTCCCCTCGATAACACCAGTCTCGTTCAGCCTTATCTTTCCCATGACGATGATGACTCGTGCCTCTGGTATTAGCTGTACCATGTTAGGGAAGACCTTCTCCAGCCTTTCCTTTAACCCCTCGAGGTTGAATGGTCTCTCTGAGGCTAGGATTCGAGCGACGCTACCGCCTACGATAAAGACCCTGTGTACTTTCCCGCGCTCGGTGTTAACGTTGCCAAGGCAGATGCTCAGCGTATTTGAGTCGTACCCAAGTAACTCGCCATCGTAGGATTTGCCAGTCGTGTCAAAGACTGCTACAGACTTTCCGACGAGTAGGCCGAGTTCCTCGAAGAATCTTCTGCTGGTTACAGCCGCCATTTCGTTTAACCTCTAGACCACAGATACCCTCCCCCAGTATAAAAATGCGAAAGTTGAGCAACAAGAAATTCCTATGTGCAACTATCAGTCTATGAATCGAGGCGCTTAAAACTCGGCTTGTAGTCTTCGCCACCCCCCTCTTTCGCTTTGAGAGACTTCATGAGTTGCGTTGCCTCTGTAGGAGTCTCGGCCTTTCCGTAGATGCGGAGTGTCTTGAGCTCGGCTCGGTTGTTACAGTTTGGGCAGGACCTTGTCTGGTTAGCTGTGTTCGCAAGCATGAGCTCTCCGCACCTAGGGCAGCGGACCACTATGTACATTTTTTAAAGCTCCCCTAGAAGCGTCTCAACTTCAGGAAAGTTCATCCAGTCGATGACCCCGTGGTGGCAATCCGTATCCCCTTCGAGGATGGCAATTATCAGCTTAACTGTTTCCTTGGGATCCATTCTTGTTGTGTCGATCTCGCATATTTTTCTAGTATCTTGTGTGGCTAAAGCGTCGACGAGACAGGTACCGAGGAGCTCGGCCTCAACGTTCTCACGAATTTTTATTGGGCTGTATCCTCGAGCCCTGAGATCTTCCCTCAGAACCCAGGGAGCGCGTCTTAACACAATGATAAGGGTGACTTTTTCGCGGGATACGATGTCAGGGGAATAGTGGCCATCAATGATGACTGGCTTCTTAGAGTCATCCAATATTTTGACGACTGCGATGCGTAGAGCCTTTAAATCGGCTATTGTTGTTGCGCGTATATCGTCCCAGCCTTGGCTTAATCCCCTCTCCTTGACGAGATGAGTAAGATCTATATGTTCACCATGCAACTCCCGGGAAAGTAGCGAAGAAACAGTTGTCTTCCCAGTGCCAGGGGTGCCAGATATTAAAATAACTATGCTTTTTGGCTCCATTTCCCGCGCCATTAAGGCTTCTCGCTCTTCTCCGAGTCTATGCGGAGCATATCCCCGATAGTCTTCGCACCCGTAGGCTTTGCGAGTATCTGGGACTTAGATACGTCGGTGTGCTCCACTATGTCGAGGCCGAGGTACTTCCTGATCTTGGTGATGAGCTTGTTGTCGGGGGTTAGTTCCATCTTCTCGAGGTTCTTAATCACGGAGTCTTTCTCCTGCATCTTCTTGGCCAGATCCTTCTCAGATAGACCTAGTTTTTGGCGGGCCTTCCTGATCTGCGTACCGTAATCCTCGATTAGCTCTAGTTGTTCGACTGATTCTACATCATTCCTCATTCTTGGACGGGCGGCGGGCATCGAAGTTAATTGTGACCTGCTCGGCGTCTTTGTCGGAGTTGGTCTGCCAGGTGCCCAATCGGAGGTACCAAAGGAGGCGCATCTAGAGCAGACCGTTAGCTTCGCCCCCTCAATTATTCTTCGCTGAGGAGGCCCCAAAATTTCTCTACCGCATACCTCGCAGCGCATATCGAAGCCCCAATATTGAGAGTTAAATCGGCTTATAAAGGCGCGCGCGCATGCTCTAAGCACAACCCTAAAAATACTAGGAATTTTAAGTTTTAAAGATGACTCGAATTGCCTTTTATTTTTCCGATACAACCATGAAATTCGGTAGCAAATCACGTGCAACAGAAGATTATGATTCTCAAGAAAATGTTTGCACGCGCGGGGGTGAAAATAATCTGTACTACAATCCTAACTTGAAGTACCGCTCAAACACTTCGGGCAAATGAGAACCTCATCGTATCCACTGGGGTAACTTATCTGATATCCATGTTTAGGACACCTTATGACATAGAAGGGGAGTTTCCTTTTCCATCCCTCAAAACTAACCCAATCAACGAATACTGAGCCACGAATCCTGAGTATTAAAAGCTGTAACAAACTTAGACTTGAGACAATCGCCAACATTGTTTCTGCATTTATTTGGTTTAGACTCAATGCACTCATGAGACCGAGTCCTGCCATCAATTTGCTGTCCATTCGGTCTACTCTCACCAAGTGAGAGTAACTTATCTAATTTGATATATTAATTTTGAGATCATTAAAAGTCGTCTATGGACACCTAAACACGTTTGAGCTCAAATTGCCACTTCCATTCTCAATGGATGTGCAAACATACACTGATTAAAGTGAGTTTATCATGACTAAATTAGAGGTGAATATTTCAGCAACGCATAATAAAGGATGGACGACCAGTTTGGGGTGGAATGAATGATGATCTGAGACGGATTAGGGCTATTGCTGATTACCAGTTCGGCTCCAGTTCTGGTGCTGCCCTTTTCCCTGATGACGTTAGAATAATTCATTCTAGGAACACGGGCAGGATCAGACATATTTACTTTGGGAACATTTTACTGGCCAACTTTCGTCCGAATGACGGGCTCTTTACCCTGACCATAGCTGCTGCTGAGCGCCTCCTTGCGCAGGTTCCAGATCTGGGTTACACCGTCACAGTGAACGCGGAAGCAGCCGAGTTCGTCTCCAAGGGCAAGAACGTCTTCGCTAAACACGTCATACACTCTGGGGAGAAGATCCGCCCGGGCGACGAAGTAATAATAGTGAATGAGGAAGCTCGTGTTGTAGGCGTGGGAAAGGCGCTCCTAGTAAGCGAGGAGATGAAGGAGTTCAAGATCGGTGTCGCTGTGAAGACCCGACGTGGCTCATTAACAGACACTTAGGTTACTTCTCGAACTTTTCACCGAGTTTTATCTTCTTCCTGGTATAACCCTTACTGAAGTGGGCGAGGCGGACGACTGTGTCGTTCGCTTTCTCGATCTCTCTTGCCTCGTCTGCTGTTTTCGCTGCTTGTCTAAGCAGCTCGTGTGCTGCCGCGAGGATTGGGAGGTACCTCTCGGGTTCCTCAACCTTGAATGTGCCTTCGGTGCTGAGGTTGGCTACTCTGCGGGCGGCTTCGAAGGCGGCTATCGCTTTGCCTTGGGCGTAGGGGTTTGCGATCTGTGAGGCGGCTAATGCGTTTTCCTTCTCAATCACTACTTGAGGTAGTACAGGTTTCTCACCTTTTCCTATCTGTTCGATCACATTGTCAATCTCTTGCTGCACGATCCTGAAAGAGCCTGTTATGGCGAGGACTCTTATCGCGTCAGCATTGAAGAGTGCCATTTCGATAGGGTCGAGGAATGTCTGTTTCGCTCCGATCATGGGATCGTTCATCACAACGATGTAGCCGACGCCCTCGGTCGGGTTCTCCTTCAATGTCTTCCTACTCGGTTCATCGGAGATGACTATAACTGGTTTCCCTGTGGCGTGGAGCGCCTCCCTAGCTTTTGTGGGCCCGGGCATTACAGCGTTTGGGGAAACAACCACATAGAGGTCTGATGGGATCCCAGCGGCTATTTTTGCGACATCAACTGCGGCTTCTTCCTCCATACTCGTGCTAGACGAGACAACACGCATCTGTAGATCCTTTCTCCCCGACCTCTCATCTAGGAGGGCATCTATCAGTGTGGTGGTGGCAATGTACCCAATCTTGACGAAGGTGACCTTAACCAAGGCAAATCACGGCTATGCTTAGTTTTCATTCGACGTGGTATTAAGATTTTCAAAGTTATTCGAGGCTAGTCGATCCCACCCACACCGATTCCCTTCTCCTCCTTGAACTGCATCCTGTAGAAGGCGGAGTATATGCCACCCATCTCCATGAGCTCTGAATGCGTTCCCTTCTCAACAATTCTACCCTGGTCTAGGACAATTATTTCATCGCAGAGCCTGATTGTGGAAAGCCTATGGGCGATTATTATTACACGCCTATTCTCAAGGAGCTTCTTCAAGGCACTCTGGATTACAAGTTCGGTGTAGGGGTCGATGCTGGATGTTGCCTCGTCGAGGATCAGTATCTCAGGGTCCATGAGGATCGCCCTTGCGAAGCTGATGAGTTGCCTTTGTCCGATGGAGATATTGGAGGAGCCCTCTTGGATTAGGTAATCGTATCCGCCTGGGAGGTTCATGATAAACTCGTGTGCGCCAACCATCTTCGCGGCTTCGATCACCTCCTCACTAGTTGCCTCTGGTTTCCCGAACCTGATGTTGTCTCTAATACACATGGGGAATAGGTAAGAGTCTTGGAGTACGATGCTTTGGTGGCTCCGTAGGTCCGCTATCTTGATGTTTCTAATGTCTTCCCCGTTTAATTCTATCTTGCCAGAAAGGGGGTCGTAGAACCTTGAGATTAGATTGATTATGGTGCTCTTCCCAGCCCCTGTGGGGCCAACTATGGCAAGCTTCATGATCTTTGAGTTTATTTCGAAGTTTACATCGTGTATGACTGGGATGTCTGGGTCGTAGCCGAAGGTAACATCCTTTGAGCTAAGCTCCTCAGCCCTCCCTACTTTAACCACCTTATCCTCGGGGGGATCCTCGACCTCGGGTTCGGTATCTATGAGGTCGAACATCCTCTCCGTAGCTGCCATGGCCTGCTGATATTGGTCGTAAGCCTGTACTAAGGCGAGTATGGGGTTGAAAAACAGAAGCTGGTAGCTGGTGAAGGCTATGAATGTGCCTAAAGTTATCTCTCCACTCATCGCCATGTTTGCACCGAACCATATGACCATGGCGGTGCCCGCAACCCTGATCGAATAGGCAACAGGCTGGTATGTAGCTGAGACGAGTACCGCCATTATCCTCTGCTTGACAACCTTGTTCTGCTCATCGTTGAATGCTTTGTGGGATCTGTCGAGCTGGACAAAGGCCTTTATCACCTTCATCCCAGAGAGGCTTTCCTGCATTGTAGAGATCATCCCTGATGTGTGGAGGAATGCAGCCCTGTTGTATTTGCGAGAGAATATACCTAGGTAGTAGGTTGCAATTGCAGCTATTGGCATGACGGCTATGGAGAGTAAGGCGAGTCGGACGTTTAGGAAGAATATGATTACGAAGCCACCGATGAGTGAGGCTGTGTTGAGGATTATGCTCGTGAAACCGGTTCTAAAGAACATTCTGAGGGCGTTAGCGTCATTTATTGGGCGGGCGATTATTCTCCCCGTCTCACCTTCCGAGAAGTACCTAAGGGAAATGATCTGGAGTTTAGCAACAATATCCTCCCTGATTCTCGCAACAGTGTTCTCACCGAGGATTCTGACCTGCCACGTCTGGACATATTGCGCCACGAAGTAGGCAGCCGTGATAGCCATGAAGAGGGGAACCCACCAAACGAAGCCGCCAATATCCTTTGGAGTGATGATGTTGTCTATAACGAGTTTTCCCATATAGGGTACGAGAACGGTTGTTATCGAGTTGACGATTAGGGCGATGGTGGCGTAGATGAAGTTCTTTTTATAGGCAACAGCGTAATTTAGGAGCCTTCTTATCAGCTCTCTATCTGTATAGGTTCTCTTCTTCTGTGATTCTCCTAGGGTAGAAAATACACCGTAGCTGCTTGGTCCTGCACCTCCGCCTCCGCCTCCCCCACCGCCTCCGCCCCCGCCGGGTCCACTTATCGCCATCTAAGCCACCTCCTCTCCGAGGATCTCCTCGGTGGATTTTTCGAGGAACTGGGTCTCATAGACGCGCTTGTATATCCCGTTCTCAGCCATGAGCTCTGTGTGTTTCCCGAACTCGGCGACCCTACCTTTCTCCAGTACGAGTATCTTGTCGGCGTTCTTAATGGTAGAAAGTCGCTGCGCTATGATGAATGTGGTTCTACCCCTCATTGCGTCCTCAAGTGCTTCCTGTATTTCCTGCTCTGTCTTAGCATCGACAAAACTGAGGGAGTCATCAAGGATGAGTATCTTTGGATTGGTGAGGATGGCCCTGGCGATAGTTAGCCTCTGCTTCTGCCCGCCGGACAGGGTAACACCCCTCTCCCCGACATAGCTATCATACTTATCCGGGAGAGAGTCGATGAAGTCGTGTATCCGCGCCAACTTCGCAGCATTGATGATCTCCTCATCAGTCGCATTTGGCTTTCCGAAGGCAATGTTACTCTTGATTGTGCCAGAAAAGAGGAAGACATCCTGAAGGACCACGCCTACCTGCCGCTGCAGGGAGTCGATCACGTATTCCTTGATGTCGACACCATCTATCTTTATACTACCGGCGTGTGGGTCATAGAACCTCGGGATGAGGTAAATGAGCGACGTCTTCCCCGAACCAGTCGCGCCTAAAATCGCTATCTTCTCTCCAGCTGCTGCTTTGAAACTGATGTTAAAGAGTATGTCAATGTCCTTTGAGTAGCCGAAGCTGACGTTTTGGAACTCGACATCACCTCTCTCTATCTGTATATTCTTGGCGTTAGGGTCTTCTTTGACGTCGATTGGCGTGTTTTTTATCTCATTTATTCGTTCGATGCTTGCGGAGGAGTTGATCCAGGCACCAACGATGTTTGCTAATTGGTTGAGTTGTGGAACGATCCTCTGCATATAAGTTGCAAAGAGAAGGAGATTCCCTACTATGAGTATGGGGTTTGGTCCAAGGAGGAGACTCGTCCCATATATGTAAACGAAGGCTACGCCGATCTGCAGAATAGTCTGTGGGGAGGGGATGTAGAGGGCCTGTATTTTTCCTGCGGATATCGCGGTGGCAACGTACTTTGATTCGACTTTCTCGAAGCCATCCTTCATGCCTTCCTCCATCTCGAAGATGCGTACATTCTTCATCCCAATGATGTTTTGCTGGACATATGCACCAAGCTTACCGAGGATGAGCATCATCTTCCGGAAGAGGGGACGCACCTGGGTAAATTGTCTAATCTGGATATAGGCAACTAGGGGCATCGGCGCGAATGTGAGAAGAGTCAACATCGGGTTAATTGGATACATAATCCATAAGCAGGCGGTGACTACGAACAGGGAGTCAAAGATATTCATTATCCAGTTCGCGCAGAAGTTGTTTACTGCTTGAAGATCCATCGTGGCTCTGGAGATGAGATCGCCGACGGAGTTGGAGTCGAAGAAGCCAAAGGACTTCTCCTCGAGGGAGCGGTAATAGTCCGACCTTATGTCCCTGATTATTAGTTCTGCTACATAACCATTAGTGAATGTTTCGAAGAAGGTGAACATTCCTACACCGAGGACTGCAAGTATTGTACTGAGTACGAGCCCGGTTAGCAGGGTTGATTGCCCGCCTATGATTACCTTATTGATTATCTGCGCGAGGTACAGGGGCTCAAGGGCGAAGAGTGTCGCCCTAGCTGCGCTAAAGATCACCGTGAGGACGCAGTATGGGAGATAGGGTCGGTGGTACCTCAAAATCATCCTGAACTCCTTTCCGGAGCCCCTTATATCTGTCCGGGGCTTCATCGCGTCTATCCAATCTAGTACTGGTTTGGCTACACTCATTCATACCGCCGGGGCGATTACATTCTACTCGGATCGTCGAGCTACCGCTTAATAGTTACTATTCGCCTTTGTGGCGAAGGTTCTAAGATAAATACTTTGCATGTTTTTCGCTGACAAGTTATTAAACAGACGGATGGGACTATTCTATGAATGCCTATGGCTCTACAGACGAAAATTGAGATCGCTCAGAGCGCGAAGCTCAGACCCATCACTGAAATCGCTGAGGGTCTCGGGCTCTCTCCCGACGACATAGAAATGTATGGAAAGTACAAAGCGAAGATCCGCCCCGAAGTATACCTCCGAAACAAAGACAAACCCGACGGAAAGCTGATCATTGTCACAGCCATCACGCCAACGAAGTTCGGTGAAGGAAAGACGACTATGAGCATCGGCCTCGCAGAAGCCCTCGGCAAACTGGGAAAGAGAAACATTGTGGTCCTCCGCCAGCCAAGCCTCGGGCCCGTCTTCGGGGTGAAAGGAGGCGCTTGTGGGGCTGGCTACGCTCAGGTGCTCCCCATGGAGGATATAAATGTCCACTTCACCGGAGACCTACACGCAATCACCTGCGCTCACGACCTCCTCACGAGCATAATGGAGAACCACATAAACAGGGGTAACGAGCTGGGAATCAGCCTCCAGGACATAATGTGGAAGAGGGTCATCGACATCGAGAGCAGGACGTTAAGGAAGATCGTTGTCGGTCTCGGCGGGAAAAACAATGGGATCCCCTATGAGAGTGGCTTCGAGATCACCACAGCATCTGAGATCGCGGCGATCCACGCGATAAGCAGCGACTTCATGGACCTCAAGAGGCGTATGGGGGAGATCACTGTCGCCTATGACAAGGATGGAAAACCCGTGAAAGCGGGACAACTCCAAGTCGTTGGCGCTATGGCAATCTTGTTGAAGGACGCTATTAAGCCGAACCTCGTCCAGACAATCGAGGGGACTCCTGCGATCATACATGGGGGGCCATTCGCCAATATAGCCCATGGTTGCCCAAGTTTAGTTGGCATCAAGACAGCGCAGAAGCTGACAGACTACGTCGTTATTGAACCAGGCTTCGGCGCTGACCTGGGGATGGAAAAGTTCTGCAACATCGCGTCGAGGGCGGGAGGTCTCCAGCCAAGTGTTGTGGTCATTGTAGCAACAATAAAGGCCCTGAAGAGGCATGGCGGAACCAAATACAAGGACATTGACAAGTCGAGCGCCGAGGCTGTAAAGAGGGGACTCCCCATACTCGCCAAGGAGATAGAGAATGCAAAGAAGTTCGGCCTTCACCCTGTCGTGTGCATGAATCACTTCCTAAACGACTCCCAGGAGGAGATTGACATCATCATGAACTGGGCGAAGGAGAATGGGGTTCCCGCTGCATTCACTGACACAGTTCTCAAAGGCGGTGCGGGAGGAGTGGAATTAGCAAACCTTGTCCTCAAGGAGCTAGAAAAGCCGAATAATTTCCACTATCTCTACACATTGGAGATGTCAGTGGAGGAGAAGATTCGCACCATCGCTAAGGAGATCTATGGAGTTACTGATATCCGCCTCACGGACGACGCCCGTAAGACACTGAAGCAGATAGAGAAACTTGGATTCAACAAGCTTCCCATCTGCATGGCGAAGACGCCACTGAGCCTCACCGACAATGAGGACCTGCAGGGATTACCCCCAGAGGGATACATCCTCCCCATCGTTAACCTCAAACCTAGCACGGGCGCCGGTTTCATAGTCGCCTACTGCGGCGACATAAGCACAATGCCAGGCGAACCGACGCATCCTGCAAGTGAGGAGATGGACATCGACGAGAAGGGAATAATAAAGGGGCTGGCTTGAGATGGTTGTCGTCCTCGACGGAAAGGAGACCTCGCTGAAGATTGTAGAGGAGATCAGGGCTGATATCGAGAAGCTTAAGGCTAATAGTGTTAACCCAACCCTCGCACTCATACTCGTCGGCACAGACCCTGGATCGATACGTTACGTAGAGCTAAAGAAGAAGCGTGCTGAGGAGGTCGGTATTGCAACACAGTTTTACCACCTAGAGACCGCTGCTACTGAGCAGATTGTATCTCTCATAAAAAAACTAAACAACGACCCAAAGGTCCATGGCGTCATGGTACAACTACCCGTACCAAAAGAGGTAAATGAGGGAAAGATAGTCGAGGCAATCGCCCCAGAAAAAGATGTGGACGGCTTAAGCCCAGTGACATTCGGCAAGATCATCCTAGGCGAAAAGTCATTCCTCCCCGCCAGCGTCGAGGCTATAATGGAGCTTCTCAAACGCTACAAGATCGACCAAGATGGAAAACACTGGGTAGTTGCCGGCCTTACGAGCTGGCTGGGTAAACCCATGGTGGCACTACTTCTCAACAAAAAGGTCGAGGTAACAGCCTTCGCCGCGGCGGACACCCGATTCCCAGAATTCGTGAAGCAGGCAGATATCCTCTGCATCGAGGTTTACAAGAAGAGTGCCGTGACCGTTGGGATGGTGAAGAAAGGGGTAGTCATAATCGATAACGGGAACAATTACGAGGGGAAGAAGGTCTTCGGCGATGTTGACTACGAGGGTGTCAGCCCACTCGCCTCTGCAATCACCCCTGTTCCCGGCGGAGTAGGTCCTATGCTCATAACGATGCTTCTACGCAACACAATTAAGGCTGCCTCGACCGCTTAATTTCAACACTTTCTCATAAATAAGCCAAACCGCCATCAAGGATTTTAAACCCGAACACCACCCCCATTGTATAAGGTGAAGCCTTTTGGCGAGGATGGATTCACGTAACGCTCGACGCATGATGCAGCGAATGGGCATGCAAATGCAGGAAATCAATGGCGTAACTAGGGTAATAATACAGAGCCCCGGCAAGGAGATAGTCATCGAACAGCCTACCGTCACAAGCATCAATGTTCAGGGACAGAAGATGTATCAGGTCCTCGGTGGAAAGGCTGTGGAGCGCTCCCCTCAGGCCGCTGTAGTACAGGATGCGGCTCCAATGGAGAAGCCCTCGGTTCAGATCCCAGAGGAGGATGTCCTACTGGTCGCCCAGCAGGCGAAGGTGAGTATGGAGAAGGCCCGTGAGACCCTCGCCAAGTGTGAAGGGGACTTAGCCAAGGCCATCCTCATGCTCCAGACGAGTTAGAGGCTTCACAGTGGCTCTCCGGGTTAGGCAGCAGCACGGTGTCGTCATCGAATACAAAGGATCAGGGGTCGTGTTAGACCCAACAGGAAATGGGCATGGCTACCCCGTCTTTGTAAGCCACGCTCATGCCGACCACGCCGCCATTTTCAAGTACCCTGAAAGACAAAAATATGCTACTAAGGAGACTCATCAGCTTCTCCACAGCCTCGGTTGGAAACATCTCGACAACTGGCAGCAGATACGACTAGGTGACAAAGTCAAAGTAGATGACATAGAAGTTCGCATACATAATGCCGGGCATGTACTTGGTAGCGTCCAGTTTGAAGTAAACACTCCTGAGGGCGTCGTTCTCTACACCGGGGACATTGGTCTAGAGGAATCATACACGATGCATCCTGCAGAGCCCGTTGATTGTGATATCCTCGTCGTCGAAACAACATTCGGGGCGCCCATGTTCAGTTTTCCGAAAAGAAGAGACATCGCCCTCGACATGGTCCGTTGGGCCACTATGGAATCGATCCCGTCTGGGCGCATACCTACCTTGAAGACGGACTCCATAGGTAACGCCCAAGAGGTAATACGTATCTTTAATACGCTAACCAAGCTCCCCGTCGTGACGGCGAAGAGCGCTACGAAGGTGAGTGACGTCTACAAAAGCTTCGGCCATAGCCTTGATTATTACGACTCAAAGTCCCCGGAGGGGGAGGAGCTGTTAGAGGGAGGGAAGTGTGTCATAATTTCACCTAAAGGCTCGAAGTTGCCATATGATAACCTCGACCCTGCCCTTGCCTCAGGATGGGCTGTCCTATTCGGTGGGCGTCAACGTGCCTTCGCACTCAGTGACCACGCAGACTTCAAGAGCCTCCTCGGGTACATTCGCCGATGCAAGCCTAAGAGGGTACTAACCTTCCATGGCGGAACTATGACAAGAGAGTTTCCCGAATACGTGAGAAAGAGGCTAGGTGTTGACGCAAGCGCTCTATCGGCTAAAGAGGAAACCCTTAATGGCACTATACAGCGGGGGGAGACGAGGATCAAGGCGTGTACAAATCAGCTACTACGCACAATAAGGATACCCGGGTTTGATTATGGGACCACATGGTTGGAAAGGGAGATGGCGAAGCAGGGCTACAGCACAGGGGAGACCGAGGAGACGCTAGATTACCTAATATCTAGGGGAATATTGGAGAAAACAGAGAAAGGCGTAAAGATGAGCTAAACAGTGCCTTCTTTCCAACTTGTCAGATACTTCCTCTGCTCATCAGTGAGCTTATCGATCTTGACACCCATTGACTGAAGTTTCATACTTGCCACCATCTCGTCGATCTCCTTTGGTACGTCGTGGACGCCAACATCGAGACACTCAGATTTCTGAATCCACTCGGCGACAAGAGCCTGATCGGCGAAACTCATATCCATAACCTCGCTCGGATGCCCCTCCGCTGCGGCGAGGTTAACAAGCCTCCCCTCAGCGAGCAAATAGAGCTTCCGACCATTCTTCATCTGATACTCATCGAGGTCTGGACGCATCCTTCTCTTCCCCTGAGACAACTTCTCGAGGGAGGGAATGTTGATTTCGACATTAAAGTGGCCACTATTTGCAAGCATGGCACCATCTTTCATCACCCTAAGGTGCTGCTCGTCAATCACCTTTGTGTCCCCAGTAACAGTGACGAAGATGTCGCCAATCTCTGCTGCCTCCATAAGGGGCATGACCTGGAATCCATCCATAATGGCCTCTAACGCCTTTGTTGGGTCAACCTCGGTCACGATCACTTGGCCCCCCATTCCTCGAGCTCTGGTAGCGACGCCCCTCGCACACCAGCCATAGCCCACAACGACAAAGACCTTGCCGGCAAGCATCACCGAGCTCGCCCTGAGAATTCCGTCGATCGTGCTCTGACCCGTTCCATAGCGGTTATCGAACATGTGCTTCGTGGGGGTATCGTTGACAGCAACTATTGGGTACTTCAGCGCTCCGTCTTTATGCATGGCACGGAGTCTTATGACTCCGGTTGTCGTCTCTTCGCTACCCGCCTTCACTCCCCTGAGTTTATCAGTCCTCTTCGAGTGTAGTGTATTAACAAGATCCGCGCCATCATCCATCGTGATGTTTGGGCCCTGATCGATTATTTTGTTCACGCACCAGTAATACTCCTCCATCGATTGCTCACGCCATGCAAAGACTTTCGTCCCCGTCGCAGCGAGTGCAGCGACTACATCGTCGTGTGTGGATAGAGGATTTGAGCCGCAGAGTGCGACCTCTGCACCACCAGCCTCGAGTGTACGGACCAGGACCGCCGTCTCCTTTGTCGCGTGAAGGCAGGCCCCGAGCTTTATACCCGCGAGGGGCTTTTCGATCTCGAATCTCTTCCGGATGAGAGCGAGAACGGGCATATGATCCCTAGCCCACTCTATGAGAAGCTCACCCCTCGAGGCGAGCTTGATATCTTTAACCTTGTAGCTCAAGTTTACCAAGTAAATTGTGCGAATTGGTGTATAAGACGTTTCAGAGATTACATCTTAACGATCTGGGCGTGTGGGATATCTCCGAAGTATAGGACAGCTCTTCCATGGACGAGTCTTTCACCTATCGCAGCTGCGACTATCTTCTTCCCGACAAGATTACAAATGGTGGCGTGGCGCATCGCTTCGATAGCCTCTTCCACACTACCGGGGATTCCCCTATAGAACTCCTCGCTCACCTTGAATGGCACTCGGCCTCCTTGGAGGGTTTGACCAAGTAGCTCGGCGTCGCAGACTGCTACGAGGGTGTCCCTCCCTTGTTTGATAGTCCGGAGGTAGACCTCGCTCATGGCGCTCAGCTCGTGCCTATGCTGCTTCGTGCGCCACAGGCCTCACATTGGAGGAACCATAGACGCTTCTCTTTTATGAGCTGAGTGTCTGGGCGGCCACAAACGGGGCATATTACATATTTTTTGGCATAGGCATCGATGAGGCCGCGTATAGACTCAGCATTATGTTTACCCTGGAAAAGGGCGCGGTTACCGTCGAAGTTGGCAAGTGTCGCCATCTCCCCGGTGAGGTATTTGAGTAGGTGGTCGGGCTCCCTTCGGAGCTGCTCAGCGATTTCCCTGAAGTTGATAATAACCGTCTTTCTCCCTTGGAGGGCAATATTCGCCTTTGGGACTGCAAACCTGTCTACAAAGTTTGTTTGCTCAGGGAGCTCCTTGTAGGCCCTGTCTAGCATCGCTTTATAGTCCTTCTCCAAACCTGCTCACATCCTCGGTGACGCCCGGAGTTATATCTCTTGGTCGTCCAAGAAGGAGGTACACCGGGTCTTAAAAAAGGTTCCCGGGGTTAATGGTGATGGATGGCGCCGAAATAAATTATGATGATACCGACCAGAGCCACGAGTATACCACCGATGAGCAGCCCCCAGCTTATCCAGCTGAGGATGGTAACGCGCACCCCGACTTGAACATCAGCGTTCACCTCCTTCGAACCGTCAGCATTCATGATTACAACCCAGTACTCACCAGAAGTGGGAGTCCATTTCACAGTCTGGGTGCCACTCCCGGATGACTGGGCCACCCAAATTACCTGGCTTGTCGGTGAAGTCGGAGGGGGACCACCAGGTATGGTTCTGTAAGCGGGTACATCACCCCCAATCATCCTGCCAGGGGCCCAATTGTAAGAGATTAGTCTGTCTATGTTCACTCCATTGAAATAGGTTAATGCTACCTGTTGAGGGACGATTCCAACGAAGATTGGCTTATCGTTGTTCGATGTGGAGGTTATCTTGATTGAGACTATGCTCTGATTTGAGGTATCCCACCAACCGGGGTTCATGTAGATGTTGATATTATTCTGGACAATGGCGTAGCTGCTAACTGTGAGCGGGACAGGATTCATAATCATGTATCCATCGCGGTCTGTGAGGGAGTTCTGACTCCATAGTAGTACGCCTCCTCCAATCATTAGGCCGAGGGCGATGAGTAAGATGAAACCCCCGAAGATCAAAGCAATTATTCTCTCGGTGTGCCAACTGTTAGATCTCCGGTAAATAACTCCTGTAACCTGAAGCGGGGTCCCACATTTCTGGCAGAATTTGGCTCCTTCCTCGTTTTCTGTGCCACACTCCTTACAATAGGGCATGCTGATCTCCTTGTTTGTCTTAGAAATGCTGTTTATTAAAGAAATATGGCTAGGAACAGCTTGGGGGCATGAATAATTTTTCTTACTCGCGCCTCGAGACCTAGTTGATCATGGGCTCCGGGTCATGATCGGATGGAATAAGGGAGACGATGTCGAAGTGTTTAGTGTTATTTACCAAGAACCCAATGGAATATACTTATTTGGCAATTTTATTCATCGACATCTTTCCAAATGGTAAAAAAAACAACGAGTAACAAGTCTAGTCTGTTTCAAATATATGCGTTCTAACTAATCCTTTGGTGCTAAGAGTTGATCCGGTTCGGTGTTAAGACGTCTCAGGCGAGAGATTATGGAGACTATGAGGGGCTAAAGAGAGTCTGGTTGGAAGCGGAGAGGCTTGGATTCCATTCTGGGTGGCTCTTCGACCACCTATTCGAACTTCCTGGTGCTGGGCCTTCTCTCGAGCCCTGTCTCGAGTGTTGGACATCGTTGTCTGCTCTAGCGGTGGAGACAAAGAAACTCAGACTTGGTGTGACTGTGCTCTGCGCAACTTATCGGAATCCAGCTCTCCTAGCCAAGATGGCTTCTACACTCGACGTGATAAGCGGTGGCAGACTCGAGTTCGGTATTGGCGCGGGTTGGGCGGAGGTTGAGCACAAGGCATATGGCTTCCCCTTCGACAAACCTGCCACCAGAATTGGGAGACTCAGGGAAGCAGTCAAGATAATCAAGAGCATGTGGATAGAGGAGAAGACGAGTTTCCATGGCAAGTACTACGACATCGAAGGTGCAGTAAACAACCCAAAGCCGATACAGAAGCCACACCCTCCGATCTGGATCGGGGGTGGAGGAGAGGAGCTCACCCTGAAGGCCATAGCGGAGCTCGCTGACGGTTGCAATTTTATTGGTCTATCACCAGCTGAGTATCGTCATAAGCTTGACGTCTTGGGGGCACATTGCACCAGGTTGGACAGGAACATCGACGACGTCCAGAAATCCTGGCAGGGTAGAATTCTAATCGCGAGGGACGAGGACGAGATAAGAGCTATGAAAAAAAGAACGGGTGAAGTAGACGAGGAACATAACATAGTCGGTACTCCAGATAGCTGCGTCCAAAAAATACGAGAGTATACGGATCTCGGTGTCTCCTGCTTCATGCTCGTCTTCCCTGGGGCGACGAAGGATCTCAAACCCCTCAAACTTTTCAGTGAGAAAGTGATGCCAGAGTTCTAAGCTCACACCCGAATCGTTTTATCCACCCGCACCTGATTCTCAATACCGTGTCCGAAAAGTTCGAATGCGAGGTAATGGACTGGGACCTATTCTATGAACTTTCTAAGAAGACCGCTGATAAGATCATTAAATCAAGGTTTAAGCCAGACTTCATGGTGGGTCTCGCCCGTGGGGGCTGGGTACTGAGCCGCGTCCTCTGCGACTTCATCGGAGTAAAGGATCTAGTGAGCTTGAAGGTGGAGCACTGGGGTATCACTGCGACTCCCGATGGCTCAGCTCAGATCAAGTACCCATTCCGCATCGAGCTTAGAGGGAGGAGGGTGCTAATAGTAGACGATATCACTGATACCGGTGAGAGTATGAGGGTAGCGAAAGAATACGTCGAGACTATGAATCCCCTCGTCGTGAAGACAGCGACGCTCCGCCACATCATTGGTGGTAAGTTTAAGCCAGACTATTTTGGTGATGAGATTAGTTGGCGATGGGTCGTTTTCCCATGGAACTACACCGAGGATATGTGCAATATAGTTCCAAAGGCTGCGGCCGATGGGGCAGGCCCGGAGGAAGTGGCCAGATGTCTCAAAGCAAACAACAACCTGAACATGAGTGTGTTGGAGGTTAGTAGGATACTCCAAGAGGTTGAGAGGAGAAGAACCTAACCGTCTTCATCTACATCTTCCTCATCTACGTCGACCTCGACCTCTTCACCTTCAGTTGCCTTCTTTGCAGCGGTCTTCTCCTCCTCAGTTGTGAGGCGGTACTTTCGGATACCATCAGTCCCGCGTAGGGAGACTATCTCACCTCCTTCGAAGAGGCTACGGAGCAGACGGAAAACGCGCTTCTCTTTAAGCTCCATTGCCTCCGCGATCTCGGCTAGGCTGAGTGGCTTCACCTGAAGAAACTTTAGTACATCTTTCTTTAGCTTGGCTGTCGACATCTCTGTAGCCTATATTGGGGTCTGCGTTAAAGAATTTGACGCCACAGAAACATTTGCAAAATAGAGATTTGTATGAAGGAAAGTATATTCCAGGGTATATCATATAAACGAATTTATCTTTTTGTCGTTTCGCTCACGAAAAGAAATAGTTCGATGCATAACTACCTCGTCGTCCTCCTCATTATGAGCGTAATTTAAATTAAATCGTTTCACATAGCTCAGCGAGCTGCTTGTATAAGTTCGTCTTCACCAGACTCTCCGGATATCCAATCGAGACTTCTAGGGTTTCATCGAAGTCGATGCAGCCGAGGTACCGGGTGCTTGCCACTTTCGTTTGCTCCTCAATATAGTCAGTGTGTTTCATCGACATGTTCTCCAAGACTCCGATTGTTGGAATCCCCTGATCCCTAAGAAGGACAAGCAGCTTACGGACTGATTCATAGGCTAATCGACTAGGGGTCGTCACAACCAAGAATTCTATTCGTGGGATGAGTCTTATCATATCAAGTGTGGCGTCGCCGATGCCTGGGGGCATATCTATTATCAAATAGTCGAGACTCTCCCAGCGAGTTATAGCGAGTAGTTCTATGATGGCGTTACTCGAATCGGCTCCGCGAAGGGGGACAGGCTCGTCGATGCTATAGTGGACTATACTCATGTAGTGGAGGCCGTGGGCAATAGGTGGGGTGATTCCCTTGTCCTCCTGGGGAATAAGGCCCTCGACACCGAGGATGACGTGTGTGCTTGGGCTGGTAAAGTCTAGGTCAAGGAGGCCGACTATTTGGTTTTTGTCTCTGAGTGCCAAAGCAAGTGCTACAGCGACCATGCTCTTACCGACTCCACCCTTACCGCTGCTGACAGCGATTATCCGTCTAACTTTGTCGAATCTGCCTGGGATGATGGCGAGGCGTGGGTCGTTCACTCTAGTTTCCTCCCCTTTAAGCTGGCTAGCCAGATACCACGTCCTTCGGTCACTTCGAAATCGGGACTTCCGCAGTTAGGGCATTTGAGGTAGACATGAGCCATCTCTGGAACGAAGTGTATAGCCTCACCCGTCTCCTCGTCGAGTTTCTGGGTATCCAGACTCCACTCGTGATCACACTTCCGACACTTGAATCTGGCGGGTACGGTATCTATTACGAATTTAGTCTTCTTCATCCGAGGGGTCCGCATCTGGTCTAAGGCGAATTCTATTATGTCGTGCTCAATTTGCTGAAGCTCACCTATCATTATCTTAACCTCGGTTATCTCCTCAATTCTATGGTCTTCAGCGAATTTTTCAGCAGTTTTAATGATCCCCTCGGCTAGGGCCCACTCGTGCATGGCTCATGGGGAATCCACGAGGCTAATCAATATTACTTACTGATGAAGTTGAGCGAGCACTATCGGTAAGATACTTAAATAAGTGTTCAGAGGGATAGGCGTTACCCATTGGACGCTTACCTTACTGAGCTAGATAGATTGGAGATGTGCTTAATGGTCTGGCGGGGTGAAGAGATGGTTTTCAGCAGCCGGAGCAAAGGGATACGTCCCCACCTCGAAGCGATCGAAGTGCTCGGTAGAGAAGGGCTGAATGGATCCGTGATGGCGGACAAGATAGTAGGAAGGGCTGCGGCGCTGCTGATGCTCTACTCTGTTCCCGCTGAAGTTCACGCAGTTGTCATAACAAAGAAAGCGAAGGAACTATTGGAATCAGGAGGGGTTAAAGTGTTTCCAGATTCGGAGGTACCGGCGATAAAGGAGAAGAACGGGCGTATCTATTGCCCCTTCGAGGCAATGGTTCAGGGGATAAGCGACCCCGAGGAGGCCTATTCCGCCATAGTTGCAAAGATGCTTAGTATGAAATAGTCACCTTAGGTGGATAGGTTTAAGAACAGTTTAAGTCCAGTGTTTAGGATTCACCGCTGGTTCTTGCTATGAGGGACGAGATCGAGAAGCTCGCCGCACAGATAGGAAATAGTGAGCTTAGGGAGAGGGTCCTCGAGTTGCTTAGGAATCCGACTCTCGACCTAGATTATCCCTGCCTCAGCTTAGAGGAGTGTCCCGCTGGGGCATATCAGCATCACAGCTACAGCGGAGGGCTTCTCCAGCACACGATTGGTGTCACTAAGCTCAGTATGACGCTCTGCGACCTTGTTGAAGAGGTCTACGAAGGAAAGGTTGATAGGGACACCGTCATCGCGGGGGCACTCATCCACGATATAATGAAGACTTACACTTACGAGCCTCGAGGTGATGGTAGCTATATCAGCAGCCCGCTGGGGGAAAAAGTCGACCACCTCACCCTACTCGTCGCGGAGCTATACAAGCGGGGGTTTCCAGTGGAGGTTATACACGTCGTGGCATCCCACCATGGTGATGTGAGCCCAATCAAGCCCAAGACTATGGAGGCTCTCATCGTTAGCATCGCGGACCTCGCTGATTCTGAGCTGAGTAGAAAGACGCTACGGGCCGCTGAGTACCTACTCAGGCAGATGGGGGAGAACCAGCCCAAGCTAAGCTCCAGCAGGGAGGCCTTGGACCTTGTACAAGCTAAAAGTAAGGAAGGTTGGGATGGGGTCAGAAAGCTGAGTAACGGGAAGAGTTGAGTTCCTCGTTTTATAGACAGATTAAGTTGCTACAAGGCGATTGTCAATACTAAAATATGGATGGTGTTAGTGTCCAAGCAAAGGGGTTCCACATATGATGAAGGTTGCGATGATTGGTTTCGGCACGGTTGGCAGCAATTTTGTAAAGGTCCTCCATGTGAAGAGGAAGATGCTCAAAGATCGCTATGGCCTTGAATGCGAGATTGTGGCGGTGAGTGATATAAACAGGGGCTCAGTCTATGACCCGAAGGGGCTTGACATTCCAGAGCTTCTCCGCCTAGTTAAGGAGGCGAACAAGATCGATGGGTACAAAGGGGGTAAGAAGGGAATGGATAGCCTCATGACGATCAGGGAGACAAACGCCGATGTGATAGTCGAGGTTGCTTGGACAAACCTTGAGACGGGGGAGCCGGGCTTCACTCACATTAAGGAGGCACTAAGGGCGAAGAAACACGTCATAACGAGCAACAAGGGACCCCTCGCTCTCGCCTACCCAGAGTTGAAGAAACTGGCGGATGAGAACGGGGTACAGATCCGCTTTGAGTGTACCGTGATGAGTGGGACGCCGACGATCCTGCTGGGGATGGAGGGTCTAGCGGGGCATAAGATCAACGGCTTCCGCGGCATCCTCAACGGGACAAACAACTATATGCGCGCGCGCGACCCCCTTGCGAGTGTAAGCGGCACAATGAATGCACTGACATTCGAGACCGACGGCCTTGGCCCAGTAACCATCATCGGTAAGGGCGCTGGAGGCATCGAGACAGGCCATGGTATTCTAACAGACCTCCTCGCAATCCACAGATCTATGTAGAAGGAAAACCGAAGAATTTAGTGCAGAGTATAGCAAGCATGCCAATATCTTGGAGAGAAGACGAGCGAAGCCTTGAGAGATCACACGCGCACGGAATACTCGTCCTTTTAAAGACGAGCAAACAAATTATTTCCAGATCTAAATGACGCGTGTCAGTGGGTTTAGGCTCGAAGGTGTGCTACCAGCGATCGTAACTCCCTTCAACAAGAATGAGGAATTTGATGAGCAGTCGTTTCGCAATCTCATCGATTGGCTGATCGAAAAAGGGATCACTGGCATCGTTCCGTGCGGGACAACTGGTGAATTCTCGCAGATGAACCATGCTGAGCGACAGAAAGTCATCGAAGTTTGTGTCGACCAGGTGAATGGAAGGATACCGGTAATAGCGGGCACCGGCGATACATCAACAAAACTCGTAATAGAAGCCACTAAACATGCCCTCGACGTGGGGTCAGACGCAGCCATAATCGTGAACCCATACTACATGAAGCCAAAAGGCGGAAAGGGAATTTACGATCACTACCTCGCAGTCGCAGAGAGTGTAGACATCCCAATAGTCTTATACAATATTCCACCGGCAACCAACCAGTATATTCCATGGCAGGTGATTGAAGACCTAGCTGAAGTACCAAATATTGTGGCTTTGAAAGACTCAAGCGGGGACCTCAAGTATTTGATGACGGTGCTGGAGAAAGTAAGCGACAAGATAGATGTAGTATGCGGGTGGGATGAAGTTGTTTTACCAGCGCTAGCAGCTGGAGCCAACGGTATGGTCCTCGCCAGCGCTAACGTAATCGCTCCCATCTGGCTCGACATCTATAAGAAAATGAAGGAGGGTAGGTTCGAGGAGGCGAGGGTCGCGATGAGGAAGATCCAGAAGTTCACACGGCACATCGTCGCAACCGGCGCTCAGGGGCCGAAGGTCTGCCTCAACTTCATGGGCCTTAAGGTAGGTAACACTAGGAGGCCAATAGTAATGGGAGACACGGTGAGCTATGAACTCAAAGAGGAGTTACGAATAGAGTTGGAAAACCTCGGGCTCGTTGATAAGAAGCCCATCACCTTCAGGGTGGTGCCTGATGAACCACTCGTGCAGAGATTTTACAACGTTGGATTAACTCCGGATGTGATCGATCAATTTATACTCAGGACTGGCGAGGCGCTCGTTGATCCAGATTCAAATGAGGTTGCCCACATCGACCTGATCATGGGTAGAATTGATGGTCCAGTCGGGAAGGCGTACGCTGATGCCCTCACGAGACCATCACCCGAGCGTGAGGCGACTCAAGCTATCCTCGAGCCTAATATTGCGGTGAAACCTCCAACGCTCGTTGTTCCAACTGTGCCAGTCAAGGGCATGAGGGAGGCTAGTATGGTTTATGGGCCAGGTCAAGCCGCTGTTGCGAAGGCAGTAGCAAAATCCGTGGAGGATGGGATACTACCGGCAACCGACAAACTCGTGCTCATAGCTAAGGTGTTCGTTCACCCCTCCTCAACCGACCGTCAGAGGGTCTTCATAAACAACTATAAGGCGATGCGCCACGCGATTAGAAAGGCTATGGAAGGTCGTCCAACGGTTGAAGAAGAGGTGGAAAACGCGGATAATTCACGCCACCCATTTAGAGAGAATATGTGAATACACTCCCTTCTTCAGCTCCGTAAGAGTAAAGTGTAGAGCCCCGGTACTCAGAGAGTTATTCTATTGAATCAGCATACGCGGGAAGACTAATATGGTGGCTACTGCGGTTTTTCTCTGGGCAGAGGTGCCAGAGCGGTTATTGGGCTAGTCTCGAAAACTAGTGGCCTTGAGCCTCAAGGGTTCGAATCCCTTCCTCTGCGCCATACAAAATGTTTGAATTGGGCAATATTTTGCGCGCGCAAAACGAATCAAACTGATTTTGGATAGGGAGATCCGAGCGCTGCCTTGTCACTAAATTAGGAAAACAATATACGCATACATTTAGTTGCTGTCGAAGGTATTCGACCATATCTGGCAACCAGTCTCGGGGAGTGCTAGCACAGTTTTGGTGGGGAAAATATTTTCTAGTCGATTGCAGATTTAGACAACGACATAAGATGGTTGAAAAAAGGGTGGGTAAGGACTCCGGTTACATTTTCATGGGTCCAACCGTGGAGCGGAAGAGGAAGGAGGTAAAGCCTGGTCAGGTGCTCATCGACTGCCACAAGTCGGGGATCGTCGTCAGCGACAACGCTGGCAGCCCCTGGAATAAATGCACGTACTACGCGCATGGAAGCGTCCTGATCGACGCCGCGGGTAAGCTCATCAGGCAAGCGGCGTTCGTCGAGACGATAGACCCGGACGGCGACGTGACCTGGAGCATCCTCTGGGAGCCGGGCGAGGGAAAGGCGGTCTACCACTTCATAGTCGGCACGGGGAAGTGGAAGGGGATCGCAGGCGAGGCGACCATCACGGATATGCAGCGCCGCGCTGACGACGGCACGATGCCGAGCTATAAGATGAGCTGGGAGCTCGATGAGAAGAACGATCTGACCGTACCAGCATTCGAGCCCAAGGGCCCATACACAAACAAGGCATCGAGCCTGAGCTTCCACGGGCCCCACGTTACAGAGTCGATAAGGGAACTATCCAACGGGTTGAAGCTCATCGTCAACACGCAGATAGGGGTGCTACTGCCGGAGGATCCAGCGGTCCCGAGTCCACGCGGCTACGCAGCCAGCTACGACAAGGGGGTGACCGTGTGGAGCCATGGAGAGAGGCTCGCCGATGTGATGCTGCTCGAAGACACGGACGCGGAAGGCGACATGTCGTGGCTTGTCCACGTCTGGTGGTACGCAAGGGGCCGTGGATTATACAAGTTCGTCGGAGGCACCGGGAAGTGGGAGGGCATCAGAGGTGAAGGAACCACGCTCCCCGCGATTCTTAAGCCTCGCACCGACGACTATCATTTCCTCAGGTCGGGAATACAGTGGAGGATTGACAATCCCGGCTGAGAATGAGGATCATTTAAGGTACGAACTCGGTTTCCGCCTTCATCAGGAATGAATTAACTGAAACATGAAAAATTTGAATTTACCAGTCTAAACCATACTTTGAAGCTCTTCCTCTGCGCTTTTCACAATCAAAAAATAGTCATTATTTAAGCGTAGTTTTATAAAAGAGGCGAAAATACTAGGATTTGAATTTTACCTTTACAATGGATTTATTCCACGGTTTACACTACTTGGCCGTCTCTCTTCACTGGCGAAAGATACGCACAGATTATATACGCGCTAGAAACACGAATCATTCAATAATCTTATCCTAACTTCACGCTAACCATTAACCAGTAATAATATGTTTACAATAGAAGAGATTCAGGCTGCCTACTACATGGCGGCAGCAACAGGAATACTCATCGCAGCAGCTGGCTTTGTTACATATGCCGCGCGCGTAATCTGAGACAGATTCAGCTGAAGACTTCATCGATCAACCCACGGTTAATGTGATTAAAAGCCATTTAATTTGTTATCGTGTACATCATCTGTTAGTCTCATTTCTTATTTTGCGCTAATTCATTTTGATCTTCATTCCCGTTAACGCGCGAATTCGCAACCCTCAGATGCTTCACTCCACTTTGAACCTCCATCTGATCCCTCGAAATCCCTTATGTTTAGGCCATGTTGATCAAGATCCTCCATGTAGATAACCATAAATTCCGCTTATAGCCATCATCCAGCTGAACCAGGCGGACCCGCATAACGTCACTGATCAGACGATAATCTCTCTTCTCCAGTAGACATCACATGCATGGTATCGAAGTCATCGGACCAGCCTCCACGTGAAGCGGCCACGCGCGCGCAAAAGAATTGAGTTTAACTGAATCACATAATATTCGCACACCAGCGCGTAGGTGCTCTCGCGAGCTCATCTACCAACAGGGGGAGGAAGGCTCCCACGTCAGAGACTATCCCAACAGCCTGACTAGTACCCCTATCACTGAGCTTCGTAACCACAGCAGGGTTAATGTCCACGCGGATGACCTTTACGCTCGACCTCAACATGTTCCCGACGGCTATTGAGTGAAGGGTGGACGCGAGCATGAGAACGAAGTCGACATCACGTACCAACTCCTTATACCTACCCTGAGCCTCCGCTGTGTCCTTAATCACATCTGGAATAGGCCCATCGTCCCTGATGGAGCCAGCGAGGACATAAGGAATTCCCCTTATATGGAGCTGGTGGAAGATACCGCTCCTGAGCCTACCCTCGTCTACCAGGGCTCCAATAGATCCAGCCCGGTTCACCTCATTAATCGCAGCGATATGGTTACGAGGCTCTCTCCTCCTCATACCATCATCAAGCTCTACGCCGAGGCTAGTCCCATAGAGTGCATACTCGATATCGTGAACAGCCAGCGCATTCCCGGCGAGGAGGGCATCAACGTAACCGAGTTCGATCAGTTTAGCCAGGCTAGGCGCAGCACCAGTGTGGATCACCGCTGGCCCCGCGACGACAGCTATCTTACCCCCACTCTTAATCGTCTCATGGAGCTCCTCAGCAATCTTCTTGATGAGGGAGATTGAGGGCTTCTCGGAGGAGACGTCGCTGTTCATGAACTCGAAGACGTCGACCCCCTCCCGCGGACGCTCAGGGGGCGTTATCCTGATCCCCCTCTCACCCGTTACCACGAGATCTCCTCTTCTCACTTGACTAATCGGCTTGCAGTAAGCGACACGCCTCTCTGAGTCGACGATGATCTGCTTATCCATCATCAAGTCCTCAACCTCGACCCATCTGCCGCCCAAGTAGACTGATGTTGGGTGATTTGATGTGGAGTAGAAGTCGTCGGGGAGGGTCATGTCCCTGGCTGCAGGCTTGTATTCGACCTCGGGGGTCTCCGGTGTCTTCGCCCCGAGGCGGAAGACCTCTTTGAGGATGGAGTCCAGGTGCTCCTGGCTTTTACCCGTTATCTGGATTCTGGTGGAGCTGTAGTCGTTCTTGCGTTTTCCGACTTTGAAGTCGAGGAACTCGAACTCCCCTTTCTGATCCATTACCTCGTCAAGAATCTTCGTCAGAATCATGGAGTCGATGAGATGACCCTCGACTTCTATAATCTGGGAATATTTCGCCTCATTCTCTGAGGCTGATGGGAAAACTATCCCTTCTCAACTGATTCACCGGACTGTAAGCCACTGTATACATATATTAAGAGTTACTGAAGTTGGCGCGTCCAAATTTATTCGCACGCATATTGTGACTATAGAATCTTTAAACAAACTAGTACTCAAGGTGGGATTACTTGTCGAGGAGCCAAAAGAGGAGGCCCTTTTGGGCGTGCATCCTGTTCCCAGCCTGGTCGAAAACGACAGACCGATCCGAGTCCATGACTTCTCTAGTTATCTCTAAGCCTATGTGAGCGGGGAGACAGTGCATCACCATGCAGTCCACCTTCGCCTTCTCGACTAATCCCATATTAACTTGGAAGGGCTTGAAGGCCTTAATTCTCTCCTCCCTCTCAGCCTCCATGCCGGCGCTGACCGCGACATCCGTGTAGATCACATCAGCGTCCTTCACCCCACCGACGGGGTCGTGGATGACCTTCACATCTCCACTGACCTTCTTCAGGAGGGCTGGGCTCGGACTGTACTTCGGGTCATCCGGGCAAGCGACGGTGACGTTCATACCAACGTTGGTACAGCCTATTATTGTTGAAGTGGCCGTGTTACAAGCACCATCACCGACGTACGTTACATTAAGCCCCTCAAGTTTACCCTTATGCTCCTCGATGGTTAGGAGGTCCGCGAGGTTCTGACACGGGTGATACTGCTCGGTCATTCCGTTGATTACGGGCACCGTGGCAACCCCGCCCATCCTCTCAATTACCTCCTGCTTGAGGACGCGGGCCATGATGAAGTCGACATACCTGTTCAGGTTCCTTATCCCATCCTCCATCGACTCATCCCTCGTGAACCTGCCACCCTCTATGCTGTAGAAGATGGCGTGCCCGCCGAGCTGATTCATCCCCGCCTCGAAGCTGACCCTTGTACGGAGTGAGGGGAGCTCGAAGAGCATAATCAGGGTCTTTCCATTCATGGATTCGCCGTATTCGAGGGGGTTCTCCTTTATCTTACTCGAGAGGTCGAGAATCTCCTTTAGATCTTCCTTTGATAGGTCGAAGTCGCTTAGAACATGTTTCAAGGCGATTACCTAATGATTCATTATGCTGAGGCTACTTTAATCTCCTGATAGTCGGTCTTCCCCTTTTTTAGCCATTCGTTTGAGCCCTCGAACACACAGTGTTTAAGGACTTTGCAGAGGTGTTCTCCGTAGTTCTCTAAACAGGCTTCACATGGCTTCATGGTTTGTCACTTGACCTTTGGTGAAGCAAGTTCTACAACCTTAAATATATTGCGTCACCAATGTTCTGAATATATATTTAATTGTTCTATTTGTAACGTGCATGCGGAGTGTGCTTAACCAGTAACTTAAGGCGCGCGCGCCGCAATAGAACAACTCTTACGTTGGAACATTGGTTAAGATAATCAAAATGAGAATATAGGATGAGGATAATTGATTTACGACTTCATTTGGGTATTTTGGATCCTAATCGGCATCATTTTCACCGTCCATGGGATATATACGGGGCTCTCATTTCGAAGCATCAACGCGAAATTAAAACGAAAGGCTTGGAAGCGCCCAAGGCGTAAAACTGTGGCTCCCATCTGCCTGATTGTTCCATTGTATAAGGAAGACAAGGAAAGTGTATCTAAGACATTCATAAGCATCGCAGAACAGGACTATCCCTCTGAGCTGGTAAAAGCTATCGTAGTTGTGGAGCAAGGTGATAAATCGTCTTTTGATGCTGCTGAAGAGAAACTAGACATCCTAAAAGAAGCAGGGTTTAATACGGAGATAATTATAAAGCCACCTCCGCGTAGCACAAAGGCATCGGCTATGAACTTCGCCATCACCCAAGCGAGTGAACCCTATGTCGGCATCTATGATGGGGGTGACGTCGTAAACGACAAACAGCAGTTCCGCCGAGCCGTATCCCTACTCGCCTCGGGTTACGACGGTGTCGGTATGAGAGTGATCAGGGGTGGCAGCGGCGTGGTTAGCACTTTCTCCTGGATAGACACTACTATGTGGTGTGACGTCACATTACCCGCCCTGACGTGCTTACTTAACACGCCACTCGCTAGCGGAGAGGGTTTATTCGTCAGGAAGGATGCGATCGAAGCAATTGGTGGCTTCCCTAACTCCCTGACGGAGGACTCTCAGCTAACTCTACTCTTCGCCCAGAGTGGATTGAAGATGGCACTTCTAGACAGCGATGTCTACGAGGGTGCGCCAAGGGACCTGAATAACCTGATTAGGCAAAAACTCCGCTGGCACAAAGGGATCTTCTTCTGCCTAAGACAAACCCTTTTGAGCAAGTTACCAATTAGGCGGAAGCTTGAATTAGCGATAGCGTACAGCGCCCCGATAGTCTTGGTAGCGATCGCCCTGAGTTTTTTCATGATAGTTCTAGGTGTCCTTGAACCTCACGTTATCCCCAATTACCTCTTCTGGTGGAGCATTATCGTAACTGTGAGCACATTGACAGCACCTATCTATATGGCAAGGGCTAGATATTCGATTACATTTAAGTCAAGTCTGCTTCTGCCACTTTACTGGTTTTCAGTTGGCATTTTAACAGTTTATGCGTTCTTTTCACCAAAGATCCAATGGTATAAGACAATGAGACGTTCGGATTTTACCCCCTCATAGAATCTGTTATTCAGAAAATTTGTTTTCGCGCGCGCTGGCCTGTCCCTAAATTCAAGATCAGTTAGAATAAGTTTATTTTGATAGTTGAGGGTCTCGTCCCCCAATGGTCTGCCTAACCCTAGGAGGTGAGTTCACTTAGGACAAGATGAACACGAGACCCTTGAAACACTCTTCAAAAACATCGACTTAAGC